>WNFL01105060.1_pt1 | contig 12407 bp, 15 predicted proteins | sample 5400361 | NCBI WGS metagenome assembly WNFL01 (sample SAMN13153351, study PRJNA577476) | soil metagenome | isolation source: 40 cm soil on Douglas fir-dominated hillslope | place: USA:California | collected 2013-09-17
GCACAAGATCGAGAACTATCTGGCGGGCGCTCTCTCCGGCGACAAAGCTACGCACACGATGTAAGCGCGGACCCGTTCGGCCGCGCTTTACCTACCCGGCAGCGGCCGGGCGAGCGCCGAGATCTTTAGATCCTCACGGTCAAATGCAGCGTGCCGCCAAGGCTTTTCTGCAATTCCGCCAGGCTTTGATCGACGGACGCCAGGGCCTGGTTGAGGTTCGAAGTGTCGATCGCAAGCGAGGCTCTGCAGCTGGGGCAGACCACCACCGGATCCTCCCTGAGCCGGCCAAGCTTTTCCGTCAGCTCCTGGTGGCATTCCGGGCAGTCAATCGTCAGCTCATGGTCATCCAGAATAGGGTTGCTCATGTCGGGGCTCCTCGTATGAGGGTGCGGAAAGTCGAGCCTCCCAAGCCTAACACGCGGCGTCCCCGGCTTCATTAGCCGCTCAGCCTGGCCGGCGCAACTCCGGTTCGGCGCTCGACAGCCCCCCCTTCAGCACATAGGCATCGAAGCCGCGCTCCAGCAGGATAAACGCGCCGGCGGAACTGCGCCGGCCCGTGTCGCAGTAGACGACATAGGGGACATTCCGATCGAGCGTCGCGAGCTTCAGGCGGATGAAGTACAGCGGGATATTGAGCGCGCCCTCGATCGCGAGGTTCTGGAACTCCGAGGGCAGGCGCACATCGAGCCAGCGGCCGCCGCGTTCGATCACCGCGCGTGCCTCCTCGTAGCTCAGCCATTGCTGGAGCGGCTCATTCATCAGTTCACGGAAATCTTCTTTGCTGAGCCGCATCAGCACCCCGTCGGTGAGCATGGCCACCGTCGCATTGCGCTTGGCCTCCGAAATCAGGGCTTCCTCGCCAAAGGTCTCGCCGACCGAGAGTTCCGCCAGGCGGATGCCCTCGCGATTCAGCGGCGTCTCGCGCGTGACGACGCACTTGCCGCTCACGATGGCGTAGAAAAAGTCACCCTCAGTGCCCTGCCTGATGATGACTTCCCCAGTGCGGCAGGCCACCCGCTGCATGCGCATGAAAATCGCCTGAATGTTCGCGGGCGGAATGCGGTGAAAGGCCTTGGTCTGCAGGAGCGTCGTCATCCAGTCATCGCTCCCGCCGGTGCCGAACTGGGCCTGCAGCTCGCTCACTTCGTAGGTGCCGGTCTGGTCCCAGGTGATCATCATGTCGAGCAGGTCCGCATCGACGACGATGTATTCCACGGGGTCGACGGCCCGCGCCGTGGCACGCCGCGGGAGCTTGGGCGACAGCTGATTCTTGGCCTCGGGACTGCCGCCCCGGATCATCGCCACGGTACGATCGCCCTCGCGCAGCTCCAGCATGCCGGAGATCAGCCAGTAGCAGCGTCGATCGGAATCGCCTTCCTTGAACAGGGTGCGGTTGGCGGCGAGTTCGCCGATACGCACTTTGCGCGCCAGGGCGGCAATATTCTCGTTTTTCATTCCGCCCAGTGGTGAGAGCTTGCGCAGCTGCGTCACCTCGACGGGACGACCTTCACTCATGCGAACCCCGTGGGAATCAGGCAATCGAGCGATGTTAGCACAGCGAATTACCCCAACCCGGGTCGGGGTGAAAGCGCTTGCCATGGCGTTGCTCGAGTTCAGTCAGTCGCGCCACGACCGCGCCGATGCCGCGGGTGCGCGCGTAATTCAGTGGGCCGCCACGGAAGGGTGCGAAGCCGGTGCCGAACACCACGCCGGCATCGAGCAGGTCGGCATCAGCCACCACCTGCTCGCGCAGGCACGCCGCGCACTCGTTGACGAGCGCGAGGACCAGGCGATCGGCAAGATCCTCCGGCGGCGCAGCTCCCGCGGGTGGGCGCACGGGCTTGCCCTCCTGCCAGCGATAGAATCCCTCGCCGCTCTTGCGTCCGAGCTTGCGTGCCGCGACCAGTTCACGGAGCCGTTGCGTGTAGCCCGGGTGATGATTTCCCCGACGTGAACGATGACATCGAGTCCCACCACGTCGGACAGTTCAATCGGACCCATCGGCATGCCGAAATCCACCGCGGCGCGATCGATCACACCGAGCGGCACGCCTTCGCCGGCGGCGTACAGGGCTTCGTGCAGGTAGGGGAACAGCACGCGATTGACGAGGAATCCCGGTCCGCTGCGGCAGGGCAGGGGGAGCTTATCGATGCGGCGGGCAAAGGCCATGGCCGCCGCGAGCGGTTCGGGCTTCGTCTGTGCCGAGTGGATCACTTCGACCAGCGGCATCTGTGCCACGGGGTTGAAAAAATGCAGGCCGACGAGCCGCCCGGGATCCTGAAGCCGCTCGGCCAGCAGTTCCAGCGTGATGCTCGAGGTGTTGCTGGCGAGAACCGCATTGGCGCCGAGGCGCGGCTCGGCCTGCGCATAGAGCGCGCGCTTGGCCTCGAGGTTCTCGAAGATGGCCTCGATCAGGATGTCGGCATCGCTGACACCGGCGCCCGGCACGTCGGCGCGCAACCGGGCCTGAGCCGCCGAGCGCTCGGCCGGATCGCGCAACCGTTTGGCAAAAAGATCCGCGGCGCGCTTGAGCGCCGGATCGACGAACTGCTGTTCGCGGTCCTGGAGCGTGACATCCAGGCCGCGCAGCGCACACCAGGCGGCGATATCGCCGCCCATGACCCCTGCACCGATCACGTGCACGCGTTTGAGGGGCGTCGCAGGCCTGCCGCCGAGGGACTTGAGGCGGTCCTGCAGCAGGAACATGCGCACCAGGCTCCGCGCGGTCTCCGAGGAGAACAGCCGCGCGATCGAGTGCGCTTCCGCCTCATAGGCGGCACGCCCGCGCGCGCCGTACCGGACCCACAGGTCGATGATGGCGTAGGGGGCCGGATAATGTTCGCGGCGCGCCTGCCTCGCCACCCGCGCCTCCAGGGAGGAGCGCAGGAACGAGCGGATGCCGGGCAGGCTGAGCAGCCGGTCCAGGAAAGGGGCGCCTCTGCGGGGCGGGCAATCGCCCAGGATCTGGCGGGCCGCGCGCTCCAGATCCGCCGCGCTCACGAGTCGATCGACGAGGCCGATGGCGCGCGCACGATCGGCGCGCACCGGTTTCCCGCTCAGCATGAGTTCCATGGCCGCGCGCACGCCGAGCAGCCGTACGGCGCGCACCGTGCCGCCAAAGCCCGGATGGATGCCCAGCTGCACCTCGGGCAGGCCGAGAGACAGCCGGGCGTCGTCGACGGCGACGCGATATCGGCAGGCCAGCGCCAGCTCGAGCCCGCCGCCCAGCGCGAAGCCCTGGATGGCCGCCACGGTGGGGAAGGGCAGGGCCTCGAGCTGGTCGAACACCCGCTGGCCGGTGGTGATCGTCTCCAGCGCGTCGGCCTCGCTGCGGAAGCGCGTGAATTCACGGACGTCGGCGCCCGCGATGAAACCGGACGGTTTTCCTGAGCGCACGACCAGGCCGCGCAGGGGTTCCTTGTGCAGCGCGCGCAACAGTTCGCCCAGCTCGACGAGCACGGCGCGCGACAGGGAATTGGCGGAAGTGCCAGGCCGGTCAAGGGTGAGGCAGGCGAGTCCGTTGGCCTCGCGGTCCAGGCGCCAAGCTGTGTCATTGCTCATGGTTCACCCCTTCAGGCCCTGCCGATCTCAAAATCGCAGATCAGCGGGCGATGATCGCTGTAACGCACTTCTGGAATGCGGAACCCTGTAACCTCGATACCGGCACTGACCAAGATGAAATCCAGTTCCACGCGCGGGTGGCGCGCCGGATAGGACAGGAGGCCCAGCGTATTGGCACTCTGCAGACCCGCGGCACGCATGAAGAGGTAAATCTCATGGGTGCCCCAGAAGGTATTGAAGTCTCCGGCCACGATCACCGGTTTGCGCGAGCCGGCGATCAGATCATAGAGCGTGCGCAACTGGTATTGGCGATGGCGGTACTTCAGGGACAGGTGCACGAGGAACACGCAGACCTGGTCCAGTTCCAGCTCGATAATCAGGCGTTTGATGCCGGTGTCGAAATAGTGGAAGCGCTGGCCCGTCACGCTGGGAGCGGCCAGCAGCGCATTGGCCTGCTTGCGCACGATCGGCACCAGATTATTGAGCGAGCGCGAACCGTACTTGCACTCGTAGGCCGTGTAGTGGCCCAGCGAGGCGGCAATGTGCTCGGCCTGATTGACCATGCCGCTGCGAATCGAGCCGGTGTCGACCTCGATGAGCCCGACCAAGTCAGGGCTTTCCTCGCGGATGAACTGGGTGATCTCATCCAGCACAGCCCGGCTGCTGCGCAGATACCCTGCGCCCGGGACCGGCAGGTGAAAGGCGGGGCCCGCACCGGTTGCATAACGGATGTTATAAACGAGCAATCGCAACGGATTCCCTCATCAGAGTTGTCACAGTACACTTAAAGCCATGTCACAGCCCGATCCTATACGGGTATTCGTCACCCACGCGTTCGAGCTGAACGATGACTACCTGCGCGTCTTCGAGTTTCTCGAGAGCGCCCGTAATTTCTATTATCGCAATTGCGGCGGCCCGGAACAGCGTCCAGTGAACACCTCGGTGGAAGGACTGCACGAGGCGCTGCGCCAGCAGATGGCGAATACCGAAGTCGTGGTGGCGTTATCCGCCCTTTACACCATGCAGCGCGACCTGCTGCTGTTCCAGCTCAACTATGCCAAGGCAAGCGAGAAACCCGTGGTCCTGCTGCCCGGCTTCGGGCGTGAAGTGCTGCTCCCGCCCGCGGTGATTGCGATGTCCGATGAACGGACGAAGTGGGATGAGCGCGCGCTGGTCGATGCCATCCGTCACCAGGCGCGCCATGAAGAGACGACGCGCTGGGATTCCATCGAATTCAAGATTGATTGACTGCCGCGCGCTTGCAGCCGGCAGCACGTGCTTACGGAGTGTTTGCCAGGCCGGTGCGCGATGCGCCGCTTCCGCCGCCTTCAATCGCCAGCAGGGAAACGAGCGAGGTCGTGCCGCGCGGCGCGGCGTTGATACGCGCTGGCGGCTTGGTTCCGGCCGTCAGAGTCTGCATGCGCAGCGAGTAGGTGCGCACGATCAGGGCGGCAAAGCGCTGCGCTTCTTCATTGGACAGTTTGCGTACCGAGGCGCGCACTACGTTATCGCCGGGCAAGGCGCGCGCCAGGTGCATGGTCCGCGACATCTGCGAATACTCCAGCTGCACCTCGTGGGGCAATTCGAGTTCGTCGATGTCATCGAGGTGTTCGCGATATGCGGCAGCGAGTCTTTCCTTGAGCGTGCCATCGCCAGCGAGCAGCGTGACGGCCGCTTCAAGTCGGTGAGAAAGAGTAGTGTCCATGGCTTTGGTCCCGGCGGCATCGGCGAGCTGATGCGGTACGTTCCTGGCGTCCCTCGCACTGCCGCCCTAGTTGTTATTCCGTTCTAAAGGCTTCCGCCTCATACACCTAGAGCGAGAATATCGCGTGCTGCATGCAATGATCAACGTACTTTTTTGCTACAGGGGCGGGGGTCCGGATGGAAAAGGCCAGTGGGCCTGCGGGAGACGCGGTAGGGTAAGCACGTCCGCTCATGAATTTAACATTAAGAGTCAGCCTCAAGTACTCTGATAGTATTCGCTTTACCTGTATCGGACAGAAACATGGCTGAGACCTGGCGCGGCATCTACCCCATCACCAGCTTCGTGCTGGAGGCCCTGGGGCGCAAGCGTGATTCCGGGCCTGCCGGGACGTTGACCGAGCGTGAGCAGGTCCTGCTCATCGTGGTGGAATTCTGGGCCGCCGCCGCGCATGGAACCCTGCAGAAACTTTTGCTCCCTGATCCGCACGCGACCCTGGCGCAGGCACGGCAGGCGTTTGGCGCGATCGGCGCCGTGCGGATCGTCAGCCTGTTGCGCGTCGCTGTGGAAGAATTGGACGGGCGCGTCGGCAACATGACGGCGGAGGCAGTGATCGATCAGCTCGATGAGCGCCTGGCGCGTACCGATGACAACGTGGATGACCTAGTGGTGCGCTATCTCGGCGCGACCGAGGAGACACTGGTGGATGTCGGCACCGGCTAGGCCATGACCATCGCGGTCTTCACCACCGGTGGCACCATCGACAAGGTGTACTTCGATGCCAAGGGTGGCTACCAGGTCGGCGCGCCGATGGTGCTCGAGCTGCTCCGCCACGCCCGCTTGCCGACTCTCCCCCAGGTCACGGAGCTGCTCCGTAAAGACAGCCTGGAAATGACCGCGGCGGACCGGCTGGCGATCCGCACGGCGGTCGCGGCCTGTGAAGCGACCCAGATCCTGATCACCCATGGCACCGACACGATCGTCGAAACCGCGCGCGAACTGGCCGGGCTCCCCGACAAGACCATCGTCCTGACCGGAGCCCTGCAGCCCGGGCGCTTCGCCGACAGCGACGCCGCCTTCAATCTGGGGCTCGCTTTCGGGGCCGTTCAGCTGTGTCCACCGGGCGTCTACGTGGTCGCAAATGGGACCGTTTTCCCGGCTGGCCGGGTGCGGAAAAACCCGGCCCTGAATCGCTTTGAGTGGCAATAACGGCTGTTTTTCGGCTGCCGCAGCTCATTTTCCTGACCATCTATAGACCCGGGTCACAGACCGGGCAGGCCGCGACGCGCTACTTTCCTCTCCATGTTCCTGTCTGCCGTTACCCCAGCACCGCGGGCGGCGCGAGCGCCGCTTCAAGCCGGCACCTGCGGCCAGCGCATTGTTGCAGCGCTCCCGCTGCTGTGGGCCAAGCTGGTGTCCCTGCACGATGCCGCCGGCCGGATTCACTGGCATCGCGGCGAAGTCCTCGGCCCCCCGGAGCGCGAGGCGATGCGCATGGCGCTGGAAAGCTTTGCCGGTCCGGGCGCCCCCAGCCGCGTGAACCATCCGCTCCAGCGTGATCGCACGGCGGTGCTGCTGCGTACCGGCGATGAGAGTCCCGAGTTCCTGGGATTCGCCATGCTGGTGGTCGATGACCGCTGGCTGAAGGGCAACGGTACTTCTGCGCCCGACCTGCCGGTCCCGGTGGTGCGTGCGGTGCGCGAATGGGGCCTCACCCTCGCCACGGGCGTGCAGCCTGCGGCGCTGGAATTGTCCGCACCCACGGCCGAGATCAAGGCTACCCAGGTAGTGGCGCTACTCGAAGCCGGTGCGATCGATGCGGCCGATACCGAACGAGTCGCTGCGCGGGTACGCTCCTTTGAGGTCGAATTGCACAGCCAGAGCCTGACACCCATCCAGCCTGGAATCCGCATCCGCCGCCACGAAATCCTGCTGCGGGACGCTGGACAGCCGAACTCAGCCGTGGCCCCGCAGGAACTGATACGCAGTGCCGAAGCCCATGGCCTGGGGCCAACGCTCGATCGGCGCGTGCTGGGCGAGCTCGCGAGCTGGCTGGCCAAGCACAGCGAAATCTGGTCCGGCGAGCCGAGCCAGTTTTCGGTCAATCTCACCGCCGCATCCATGAGCGATCGCAAGTTCCCCGCCTTCGTGGCCCAATCGGTCGCGTCGGCTGGTCTTCCACAGGGCCTGCTGGCCCTTGAGGTGCAGCACGAAGCCTGCCTGCGCGACGTGCGCCAGTTTGCCAAGTTCGCCGCACAGCTTGAGCACTCTGGCACGGGTCTGGTCATCGACAATTTCACGTTGAGCGAGGCGGGGATCGACTTGCTGCTCCAGCCCGGTGTGCGCCTGGTCAAGCTCGATCCCGTGCTGACGCAGGATCTGGTGGCAGATCGCGGCCGCCAGGCACGGGTCGCGGCCATCGCCCAGGCAGCCCGCGTCGCCGGTGTGCACGTCGTTGCTAAACAGGTGGAGTGCGAGGAGGGCCAGGCCCTGATGAGCGCCCTCGGCGTGGATTTCGTCCAGGGCTTCGCAACCAGCATGCCGGCCGCGCTCGAGAGCTTCGATTCCAAACCAGAGCAAGCCGCAGCGGGTTGAACCGCTGCCCAGGCGTTCCCGTGGCAGATCTTCCCGGCGTCCGTGATCGCCCAGAAGGCGAACGCCGGGCCGGCCAGGAGCGGCGGTCCCGACCCTGGCAGGCTTTGCTGGCCGGCGCCTGGCGCGCTCGTCGCCGCGACCTGCGCCGTGGGGAGCGAGGGAGCCTGGGCTTCGTGGACTGGCACGCGCCACAGTGGTTTGCCGCCGCACTCCTGGTGCTGCTGCTGTCCCTCATCGATACCTTCCTGACCCTCGTGCTGCTCGATCACGGCGCGATCGAGATCAATCCGTTGATGCAGGTCTTTGTGAATGACGATGGCCGTCAGTTCGCCCTCGTCAAGCTGGCCCTGACAGCCTGGGGCGTCGCCGTCCTGGTGGTATTGGCGCGAGTGCCGGTGTTCAGGCGCTACATCGCTGGGCCCGTTCTGGTCGCCACCGCGCTTCTGTACGTGTCGCTGGTTGGCTACGAATTGTGGCTAATTTACTCGGTTGCCACGTAAGACTCGGCCGACGTCAAATGTAGCTGTTCGGCGCCACTGACTGCGCTACCCTGAGCCTGAACTTCGTCGGGCTCGGAAGATCAAAACAGCTGATGGACCAGAGGAACAAAAACGATCTGATCGCCGCGCGTCTGGTGCGTACGCCCTGGTGGCGTACTGCGCTCGATCGGATCGGCGGGCGGTCGCAGGAACGCCGCTACCGCGAGACGCTCGGTCGCCTTGCGGAGCGTGACGTTGCCGACACAATCGGCGAAGAGGACCTGAAGTCGTGGCTGCGGATGCTCGAAGGGGAGGCCGAGGCGGGCCCCAAGAAGCCGCAGCGGCCCACTCGTCCTTAACTTCGCACGATGCATACCAAGCGGCGCAGCCAGTGGCGCTCTATCGGTCGTGTGCTGCTCTTCCTCGCTGCCTGCGCTTTTGCCTTGACATTGACTGCCTCGTTGCCCGTTGGGCCGCGCGGTCCATTGCAACTGTTGACGATCGCTTTTCTTGCAAGTCTTGGCAGCTTTGCACTGACGGTGCTGTTTGTACGCTGGGACGGCCTCCGGCTCCGTGATGTCGGCGCGATGCCCAAGGGCAGCAGTCTGGGCCTTTTCGCCATTGGATTTGCCTTCGGCCTGTTTCTTATAGCGTTGCACTCGTTCCTCGTGGCCATTGCCGGACATGTTCACTGGATACCAGCAGTGAGGCCAACGGCCTCTCAGGCGAGTCTGGTACTCACGGGGTACCTGTTCCTGGCGACGAGGGAGGAACTGGCATTCCATGGGTACCCACTGCGGCGACTGCAGGAATTTTTTGGCGTGTGGGGTGCGCAGGCAACGATTGCGGCCGTCTTTGCGCTCGAACATATGGTTGGCGGCTGGCCTTTGGCGCAGGCGCTATGGGGTGCAGCTATCGGGTCATTGCTTTTCGGGATGGCGTCGATCGCTACACAAGGACTTGCGGTCCCCATTGGCATTCACGCTGCATGGAACATCGGGGATTGGTTGCGAGGCTACAAGCCTGAGGCAGGTCTATGGCGCCCGAAGATCGAAGCTGGGTTCGAAGGCGCGGCCGCATCGGCGGGCCTATGGTGCTATGTAGGGATCATGGCACTGGCCATATTTGCCTTCTGGTGCTGGCATAGAAGGCGGCGGGTCGCGAATGCGCTCGACGCCTGACCCACCCACACAGCTTACTTCGCATAATGTATATTATGTTAAGTCGTGCATTGATATCATCCTGCAGCTGCTGAATCTCTGCCTTACGGCGCCCCGGCGCCTCACTTCCCCTTCTGGCTTCCAGGTTCGATCCACGAACTCGGCCCCACCTGTGTTACCCGTTCTTCTCAGGTGGCTGGCGATAGGCTAGCCTGGACGGCTACCTGAGGATGCGCATGGCCCAAGAAGAAGTATTCGTTAGCTATTCCCGTGAAGACAACGACAAGGTCCTCGCCCTGACGGCAAAGCTACGCGCCGCCGGCGTACCGCTGTGGATGGACGTGCGCAGCATCGACGGTGCGGCCATGTGGGGCGAGGAAATCGTCAACGCGCTGGATAAGGCCAAGGTCCTGCTGCTGATGGTGTCGGAATCGGCCGTCCGTTCGCACAACGTGACCAAGGAGGTCCTGCTGGCGAGCGAGCGCAAGGGCCATATCCTGCCCGTCGATCTCGAACTCACGCAGATTCCGCCCGGCCTCAAGTATCCGCTCGCGGGCATCCAGCATATCGAGTACTACCACGGCAATCCCACGCCTCGGGGTGACGATCACCAAACCACGCAGCGAACCGACCACGACCGTGGGTGCCGGACCGGCGGGCGCCGCGGCGCCTGCGCAGGCTGGCAAGAGTCTGGAACCCGCGATCGAGTCCGGCGCTCTCGCGGTGTTGCCGTTCGACAACATCAGTTCTGACAGCGACGCCAGCTATTTCAGCGATGGGTTGACCGAGGAACTGATCGCGAGACTTTCGGTGGTCAGCGAGATCGAACTGGTCTCGCGCTGGGCGTCGATGCAGTTCAAGGACGCCAAGAAGGACCTCAAGGCCATCGGTCGTGAGCTGGGCGCGCGCTATATCGTCGGTGGCAGTGTGCGCAAGTTCCAGGATTCGGTCCGCATCACGGTGCAACTTGTCGATGCCGGGACCAACCGCCAGATCTGGGGCGACACCTACAAGGGCAAGCTTGACGATATTTTTGATATCCAGGAAACGGTCGCGAAGCAGATCGTCGAGGCGCTGAAGCTGAAGCTGAGTTTTTCGGAGAAACTGTCTCTGACCAAGCGCCAGACGGTCAACGTCCAGGCCTACGACTTTTACCTGCGTGGCCAGGACTACCTGTATCGCCTGAGCAAGCGCAGTGTCGAGTACGCGATCCAGCTGTTCGAGAAGGCCATCGAGCTCGATCCCCGCTACGCCGCCGCGTACGCGGCCTGCTCCAGCGCTTATGGCCAGATGTACCAGTATTTCTCACGCCAGGAACAGTACCGGGACAAGGCGCAGGAATTCAGTTTCAAGGCCCTGATGTATGACAGCAACCTCCCCGAGGCTTACGCTGCGATGGGTCTGTCCTACTTCATCTGGGGAAAGTTCGACGAGGCCACCGCCTCGGGCAACAAGGCCATCGAGCTCGATCCCGACAACTTCATCGCCTACTGGACGCTCGGACGCATTCACTTCTCGACCGGCAAGTTTGCCGAGGCGCTCAAGCTGTTCCAGCGCGCCATCGATATCAAGCCGGGGTTCTACGTGGCGCACGCTGATCTGAAACAGGCTTACGTGGGTCTGGGGCGTAAGGCCGAGGCAGAAGCGGCAAACCGCCACCTGGTTGGTCTCATGCCGAACTACCTGCTCCAGAACCCGGACGATTCGCGAGCGAAGATGTTCTACGCGATCGCGCTACTCGAGGTTGGCCGCAGGGCCGAGGCGGTCGCCGAAGGCGATGCGGCGCTGGCCATGAGTCCGGGCGATTCTCTGATGCTCTACAACGGCGCCTGCCTGTACGCGCAGCTCGGCGAAACGAAAAAGGCCGTTGCCACGCTCCGCGAGGCGATCGCCGCCGGCGTCACGAATTACGGCTGGATCAAGCATGACCCGGATTTCGATCCCATCCGGAACGAACCTGAGTATGTGGAGATGATGAAGGGACAATAGCCGGTGGGAAGAGCGCCCTCCCCTTACGCGGCTGTGCTGGGCATGCCAACAGCCCCAGACCTTTGGACTTATTCGGCGGGCAGAACATCGAGTGCAAAATGGCGATGCCCGCGACGAACGCGATAGGTCTCAAAGTCGTCGCGATCAATCGTGAATATCGTGCGCGTGTCCAGCGTTTCCGCTGCCACCACCAGCGAAGCGTCGGCGAGATCCATGGGGTGATCCGCGTCCATTTCCATTAGTTCAAAGGCCCGCAGGAGCGAGTCCTGTTCGAGGAAGCATACGGACATCGCCCCTTTGGCCACAAATTCCCGCAACCGATCTGAGCCGGTACTGGCGGGCTCAAGCATGTGAAAGGCTTCCGTCAGGACTGCGACGGTCGTGCCGATAGGCTCGCGGATAGATTTGAGGGTCCGCACGCATCGCGCGTGGTGCTCATCCTGCGGATCGAACAACGCCACCAGCGGCCCGGTGTCAACCAGAATCATCGGCCGAGCTTGCGTTTGAGCGCTCGTCTGACTCCATCCCGAACATTCTCGGATGAAGCCAGGGCATAACCGCCAGGTCCCAAATCGAGCTCGGCATACAATTCATAGGGCGTGCGTGTGGGCGTTTGCCTCACATGGGCCTGGAGCGCGCGCAGCGCACGTTTAATCGCGGCGGAAATGGGCAACCCCGTAGCGGCCCGCACTTCGCTCAGCACGCGTTCGGTTTCCTTATCCAATCTGACTGTTCGCGTAGCCAAGCATTCTCTCTCAATGTAATACGCAGTGTATTACAAAGGGGCAGAGAGGTCCAGAATCGGGCCCGACAGAAACAGGGCTTGCAAAGGCCTTAGGGGCTGCGCCGGTCGACCAGGACTTTGCGTTCCGCAGTTCTGCCTGCGACCGCGCTGATTTCGCCAAATAGATCACCAGGACT
>WNFL01124935.1_pt1 | contig 12407 bp, 8 predicted proteins | sample 5400361 | NCBI WGS metagenome assembly WNFL01 (sample SAMN13153351, study PRJNA577476) | soil metagenome | isolation source: 40 cm soil on Douglas fir-dominated hillslope | place: USA:California | collected 2013-09-17
CGATGCCAATCAACCATTTTGTCGACGTCATCGGCCAAACATTGCGCCTTCCTTTAGGTGCCCGGCTCAACCTTCCCGCGACTGCCATTATTTTCCTGATCGTGTTCGTCCTGGCACTTTGGATTGGGCACTTCACGCGGTTTGGTCGCAATGTCTATGCTCTGGGAGGCAACGAACAATCGGCGATTCTTATGGGACTGCCGGTCGGACGGACCAGGATCGCGGTCTACGCCTTGAGCGGGTTATGCTCGGCCAGCGCAGGCATCGTCTACAGTCTCTACACCTTTTCAGGCAATCCAGGCGCCGGCGGCGGATTAGAGTTGGACGCCATCGCAGCCGTAGTCATTGGCGGGACGCTCTTGACTGGAGGCGCTGGATATGTCAGCGGCACGTTGATCGGTGTGCTCATTTTCGGGATCATTCAGACGGCGCTGTCGTTCGAAGGCACGCTTAGCTCCTGGTGGACTCGCATTGCGATTGGGCTGCTCCTCCTCTTATTTATCCTGCTCCAGAAATTGATCCAGGCGAAGAAGTTTTAGGAGCGTCAGTTGCAAGCCTCCGCCTTTGATACGGGCGGGACGATCCCACGTACGGGAGGGGTTTGCCTAAGATTCGTCTATTTACGTGAGAGAGGTCCGGGGCGTTTCACGTACAACTATCGTACGACCGATCTCTGATGATCGGGCGAATGCTCGGCGCGTTAGGAACTCAAAGCGGATGAGCAAAATCGCTGTGGCGATCACACAGAGCGTGGTTCCGGCATCTTGAGCGGCTTGACCTCACGCTTGGCCTGCTGCACATCTTCGCGGGTTGGTTCGTGCCCGTCACGACCATGGATCGTGGCCAGCTCGCTCGCGCGTCGCACCAAGTTTCGGCGGATATTCCGTTGTCCATCGTCCTGGCTGGGGCTGGAAGGTCTGGGCTTCATGACATTATAACGGTAACCCTCGACTGAGTGCGCGCAAGTGAAGTTTTCCATCAATTCTTTTCAGGCTCGTTTGGGACGACGCTGCGCAGCGCGATTGGCCACAAGTCCGGGCCTCGGCGCTTTTATGGACGGAACTGCGGAGATGCTGCGCCTCTTCCGCGCAGACCAAAAATCGAGATCGCTCCGGGTCATGTCGCAATAAGAGTCGAGCGATGCGCGCGAGATCAGGAGTGTGCCGGGGCTGGCTCGCCAGCCACGGAGGTAAGGCTTGCGCGTCATCGGGTCAAGCTCCTCGCAAAGCCGGACGATCGTATGTCTTGATACTCTCAGAGCATAGGCCGCCTCCTTCAGCGGCAGCCAATCTTTTGGGTCATTGATCGCATTCATAACGTCTGGTCGTAAAATTCGAGTGGATTGTGGTGAGTTGCCGTTCCCTTGCAGTTTGCTTCATCCATGGAACATTCCTTATCTTCCATGCGAACATTGTCGAGTTGACCATAGGACATTTGTTGTCCTACTGGTCAAATAATCAGTATAACTTGCTCACAACTTATTCACCGGCAGGGCTTTCCATAGGGCCCTGCGGTCCAAATGGTTATGAGAAGAGGGAATGCTCTATTGCGACGGCGGCGGATTATCCGCCGCCCGCAGTTCAATCCAGAAGCGGCTGCCTTTTCCGAACTCGGATTCCACGCCAACGGTGCCACCCATTCGTTCAGCGGCTTTGCGCACGATGCTCAGTCCCAGGCCTGTTCCCTCGTAGCGCTTGTCGAGTCGTTGGAACAGGCCCCAGATCCGCTCCCGAAATTCAGGTTTAATTCCGATGCCATTATCTTCAAACCAGAAGCGGACATGGCCACCGTTGGTTTCGGGCCAAATCCGGATTTTTGGCTTTTGGCCGGGTGTGACGAACTTGATGGCGTTGTGCAGGAAATTGGAAATGCACTGCGTTAAAGCCGCCTCGTTCGCCAGAATTTTTCGAAATGATCCTTCCAGACGGACTTCCACGTCGGGTGACTGGAAGTGCGGGTAGTTCTCCAGCAGACCGCGGGCCACGGCGGCGAAATCGACAACGTGCAGCTGCAGGTCTGTGCGCAGAGCGCGGCTGTAGGCCAGGACGTCCATGATCAGCTGATCCATGCGATTGGCCGAGTTGATAATGCGACGGAGATAATCGCGGCATTCGGGCGTGAGGTTTTTGGCCTCCTCTTCCAGCGCGATAGCGAAGCCTTGCATGGCCCGAAGGGGGGCGCGCATATCATGCGTGATGCTGTAGGAAAAGGCTTCCAATTCACCGACGGTTTCCTGGAGCTTGGCCGTGCGTTTCTGAACTTCAATTTCCAGGTCCTCTTTTTGCTGGCGTAGCGATTGTTCGGACAGTTTGCGCTCCGTGATGTTCTGAACCGTTCCAATAAAACGCGCGGGGCGCCGCTGGCCTTCAATTTCCACGAAGTGGGCGCGGCCGGTCGCTCGAATCCACCTCGTGCTTCCGCCATCGCGCAAACCAACCGTGCGATATTCGATGTCCAAAGTTCCATTTCCCGCGTCGTTGAGCGTTTGCCGAACCACCTGGTCGACCTCGGCTCGGTCGTCCGGGTGAAGTCCCTCGAGGAAGGTTTCGTAGGACACAGGAGCGTCCGCCGGCAATCCAAAGAGTTCTTTGCAGCGCGTTGACCACGTCAGCTGGCCAGAAATCGGATCGAAGTCCCAGGTGCCCAGGTCCGTGGCTTCCAGCGCCATGCGCAGCCGTTCTTCACTTTGCCGCAGCGATTCGGCCGCGCCGACCTGTTGCTGCAGCAAATCGCGCACAGTGTATTGCCGCCGACGAGCACGCAGCGCCACCTCCAGAGTGCTCAGAAGCGTCGAGCGCCGAAAGGGGCGTTCGACGAGAGTGACGTTCCCGACCCGTCCGAAGGCTTCCAAAATTCGTTGGCTCTGGGCCGTTTCCTCGCCGGTGGATGTGATCACTACGATGGGAATATCCGACCACGACGGCTGGCCGGAGAGGGCATCCACGAACACGGAAAGGGAGGAACTCATCAACGCTTCCTCCGCGATGATCACGGCGCCGGAGCCGCGCTCAAGACGGTGGCACAAATCAAAAACTCCGCGGCACAACTCCGCGTGAATCCTCGCGTCGGCGAGCAAGTCGAGGGTGAGTTGTCCATCGGCTCCTGTCGGGGCAAGCACCAGCACCCGCAGTTCGGTGCTCGCGGCGCATTCCGCTAATTGATGTAAGGCGGAGTTCACCTCGACTTCGTGCCCTTCATAATCCTTCGGCTGGCGCCGGTGAAGGTCGGTGTGCCAGTGAGAATTCCGTGAAATTCGTGCAAGGGACCCCCAACACGCAAACCGCGTGATTCAATTTTGAATTCGCGGATAGTGCGCTCGTGACGTCCGGTCCGTTTTTTGAGGATGGAAATAGCCTGTTTAACCTCACCGCCCGCTTCGAAGAACCTGAGCAGCAGGACCGTGTCCGCAAGATAGCTTAGATCAAATTGGCTCTGCATGGGTCCAAGCAAGCCGTGTTGCGCCATGATGGCAATGGTCACGAGACCGCGCTGATTCAAATAAACAAACAGCTCGTGGAGTTGCAGTTGCAGATATTTTTCGCCTGGCATTGCGTGGAAATAACCGTTCAAGCTGTCGAGACCGACCAGTTTGATCTCTCGCTGTTCAACCAGATGGCGCACCTTGTGAACGAGTTCGCCGGGAGCAATATCGGCCGGATCGACTTGTTGAAGATGAATGTCTCCTGAACGATAGTAGCGTTCGAGGTCCATGCCAATGGATTTGGCCCGCACAAGCAACGATCCAAGTCCCTCGTCGAAAAGAAAGAAGGCGCTCTTTTGCCCGCGTTTGGCGGCGCTGATTGCGTACTGCATGGCCAGCGTCGATTTACCTGTCCCAGCGGGTCCCATCACGATGGTGCTGGTGCCGAAGTCCAGCCCTCCCCCCAGCAGTGAATCGAGGTCGCGGATCCCGCTCGAAAGGGTCTGCTGAGGAAAGTTGACGTGGTGTTCCGCGGCGATCAGCCGTGGAAAGAATTCCATTCGGCCAGTCTCAATCACAAAATCGTGATTGCCTTCGCGAAATTTTAATCCGCGGACCTTTTCGATACGCATCCGGCGGCGGGTAACCCCGTATTCCGGCGCCAGCTTTTCCAGCAATAAAACGCCGTGGGCGAGGCTGCGCACGTGCGGGTCATTGGCTTCCGTGCTTCGATCGTCGAGCAACAGCACCGTCGATTGGCGCTTGGAGAAATGCTGCTTGAAACTCAGAATCATCCGCCGGTAGCGCAGCGGCGTCTCGGACAGCAGACGCAATTCGGACAAGGAGTCGAAGACAACGAGTTGAGGATTCACCTCGTCGACTTTATCGAGAATGGCTTGTGTGGTTTGGTTCAGTTCCAATTCCGAAGGGTGAAAGAAGGTGCTGTCCCCGGCCTGCAATCGGGCATTCATGGCCGAAAGTTCATACAAGACGATGCCGTCAAGTGACCAATCGTGTGATTTAGCCACAGACTCAAGCTCTGCCTTCGTTTCGGAAAGCGTGATGTAAAGTGCGCTCTCTCCGCGGCTGGCGCCCGCCAAAAGAAACTGCAAGGCGAAGGTAGTCTTGCCTACACCAGGGTCACCTTCGACCAGATAGAGCCTGTTACGAGGCAATCCGCCCCGCAGGATATCGTCCAGCCCGCTGATTCCCGTGGGGCTGCTCAGTGATTCATTGCCCTGCGCTTTTCTGGTCGTCATCGGTTGCAAAAAAGTACCCCCGTCGAACGGGATCGGTCGTTCACATCACTGGAGTGCTGATTAAACCACTTTGCATGCATGGAGCCGAATGCAGTTCTAGGATATTGGGCAAACGCGCGGGCTACAGGTGGGTCTTGACCCCAGTTCGACTGCCTGGAGAGGATTCGCAGTCGACAGTAGTTCGAGAAGGAGCGCTTAGGCCGCGCTGTCCAAGGGGGTGTTGATTGTTGCGGGGTGCGAGAGGAGGGCGAACCGTGACGAGTTTGAGGCGCGGTGACCTAACGATTGTCCATGGAATCGGCAAACAGAGGTGGTACCGGGCGCATGCTAAAAAATAAAGTCGGTTGCCGGCCTGCTGATTTTGGGAAATTCAGAAAGCACAAGTAGTGGCTCAGTTCGCCACATTTGGCTTCGCTACAGGTCAAGGGGTTACGGCCAGTCGTTCCTCGTTCACTTCGCGTTTCGTCAGGACGCCCTGGACTTTGTAGGGCTTGAGCATGAAGTGAGTGGCGGTGGAGATGACGCCCTGGATAGTGGCCAGCTTTTCGGAAACGAAACTCGCGATTTCGCGCAGGCTCTTGCCTTCCAGCACCACCATCAAATCATAACCTCCAGACATCAAATAGCAGGAACTGACTTCGCCATATTTGGCGATCCGTTCCGCCAATCGATCGAAACCACCTCCACGCTCGGGGGTGATTTTAACCTCAATGACAGCGCGGACCAGATCGATCCCGAGCTTCTCTTCGTTCAGGATGGTCCGGTATGCCAGAATCACTTGGTCCCTTTCGTAAGATTTGATTTTGGCGGCTATTTCTCCCTCGGGAACATTCAGCATACCCGCGAGTTGGGCGGGCCGGAGCGTTGCGTTCTCGTGCAACAGTTTCAAGAGCGGATCCATTGGTGGATGTTTAGCATGGGCGCCTCAGAGCAACAACGCAGAACTTGTGAACGTCGCGTGTCAATGAATTACGGCCTCTCCTGGGAACGCGGATGCTGGCCCTCCACAGATGGTTTGCAGGCCAAAGAAAGAGGGGGGTAAGATCCTCCGCATGAGCGCCGCCATATCATGCGCTGCAAACCATCCGCTTTGAGCAAGCTGGGCTACCGGATTGTTAAGCTAACGAGCGGATCCCATAGTGTGCATTCGCTCGCGCACGGAGAGACATTTCATCCCGTCGTCGGACCGGTAGCCGAGGCCGAGGCACTTTATGTCCAACAGTTAAAACTGCGCGAGCGCGTGTGCGGTTGCCCTGCCGAGTTTGTCGTCTGGGACATTGGCTTGGGAGCTGCGGCCAATCCAATCACAGTTTTGCGGGCCGTGCAGGATTTGCCGGCACGACTGCTCATCCTCAGTTTCGATGAAACAATTGAGCCGCTTCGCTTCGCCTTGCAACAAACGGAACAGCTTGACTACTTGCGCGGATATGAAGACCCGTTGAATCAGCTCATGACCCACGGCTCCGTGGAATTTTGCGATCATGCCGCGCAAGTGCAATGGACACTGCATGCAGGCGATTTCCCGGCGCTCGTCCTGGGTCGCGCGGCAAACGCCTGGCCGAAGCCTCACGCAATTCTCTTTGATGCCTATTCTCCCGCTCGAAACCCGGCGATGTGGACGCAACCGCTCTTCTCCAGGATCTTTGAGCTTCTCGACCCAGGCCGTCCTTGCGCGATGCCGACGTATTCGCGCAGTACTATGCTGCGGGTTTCTTTGTTGCTGGCAGGGTTTTTCGTAGGCGCCGGTCATGCTACTGGAGAAAAGGAGGAAACGACCATTGCCGCGAATACCCTCCAGTTGATTTCTGGACCGCTCGACCGCGCATGGCTCGAGCGCGTTCGAAACTCGACCAGCGCAGAACCGCTCTGGACGCCGGTTTACCGCCAGGCATCGCCTTCCCCGGCAACGCTCGCGAAGTTGTATCAGCACCCGCAGTTTCGCTGACACTCTGAGGTCCGGAAAGAAAAGAGGGACGCTCCGCTGGTGCGGGGCGTCCCCCGTTTGTGAAAGCCCGGATTCAGGCGTGCCGCTGCCCAAGGCCTATTCAGAGCGCCCGCGGCGTGGGCTTTCTTCCTGTTCTTCGCTTAGCTCTTCGGAACCATTTGCCTCTTGATTGATGTTGGTGGCGATGTCGGTCAGAGATTCATCAACATCTTTTTCCTCGTTCAGAGTTTCTTCGAGGAGATCGACCGCCTCATTCTTGCCCAGCAGTTCGGCCCATGTGCGCAAACATCCATAACTGGCAATCTCGTAGTGCTCGACCTTTTGAGCGGCCGCAATAAGCGCCGCATCCATCACTGACGGCGCTGCTTGTTCTTTCATTAGCTCCTGGGCTTCTTCAACCAGTCCCGCCATCGCTTCGCACTTTTTGCCTTTGGGCTTGACCTCAAACAGCTCGAAGACCTCTTCCAGGCGTCTGACGTGCTCCGTCGTTTGTTCCAGGTGATCTTCGAAAGAGCCTTGCAATTCAGGCGCGTTGGCTTGTTCGGCCATTTTGGGCAGGGCTCTGATCAGTTGTTTCTCGGCGTCATAGATATCTGCCAACTCTTCCAGGAACAATTCGTTGAGGTCTTTCATAATTTTTGATTGATGGACTGTTTGCCTACTCCGGGCCCTGGGCATTCGCTCAGCCGGCCTCGATGAATCGGTCGGGTTGGGAGTCGCAAATCCGGCTCTGGAACGTCATCCGCGCTGCGTCCCCTCCACCCTGCAATTCGTGTGTATAACAAACCCATGTAACCCCGATTGAACATGGGGTGTTGACCCATGACGCGTGTCAGGCGCGTGTAGGTGAAGAGCCGTGCTTTGGAGTCGCGGCTTCAGCCGGTTACGGAAACAAACCTCGAATCTTCTTGGCTTCTTGGACCCGTCGAACACCGAGAATCAGCGCGGCCAGACGCATCGTGATTTTTTGCTTTCGCGATAAGGAGAGGACCTGCGTGAACGCCGTTTCCAGGATGCGGAAAAGCTTATCCACCACCTCTGTCTCCGTCCAAAAGAAGCTCTGAAGGTCCTGCACCCATTCGAAATAGGAAACAATCACTCCGCCGGAATTGCAGAGAATATCGGGGATGATGAAAATCTCAGGCCGTGCGGCGAGAACCCTGTCCGCTTCGGGCGTCGTCGGCCCGTTGGCGGCTTCAGCGAGAATTCGGCATTGGATCTTTGCGGCATTGGCGGAGGTAATCTGGCGCTCGAGTGCGGCTGGCACGAGAATATCGCACGGAGTGATCAGCAGTTGTTCGTTGGTGATCGGCTCGGCTTCGGGGAATCCGACAACCGTGTTCTTATCGCCCACATATTTGTCGAGGGCCCACAGGTCGATGCCACGCGCATTACGGATGCCGCCGCCGGCATCGCTCACCGCAATGACTTTCACCCCATACTTTGCCAGGGACAAAGCGGCGATGGAGCCGACGTTTCCGTAACCTTGCACCACCGCGGTGGCCCGGGAAGCGTCCAACTTGATCGTATCCATCGCCCGATTGACCAGATAGCCCACGCCCCGGCCCGTGGCTTCGCGCCGTCCGACGGAGCCTCCGATGCCGACCGGTTTCCCCGTAACAATGCTGGAAATCGTGCTCCCCATGTGAACGGAGTAGGTGTCCATGATCCAGGCCATGGTCTGCTCGTTCGTTCCCACGTCAGGGGCCATCACGTCAATCTGCGGACCGATGAACGGAATCATTTCCTGGGTGTAGCGGCGCGTGAGACGCTCGAGTTCATTGAGCGAAAGCTTCCGCGGGTCACAGGTGATTCCACCTTTGGCGCCTCCATAAGGCAATCCGGTGAGCGCACATTTCCAACTCATCCACATGGCTAACGCGGCTACTTCACCGAGGGCCACGTCAGGGTGATAACGCAGCCCGCCTTTGGTCGGCCCCAGGGTGAGATGGTGCTGGACGCGGTGGCCAAAAAATACCTCGGTCCTTCCATCATCCCGATGAATCGGCAGGGCGACAGTCATCGCGCGTTTTGGGTATTTGATGCGATCACGTTCGGAGACCGGGATCTGCAAGTAGTCAGCAACCTCGTCAAACTGCTGGCAAGCCATGTCAAATGTTGGATGGTCGTACATCTTCACGGGCGCAAAGCTAGTAAACGCAATCGGTTTTGAATAGAGCTTCCGGGCCATTTTTTGTTCTCTTCTGATGAAAGATGGCCCTCGGCCGCGCGTATGTATGCGCATGGCAATGCTGGCGACTGGCCGACTTGGACGGGCTCAATGGATGGGGGGCCTCTTGCGGCGTTCCTCTGAGCGCTCGCTTCAGCCCGCTGCACCGATATCTTGTTTGAGGGGTCCCGAAGACAGGCGATCGATCAAGCGGGCTCAAGCCAGTGCTCTCGTGAGGTTGGCCGCAGCATCGCGAGCGCCCCCGCCGGGTGCCTCAGCATTCGCTTGCCATGGAAGCGGCGAGCGGGTATGCAAGTGTCAACCATTGAGCGCTTTACCCCGATTTTTCGCGCGATTGTGTCGTGTTTGGCTCTTCGGCTCGCTGGTAATCCTGCTGGCGTTTGGCGCGTCCGAGAAAGCGCACGCAGCTCCATTGGGCCCAGTCAGGATTGTTGAGGCCCAGGGAACAGTGGAGGTGATGAGGAAACGATCCGGCGTTTGGGATCCAGCTCACACTGCGCCTCCTTACAATATTCTCTATCCGGACGACCAATTGCGAACCGGTCCGAACAGCCGCGCGATGGTGATGTTGTCGGACCAAAGCGTGGTCCGTGTCGGCGAGGCGGGACACATCCAGGTTCTGGCCGCGCCCAGGAAGCGCGCCGGATTCAGTTTTCTCAAGGGCATCTTTTATTTTTTTCATCGCGATGAACCCGACGAGCTTGATCTTCAAACACCCACTGTGTCGGCGGTCGTGCGTGGAACCGAGTTCAATCTGCGCGTCGAGGACGGCAGGACAGTCCTGAGCCTGCTCGACGGGCAGGTGGAAATGGAAAATGAGTTTGGCCGCGCGGATCTGCATTCCGGTGATGAAGGGGTGGCGGAAGCGGGCAAAAAGCCGCAAGTGCGGTCGGTCATCGAGGCAGTGAACATCATTCAATGGTGCCTCTATTATCCCGGCGTGCTGTACTTGGAGGAGCTGGGGCTCACCGCTGCCGAGCAGCAGCAATTAAGTGCGTCCATCGCAGCATATCGCGAGGGCGACCTCGTCGGTGCCTTGACCAATTATCCTGCAGGCCGCCAACCGGCCTCGGATGCCGAGAAAGTTTACATGGGAGCGGTCCTCTTGTCGGTGGGGCAGGTGGACAAATCCGAGGGGTTGCTTGGCTCTCTTGGGCCGCAAGCGCAAAACGAAGTGCCGGGCGCTCTGGCGCGAGCTCTTCGCAAAGTCGTGGCGGCAGTAAAGCTCCAGCCGCTGGCCGCTGTGCCGGGCCGCAACCTGGCTACCGAGGCGCTCGCAGACTCGTACGCGTTTCAAGCGCAATCGGATTTAAAGAACGCGCTGGCCGCGGCCTATCGCGCGGTGCAGATCGCTCCGAATTTTGGCTTCGGCTGGGAACGCGTCGCTGAGTTGGAATTCAGCTTTGGCCGAATCGACCACGCCATGAACGCTCTGGACAGGAGCTTGGCTCTCTCGCCGCGCAACGCGCAGGCGCTCGCCCTCAAGGGATTTCTGCTTAGCGCGCAAAACAGGATCAGCGATGCCATTGGTTATTTCGATCGCGCGATTGCGGCCGATGCGGCCCTGGCCAATGCCTGGCTGGGACGCGGGCTTTGCCGAATCCGCAAAGGAGAGGTGGAGGCCGGACGCCAGGACCTCGAAGCCGCAGCCGCGCTTGAACCGAAGCGGGCCAGCCTGCGCAGCTACCTGGGCAAAGCCTACAGCCAGGCGGGAGACAACCGGCGGGCGGAGCGCGAGTTGACTTTGGCCAAAGACCTCGATCAGCACGATCCGACCGCCTGGCTCTATTCGGCGCTGATCAAGCAACAGGAGAATCGGATCAATGAAGCCATCCGCGACCTGGAACATTCCGAGGAACTGAATAACAACCGGAGCGTCTACCGTTCGCGTCTGTTGCTTGACCAGGATCGCGCCGTCCGCGGCGCCAATCTGGCCACGATTTATCAGGATGCCAACATGACCGATGTGAGCGTGCGCGAAGCCATCCGCGCGGTGAACTACGATTACGCAAGCTACTCCGCGCACTTGTTTTTGGCCGGTAGCTATGATGCCTTGCGCGATCCGCACCTGGTCAATTTGCGCTACGAGACGCCGTGGTTGAACGAATACCTGATGGCGAATTTGCTGGCCGACGTGCGTGCCGGCACGCTTTCGCCGAATGTGACGTCACAGGAATACTCGAAATTGTTCGAGCGTGACCGCTTCGGATTGAGTTCGAGCACAGACTATGGCAGCCGGGGCGACTGGCTCCAGAGTGCGGCGCAGTACGGAATCTTTGGGAATAGCAGTTATTCGGCGGAAGTGTCGCTGGGGTCCTTCAACGGCAATGGCCATCGTTCCAACAACGATCTGCAGTTCTTCACCGCCACTCTGAGAGCCAAGCAGCAACTCACCCCGAAAGACAGCGTCTACTTCCAGGGAATTTTTTCAGAATTGGAGTCGGGCGATGTGGCCCAATATTATGACCAAAGGCAGGCCCAGCCCACGGAACGAATTCGCGAATCGCAGGAGCCAATGCTTTTGTTTGGTTATCACCATGAATGGACGCCAGGGATTCACACGCTGTTTCTGGGCGGCCGATTGCAGGACAGTCTCAAGGTTTCCGATGCCGTCCAACCAGTCGTGTTCCTCTTCCGAAATACTCCGGATGAGCCGATCAGCTTCGTCTCGGGACCGTTGGCCGATCCGCGCCGCTCGGGGTCCAGCAGTTCGTGGAATTACCGCAGCGATTTTGACCTTTATACTGCCGAGCTGCAGCAGATGTTTAAGGTCAAGCGACACACCTTCGTCGCGGGAGCCCGGTATCAGAATGGAACCTTTGATTCGACGAGCGTGCTGGGGGCTTCCTCGGGAAGCTTTGTCGCCAGGGGAACGGGTAGTCCCGCCGCTTTTCCCATCCCTGCTCAAACCGACGAGGTGAGCAATAACATTCCCGGCGATTTGCAGCGCATCGCGCTTTATGCCTACGATACCTGGCAAATCATTGATCCCCTGCTGGTCACCGTGGGCGTTTCCTACGATCGCCTCGATTTCCCCACAAACTTCCGCCTGCCTCCGCTCACCGCAGGGCGCGAATCGAACGATCAGTTGTCGCCGAAGGTCGGGGCGATTTGGACACCTTTTAAAGGCACCGCGTTGCGTGCGGGCTATTCGCGCTCGTTGGGCGGCGTGAGCTTCGATCAGAGTTTTCAGCTCGAACCGTCGCAAGTGGGAGGCTTCAACCAGGCCTACCGCAGCCTGATTCCCGAATCGATCATTGGCTCGGTCGCCAGCCCCTACTTCGAGAACTGGGGTGTGGCGCTTGATCAAAGATTTCCGTCGGGAACCTATCTGGGAGTCCAGGCGGAATTGCTCACTTCCACGGCCGACCAGACGATTGGAGCTTTCGATGCGGTCCCCGTGGATGTGCCGGGACCTTTTCCCGGTTCCACCGAGACGATTGTCCAGACATCTCCTGGGACGACGCATCAACATCTGAAGTACTACGAACGCAACCTGACCTTCACGCTCAACCAGTTGATCGCCGATGAGTGGTCGGTCGGCGCGCGCTACCGGATCAGCGAGGCAAATCTGAAAAGCCAATTAACAGA
>WNFL01451352.1_pt3 | contig 12406 bp, 13 predicted proteins | sample 5400361 | NCBI WGS metagenome assembly WNFL01 (sample SAMN13153351, study PRJNA577476) | soil metagenome | isolation source: 40 cm soil on Douglas fir-dominated hillslope | place: USA:California | collected 2013-09-17
CCGCCATCGCGCTGTCCTACGAGGCGGGACGGCCGATCCCGACCAACTCGGCTGCGACATTTGCTGATGGCATGGCGTGTCGCGATCCGCAGCCCGATGCACTGGAGATCATTTGCAAAGGTGCTGCCCGGATCGTACGCTTGAGCGAAGATGAGATCGCCGCGGCGATCCGGATCTATTATTCGGACACACACAACGTCGCCGAGGGTGCCGGGGCGGCGGCGCTGGCCGGGCTCCTCAAGGAGCGCGAGCGGATGCAAGGCCGGAAAGTCGGCGTTATACTTTGCGGTGGCAATATCGATGGGCCGTGGCTTGCACGCATCCTGAGCGGTGGTACGCCAACGATTGCAAAGTAGGCGCCGGACAAATAGCGGTCCACGGCGTCGATGCCGGAACGGGCTGCGAGCTGGTCGGACATGTGTTGCTGGATGCTCCAGGTCGCGTTGTCTGGCCGGCAGGACCGTGCTCCCGGCGTCGTTCTTCTGAAACGTTGTTAGAGTGCCGCAGCGGCCCCTGCAAGGCAGGCCGCCCGGTTTGGCGACGGAAGCATGCATTGCTGCGGGCATCGGTGACACCGATAGCGGGTAAATTTCGAACCCGGCTCCGGGTTAAATCAAGGGTTCATGGCTCGACCGAGCCCGGTGGTGCGGCCGGGCGGGTTCGCTATAATGCCGGAAAAATCGTCGACAACGCCCGACAAGGCCAGGAGACCCAGGAGCCATCCTATGCAGGACGCCGTAAAGGAAAAGAAGCCGGCTGCGACGAAGCCCATCTTCCATTGGGACGACACTCCGCCGGGCGCGAGCACCGACGTGGCGCGCGCCAGGGCAGCTCGCGTGTGCTCGCCGTCGATGTGGAAGAGACGGATGCGCTGACCGTCGAGCTTGGCCAGGAAATCCTCGGGCGTGAGCGTGCCGCTATCGGTCTGCCATATCCGGAGCGACGCCGTTGGCTGCGCAATTGGCCTCGAACCGGTCAAGCACCGCCGGCGTTGGCCATGTGAACAGGTCGATGCCGAGTGCGCGCTCGCCGGGCTCGAGGGCAAGCGCCAGAGCGACGAAGAAGCGCCCTTGGAAGGTTCCGATCTCGGCGACCGGTCCGGTGACGCCGAGCTCACGCTGGATCTTCAGGAGGCCGCAGCAGATGGCGGCGGCGAACCTGGACGACATTCTGAAGGGGATACGAGTTTGCCGATTGGCGACTTTGGTCGCGCGGAAGCTCCTTCGAGGTAAGGGTTTTCCCCGGTTTTTGCCTCCGAGTCGCCAAAGAGGTGTAGTTTTTGCTAGCTTAACGCGGCCATAGTGTCAGTTTTTGCGGGGCACCTCCGCCCCATTAAGAGAGGTGCAATGCTTTCCGATCGGCTTTGGGTGCCTAAGGTCCGCCTGGCTGCAGTTGCGGGCGCAATGTCGGCTGTCCTCTGCGCCCAGGCGATTCCGGCCAGTGCTTCGACGCCGTCGACGTCGGACGAGGTGAAGTCCGTATTGGGCAGCTATCTTGCCGGGCGCGTGGCGCGGGGCCAGCACGATACCTCGGCCGCCGCCGATTATTACCGGCAGGCGCTGGCGGGCGATCCAGACAACGACGTGCTGATCGAGCAGGCTTTTTTGATGGAGGCGACGGAGGGCCGCTGGCCCGAGGCGATCGATCTCGCCCGGCGTCTGCTCGTCATCGGCGTCGCGGCCTATAAGGCGCACGACTACAAGCCGGCCGAGAGTCACTTCGCGCTGGCCGCGTCGGGGCCGATTGGCGAGCTGACATCCTCGCTGGCCCGCGCATGGGTCAAGGCCGCCGGCGGTGATGTCAGCGGCGCGCTCGACTTGCTCGACGCCTCGAAACAGGCGGAATGGGCGCAGTCCTATATCCGCTACCATCGGGCTCTGATCGCCGATGCCGGCGGGCGCAAGGTCGAGGCGCGCCAAGCCTACGAGCGCCTGTTCAAGGCCGATTCGCGGACGCCGCGCACGGCCATGGCCTATGCCCAGCACGCCGCCAACGCCGGTGATGCCAAGCTCGCCAAGGCCATCCTGAAGGAGCACATCGACAAGTCGGGCGGCGATGGCCATCCCATGGTCAAGGCGCTGCGCGACCGCCTCAACGCCGGTGAGCCGGTCCCGCTGCTCATAGAGACGCCGGACGAGGGCCTGTCGGAGGCGTTCTATGGCTTGGGCGAAGCGCTGACCGGCGAGGGCGGGATCAGCATTGGCACGCTGTACCTGCAGATGGCGCTCGATATCCGTCCCAATTCGCCCTATGCGCTGGCGGCGCTGGCCAATGTCTTCGAAACCACGAAGCGCTACCAGGACGCCATCGACATCTACGATCGGATCCCGAAGGGGACGCCCCTGCAATCGTCGATCGATATCCGCAAGGCGATCAACCTCAACATGCTGGACAAGGTCGACGAAGCGAAGACGCTGCTGGAGCAGCTCACGCGCCGCGATGCCGACGACCTGCGGCCGCTCGACGCGCTCGGCACGATCATGCGCGGGCGCAAACGCTTCGTCGAGGCCGCGGACTACTATACGCGGGCGATCGCGCTCATTCCGAAGCCCGAGAAGCGGCACTGGAGCTACTGGTATGCGCGCGGGACGTCTTACGAGCGGTTGAAGAAGTGGCCGCTGGCGGAGGCCGATCTCCAGAAGGCTCTGCAGCTCCAGCCGGACCAGCCGCTCATCCTCAATTACCTCGGCTACTCCTGGGTCGACCAGAACCGCAATCTCAAGCAGGGCATGGCCATGATCGAGAAGGCGGTCGCGCTCAAGCCGGATGACGGCTACATCGTCGACAGCCTAGGCTGGGCGCACTTCAAGCTCGGCAACTACAAGGAAGCCGTGCGCTACCTCGAGCGCGCGGTTGAGCTCAAGCCGGAGGACCCGGTGCTCAACGATCATCTGGGCGACGCCTTGTGGCGCGTCGGGCGCACGCGCGAGGCGCATTTCCAGTGGGAGCAGGCGTTGACGCTGAGCCCCGAGCCCGAGGATATCGATAAGATCCGGCGCAAGGCCCAGAAGGGCTTGCCGGAGCGACCCCTTGCCCGCGTCCAGAAGGGCAAGGAAGCTGCGCGTGTCGAGAGTCCCAAGAAGCGGGTCGAGAACAAGTCGGTGTCGCCGTTCCAGTGAACGGCCGCGCAGGGTCCGAGCGGCCGTTCCAGGGCCTCGTTCAATACGTCCGCATGAGATCGGAAAGGCTGGGCATCTGCTGGTTGCAGGCTCAGTGACCACGCGGGACCCCATCGGATGCAGGTCTTCACCGAGCAGGCTCGCGCCAAAGTCAACCTGACGCTTCGGGTTCGCGGGCGGCGGGCTGACGGCTACCACGACCTTGACAGCCTCGTTGCCTTCGCCGACGTCGGCGACACGGTGAGCCTGACACTCGGGCCGGAGCGCGTCGTCACCGTTACCGGCCCGTTTGCCGCTGGGATCGCCGGTCCGAACCTGCTCGATCGCTGCCTCGCGTTTGCCGGTATGGCGACGGCGCCCTTGCAACTCGGAGCGGTGAGGCTCGAGAAGCAGCTCCCGGTTGCTGCGGGACTCGGTGGCGGATCAGCCGATACGGCGGCGCTGCTGCGCGCCATCAGGCGAGCGAATGATCGGCCCGACGCCGCGGCGGTCGACGACTGGTTTCGGCTCGCTGCACAGCTCGGCGCCGATGTTCCGGTGTGCCTCGAGAACAGAGCGTCGTTCATCTCGGGTATCGGCGAGACGGTCGTGCCAAGACGGCGCAGGTCTTCCAGCGCCTCGGGGCCAAGCCGCTGCCGGCAGGAGCGAGGTTGCCTGAGCCCCCGCCGCTGTTCGAGCGCAGCCCGCAGCTCGTCGCCTACATGGAGGCCCATGACAACGATCTCGGACCAGCCGCGCGCTTAGTCGTACCGGCCATCGCCGATGTCGAGCACAGCTTAAGCGCAACGGCAGGTTGCCTTCTCGTGCGCATCTCGGGAGCGGGACCGACCTGCTTCGGCGTGTACGGCACCGGCGAGGCGGCAGCAGCCGCGGCCACAGCCTTGGGCGAGGCGCACCCGCATTGGTGGATCAGGAACGTCACCCTGGGCTAGGCGCCCATCTTAAGGTGTCACCCGGGCTTTTTGCCCGGAGCCCAGCCCACCACGGGCTCAGCCCAGCGTGTTGCGTTTATGGGGTACAGCATCAGGCCGTCCATTTGTGGAACGATGGGTCTCGGCGACGAGCGCTGGGATGACGTCGAGGAAGTGGCACCCGGCGCGCCGGTCTGCGCTTGCTTTGCCGTCTAGTGCGCACGGTTGATGCAGAAATCGACCACGTCGAGCATTGCGTGTTTGGGTTGGCTGTCGCGGAAGATGGCGAGTGCGTCCCGGGCGATCGAGCCGTAGTAGCGTGCCCGCTCGAGCGTCGCCTCGATCGCCTTGTGCTTGCGCATGAGCTGCAGCGCCTGCTCGAGATCGCCGCCGCGCACCTCGCCGTCGGTGAGGGTGCGCTTCCAGAATTCGCGCTCGTCCTCGCCGCCGCGGCGATAGGAGAGGATCACGGGAAGCGTGATCTTGCCCTCGCGGAAATCATCGCCGACCGATTTACCGAGCCGGGCGCTGTCGCCCGAGTAGTCGAGCGCATCGTCAACGAGCTGGAAGGCGATGCCGAGCGTCTTGCCGTACGACTTCAGCGCGGCCTGCTCCTCGGCCGGGCGGCCGTTGATCGCAGCGCCGACTTCGGCGGCGGCCGAGAACAGCGCCGCCGTCTTGGCATTGATGATCGCCAGATATTCGTCCTCGGTGGTGGCGGTATTCTTACTGGCGGCCAGCTGCATGACCTCGCCCTCGGCAATGACGGCGGCGGCGTTGGATAGGATCTTCAGCGCGCTCAGCGAGCCCACGTCCACCATCATGCGGAAGGCTTGGCCAAGCAGGAAATCGCCGACGAGGACGCTCGCCTGATTGCCCCAGAGCAACCGCGCGGCCTTCTTGCCGCGCCGGTAATCGCTCGCGTCGACGACGTCGTCGTGCAGCAACGTCGCCGTGTGCATGAATTCGACCGCCGCCGCCAGCCGCACGTGCCCGTCGCCCGTGTATCCGCTGAGCTTCGCCGCCGCTATGGTGAGCATCGGCCGCAACCGCTTGCCGCCGGAATCGATGAGGTGATGAGCCAATTGCGGAATCAACTCGACGTCGGACACGGCCTTGTCGAGAATGATCCGGTTGACGCCGCCCATGTCCTCCGCGACCAGGTCGAGTATGGCGGACAGGCTCTGCGACGCATCGCGAGTCTCGTCTATATGGACAACAATGCCCACGCCCTGGCGCTCCTGATATGATTTGACGTTGATAATCTTAATCGCGGGCCAATGGAGCCCTTCTCGGCACATTGCCGCATGGTTAGCCACCTCAGGCTAAAAAAGGGTTCAGACACGATGCTGGAGATTCTGCGCTCCAACAACCCGGTCTTGTTGAGTTTCGTCGAAGTGCTGCTGCGCGACGCCGGGCTCGCTCCCGTGGTGGCCGACAACAACATGAGCGTGATGGAAGGATCGATCGGCATCCTGCCACGCCGCGTGCTGGTGCTGTCCGACGATTGGAGCCGGGCGCGTAAGGTGTTGCAGGAAGCCGGCCTCGGCGATTGGGTGAACACGGATGAAGCGCCCTGATCGAGAGCAGGCCGCAGACGCCGATGTGACCGAGGACGCCTTCCTTGGCGGCATCCTCTCCATCCTGCAGCCCAAGGCCGGCTATCGCGCCGGCATCGATGCCGTGCTGCTGGCGGCAGCGATGCCACCGGTCGGCGGCGCAGGGCGCATCCTCGATGCCGGCTCCGGCGTCGGCGTCGTCGGACTGTGTGTTGCGGCGCGCATGCCTGAAGCGCGCGTCACTCTCGTCGAGGTTGAGCCACGGCTCGTCTCGCTCGCCCGCGAGAACATCACGAGCAACGGCCTCGGCGCCCGAGTCGACGTGGTCGCGGTAGATATCACGGAGCCGGCACAAGCGGTCGCTGGATTGGGCCTCGCGGCAGGTGCTTTCGCCCACATCGCAACACCATCGAAGAACGCGGCGAAGGCCCTGGCGCATGCCATGCCGGCAGGTGGGCTTGAGCGCTGGATACGGGCGCTGGCGCGGCTCGCGAAGTCAGGGGGCAGTCTCACCATCATCCACCGCCCCGAGGCGCTCACCGAGCTACTCTCACTGCTCGACGGCCATTTCGGGGCCCTGAAGCTACTGCCGATCCATCCCCGGGCGGGCACGCCGGCCGTCCGCATCATTCTGCAGGGCTGGAAAGGCAGCCGCGCGCCTGTCACCCTGCTGCCGGGTCTCGTCCTGCACGAGAACGAGGGCAACCGGTTCCGGCCGGAGGTTGTGGATATCCTGAGGCGCGGTGCGGCCCTGCCGCTTTCCCCGAAAGCCTAGCCGAAAGCGCGGCAGTGCACTAAGTGTTGCGCAGGGGTAGCTCCCCGGGATTGGGCAGCGGGCGTGCCGCTGACGTCCCTTCCACCAAAGAACAGAGCAATGTGGTTCTTCAATCGACGCCCCGTCGTTCCCGTTTTGCGCCTGTCCGGTCCGATCGGCATGGCAACCCCGCTGCGCCCTGGCCTCTCGCTCGCCACCGCAGCCGGCGCCATCGAGCGCGCCTTCACGATGTCGAAACTGCCGAGCGTCGCGATCGTCATCAACTCGCCCGGCGGCTCACCCGTGCAATCGAACCTCATCTTCAAGCGCATTCGGCAGCTCGCGGACGAGAAGGACAAGCGGGTCTACGTCTTCTGCGAGGACGTGGCCGCGTCCGGCGGCTACTATCTCGCGGTCAGCGGTGACGAGATCTACGCCGATCCGTCCTCCATCGTCGGCTCGATCGGTGTGATTTCGGCAAGCTTCGGCCTCGAGAAGGCGATCGAGCGGCTCGGTATCGAGCGGCGCGTCTACACGGCCGGTCAGAGCAAGGGCTTCCTCGATCCGTTCCAGCCTGAAAGGCCCGATGACGTTGCCCGCCTCAAGGCACTGCAGAAGGATGTGCACGACGTCTTCATCGGTGTCGTCAAGGATCGCCGGGCCGAGCGCCTCAAGGGCCTCGATCCGGATATCTTCTCAGGCGCGTTCTGGTCGGCGGCCAAGGCTCTCGACCTGGGGCTGATCGACGGTGTATCGGACGTCCGCTCGAAAATGCGCGAGCTGCACGGCGACAAGGTCAGGCTGAGGGTCGTGCCGCTCGGCGGCGGCGGCCTGCTGAGCAGGTTTTTCCGCCTGCCACGTATCTTCCGCTGGCAGCTCGACGATGCCGCGCCCCTGGGTTGGGCGGACGAGCTTCTCTCAGCGGTCGAAGCCCGCGCCCTGTGGTCAAGGTACGGACTGTGAAGACTTTGTCGCTTGGTGGCGGCCCCAATTCAAGGATAAGCTCAACTCACGAAGCTTGGCAGCCTGAGCTTGCGGCTGCACCCGGCCCCGGCTAATCGCGTTCCGGGTGCAACCCGTGGCCGGCAAACCCATGCGGAGGGACCTATGCCGCAACTGTTCGTGGTCGCCCTTGCAGGGGCGGGGCTGTACGCGGGATACAAGTGGATCGCGCGCGAGGTGTATCGAGCTGTCGAAGCGGCCGAGAAGGCCCGCGAGGAAGTCGCTCGCCGGACCAGTGGTGCAGCACTTGGCCCGAAGGATCTCGGTGCGCTGGAGTGGGATGCCGAGACCGGCGTCTACCGCCCCTCGCGGCGCGCCTGACCTCTGCCGTTCGGCCACGACCAGTGAACGCTTCGGTGGTCTAGCCGTCTCGAACAAATCTCGCCTTTGGAATCGGCCTCCCCTATAGTGCGCCGCCGTACGCGACCGAGGCGACAGAACGATGTCCACCAAAGCTGGAAGCAGGCCGTCAGCGAAGGCGCAAGCCGCGCCGGCCGCTCCCGTGGGCTTGAGGCCAACCGACGCCTTTCAGGATCTCATCCTTGCGCTGCAGCAGTTCTGGAGCGAGCAGGGCTGCGTCATCCTGCAACCCTACGATATGGAAGTCGGCGCCGGCACCTTTCACCCGGCGACGACGCTGCGGGCGCTCGGGCCTAAGGCCTGGAACGCGGCTTACGTGCAGCCGTCGCGCCGCCCGAAGGATGGCCGCTATGGCGAGAACCCCAACCGGCTTCAGCACTACTATCAGTTCCAGGTGATCATGAAGCCGTCACCGCCCGACATCCTCGACCTCTACCTGAAAAGCCTCGCCCGCATCGGTCTGACGCCAGACAATCACGACATCCGTTTCGTCGAGGACGATTGGGAGAGCCCGACGCTCGGCGCCTGGGGATTGGGCTGGGAAGTCTGGTGCGACGGCATGGAGGTGTCGCAGTTCACCTACTTCCAGCAAGTCGGCGGTTTTGACTGCAACCCGGTGTCGGCCGAGATCACCTATGGCCTCGAGCGGCTTGCCATGTACGTGCAGGGCGTCGACCGCGTGTTCGATCTCAACTTCAACGGCCGCCAGGATGCGCGCAAGCTGACCTATGGCGACGTCTTCCTGCAAGCTGAGCAGGAATACTCCCGATTCAACTTCGAGCACGCCAACACGGAGATCCTGCTGCAGCATTTTCGCGACGCCGAAGCGGAGTGCAAGGCGCTGCTCGAGAAGGGCCAGCCTTCTGGAAAAGAGGGCGGCGACAAGCATCTGCTGGCGCTTCCGGCTTACGACCAATGCATAAAGGCGTCCCACATCTTCAACCTGCTCGATGCCCGCGGCGTCATCTCCGTGACCGAGCGGCAGAGCTACATTCTGCGCGTGCGCGAGCTGGCGAAGGCGTGCTGTGCGGCGTGGCGCGAGACCGAGGGAGGGCGGGCGTGAACTCCCCAACGTGGTCATCCCGGGGCTTGTCCCCGGAACCCAGGGGTTCCGCGTAGTCGCCGGTTGCAACCAAATTACGGGCTTCGACGCGAGCTGAGAGATGGGCCCCGTGCACAAGGCCCGGGTGACGATACAAGTGAGTAAGATCGAGGGAGGGCGGACATGAACACGAGCGCACCACAATTGATCGGACTGGCAGCGATCGGTATCCTGATGCTGCTCGTCTGCTGGATCTTCCTGCGCCGGCACCGGACGGTGTTTCTCTTTGCGCTCGCCTGTTGCGTGGTCGGCCTCGGCTATCTCGCCACCACGACGACCCCGACGGTCGTCGCCAAAACCATTTTCGGACAGCCCTACTAGGACGGGTATGGGCGCGTGCCATACACAATCCGGTCGATCACTTCCTTTTACCCGTCATCCCGGAAGCCGCTCAGCGGCTATCCGGGATCTTGCGATGCCAAGATCCATGGAGAGGTAAGATCCCGCATTTGCGGTGCACCGCGTGCAGGATGACGCGTGTGGTTTAGGCGGGGGATATGTCAGATCATCCCCTGCACACGACCGCGGAAAGGACAACAATGAGCATCAACTGCACCGCGCCGCGCTCGCGGAATTAGCGGATCGTTTCGCGACGGTGGCAACCGTCGACGCCATTCCGAGTTGAAAGAGCCCGAGGGCCAATGTCTGAACTCCTGCTCGAGCTGTTCTCCGAGGAAATTCCGGCCCGCATGCAGCAGCGCGCGGCGGAGGACCTGAAGCGCCTCGTGGTCGACGGGCTGAAGGCGCAAGGTCTTGCCGTCGGCGAGGCTCGCGCTTTTGCGACGCCGCGGCGACTGGTGCTCGTCATCGACGGCGTACCGGCCGAGTCGCCCGGCATCTCCGAGGAGCGTAAGGGCCCGCGCGTTGGTGCGCCCGAGGCCGCGATACAGGGGTTCCTGAAGGCGGCAGGATTGTCGTCAATTGGCGAAGCGACCATGGTCTCGGACGCGAAGAAGGGCGACCATTATGTGGCCCGAATCGATAAGCCTGGCCGACCCGCCGCCACCATCATTGCCGACGTCGTGCCGGACGTGATGCGGCGCTTCCCTTGGCCGAAGTCCATGCGCTGGGGTTCGGAGAGCTTCACCTGGGTGCGGCCGATCCATTCCATCATCGCCCTGCTCGACGCCAAGGTCGTCCCCTTCGAGATCGCAGGGGCGAAGAGCGGTAATGAGACACGCGGCCATCGCTTTCACGCCAACGAGCCGTTCGCGGTCGAGAGCTTCGCCGACTACCAGGCGAAGCTCAAGGCGCGTAAAGTGCTGCTCGATCCCAAAGAGCGCGCCGAACGCATCACCGAGCAGGCGCGCGCGCTCGCCAAGCAGAACAAGCTCGAGTTGGTCGAGGACGAGGGCCTGCTCGCCGAGAATGCCGGTCTTGTCGAATGGCCGACCGTGCTGATGGGCTCGTTCGACGAAGCCTTCCTCGCGGTGCCGGCCGAGTGCCTGATGCTGTCGATGAAGCAGCACCAGAAGTGCTTCTCGTTGCGTCATCCGAGGACACACAAGCTCGCGAACCGCTTCTTGTTGGTGTCGAACCTCGAGGCCAAGGACGGTGGTGCGACCATCATCGCGGGCAACGAGAAGGTGATCCGAGCGCGGCTGTCGGATGCCCGCTTCTTCTGGGAGCAGGACTTGAAAAAGCCGCTCGACGAGATGGCAGCGTCGCTCGACCGCATCACCTTTCACGAGAAGCTCGGGACGCAGAAGGAGCGGGTCGAGCGTGTTGCGGAGCTCAGCTATCAGATCGCGGGCGCGGTCGATGCATCGCCGGAGGATGCGCGGCGGGCGGCACAGCTCGCCAAGGCCGACCTCGTGTCGGGCATGGTCGGCGAGTTCCCCGAGCTGCAGGGGCTCATGGGGCGGTACTACGCGGAAGCCGCCAAGACCAAGCCGGAAATCGCGCGCGCGATCGAGCTGCATTACAAGCCGAAGGGGCCGAATAACACGGTGCCGCGCGCGGACGAGGGCGATGCGGTGGCAATCGCCGTGGCGCTGGCCGACAAGCTCGATACGCTGGTTGGCTTCTGGGCGATCGGCGAGAAGCCGACCGGGTCGGGCGATCCGTATCAGTTGCGGCGTGCCGCGCTGGGTGTGATCCGGATCGTGCTGGAGAATGATCTAAGGTTGCGAACCAAAGAAGTTATCGTAGACAGTCTATTTGACGACCTCAGCCGAATCGATCGCGAACGACTTACCACGTTTATTCAGCAGCTGAAGGAACTGCAAACGCAGAGGTCGCGGATCGATCACCTTGCCAAACTGTCGGCAGGGCTAGGCTTCCGAGTATTTGTGCGACAATCTGGCTCGCTGGCGATGTTCGAGCAAGGCTTTTGGCGAGCATACAATTCGGGGGCGCCAACTGACACAGCGGAACTGGAGAAAACATTCAGCGCATTGGTGAAAGAACTAGAGCAGTTACTTGAACTTTCAAAAGATCCGACGTCCGCGAGAAAGGAACTTCGTGTTAAGGCACTAATCTTTGCCGACGAACTCCTTGCCTTCTTCGCCGACCGCCTCAAGGTCCACCTGCGCGAAAAGGGCGCTCGCCACGACCTGATCGATGCGGTCTTCTCGCTGCCGGGGCAGGACGACCTCGCGCTCATCGTTAGGCGCGTCGAGGCGCTGGGCGAGTTCCTGAAGTCCGACGACGGCGCGAACCTGCTCACCGGCGTCAAGCGCGCGGCCAACATCCTCGCGATCGAGGAGAAGAAGGACAAGCGCAGCTACGCCGGCGAGTACGACGTCAAGGTGCTCGATGAGAAGGAGGAGCTGTCCCTCGCCGCCGCCATCGAGAGCGTCAAGGAGGATACGCGCAAGGCCATCGACGTCGAGAACTTCGCCGGCGCCATGCGCGCGCTCGCGGAGCTGAGACGCCCCGTCGATGCTTTCTTCGACAAGTTGACGGTGAACGTGCCCGATCCCAATCTGCGTGAGAACCGGTTGCGAATGCTGTCGGAGATCCGGGCCGCAACCCTTAACGTCGCCGACTTCTCTAAGATCGCGGGGTGAGGCTGCTCGCGTGCGTGTGGTGTCGGCTGAAGGCCCTTACCCGCGTACGGCCCAGCGACAGCTTGCACCAAGATCCCCTCTCTCCCCAGGCCGGGCAGGGCGAGATTTGCGCGACCCCGGCGACGAAGGAGCCGGCTCGCTTCGCAAATCGGGTGAGGGCACAATTACAGCATCTTCCGATCAGATGGAGTTGCTAGTCTCTTCCCCTCCCCTTGACGGGGAGGGCCGCGCGAAGCGCGGGGGTGGGGTGAAGAGCTTGGTGTATCGGCTGCGAAGTTTCTTCGGATCTGCCCCCCACCCCTGACCCCTCCCCGCCAGGGGGAGGGGAAACTGGTCCGCATAGGTCCAGACGATCGGAAAATTCCCTAGCGGTGTTGGCCAGTGCTAAAATTCCCTAGCGGTGTTGGCCAGTGCTAACGTCTCATTTCCTGTGAGTAACGGAAGTGCGCGATTGAAGCTTCACAAGCCTTTTACAATCTCCGGTTGTTATGCAAAGGGGGTTCCGCAAATCAGGCTTGGAGGCGCTATGAACCTGTTCGTTTACGGCACGCTGCTGTCCGGCACGGGGCACCCGATGAGCGTTCGGCT
>WNFL01143246.1_pt3 | contig 12405 bp, 9 predicted proteins | sample 5400361 | NCBI WGS metagenome assembly WNFL01 (sample SAMN13153351, study PRJNA577476) | soil metagenome | isolation source: 40 cm soil on Douglas fir-dominated hillslope | place: USA:California | collected 2013-09-17
GGTACAGAGGGCGTGATGAACGCACGGCGGACGCTGGTGGAATTGCTCATGTCGGATCATCCCTCGCCCTGCGCGCGGGAGCAGCATTCAGGGGATTGCGAACTGGAGCGGTTGGCGGTTGACGCTGGGGTTACGAATCCGCGATTTCCGAAGCGGGCGACGCCGCGGGGGAAGGATGATTCGTCGTTGGCCATCGCGGTCGACCATGAAGCGTGTATTCTTTGCGACCGTTGTATTCGCGGGTGCGATGACATCCGGTCGAACTGGGTGCTGGCGCGGCGGGGAAAGGGGTATCAGGCGGGGATTGCGTTTGATACGAATTTGCCAATGGGCAATTCATCGTGCGTTTCCTGCGGCGAATGCATGGTCTCCTGCCCAACGGGTGCGCTGACCAATAAGCGGGTGGTTGGCACGGAACTGGGAACTGGCGACGTGGTGAATCCGGAAGAACTACTGGATTTGCCCATTTTTCACAATGTGTCTGGTACGTTCCTGGAACTGAACCAAAGGGCGATTGTGAAGCGGCACTACAAGGCGGGGGAAATTGTCTGCCGCGAGGGCGATTTTGGCTCGACCGCTTTCTATATTCTGGAGGGCAAGGTCGAGGTTTACCTATCCAGCCCAATTGCACACGTCAAGACGCAGGATTCGGGAGGAGGATTTTTCAAGCGTCTCAGTTCCCTGCTGGCACCGCGGATGGAAGATCAGCGGGCGGAGGAGTCAACCCGGGCGTTCATCCCAATTGACGCATCGGTGGACTTACCCTACGGAAGTCCTGTAGCGGAGCTGGTGCCGGGCGATTTGTTCGGCGAAATGACGTGCATGAATTACTATCCGCGGTCGGCGACGGTGCGAGCCAAGACAGACTGCGTGATGCTGGAAATGTTGCGCAATGTGCTGGACATTTTGCAGCGCAACAAGACGTTCCGCGCGCAACTGGAGCGTAACTACCGGGCGCGGGCGCTGGATTCGCATCTGCGGAGCGTACCGATTTTCGGGCCGTTGACGAAGGATTTTATCGACCATCTGCGAGACCGGGTGGAACTCATTCGATACCAGCCGGGGCAGGTTATTTGCCGCCAGGGCGAACCGGCAGACAGTTTTTATTTGATCCGCATCGGCTTCGTGAAGATTTCCGAGCAACGGCCCGGCGGCGAAATGATTCTGGCGTACCTGGGACGTGGCGGCTTCTTTGGGGAGATTGGCTTGCTTAGCGGCGGGACGCGCACGGCGTCCTGCACGGCGTTGGATCACGTGGAGGTGGTCCGCATTACCGGCGAAGACTTCCAGACGATGCTGGGCCGCTTTCCGGAGGTGCGCCAGGGCCTGGAAAGTGTTGCGCGTGGGCGCGTGGAGGAAAACCGGAAACACGTTCAACAAGTTGGGGAAGTCCCTGTCGATACATTTCTGGCGCAGGGCCTGATGGAAGCCCAAAGCTTGCTTGTTCTGGATTTAGAGAAGTGCACGCGCTGCGACCAGTGTGTTCGCGCTTGCGCGGACGCACACCAGGGCGTGAGCCGGCTGGTTCGCGAGGGATTGCGGTTTGATAAGTATCTGGTGGCGACGTCCTGCCGGCAGTGCCGCGATCCGTTGTGCATGGTCGGTTGCCCCGTGGGATCGATCCGGCGGCGGAATACGCTTGAAGTGATTATTGAAGACTGGTGCATCGGTTGCGGGCTGTGCGCGAATAACTGCCCTTACGGAAACATCAACTTGCATCCCTTCCCTGTTGAGCTGGACGACCCGCAGCATCCGGGGCGCATGATCGCCGGTACGCGGCAGAAGGCGACTTCGTGCGACTTGTGTCATGACCATGAGGAACCGAGCTGTGTGTATGCGTGTCCGCATGATGCGGCGCACCGGGTAAACCCTCCGGAGTTTTTTGGCGGTCTGCTCAAGCGGCAGGAAGCGGCGGAGAGGAGCTAGCCTTGCGCATCGACCGCACGCACCGCAGTTGGTTCGCCGGGTCGGCAGTCGCGCTGGGAGTGGCGACCGCCGTTTACGTTCCCTACGCTCTACGGGTGCCCGCGCCAAGCGGAGGCAGCGCCATTGGGCTGATGTACGGCAGCATCGGCTTCGGCTTCATGATTTTCGCCGGGCTCTTGGGCCTGCGGAAGAAGTTTCCGGTGTGGCGCGTTGGAAGGGCACAGACATGGATGCGCGCTCACCTTTGGCTAGGATTCCTTTCCTACCCGGTAATTTTATTTCACGGTGCATTCCATTTCGGTGGGCCGTTAACGCGGGTGACGATGTGGATATTTACAGTTGTGTTTGTTAGCGGCATTGCCGGAGCGGCTATCCAGCACTTCATGCCACGAATTCACACGGCGCAGCTCCCCATGGAAACGATCTACGAGCAGATTGATCATGTTCGCGATCAACTGGCGCTGGAAGCGGGGCGGCTGGTAGATAGCACGTGCGACTCGCTCGACGGGGAGCTTTCCCGCGCCAGCGTTGGCCAACTGGCGGCGGCAGCCAGCGCGGGAACCGACTGGGACGTTACCGTGGCTGACGGATTGGGCTTTGACGAACAAGCCAGCCGCCAACTACGCAAGTTTTTCCTCGATGAGACTCTTCCCTACCTCGATAAAGCCGGCCCGCACGGAATGGCCCTGGCCGATCCGATGCGGGCAAAGGGAATGTTTCAGCAGCTGCGAATTCTGCTGCCCGCGGCGTTGCACTCGGCAGCCGGCGACCTGGAAACAATTTGCGAGGAGAAGCGGCAGCTCGACCAGCAGCGAAGATATCACCTGGTGCTGCACGGCTGGCTGCTGGTGCATATCCCGTTGTCGTATGCGGTGCTGGTGTTGGGAGCGATGCATGCAGTGATGGCATTGAGATATTAGGAACTGTGTTTTCTGGAACGACCATGCAACGCATACGCACAACCAAAGAACGCGCCCGGCGCATTGACCTGATGTATTTCTCGCGCCCGCACTGGCTGCGGCAGTGGCGCCTTTGGCTGTCCGGCGCGATTCCGATTCTGGCATTGGCATGGCTGTTCACCATGCACGCGCAGGGCGGGCAGAAAGTATTTAGCAGCGGGCCTCTCTCGCGGTCACACGCTGTGTTCACTCAGCGATGTGAGTTGTGCCATCTGCGGCAGACGGGCGGATATTTTCAGAACGTGGCGGATAAGGCCTGCCTTTCCTGCCACGACGCGCCCGCGCACCAGACGAGTCAGACTTTCACGCCGGCGTGCGGCTCCTGTCACCGAGAACACAAGGGCGCTCTGCGGCTGGCTGCCATTGCGGACTCCGTTTGCACCCAGTGCCATGCAAGTCTGCACTCCAGCAGTGCCAGCCTGCGTATTGCTCGTTCCATTGATGGATTCGAAAGCAACCACCCTGAGTTTGCGGCGTTGCGCGAAGGAGTGAGGGATCCGGGCGCAATCAAGCTGAATCACTACCTGCACATGCAGGCATTACTTGGGCCGAACCATACGCGAGTGCAATTGGTTTGCGAGGACTGCCACCGCAGCACCGGCAAACCGGGCGGGAAGAAAGAAGTCTGGCCCTACGCAGGAGCACAGTTGCGTCCGGTAAGCACGTCGCAAGATCACACGGGACTACGATCGCACGATGCGCCGTATATGGTTTCTCCGAGATTCGTGGAGAACTGCGCTGGGTGCCACTTGCTCGATTTTGATAAGCGTTTTGGCCAAGAGCAGGTGCCACACGACGAGCCGGACGTGGTGCATGCGTTTCTCGAGAAGCGCTTCTCGGAGTACATTGCCACGCATCCGAGCGAAGTGCATGAAACGGTCCGGTTCGACCGGCAAATTCCTGAGAAGCCAGCGGTGATCCGGACGGCGCGGGACGCGAGAGAATGGGTTGGGTTCCGCGTGGAAGAGGCGGAGGACCTGCTGTGGCGGAAGACTTGCAAAGAGTGCCACACCTTGATTGCGACGACTGGGCCGCTGCCCGAGATTGCCAAATCTAACATCACCGCGCGCTGGATGCCGCACGCCGAGTTCAGCCATGACTCACATCGCATGATGACGTGCGATTCGTGCCACACGAAAGCAACGTCGAGCCACGAGACGGCGGATGTTCTTGTGCCCGGTATTGCAACCTGTCAACAATGCCATCGCGCGCAAGGTCCCGCGAAAGAATTCGCCGAAGGACGCTGCTTCGAATGCCACCAATACCACGACTGGAAGAATGAGCAGCGTGTGAAGGGAATTTACGATCTGCAACAACTTCGCAGCGACGCAGCGGCACGGACCCCTCGCAGCTAAAGGAAGGCCATCCCTCCCCCATCCTTCGTATAATTCAGACTTGAAGGCCGACGCGACACGCTGCGTGCATATCCGATCACGAATTCGATCACCAATCCTGCGAGGCAGCATGAAAGAAACACCTCAGCAATACGCGCAACGAGTTGTTGGATATCTGGCGGGAAAACCGCCGTTACGGGTGCAGCGGTCCACGCTCAAGAAGCTAGCGCTGCTCACCCGACGCCTTGACCGGAAGCAACTGGCCAAGAGGCCGGCGCCGGACAAGTGGTCGGTGGCAGAAATTTTGGCGCACCTGGCCGATGCGGAACTCGTAATTGGCTGGCGTCTGCGCATGATGCTTACGTCGAATGGCGCGCCGATCCAGGGTTACGATCAGGATCTCTGGGCCTCAACGTTCAAGTACGGCCGCCGCGATCCTAAGGTCTCTTTGGAGGCATTTCGCGTGTTGCGGGAGAACAACCTCACGCTTCTAAAAACCGTTCCCAAGAACCTGCTGGAAAACTACGGGATGCACTCGGAGCGCGGACGGGAGACAATCTCTCACTTTAACAACCTGGTCGCCGGCCACGACCTCAACCATTTGCAGCAAGTGGAAACAATTGTGAAGGCTCTGCGTACGCGGAAACGCTAAGAAAAGGAATCGCCATGGGCACGCTCTCCACTGCATTGATTACCGGCGCCTCCGGCGGCATTGGCTATGAACTGGCAAAGCTTTTTGCGCGCGATGGCAACAACCTTGTGCTGGTGGCGCGCAGCGGAGACAAGCTGGCGCAGCTTGCGGCGGAATTGGAGAAAGCCTATAAGATTCGCGCAACCGTGGTTGTTGCGGATTTAGCGCTGGCGGACGGGCCAGAGCAGGTTTTTGCGGCAACACAGAAGGTAGGGATTGAAGTTGATGTCCTGGTCAACAACGCTGGTTTCGGGCAGTTCGGTTTTTACACTGAGACCGACCTTCAGGAAGAGCTGCAGCAGATTCAGCTCAACATTGCTTCGCTGACGCATTTGACCAAGCTCTACATTCGTCCGATGGTCGAGCGGCAGCGGGGACGCATTCTGAACGTTGCTTCGACTGCAGCGTTTCAGCCGGGGCCGTTGATGGCGGTCTACTATGCGACGAAGGCCTACGTGCTGTCGTTCTCCGGCGCGCTCTCCAACGAGTTACGGGGTACCGGCGTGACCGTGACTTGCCTTTGTCCGGGGCCAACAGCTACCGAGTTTCACAAGCGCGCTGCGATGGACCTTTCGAACATGATGAAAGCTCCATTCATGGATGCGAAGTCGGTAGCGGAGATTGGGTACCGCGCGATGTTGAAAGGCAAGCCTATCGCAATCGCGGGCAAGATGAATTGGCTGGTAGCGCAATCAACTCGCCTTGCGCCCCGGTCCTGGACGGCGGCCATTGCGAGGAAGATTCAAGAACAGCGGAAGTAGCGCCCTACTCCCACTCGATGGTCCCGGGGGGCTTAGAGGTTACGTCGTAGACCACGCGATTCACACCCTTCACTTCATTCACGATACGGCTGGACATTGTCTTCAGGACTTCGTACGGCAAAGGCACCCAGTCGGCTGTCATTCCATCTTCAGAATTAACGCAGCGGATGGCGCAGGTATAGGCATAGGTGCGCTGGTCGCCCATCACACCCACGGACTTGACCGGGAGCAGCACCGCGAACGACTGCCAGATCTGAGTGTAAAGTCCGGCACGCTTGATTTCGTCGACGACGATTTCGTCGCATTCCCGCAAGATGTCGCACCGATCTTTTGTGACTTCGCCGAGGACGCGGACGGCTAGGCCCGGACCGGGGAAGGGTTGACGACGCAACATGTCATCCGGCATGGCGAGATCGCGGCCGATGCGGCGGACTTCATCCTTGAAAAGGTCTTTGAGCGGTTCGATGAGCTTAAGCTGCATTTTCTCCGGCAGGCCACCGACATTGTGGTGCGACTTGATGGTCTGCGAAGGGCCGCGTACGGAGCGCGATTCGATCACATCCGGGTAGAGGGTACCTTGCACGAGCCAGAAGTTGTCAAGCTTCCCACCGGCTTGTTGGCCCGAGGATTCCAAAATCCTGTGGGCTTCTTCTTCGAAAACTGCTATGAATTCGTTGCCGATGATTTTGCGCTTGGCTTCGGGTTCGGTGACGCCACCAAGCCTGCGCAGAAAGCGGGCGCTGGCATCGACGGCTTCGATGTGCAGGCCCAACTTGTCGCGGAGATTTTGCTGCACCTTCGTGAACTCGTCTTTGCGCAGAACGCCGTTGTCGACGAAAATACAGGTCAGGCGGGAGTTGCCATTTTCGTCACGGAGAGCACGGTCGACCAGTACAGCCGCTACTGAGGAATCCACGCCGCCCGAGATAGCACAAATCGCCCGTCCGTCGCCTACCTGCTGCTTCACCTGGGCGATGGTTGTATCGATGAAGTGCCGTGGCGTCCAGTTCGGTGAAGCGTTGCAGACTCCGAACATGAAGTTCTTAAGAATCTCCGCACCTAATGGCGTGTGGTGCACCTCGGGATGGAACTGTACCGCCCACATCTTCTTTTCGGCGTTTTCGATCCCGGCCAGCGCGCTGGGTGACTGGGCAATCCTGCGAAAGCCTAGCGGCAGCACTTCGGCCTCGTCCCCGTGGGACATCCATACGGAAAGCTCGCGGGGCAAGCCCTGAAACAGGATGGAATCCTCGATCACTGCGACTTGCGCGTGGCCATACTCGCGCTTGGCGCCGGGCTTCACTTTGCCCCCGAGCGTATGCACCATGAAGTGCAGGCCATAGCAAATTCCGAGCACGGGAAGGCCAAGCTCGAGCACACGCGGGTCGGATGGGGGTGCATCGGCGTCGTAGACGGAGCTGGGCCCTCCCGACAGAACGATGCCCACAGGGGCGTAGCCGCGGATTTCTTCGAGCGTAGCGTTACAGGGAAGAACCGCGGAGAAGACGTTCTGTTCGCGGATGCGGCGCGCAATTAACTGCGTGTATTGCGAGCCGAAGTCGAGGATGACAATTGATTGTGGTTCCACGGATGAGTTTATCAGATTCGGGACTGGAGTAAAGGAGAAGAGAACTGGCAGCCTACCTCCCAGGCAGGGGTTCGCCCGGAGAAAAACCCCGCGTGAAGGGCTCGTCACAGTCTTCGTCGGCCAAGGCGCGTGGGCGCGAGGAAAACAACGGTTCGTCGTCCAAGTTCAGTCCGCTACCAGAATCCGGCGGACCCGCCAGGCTCGGCGGCTCGGTCATAATCTGTACTAGGTCCTCGGGTTCCGGCAACGGACTGCGATCCCACTCGGCGACTGCGAGGTAGCCCGCAAGACGCGCCACGTAGAGATAATCCGCCACGGCGCAATAGGCCAACACGACCAATCCCATCAAAATGAGGGTGACGCCGGGAGGCACCAGCGACGCTAGTGCTAGCGGATACATGACCGCAGTAGTTCCAATTACTAAAATAACCAGATGCATGGCGCCAAACCAGAAGCCAACAGCCGAGGTCTTTCTCCCACAGCGGCGGCAGAAGTCGACAGCGGCTGCGATGGAACCAAATGTTTCCTTTCCGTCGCGCACTGCGAAGATTGCGGCAAGCGAAAGAAACCAGTTCACGGACGACCAGATCATGGAAACGAGAATCGCGAGGGGGACAAAGAGCAGAAGCGCGAGGCCGGCGTGAGGAGTTTTGGAAGTGCTCACGAAAGAGGCGACCAAGGCGGCGCCTAAAAAGCTCAGCAGGCCAGCCAGAGCGAGGGCGACCCGCAAAGCGTGCAGTCCGGTAAGGGCGCGGATGGAACCGGGTTTCGGCGTCCAGTCTGGTGTGGCGCGAGCAACCATAGCGCGTAGCGTGGCAAAGCGCCCGAAGGCACCGAGAAACGTCCAGAGCAGGGCCAGGGCTGGAATCAGAACAATGGCGGTACGAACCACGCGGGGGCCGCTTCCGTGGAAGATGTCCGCCAGGGCGCGAGAAACGGCTAGCGGGTGGCGCAGCCGCAGGAGCATGAGGTCGGTGGGTGTAACGATAAGGGTGTGCAGGTACTCGAAGAGCGCCAGGCCGAACAGGAGGATCGCAGCGCCGCCCCAACTCCAGCGCCAGGACAACTCGGCGAGGAAGATCAAAGGCTGGCGCCAGATGGCGAGGAAGCCATCGCGAACTGGAGTGGGAGAGGGCAAGGGATTCCTGGATTGCAGATTTCAGAAGTAGAATTTCAGAAGTCCTATTTCTTTTAAAAGTCGGGTTTCAAACATCCAGCATAAATGAAGCTGGGCGGGCGTGCCGGAAAGGCTGGTTGCGCGCGGGCGCAAGAGCCCCGCACGAGCTATTTGACAACGATATTCACGAGCCTACCCGGGATTACACGGATCTGGACAATCTGCTTGCCAGCGACCGCGACACGCACCTTCTCATCGGCTAGGGCGACGGCCTTGACGTACTCTTCCGTCGAATCCGCCGGGACTACAATCCGGCTGCGCACCTTGCCGTTGATCTGCACCGCCAACTCGAGTTCCTCTTCCTTGGCAAGAGCGGCGTCATACTTTGGCCAGGGCGCACGCAGCAGACCGGACTGCTCCCCCAGCATCTCCCAAAGCTCATGCGCAAGATAAGGCGCAAAAGGGGCCAGCAGGAGAACAAGACTGCGCTGCGTGTCCGCGAGAAGAGTAACGGGAATCTTCGCTACGATGGTCTTGTCCTCGGCTGCGTACATCGCATTCACCAATTCCATGATCGCGGCCACGCAGGTATTGAAGTGCCAGCGGCCCTGGAAGTCGTCAGTGATGCGCTTGATGGTTTGGTGGAGCTTTCGCTGCAGCGCCCGCGCCTCGGGAGACAATTCCGCAGGCACAGGCTTGCGCCAGTCAGCGTGATGCGGTTGGGCGTTGCGCAAAACGTAGCGGTAGACGCGTCCGAGAAAACGCTGCACACCTTCAATGCCGGTTTCCTGCCAATCGAGGTCGCGGTCCGGGGGCGCGGCGAAAAGGCTGTAGGTGCGGGCGGCGTCTGCGCCGTAGCGAGCAATCATCTCGTCTGGTGAAACCACGTTGCCAAGATTTTTCGACATCTTGGCGCCATCTTTGATCACCATTCCCTGTGTGAAGAGGCGCTGGATTGGCTCGTCATTCTTGATCATGCCCATGTCGCGCATGACCTTGGTCCAGAACCGCGAGTAGATCAGGTGCAAAATGGCGTGCTCGACCCCGCCAATGTACTGGTCGATGGGAAACCAGTAGTTCGCTACGGCGCTGTCGAACGGGGCTTTGTCGTTCTTGGCGTCCGTGTAGCGGTAGAAGTACCACGAGGAATCAACGAACGTATCCATCGTGTCGGTTTCACGCCGCGCCGGCCCGCCGCATTTCGGACATGTTGCGTTCATGAACTCAGGCACATGGCTGAGCGGAGAACCGCCCGTCACGGTGATGTCGACGTTGTCCGGAAGAATGACGGGCAGGTCCTTTTCCGGAACCGGCACGATGCCATCCTTCTCGCAATAAAGCATCGGGATGGGCGTACCCCAATACCGTTGCCGCGAGATGCCCCAATCCTTCAAGCGATAGGTGACGGTCGGCTTGCCGAACCCATTCTTCTCGGCATGAGCAGCCATGCGCACAAGCGCTTCGTCGCAGCTCAATCCCGAAAACGGATCTGAGTTTACAAGGACGCCGTTGTGCGTACTAAACGGCACATCTTGCACGTTGATAGCAGCGTTACCGCTCTCCCCCGCTTCGGCCACGGGCTGAATCACCTGCCGGATTTCGAGACCGTACTTTTTCGCAAACTCGTGGTCACGCTCATCGTGCGCAGGCACCGACATAATGGCGCCTGTGCCATAGTCCATCAAAATGTAGTTCGCCACCCACACGGGCACCCGTTCTCCATTGAACGGATTCACCGCAAAGCGCCCCGTCGGCACGCCATGCTTTTCAATCGCCCCAATATCTCCAGCCTCGCGCGCGCTTCTCTGTTCGGCCACAAGCTGATCTACTTTCGTTTTCAAAACAGAATCAGCAGAGGTCAAATCCCCGACAACAGGATGCTGAGGCGCAAGCTGCACCGAAGTCGCCCCGTAGATTGTGTCGATCCGTGTGGTGAAGACCGTAATCGTCCCGCCCGCCGGACCCGCCGCCCCTTCCAGCTTGAAGTCCACCAGCGCGCCTTCACTGCGGCCGATCCAGTTGCGCTGCATGGTGCGCACTTTCTCGGGCCAGCCGGTGAGCTTGTCGAGGCCGCGCAACAATTCATCTGAGTATTTCGTGGTGCGCATGAACCATTGCTCAAGCTCTCTTTGAAAAACGAGAGTGGTCTCGTGCCGCCAGCAGAAGCCGCCCACCACCTGCTCATTCGCCAGCACCGTCGCACACTCCGGACACCAGTTGACCCGGCTGTTCTTGCGGTAGACCAAGTCCCGCTCATACATCTTCAGGAAGAACCACTGGTTCCAGCGATAGTAATCGGGCAGGCACGTCGTAACCTCGCGCTGCCAGTCGTAGGCAAAGCCAAGGCGCTTCATCTGCGCCTTCATGTTAGCGATGTTGGCGAGAGTCCATTCGCGCGGAGGCGTATTGTTCTTGATCGCCGCGTTCTCGGCGGGTAATCCAAACGAATCCCAGCCCATAGGATGGAGGACGTTGTACCCGTTCATCCACATGTAGCGGGCGAGCGCGTCCCCAATCGCGTAATTGCGAACATGCCCCATGTGCAGCACACCCGACGGATACGGCAGCATTTCCAGGACGTAGTACTTCTGCTTGGTGGAATTCGGTTCGGCCTGATACTGCGCTTCGTCGCGCGCCCAACGGTCAAACCATTTCTTCTCGATGGCATGGGCATCGTAGCGCTCGGTAACGACGGTCGTTGGATTCGAATCTGCCATAAGTAAAATAAGAAAAAGCCTGTAAAACTTGATTTTACAACGAAGGAAGAGGAAAAACTTTGCACACAGTATCCTGCCGCGTTCGCCATAGGCGGCGCTAAGCCCCTTGGATAGAACGAATTAAACCAAACTTTCTTCCCGCGCCGTTGGCGCTTGAATTGCCATGTCCTGTATGAGTATAATGTCTATTATTCCCATAGGTTATACTGCTTACGAGGACAAGGGAGCCCGGAACGCATGAAGGTTTCGCAAAAAGGCTTGTACGCGCTGCAGGCACTGATCATGCTGGCGCGGCATCATAACGAAGGCGCAATCAAGATCCGGGATATTGCCTACGAAGAGAACCTGCCCGAGAAATTCCTGGAACTCATTCTGGTCGAACTCAAGAACGCCCGCATCGTCGACAGTGTCCGCGGCGCCAAGGGTGGGTACCAGTTACGCCGGAAAGCCTCGGAGATTCACCTGAGTGAAATCATGCGGCTGATCGATGGGCCCCTGGCTCCGTTCGGCGACGCCGATTCCCTACGCGCTTTGATTGAGAACGACGGAAGCCACCGCGCGCTCTACCAGGTGTTCCTGCAAGTGCGCGACGCGGCTGCCTACATATTGGAGAGCACGACTATCGCCGATATAGCGCGCACGCCCTCCGGCCCGTCCAAGAAATCTCGAACTGCGAAGAACGGTGACAAGACGGTCACGCGCACAGCGAAGCTGGTGAAACAGGCAACACGCCCGCGCGAAGCGCAAGCCGAATTAGGTGACGCGAAGATCTTCCCGATCCGCAAGGAAAGGTTGTCATGACGCGACACCACACATTAGCTTCCCTTCTCTTGATCGTGGGTGTGATCCTGGTCGCATTCGACGCGCCCGTTGCCGGTCAAACCGTCGTACGGGTCGGCGCGTTTCCCAACATCACCCACCCGCAAGCCATGGTCCCAACGTCAAGATTGAATGGAAGAGTTTCAACGCCGGTCCGTCCGCCATTGAGGCGCTGTTTGCGGGCGCACTGGACATCACTTATATCGGGCCCAACCCCGCCATCACCGGCTATGTCCGTTCGCAAGGCGAGGCGCTTCGCGTCGTGGCGGGCGCCACCAGCGGAGGCGCTGCTTTAGTGGTCCGCAACGATTCCGGCATTCAGAAGCCGGAAGATTTTCACGGCAAGCGCGTGGCTTCGCCGCAGATGGGCAACACTCAGGATGTGGCGTTACGCGCCTGGTTGAAGGCCCACGGCATGAAATCGGCCGACAAAGGCGGTGACGTAATGGTCATGCCAATGGCGAATCCCGACCAGCTCACCCTGTTTCAGAAA
>WNFL01054433.1_pt3 | contig 12401 bp, 13 predicted proteins | sample 5400361 | NCBI WGS metagenome assembly WNFL01 (sample SAMN13153351, study PRJNA577476) | soil metagenome | isolation source: 40 cm soil on Douglas fir-dominated hillslope | place: USA:California | collected 2013-09-17
TACAGCGCTGCTGATCGCGGCGGTAGGTGGTTTAGGTCTGGCAAATACTTTGGAACTCAACGTCATGGAGCGCACCCGCGAAATTGGTATCCTGCGTTCACTGGGAGCCAGGAGCTACGTGATCCGGCTGATGATTACCAGCGAGAGTTTTACGATTTGCGTCATCAGTACCATTATTGCTGCGCTGCTGTCAAATCCGTTTGGCGCACTAATGACCGAGCTGATCGGGCAATCACTTCTGGCACGCCATCTCACTCATGAGTTTTCGGTAACGGGGTTGTTGATGTGGATTACTATCATCGGCACATTGGGCCTGTTTGCAAGCCTTTCCCCGGCGCAACACGCGATCAATCTCACTGTCCGTGACACGTTGGCTTACGAATGAGAACTGTATAGGATTGATTTCAACTATGAGCGAGCCTTTCATCGAAATATGCGATCTGGTTAAGGTCTACAAGACGCCAGCCGGAGAATTCCCGGCGCTCAAAGGGGTCAGCCTGACCATCGACAGAGGAGAATTTGTCGCCATTACTGGCAAATCGGGCAGCGGCAAATCTACCTTGCTCAATACGTTTACCGGGATTGACCATCCGACATCTGGCGAAATATATATTGGCGGCGAAGCCCTGCACCGCTATAGCGAACAGCGCATGGCGATCTGGCGTGGGCGCAATCTGGGCATCATCTTCCAATTCTTCCAGTTGCTGCCAACCTTGAGTGCTATGGAAAATATTTTGATGGCGATGGACCTCAATAATGTCATCAAATCCAACCAGCGGCGCAAACGAGCACAGCATCTTTTGGATTTGGTCGGGCTGGGTGACAAAGTGAACAAGATGCCCGGCGAGCTTTCGGGTGGTGAGCAGCAGCGCGTGGCAATTGCCAGGTCGCTGGCAAACGATCCGCCACTCGTTGTGGCCGATGAACCAACTGGCAACCTGGACAGCAGCACGGCGGAGTCAATTTTCGATCTGTTCAAGACACTGGTTGCGGAAGGCAAGACGTTTATCATGGTGACTCATGATACAGACCTCGCGAAGCAGATCGACCACAAGATCATCATTTCGGATGGGAAGATCGTGAGTCAGACGAAGGGCGTCGATGAAGGGCCTGAAACGTTTCAGAATGAACCGGTTCCCGCCGCATCAACAGAAGAATTTATTGTCTGAGCGATTTCGCCATCAGTAGTTCATCGTAGAAAATGCCATTGGCGTAGATTACTTCAGGTTCAATGCCATAGACACTGAATCCGCAGCGGAGATAACAGCGGACCGCACCAACATTGGTGGCGGCAACGCCTAATTTGACGTGCCGAATCTGGTGTACACGTGCCCATTCGACGCACGCGCCAATAATCCGATCCGCCAGTCCAGAACCGCGCCACGCCGGGCGAACGTAGACACCCCAAATATGTCCATTGTGGCGCATCTTGGAATTGCTTGCGCGATAGATTCCAGTCATTCCAACCAACATCTGATCCGCCTGAGCAACGTAAATCACGCTGTTATCTTCGGGGTCGGGGCGCACCCGATCCCGCCAATGCTCTATCGGGTACTGTACATCGTGCTCGTAGTCTGACGCGAATGCTTCAGGATGTTTTTTTAACCCCTCTAGCCGCAGATCGCGGAAGGACTCGGCATCTTCTTCTTGAGCAGGACGAATAACGATGTTTGCCAGCGATTTTTCCGTCACCATCTTTCAAGCCAATCGTTCAATGAGAATATTGTTTTGATGAAGCGCCGCCTGCACGGCTTTAGCGAATGCAGGCGCGTGTGCATTATCGCCGTGAATGCACAAGGTGTCGATCCGGTGTCCGCCGACGCCTTCCTTCGCGATCCGTACCGCGTTCGCCGCCACCTGATCCACTGATTCCAGTACGGCCCCCGGCAGTTTGCGCGACATCAACGTTCCATCACCGTTGTAGGCGCGGTCAGGAAAGCCCTCGTTTGCTACCCGAAGGCCAGATTCTTCGCCAGCGCGAATCAATGCTGAGCCTGCCAGTCCAATCAGGATCAGGCTTTTGCTGAATCGCGCCACGCCTCTTGAAATGCCACGTGCCAACGCTTCATCCTTTGCCGCTTGATTATAGAGCGCACCGTGCGGCTTAACATGGGTCAATTCGACGCCATTTGCTTTCGCCAGCGCGTACAATGCCCCTATCTGATACAGTACGAAGGATTCTGCTTCTTCTGGAGAAAGATCAATTTCGCGGCGACCAAAACCCTGCAAGTCATGATGACCGGGATGTGCGCCAACGCTGACGTCATGTTGTTTTGCCAGCCTGATTGTGCGATCCATGACCAAAGGATCGCCAGCGTGCCAACCACACGCAACGTTGGCTGACGTGATCAGGGGCATCAATACTTCATCATCGCCGAGCGTGTAGCGTCCAAAACTTTCGCCCATATCGCAATTGAGATCGATTTTCACCACGTATAAGTTGCCTCATCTCGAACATCGCGCACCTGCATCCGCAAGTTACCCACGATTTCGCGATATTTTTGCTGTGCGGCTTCCACACTCGTCACTTTGAAGCATAATTTGCCTTTGTCTGGCGGGCATTGGGAAACGCGCCACGTATCCAGGGTTGTCATGGTCGCGATCTTCGTATAGCCGCCTGTCGTTGCGTGATCGCTCATCATCAAAATTGGTTGACCGCTCGGTGGTACCTGCACAGAACCTAGTGCAATTCCATCAGAAAGTATATCCGCGCCGTCGCTGTGCCTGAGTTTTTCACCCGTTAATCGGTATCCCATCCGATCTGACTCTAAACTGATCGTATATTCGGAGGCCAAAAATGTTTGTAACCCGTCTTCCAAGAATCGATCCAACTGTGGACCAAGGGTGACTTCGGCTGTCATCTCATCGGCATATTCATGAGGATTCATTTCCCGTCCGGCAATTTCAGCGCCAAACCGTGAGCGACCTAAAGGTATTACATCACCTCTTTGCAAGGCCCGCCCCGCATATCCACCGAAGCCGCCCCGCAAATAGGTTGAGCGCGATCCTAGCACAAGCGGTATATCAACGCCGCCCGCAATCGCCAGATAGGCCCAGCCCCAATTATTTACCGATAATTCGATCTTCATGCCCGTGCGCACAAAAATCGAGGACCAGGTTTGCAATTGACGGCCATCGACGCTTAATTCGACGCCACGCCCTGTAGTGGCTATCACACAGGGTTCGTTCGCGACGGCAATAAATCCTCCCAGACCAATTTCTAAACAAGCAGCCGTCCAGGGATTGCAGACAAGTTGATTCGCGGCACGAATCGCCAGCCCGTCCATTGCACCTGAAGTCGGCACGCCAAATCGCTGAAAGCCATATCGCCCCAGGTCTTGCACCGTCACCAGCGGTCCGGCCTCAATGACGGTCAAACTCATCGCATCACCGGAACGAATTTCACCGTGTCACCTGCGCTGATCAAAAATGGAGGTTCTCTTTGCACATCGAATAACGTCAAGGATGTACGCCCGATGATGTGCCAACCGCCCGGAGATTCGATGGGATAGATACCTGTTTGTCGCTCGGCGATGCCGACGGAACCCGCCGGGACATGCAGTCGAGGCGCTGCAAGGCGCGGCGCTGCTATACGCTCGCTCAACTCGCCCATATACGGGAAGCCAGGTGTAAAGCCGAGCATAAAAACGTGATACTCGCGCTCGCTGTGAATGTGGATTACCTCTTCAGCGGTGAGGCCATGATATTGCGCTACGAAATCGAGATCGGGGCCGAACTCACCGCCGTATATGGTCGGCACTTCGATCACGCGCGGCTGCATCCGTTGCACTTCTGCCAGATCTCGGTATAGTTCATAAGAAGTGGGTCGTAATAAATCGTCAGGGCAGCATATGAAGGCACCCACTCGATCACCCCGGCTGGTTTATTGATTTCAAGCAGCGAAGCCAGCGCGTGGACGCTCGAATTGATTGCCATACTGATATGCTCGCCGAATTCGACGACAATAGCAGAGTCGCCAAATGGTTGGATGCGGGGAAACGTGGTCATGCGGCGGGATAATACACCGTGACGGCCTTACAGACAACCCGGTTGCTATCGCGTTTGCCGATTGCGAAGCGATGCGAATAACTGTCGCAACAAGCTGATTTCATCAACACCTAAAGCGACTAACATTGCCAGATAGACCAGTAAGCCTACCACCACCGGAACTACGACTGCAAGTAGTTTACTCAGAATATTATCGCCCGATGACATTATTCCCGTTGCTGCGCCCACGACGACGCCCATTACGATGACCGCCAGCAACGACTGACGCAGGGTGCGGTAAATGCCCAGATTGGACAGACCATCCACGGAACGGAATAAAAACAAGAATGAAAGGGCCGTGTGTAGTAGAAATCGAATCGAGTCCGCAGCCATGAGGGCATACAGCCCCATGACAGGCAGCAGCGCTTTAGCCAGGCCGATATATGCAAATGTGGTGAAGAGGCCGATCAAGGCCGGAGTTAATGTGTTGCGCCGGGCATAAAAGGCCACGACCAGCAGCAGATCGATTGTGGAGAAAGGCAATCCTACCAGATACCAGCGCAGCGCTTGCGTTACGATCCCCGTATCAAACGGGCTGAAATTGCCGTGCTCAAACAGCAGGGCTGTGATCGGATGCGCCAGCAGGAACAGCCCAACGCTGGCGGGGATGATCAAGAGGAACGCCAGTCGCAACCCTCCTGCTAATGTCTCGCGGAAGGATAAAAGGTTATCGGGCGGAACTGCCGATAGCCTGACCAGCACAGTAATTGACAATGCACTGGCGATTAGTCCTTCCGGCAGTTGTCGCAAGGTAAGCGCATAGCCCATCCAGGCGATACCGCCTTCGCCCGTTTGCGAAGCGAACGCATACGTCAAGGGGCGACTGAGGAAAACTTCGATCAGTAGGCCGAGTAGAATCGGTGAAAACAGCATCACGATGCGCCGGATGCCAGGATGCCAGAAGATCAGATGATATGGCAGTTGTGTGCCCCGCAAGCCATATAACTGTACGGCAAGTTGCAGTACCGCGCCTAAAAGCAGCCCTAGCGCCAATGCACCAATCCCAAGCTGCCCATGCAAAAGGAATGCTGCGAGGAGGATTGTGCCATTGAAAACTAAAGCTGCGATTGCTGGTAAGACGACACGCTGTTTCGCGTAAAGTAGCCCAGAGACGATGGCTGAAAAATTCAAGACAAACAGCGCTGGGATCGTGATATGCAGCAGGTTCACGGTCAAGGCTTGCATATCGACTGGCGCACCACCATTCAGAATTGAGGCCAGCAGCGGCGCGGCTAGTTCCATGATCAAGACGATGGTGGCGAAAAAAAGTGACGTGATATTAATCAGTGCTGATGAGAGTCGCGCGAGTTGTTCAGCAGAGTAGTCATTAAAAACTGGAATATAAGCGCTATTCACCAAACTTTGGATCAGCAGATCGTTGAGCAGCGTCGGCACGGCAGCAGCCACATTGAAGGCATCGACTACACCACCTGCGCCGAAGTAATACGATTTGACCGTATCGCCAGCGAAACCGAGCAGCCTGCCGATCAGATTAGCCAGTGCGATGAAGCCGCTCGTCTTTAACAGCCCACCGGAAGGCAGTGCAGTCGTGGCCTCTCTTGTTGAATCATCTGGCATTGGGCACAATAGGTTTGGAGGATTTTATTACAGGCAACGCGCAAATTGTACTCATTCCGGGGAGTAATCCAAGCGACAAACTCAATCCGACAGAGCGCCGCCTTCCTGGTCGAACGAATCGCTTTTGTCGCGTTACTGGCACTAGCCGTGAGCTTTGTTGTGGAAGCGCTGCGCTACCCACTTTTCCTCGGAAACCAATATTACACTAATCTCGACATTCTAGAGTTCACCATCATTGGCCTGTGGCTTGCCTATCGAATTCTAAGTTTCCCAGAAACCGAACGTTGGCGGAATCCTCCGCTAGGGCTGACCATTGCTGTGGGGCTGTGGCTGGCGTCGCTCTGGGTTTCAACGCTGCTTGCACCCCTGTACCGCGATCAGGCGTTTGCGTTCGATGGTCGAGTCCTGCGTGGTGTCGTTCTGGCCCGAATCACCTTCGACCTGACGCATAGCAGCCAACGTTGGAAGACGGTCATTCGCTGCATGGCGCTGGGCGGATTAGTGGTCTATGCCTTTGGAATCGGCGAGTCGGCCCGCATTCCGGCGATCCTGGATTTGTTGCAGAATCTGCGCGGGGCGTCAATTTATGCCGGGGAACTGTTGCGGCTCAGTTCAACGCTGAGCTACCCCAATATTGCGGCGATCATCATCGAGATAACGCTGTTTCTCGTGCTAGCCTGGGCCGTAGCGACGCCGCAACGCTGGCTGCGGATATTACTAGCTATTGCTGGACTGGCTGGATTTGTGGCTCTGGTTCTGACTTACTCGCGTGGCGGGTTAATTGCCTTTGTCGTCAGCCTGCTGGTGATACTGGGTGTGATGTTATACACGTATCGACGTAGAACTGACCGCCGCACGATCATAGACGGCAGTCTGGCTGTACTTGCCAGCCTTGTCGTCGTCATTGGATTGTTAATGCTGAGCAATCCCACGCTTGCCCTGCGCTTCATCACGCCAGATGATCAGGCCTGGTACCAGGTGACATACTCAGCCCAGGATCAGGTGACAGGTCGGCCCGGCGAGACACTCACGATCCCGGTCACACTGACGAATACAAGTCTGCGTTCCTGGCAAGCAAATGGAAGTCAACCGATTCATCTCAGTTACCATTTGCTGCGCCTTTATCCCGATATACGCATGGGCCTACAGTATGAGGGTGAACGGACTGCGCTGCCCAACGACGTACCCGCTGGACAATCCATTACAGTTCCAGCGACGGTAATGACGCCTGCTCAAGACGGCGATTACCTCATCGAATGGGACATGGTGCAGGAAAAGGTGGCATGGTTCAGCGTTAAAAGCGGCACGATGGCGACTACGCAACTTTCGCTGAGCGGCGATCCGATTACGAACACGTACTTTCAACCCGACCCATTTAATGATGTGCCGCCTCAACTTTCACCGAACCGGCTGACTCTTTGGAGAATTGGGCTGCAACTCTTCCAGATGCATCCGTGGTTCGGCGTTGGCCCGGACAATTACCGGCGCACCTATGGACCCTATCTGAGTGTCGCGCGCTGGAGCACTGATATTCACGCCAACAACATGTACATTGAATCGTTGGCTGATACTGGAATAATCGGCTTGACGGCTTTCTTGTTTATGAGCATTTTGTTCGCTCGGACTGCCTGGCGCGGCTTGAAGCTGCACCGTGGCGATCCGTTGTGGATATGGCAACTTGCGTTGATCGGCGGGCTGTGCGCCTGGTATTTACACGGTTTCGTCGATTACTTCTACGAGTTTACGCCTGACAGCACAGCGTTCTGGCTGCTGGTTGGACTGGTCGTGAGCGCTGCCGTACCCTTCAGGAATCCATTCGAGAAAACGGTGGAATGACTCGTCAGTTTTCGTGTGAAAAGGCGAACGCTCGCGCTGGATTTTTGACCGTGAGCAGATTGACAATCTCCGGTGTGACGCCAGCAGCAAGCAAGGCCGGGATGAAATCGCTTATCAGCGCGGTATAACCTCGGAACGCGCCATTTTCAGGCACGCCGCCTGGTCGCCCTGGTTGGTACCAGCCCGCATCGTGCGAGAGCAGGATATTTTCGGCAAAGCCTGCGCCGACAAGGGCCAAGGTGTTATCGCGCATTTCGGTTTGTGACTGACCCGGTGCGCCAATGGCATCATACTCGATGTACGCGCCACGCCGCGCAGCGTCTAGATGAACCGAGAAGTCATCGCAGGTCCAGTCCTTCACCTTCAAGAATATCTAGTTCACGCTTCACGACCGCACCGCCGATAGTGTGGCTGCCGATGACGGCTCCGGTTTGCTGGCTCGTCCTGGCAGCAGCCTTGAGATTTCGGATTTCAATCGGAGTCGGGCCATCGTCGCTCATGGCAATTTTGATGAAACCCGCCCGCACGGATGAACCGTCGATTCCCTCTAACAGATCTCGACTCCATGCCTCGCTCAACGCTTCAACGCTCATCTCGCGCATTGATGCGGGGGTAAATGCCTCGCGATACACACCTGTCGGCGCGATCAGGTGGATGGGCGTTGCCGCTGCCAGTTGCTGAAGCACTTCGACATTGCGACCAACGCCACTCGTCGAGCATTCGACCAGTGCGCTCACGCCACTTGCGTAAGCGGCTTTCAGGTTCGGTGTCAGCGCACGCACCACGTCTTCGGGATTAGCCTGAGCGTAATCGGAAGCAGTTGGACCTCTCAGGTCAGTAAATAGATGCTCGTGAGGCAGGATCAGATCGAGTTCCTCCACTGCTACCGGACCCTTGACGGTTCGTATCCAGCCTAAACTCATTTTTAAACCTCCAGGAAGACGCTACGCGGCGCGATAAGTTTATCATCGGATAGGCTTGCGGAGGTAAAAGCCAGCTTCCACACTAAAAATTGTGCGACATTTTCACTGCCCGACCGGACAATTGGCAGAAAATGGCAGTGTTTTTCATTGTAATGGCAGTGCAATACAGCCTATTCTCAACACAATTCGAGTCAATGCAGAACCAGTTCTCAAACAACAGTTCATATGGAGGCGCAAAATGTACGACGCAATTATTGTAGGGGCACGGGTGGCAGGAGCATCGACGGCAATGTTGCTGGCATGCAAAGGCTATCGCGTGCTTCTGGTAGACCGGGCGACCTTCCCCAGTGACACAATGTCCACGCATCAGCTACAAATTCCTGGGAGCATCATGCTCAAGCGATGGGGCTTGCTTGATAAGGTACTGGCGACGAATCCGGGTGTGCGACACAGTGTCCATTTCGACACAGGGGACGCTGTGCTCGATGGCGAATATCCGATGGTAGAAAGTATCAACTATGTTCAGAGTCCGCGCCGCTATTTGTTGGACAAAATCCTGATTGATGCAGCCGTAGAAGCTGGTGCCGAGTTGCGTGAAGGCTTTATCACCGAGGAAGTGCTGTGGGATGAGGGCCGTGTTGACGGTATCCGGGGGCGGCTGACAAGTGGCGGAACGGTAATTGAACGCGCACGAATCGTGGTAGGTGCAGATGGAAAGCACTCACTGGTTGCCAAGTCCGTCGCTGCGCCAAAGTACGACGAAAACCCGGTGTTGACCTGCGGTTATTACAGTTATTGGGAAGGTATATCTCAGAGCAGCGGCGAACTCTATCTGCTCGGGAAGCGGGCAATTGGAGTCTGGCCTACGAATGATGACAAGACAATGATTTACGTGGCATGGCCCGTCGCCGAATTTGACAAATTCCGGGCGGATGTAGACGGTAATTATTTGGCGACGATTGATCTTGTGCCAGCGCTGGGTGAGCGGGTTCATCAGGGAAAACGCGCTGAGCGTATCGTTGGAACGGCTGACATGCTCAACTTTTATCGCAAACCATACGGTCCTGGTTGGGCACTGGTAGGGGACGCAGGTTTCGTGCGAGATCCCATAGGTGCATTTGGAATAAGTGACGCCTTCCGAGACGCTGGATTGTTGGCAGAAGCAGTCGACGCTGGTTTCAGTGGGCAACGACCATTGGAAATAGCAATGGCCGGCTATGAACAGACCCGTAATAGGGTATCCAAACCGATGTACGAGTTTACGCTTGAGAACGCTCGTATGAAGGGACTCAACCCGATTCAATTGGAAGTATTCAGAGCACTTCAAGACAATCCAGCGATGAGGGGCCAGTTCTTTGGCCTCTTTTCTGGTGTAGTCAGTCCAACTGATTTCTTCACGCCGCAGAATATATTCCGGTTGCTCAAACTGCGCGGCATGGCGAAAATCGCCTTGAGCAGCATCTTAAATTCGCGGAGAGCCGCAGTGGCTAACTTCTGAATAGCCAACACGCTAATTGCTGCAACTGTCGAATTGGTTGACAGTTGCAGTAATAACCATCACTTTGACGCGTAAACACCAAGATGATTGTTGTTTTCTCCGTCGCACGCCCCTAATTAGGAGGGCAGCAATAAGGATAGATTAGCCAGCGAGAATTATCACGCTATTGTCGGCTAAAATGTCTGTTTGTCTGGATCGAGGGGCAGCGAGACGGGACGATTGCCTTCCGCCGCAGACTGCCGGATTGCCAGAATCAGTTCTTGGTCCAGCCTGCCCTGAGCAGGGCCATAGCTAGGTTCCGTGTTGTTCCGCACCGCATCAACCAGGCTCATGATGCAGCTAGCCACGCCAATTTCATCGTCGTGCCACTGTGGCCCGTGTCCCTGGTGTGCAGGAACAAAGGGATTGTCCCACCGCACAAGTGGCTGATTAGCATCGCCAGTGTGGGCGACTATCGCTTCGAGCGCTCCACCATCTACGCGTTCCCAGCGGCGCTCAAGCGTGATAAAGGCGGGAGCCTCACCGTCGGGTGTCAGCAGGGATAGTAGTTCTTGTATGTCCCGCCCGTCGCCGATAGTAATGCCCATGCCTCTTTCCGCCAGAAAGCGACTGCTGCGCCACCAACGCAGGGGCGAATCGTAAGCAACACTTGTCCAATGGAACACACCCAACTGTCCATCTTCAAATTCGATCAGGCCATGTTCCTGTGTTTCGGTGCGCGTCCCCCGATTTCCAGAGTTGCGGGCAAAATGCGCGGCCAGTGGATAGTCGTGAACGGAACCAACTACGCGGACGGGTTTCGCGTCGAAGCCAAGATAGCTGCGCATGACGCTGATCCCGTGATAGCCGTGACCGGCGAAGTCGTTGAACGAGCTATGAACGCGACCAAACAATCCAGACGCGATCAGCTTGAGCTTGATCTGCTCCAATGGGCGTCGGTGGAACTGCTCCGCAATCTCGATTTTCACACCGCGAGTGCGAGCCATGTTAATGATGTCGTCAGCTTCGCTCAATTTGTGAGCAATTGGCGTTTCGAGCAACACATTCAGTCCCCGATCAACCGCCATCAGGCCAACTTGACCATTGGCCCCATAGGCTACGGATACAATGCCGATCTGCGGAGACGTTTCCCGGATCAGTTTATCTATATCAATATACGAGGGAACATGTAAACTTTCGCCCAGTTTTTTTGCGGATTCCATAGTGCGTCCCCAGACCGAAACAAGTTCTACGCCGGGGAGGTGCTGCAGAAGCGGCCCGTAAAAATGATCGGAGCGTTTGGCAGTGCCGATAATAGCAATACGGATGGGGTTTTCCACTGATCTTGTCCTTAATTAGGCGGTGCGGGTCTAACTCTTCAAAACGAATTCTTTTATCACCCGACAAAACTTATCTGGTTCCTCATTGATAGCAAAATGTCCGGAGTCTTCAAAGATTTCAAGCCGAGCGTCAGGAATATGCTTAACCATTTCCTCCGCCATCGCCACATTGGTGATGAAATCGTGCCGTCCAACGATGACCAGCGTTGGCACTTTGATATCCTTGAGGTGCGGGCGCAAATCCATGGTTGGTGCTTCGCGATCATTGAACGTTTTGAGTGGCGCGATGCGGATCGGCAGATCTTTGGTGCGTTGATGATAGGCAGCGGCACGCTCATCGAAATCGCGAAAGTAAAACTTTACCTCGTGCGCCCACAATCGGACCATATCATCGTCAGTTTTGTACTCGCCCGCCCACTCACTTTTCAGTGCGGCGAAGGACTCATCAAACCACGGCTGACCTTTGAATTCGTTGACCGCCGCCTCTATATCGCCCAGGAATTCACCGAAATATGCTGAGGTATCAAACAGGATGAGTTTGGAGAGCGAGTCTGGGTAGGTGAAAGCAAACTGCTGGACCACCATTCCGCCATGTGACCAGCCCATTACAATCGGTTTGTCCAATCCGAGATATTGCCGCAACGCTTCGAGATCGGCGGCGTAGTCAGGCAGCAGGTAAGCATCGTTTTGCGCCACGTCAGAGAGGCCGGAGCCACGTGGATGAATCGCCATCACAGTGACGAACTCATCTATTCCAGCGAAATCGTCCCAATAGCGGGCGTCCATTCCTGGCCCACCAGAATGTGCGATCAACGCCGGACCCGAACCGCGTATCGTGTAGTGGATTCGGACACCATTCAACATCGTGTCATACTCGCCGGGAGTCAGTTGCACCATGTGGGTTACTCCTGTGGGCCTGAATTTGTGTGGAATTATACTCACGCGGGCAATGAGAGGTAAGAAAATGGCAAATCACCTACTCTATATAGGAGTTACGGCATTATCACTGGCGTGCAGGCAAACTGAAAGTATTAATATCCCATCAGAAATATCCGGGGCGGATTGCCGTACGTCCGCACGGCGAGTATAATTCCTAGTATGACACAACTACTTCTGCAATCTTTTGGGCGTCCACGACGCCCTATTTGTCATATCAGGTATCGGTGAGGTTTATTGATGGGTAACTCGATACGCGATTTC
>WNFL01055332.1_pt1 | contig 12400 bp, 6 predicted proteins | sample 5400361 | NCBI WGS metagenome assembly WNFL01 (sample SAMN13153351, study PRJNA577476) | soil metagenome | isolation source: 40 cm soil on Douglas fir-dominated hillslope | place: USA:California | collected 2013-09-17
GACAGGATGTCTACCTTTGTTACACCGATTTCCCACAGGTTTACCTTTGTTATTTGAGCAGTAATTTGCCTGACAAGTGAAATTTGACCTTTTGTGGGATGGTTTTTTTGCTCACTGTACCTCTGGAACATCAGTGCTAGACTCAGGATAGCTGGGCTAGCATAGATTAATGAGATGGGACCAAGGGCGATAGCTTAGGGCCTGATGGGAAATTTGCATGTGGAAACAGCCTGGATCTAGGTGGGTGTTCCTTGGCCATTGAAAAGGAGGGGCATTTCATCTCACCAGCTGACTTGAGTCTTCCTTTTTGGGCATAGTTTTGATCATATCTGGGTTCCAAAAGCCCTCAAGTTTAAAAGCATCACTGACTACTCCAGACATGACTTTTCTGGTGAGGGTGGTCAATCCTTACATGTGAGCTTATTCTGGTGCCCTCAGGCAGTGCTGCTGACATTGGGGTAAAGCCTTGTAACAGTAGAGTAGTTGACATTCAACTGAGGCACCACCTGATAGCATGATTTACCCTTTTGGAGCATAGTAAGGATACTGCACTGTGTTTCACTGGGCACATTGGTAGACTAGGTGACATAATAAATATTTAAGATTGAGTTGTGTGGTGTAATGAGATTTGGGCAAAAATGGTGTGAGTAAAAAAAGCAAAATGATATGAGTAAAAAAACTGATTGGTTGAGTGGGAGCCATTCTAAAATCAATATCTGTCAACAAAGGGAGCTATATGTTTGCCATTTGACACAACAAAGGACTGATGCAAGGCTTTGCTACCACAAATTCCCATGGGTTTACCTTTGTTTTCTGGGCTATAATTTTGACTCACACTCACAAGCAAAGTTTGCCCTTTGGAAATCAGTTTTTCTTGTCACCATACCTTAGATTCTTACACCTCAATTGCTTGGCTATGGGTGGTATTTAAAAATAGAAATCCCATATACAGAGTGTGAGGTGCAGGCCTATGTTACACTTCAAAAATACAGTGCATGCTTTAGCTATGAGTAATGGTCCCTCTGTGTCCATGACCACATACATGTTGTCATATGACTGGGATATTCTCCTATAATGTGATGTTGAGCTGTTTTTCAGCGCAGCATGAGGAGGCCATGGTGCCCCAAGCGGTGACTACGCACTGCCCGTATACTAGAATCCAGTAGCAGGTGACTAGTGTTGTGTAGAATATGATTGTTGGGTCAAATACATTGGGAATTGATTTTGATTAAGGATAGTAAGTATTAATTAACCAGGTAAGTGGGTGTATTATGATAAGATGGAACTGGAGGTGAATACCCCATCGGGTAGCAGCTCCACCGCAGACTACGAACCACCCATGAAGCAGCTGGTAGGAGCAAAGCTGTGCCTAGCGGCGTGTGGGCGAGCCAGAGCAGCCACCGGCACCGCTGCCCTCGGTATACCAGGGCCAGCCGCAACAGCAGCAGATGGTGTCTGAACTGAAATTCCTGACAAACCAGCATAGGTGAAGGCCAACATGGAATGCATACTACATGTATGACACACAAGCTCATTGGGAGTTCCTCAACTTGGCAGTCACAACTTTGTAAGATATTGTTTATGATGATGGCAGCCTGTTGGGTACCTTGAGGTATATAAACAACAAGCTTTTATTGCTTGTCATGGGGGAAGAGTCTGTGTTGTAGTCACGCATGTTGAAGGAGTCAGGGATTGATTTGACGTTGCCTGGTGAGAACAGTGAGGCTCTGGCACAAGCAATCCCTTTTTAACCTTCATGAGAACAATCGAGGACACTGGACCCTCATCATGGAAGTGAAGATATGGACAATCTCTAACTTTACAGGCAGAGTTGCTGATCTAGAGGTTAATGCAAGAAGATCATTGATATGACCTGGGATGATCTTCTTCCACTGCACTGGTTATTACGTTATGCCCCTCAGAGGCTCGCTGATATAGCAATGAAACATCGCCACCAGTGCTACCCAAGCGTTGCGGCTCATGTTATAGGCAGCGGTTCATGTAGTCTCAAATATTGTGATTTGTTGGACTTTTGGTTTGAGTTGGGACAGATGTTCATCTCGTTCTGGATGGTCTTGTTCAGGTTCCCTATTACTTGAAGCATCAATGGAAGGAATACTGTAGACAGGCCCAGTCAGAGTAGAGCTCAATGTCCACACCTCAGGCACTGCTTAATCCGATATGATTCTCAAGGAGCCCCCTGTACAATGCTCCAGGGCTAGGCTCACACCTAATTTGAACACCTCATATATTCTCCATCCACACCTTGGCATCTACTATTAGATTTCTTGTAGCATATCTGGAGAAGAATAGGGCAATAAGGGCCGCATCAAGGATTAAGTGGCTGCCCCTGACCCACAACCTACGACATACCATGGTGGCTTGCACTTGTAACTCGGTTGGGTAGCATGCCTCTGCCCAAGTATTGTGTTGAGTGCTCACTAAAAGCAGATGTCCAACTTAGTGCCCACTATTTGCATTCAATCTCCGTGACCCAAGCACACACGCCATACCACTAATCACTCGCCAGTGCCACCCACCTTGAGGAGATCAAGCTGAGGACAATGTAAAACAAGGATGTGGCAATCGTCCAAGTACAAGATAGTTGACTTATACAATGTGGAGAGGCTCTGCACATAATACTGGAGTGGGATGTGAAGAAAATTCATGTTGGCTTGCCTTCTCATAGGTGTGTGTAAGCTGCATCAGTAGTGCGCTCCCTAGATTAACAAGATGTCCAAGACGTATTGGATTCGATTTGCAGGCCTTTGGGGATGACTTTGAGTGGATTCCTGCCCATGGGCCCAAACACTGATGGTGAGTCTGGACGTCATAGGATGTTACACTTCACCGCTATGAAGCCATTAAGCAATGGGATTAGGCACAAGAATGCATCATATCATAGATACTTCAGGCTAGGGGTTGTATGGGGTCTTAAAGTACCCCAGCCTGGTACTGTACGCCATATATTAGGGCTTATGATGCAACGTCGAAACGCGAACCTGACATCCAAGCGATCCTCCCGTCGCTCACAAGCTGCAGAAATATCCTTGAAGCTGCTGCGGGTTCGCATCCCAATGAAATTGGAGTCTCAATCCATCGGTGCCAAGTCCAGGGACCCCACAGGGCTGGAGTGAGTGCCAGGTGAATCAATTGTAAGTGGCCCATACGGCATTGCCCACAGTTTGGTAATCTTCTCCCATTCATTGCAAATGAAATACATGACATCTGAGGGAGTATCACTATGGTAAGATTTTTGCATGCAGCATCCGTCGAGATATTCAAGAGAGACATGTCATGATAAAGCAGTCAGACTCGTCTGGGAGGTCTGCAAGAGCTCTGGGGAGAGGCTGAAGCATTGGAAAAGCGATTGAAATCGCGCTTGAGGAAAAGTGGAGACCCAGCGTGTGGCACGCGACCAGTACGTGCCTGAACCAGTAGCCAAATCAAAACCACCCTGAATTCGGCCATGGGAACAAGTCGCCCGGTGCAGGCTGGGTGTGGCCTGCGACACACCCGAAACGGCGCCGTGGTGGGCGTGGTGGGCATTGTAGAGACAATTTGCCCTTGCCGGGGTATGTTCACGGGCCTTATGATCATGACTTCAGTCATATGAAAGCTTGAGTGGTTGTGATAACAGTTTTCTTCACAGCATAACACGTGAATGGCTTAATGTGGGGCCATCTGCCCTGGGCCATGAGATTCAGGAGATTGCGAAGGAATCCACCTAGGAAAAATACACTAGCCCTAAATCCTAAGAAATTGGTCGCCTTTATGAGAGAATGTCCGTGACTTCAATAGCATTGAGGTAACTGAAGAGGGCTGTCCCGTTGTGCCTAGGCGGTGAGGACGCTGCTCCTCAAGTAGTGTTCATAATTGTCTTTATCATGATGTATGTATGGCACAAGTTCGAACTCCTGTCTCAGGTGCTTTAATGATGACCCCAAAAAACTAAAAGCAAGTCTTCAAAACACTGTTAAGCGCAACTTGCTGGCATCTGGGGTTCTTGCATACCCTCAGTAAACCTCAGTAAAAGTCTTACAGGTTTGCGATGCAAGCCCCAAGTCGTGTAGATACCGGCTCAGCAGCAGAACAATCGCATACTAAGACCCACACTCGCTGAACCTAGGCCAATGTAATGTCAAAAGTGGTGAGAGAGGCCTATGGCTAGAGGTGTCTAAATTGTCTCAAGAACAAACAACCCACCACAGTCAACACCAACCAGGATGTTGATGATCTTATGCACAATGCTGACAGGCCTTTTTTCGAAGGTCCCATTCTTGATATTCCAGTTACGGACCTCTCAGATGCAGAGTATGCATGATGAACACATGAAGGACTAGCTTGTAGACAACATGTGACACAAGATTCTGCATGTCCTTGTCCATAGTATCTTGCCACTCATCCATTGTCTAAGCAGGACCAGGGGCAATACTGGTAGCAGGATTCAAAATGGCATATTGAATGGCATGAAAGCACCTGCCGGTACTCTCACCAAGCTCTCAGCACGGCACATAGAAATTAATCAATGATCAGTGTTAGGCCCTAATGCAGGAGGACACAATGAATAATGACAAGTACTACCATTTGCCCCGGCGGCCTATACAGGAAAAACTATCAAGTGTATGACTGTAAAGGTGCATAAATGTTCGCCTGCATGAGCGTTAGGTAGGAAGGGCTTCATTCCTAAGCAGTATTTGGAAAACCTCTCTATGTTATATGCATGAATCCGCTGGGTGGTTAAATTGCATGCACTGTTCCCTTCCCATTTAGACAGTTTTTACTGTATATAACATAGCGTATGAAGTTGTTGCATTTAGTTGAAGGCACAGTGGTGGGGTGGTAGTGCTGCCATTGCAAGAGGAAGATGCCACCTGATAGTCCAGCAGATATCCTTCTCTGCTGTGATCAATGGAGATATTGACCCTTCACTCTGAACTAACAATCGAGCCCTCCTCGTGAGCGTCATCTCAGCTCTTCAGGCTTTGTAACAGCTCCCTTCTACATCTCCCACTCTACCTACAGGTGATGCTGACTCTGATCATGATCTGGGTGAATTTTGAGTCAGCACAAAAACTGATTCATTGTGTGACTCATTGTAAAGTCTATATCAATTCAATAACAAAGGCTAAATGTCCAAACTAGGCACACACAAGGCCAGGGTAGTTTGCTTTGTTGTATAAATTTCACATGGGTTTAACTTTGTTCTCTGCAGTACAACCTGCCTCCAAAGAAAAAAGTGACCTTTTATGAATCAGTTTTTTGTAATAAAACCAACCCTACCTATACCTTTTTCCTTATGTTAAACATACTCTCCTCATTAAACCGATCATTTTGGTTACCATATTGTCTTTCTTTGTTATCACATGATCCAAGCTCCTGTCAACTCTTAATCATGTGACATCAACTCTATTACTTGTGCTTCCTTTTCTCACTCCATGACATACTCTCTACTTCTATTTCCACTCCACAACCAACTCTTTACTTCTCTATTCATTATGTTCCCACTCCATGACATACTCTTTACTTCTATTCCCACTCCACAACCAACTCCTTACTTCTCTACTCATTACATTCTCACTCCATGACCAACTCTTTACTTCTCACTTCAGTTGACACTCTCTTGAGCTCTTTATACCTTTGTAACTCATTATACTTACCAATCATGTATTAGTCATCTGTACGATTAGTCAGCACTAACCTATGTTGGGACTTCTAAATCCTCACTTTGAGTTAGCACCCTGAAAACCTAGTGCAACCTGAACTTCCTCTATTACCTTTCCTTACTCACTCTTGTGCTTGAACTCATCAATCACCTTGCACTTACCTTTTGCCACATTTTTCAAGTCACTGTATTTCAGAACTTGAGTTTATGGTATGGGTGATATATGTTACATATATAACAAGATAATTATCTTATTCAGGATCATCCTCTTGAGTTCTTTGCTCAACCCAGAAGGCTGAATCAGCCCAAAATTCTTTCTCTTCTCTCTGGTCCTGAAACACAAGGAAACTCTTGATGATTTGAAGAGAACTAATGAGTTCTGGACCCAACACATTCCATTCCCAGGTACATGTGCACTGCCCACCTGAAAATGCTTCTTCTGAAGGAACAGCAGCAGCAGGCAAGGCAATAATTGAGAGGGCAATCTTGGAAAGATTCTTAAATTGATTTTGCTTGGACTAAAGAAGACATTGGTAATGATGATTGGCTATGAGCCATGGTATGTACCTTCCAAAGGTCAAGGAACCAGGGTACTGAGAATTGCTTTCCTTCATGGGTAGCAGTACTTGCCCAAGCCTTCTAAACTTCCCACTCATTCTTGACATTCACTTTCTGATTGCCTAACAAAGGGTCAGATGACAAAGAGGAGGGTGCTGGGGCCTCCATCTCAGGGGGTGCACATATAAATGAACTGTTGGCAGAGCTTGTTCTGTACAAAGGCCTGCAATGAAATATGGTTTGGTTTTACTTCAAGACACCCCAGCAACCAGTCACTTGCAACCTTGGTGGGCCTGTTTGTGTAGCAGGAGGTGTAGGAGGGTTTATGTGACTGACCTTTTCATGTTCAAGCATCTGAATACACCCAACATGATTAAAAGGACTCAATTTGAACCTGAATTGACAAAACATACCACTTTCTTAATTGCAGCTTCTGCAAGGGATGCTTCCTCCATGGTCCAATGAGAGCTAATCCATGCCCATCCATATGCAGGGTGTATTACTATTGTGCAGATAGGCCATAGGCTGGGAAAAGGTATGTGAGTTAAGGGCTTACTTGTTGCCATTGCATAGAGGGGTGAATCTACATGAATCTTGCCAAAATACTCAGTGATTTTATCCTCTGCAACCCCAATAGCATGACTAAGTCACTTCAACTCCCCAGTCTTCTTTTCTTTGAGAGGAGAGTTAAAACATTGTCATATGCAGGGAGAACCAGTGGGAGGGTTGGCACTTTGCTGAGAGAGATGCTCTTGAGTGCCATGAAAGTGCCATAGTAAGTCATGAATGTTGACAATAACATTACAGTATATTCTTCATCTTAAATATAATGAATCTCTGGATACTCATTGCAGAGCTCCTCCAGTGGCTTAAAGAAAGTCAGAAACATTAAGAACAACTGATGATTATGCATCCATTCTCCAATTCAACAATTCTATCCAACATCCAGAACACTGATGACCACTGGTGCAAACTAGCCATAGTAGCTGGGTGACTGATGGAATAAGGCTTTCCATGCTCATCAAGCCAAGTCCCATCTTCATTCCCTTCATTTACAATGTCATTCAATGTCATTCACTGCTTGCTAGACACATGGCATGAAGCTACCAATGTAGAGCACATTTTGACAACACCACCAAGAAGAATAGTTGAATAATGGTCCAGAGGTCTGCATATTACTTCTCCAGTGTCAGGATGATAGCCAAGGCTGACACCTTGACACTCTACCAGTGCATCTAAAGCAGTCTGGACTGCAATGTTGATGACATGGGGAAAGCAGCTAGGACAAGGTTTAAAAAGACAAAGATAAAATAAATCAGACTGACATATCACAGCCTCTGGCCTTGTGCTGAGAACTCATGGCCACTTTTGTGGATAAGCCTCTCTAACTCCAGAAGCATTGAGCCATTGTTGCTTGTATTATTGAGTGTAATGGCACCAATCTATGATTGAATTTAGTAGAGCAAGGTAGCAATGCAAGACAATCTTACTTGGTGCAGGAGATTGTATTCTTTAAGAAAATCAAAGGAAACTCAAGCCAGATTGATGCCACCATGACCTTCAAACACTGATCAAAACCCCACAAGCCTGCTTTGTAGTTGTGCACCTCCATCAGGGAGATCAACTATATAATGTGCAGTGATGGTCATGAATGGCATTTGGTGGTTTGGTTTGCTCCAGAGGTCTGTGGTGAACAATATATTACTTGTAGCAGCCTTGTATTAATCATAAGCATAGTTCTACTGTCTGGAGTTGCACAGAAGTGACATACTCCAAGTTCTTTTTGGTACCTGCAAGAATTTCTTCAGCCATCTTGCCAATCTCTTTCTTGATTGTGGTACACAGTGGTTTAGGAAAGTGGGAAGCATATTGAATTAGCTGTTGAAAGAGTTTGTGATCAACAATGCAGATGGCCTAATGCCAGGGCATTAGCAAGGTAGACATTCATGGAGCATGATTTAGCATACCCGGTCAGTCCCAGCAACAAATTCAGCACTTGGTGGCAAAGTCCTGCAATATTTAGTTCTGTGTTGCAGCACCACTCAATGGTCCCAAGGAACAGTCAATCCCTCTGATGATTAATCATTGGAGTCAGTTGATAGGTTTCATCTCTTGGCTTTCATGGACTCATTTCCATGTCCCAGTTCTGTGTTTGACCTGTGTTTCAGCCCCTATTTTGATTCCAATCCTCAGCTATATAAGTGTCCATGTTATGGTTCACTTCTGGGCACTGAGCAGTACATTCCATTTGTTTCTGTTAATCTTGGTACAATTACTTATTTGCTTGTAGCACATATTACACAGGTGAACTATAATATAGTAGCATTTACTTGTACATTTGCTGAGCACACATATTACATAGCTGTAATCTAAAAGCCAGTTCTTGAGTTCATGCTCAATCACCTCTTTCAGCCAATCTTCTTGGTGTTGGCCTTGGAAATGCATGTGTATTGTGCTTGACATGCCTTTGGTGTTGCTCCAGGTTTCCCATCCATTTGTAAAATGGCAGAGTTAGAGCTGTAATAAAAAATAATATAAATATGAACTCATGGGCATAGGCAGCATTGTACTTGAGTTGTGTTTGGTGCTCCCTTTGAGTGATCTTTATCATCCATCCTCACCTGAGGTGGGTTTAGGCCAAGGGGTGGTTGTTTACTGTCAACACCATAGCAGATCCACCATACATTGGTTGCTGCAACTCTAGATATATTTTGAGTGGCAAGTTGACAAGATGGGACTGATGTGGCAAAAGGTAAGCACAAGGTGATTGACTATGTCGATAACCAAAGCGAGTAAGTAGAGGAGGTAAGAGAAGTTCAGGTTGCACTAGGTTTTCGGGGTGCTAACTCAAAGTGAGGATATAGAGGTCCTCACTTTGCCAACTTATATAGACATATGTTAGTGCTGACTAATCATACAGATGACTAATACATGATTGGTAAATGTAATGAGTCACAAAGGTGTAAAGAGCTCAAGAGAGCATCAACTGAAGTGAGAAGTAGAGGGTGTGTCATGGAGTGAGAATGTAATGAATAACGAAGTAGAGAGTTGATCGTGGAGTGGGAATGTTAGGTAAGAGTGTGTTATGGAGTGGGAATAGAAGTAGAGAGTAATGAATAGCGAAGTAAGGAGTTGGTCGTGGAGTGGGAATAGAAGTAAGGAGTTGGTCGTGGAGTGGGAATAGAAGTAGGGAGTGTGACGTGGAGTGAGAGAAAGAAGTCCCAGTAATAGAGTTGATGTCACATGAGTAAGAGCGATGTTGACAGGAGCTTATATCATGTGACAACAAAGGAAAGTAATATGGTATGCAAAATGATCGGTAGAGTGAGGAGAATATGGTTATGGTAAGGAAAAAGGTTTAGGTAGGGTTGGTTTTATTACAACTGAGCAACTTGCTGTGCAGGTTTTGTGCAAGATTGGGAGACAGGTAATGGTAGTATGTGTGACTCCTGCACTGTCAATTGCTGATTTTGATGTTTTGATGATGGTAGGATGACTGCAAAGACATAAATGCCAGTGGTGGAAGAGGGGTGAGTGTGGCACTGCTCACTTGGGTGATCTGATGTCTGTTGAGATGTGGATATAGTCTTCTGCTTATGCAAAGTTCATGCCTTCATAGCAGGGGCTGATGGTGGTTGAGGGGCAGGCATCTTGATGTGTTCCCAGGTTGCAAGGAGTATGAATTGGTACAGACTGCAAGATAAATGTAAATCAGTAATTATTATGGGACTGTGATGAGGGTGGAGCTGGGTAAGGTGCAGCTGAGGCAGCAGGGGTGAGGCCTTCCTCAGCTTGAGAATTATGAAGAGAAAATGAATATTCCATATAGGAAGTAAGGGGAACAAGGGAGGTGAATGGTGATTTGGAGTCCTGTATCCTCCTTATAGCAACATATGCAAAGTAGAATATATACAGTCAAGTCACTCATAATGGATCAGCTCATAGTGGAAAACATGGATAATGCATAGCTTTTGGCATCAACAGAGTTGGTTCCTATCTAAATTGCCCATTTTCCATAATGCATAATGCATGGCCTTGGGGCACAGTTATGCAGTATGAGATTCAGGATTAAGCAGAAATAAGCCTGACTGATTGGCCCTAATCAGCTGCCATACATAAGATTTGCCTATAAATAACATGGGAACAAGCCTCTGTTAATTTTTTTTGGCATCTGAATTATCTTGGAACTGGGAAAGTCATCCTCCTGCATTGCCATGCCACAAGAAGAGCCAAAGCACAAACCCCAAAAGCAGCCTGTTCAAGGCTATGCACAATGTTGCAACTGTGCATCAGGTCCATTGAATGACTCCAAAGAGCTTGACAAGACCCATGAAGAAGACAACATGAGAAAACCTCACCCTGTTTGATTGGATGGCAGTGCACACTTATGTGGACACTCTCCCTCAACCAGTCAATCTGGGGGAGGTAGTAAAACACTTTGCTACAAGGCCTGATGGTGTGCTATTGTTTGCCCAGTCCACAGTCTCATGAAAACTGGGGCAACACTCAGAAATGGAAGCATGTATGGCCTCACATCCCAATGCATTATCAAGCAAACAACAACACATTGTCACAAGGCCTGATGTGGATTGTGCTTTGCAGCTGTGGGTTTGGCACATGGAGCAGAAGGGAGAGCCTGTCAATGGTGGGATGCTCATTGAAAAGTGGAAAGTGTTTGAGGAGAAATTCAATGTCCCAGAAGACAAAAGACTTCTGTCAAGCATGAGTGAACTTTAGACTGGCCAAATTGCAACTCACATTTGAATAGGAACATGCTCAAGGAGATTTGCAGGCATGGTGAAGTGGGATCTGTGAATATTGAGACTATCAAACAGGAACAAGCTTGTATTAAGGAACTCCTGGCCAGATTTCAGCCTGAAGACCACTGGAATGTTGACAAGTCAGGGCCTCTTAGACCCTACCATGTCCGCGCATATCCTCGGCCTCGCCTCCCTGGGCAGTCACCTATGTTGGGCGTTGTGCACCCTGTGGCTGCTCGGAGAAGTACAGGGGCCCCAACGGTCGCAGCGTCGCTGGATAGTGAGGAGGACCCCCTGAAGGAGGGTGACATGGCACCCAGCTGCGGCGCCTAAAGCGGCAAACTGCCTCTACCGCCTACCAGAGGGTGATTCATCCCCATTGCAGCTGATCTTGCCAACTTCATTTGTACGTCCAACAGTGCAACCCACTGACTACCCCCCTTGACCTTAAACAACCACGCCAACCTTTGTCAATGTTACATGAAGATCAAACCTCCATCACCCCACCGTTATACCCACCCTGCCCAGACTACTGACCGGTGATCTTGCCACAGGTAAAATTTTAGTGCTCCCTAGCGAATCACTGGGGCACGCAGCATTGGGGTCCTCCACCGGCGACGTGGAGTGGTGACCTGCTGAGACTCCAAATAAATGGGGGCTAGCTTCCTCCTGCACAGCTGACCACCTCCAACAACTTGTACAAGGCCGAGGAAAGAAGAGCGAAATGAGCATATTAGATAGTTTGGGCAGTTTGCCTGGGGGTGAGGTGAGACGATGGAGATCATTATGGAAACACAAGCGTAACCAAACAGACAATAATAAGCATTGTTAGCGAGCTTCGCCCTACCCTAGAGTAGTTGTTGGCAATCCCCCCCAATCATACCCCAACCCAAAGCCCAAGGCATGAACAGCCAGAGTCCCAACAAGAATTAGAACAGTAACTGGACATGCATTGGATTGTACCCAAACCCACACATGATTGAACGTGTAACATGGATACTCATCTTAGCATGATAAATTGGATTTATAAAAAAATAAAAAAATAAAAAAATAAAAAAAATAAAAATGTTGACAAGTCAGCACTCTTTGCATTTGCTCCACCTGATTGTGGTCTTTCACTGAAGCAAATGAGTGGGAAGCAAGCAAACAAGTTTTGGATTACTTGTTGCTTGGCTGTAACAAAACTGGCCGGTGGCCTGCTCTTTTTTCCTTACCCTTACCTTACCTTGTGGCAGTCATTACATTACTTTACACTACTCTACTCTACCTTGGGGCGGTCTTTTCATTACTTTACACTACTCTACTCTACTTTGGGGCGGTCTTTCCATTACTTTACATTACTCTACATTACTGGGGACATTATTCTTTACTCTACTCTACATGTGTGCGCTTTATGGTGGCAGGTGGTGATCTCTTT
>WNFL01108939.1_pt2 | contig 12400 bp, 10 predicted proteins | sample 5400361 | NCBI WGS metagenome assembly WNFL01 (sample SAMN13153351, study PRJNA577476) | soil metagenome | isolation source: 40 cm soil on Douglas fir-dominated hillslope | place: USA:California | collected 2013-09-17
GTCGATCGCGCCGCTGAACTTCGGAGACGGGCTGCGCTGCACGGGCGGAAACCTGATGCGCCTCTATGTCCACAGCGCCTCGGGCGGATCCGTCAGCGCTCCCCAATCCGGCGATTCGTCGATCTCCGCTCGTTCCGCCGCGCTGGGCGATGTGCTCGCGGTCGGTTCGACGCGCTATCACCAGGTCTACTACCGCGATCCGAGTGCCGCCTTCTGCCCGAGTCCGGCGGGAGACCTGTGGAACATTTCCTCGGGGCTCATCGTCGTCTGGACTCAGTGACCTGCGTCGCGCTCCAGGCTTCCGATCCGCACCCGGTCGCCGACGATGGCGGACAAGCGGCCGCCGCGCGCGAACTCGAGCTTCCAGCCGCGGCGCGCGACCAGCGGCTCGATCACGCTGCGCTCCTCGTCGCTGGTCGAGAGCACGCAGTCTGACGCCGCGCGGTCGAGCAGAGCCTCGACGAGTGCGTCGGCCCGCCGGCGATCGTCCAGGAGCGAGCCGCGTCCCGTCGCGAGCGGCCCCACCTTGCGCTCGTAGAGCGCGTCGTGCAGTGCCGGGAAGCTGTCCGGGTCGGTCAGCACGCTGACCATCCACAGGTGATCGCAGCTGCCCGGCTCGATCTCGTCGAGCCCGGTTGCGCGCGGCACGGGCAGTTCCAGACCCACTCGGGCGCCCACGGCCCGGATCGCCCGCACGAGCTCGGTCGTCGGCGCGCACTCGATGTTCAGCCACTCGACGCGCCGGCCCAGCACCAGGCGCTCCGCCAGGATCACGGGCAGCTCGGCGATCTCCGCGCCGAGGTACAGGCTGCGGCCGGGTGCCTCGCGCAGCGCTCTGCCGATGTCCTCTGCGAAGCGCATGCCCGTGTCGAGAATGCGCTCGCGCAACGCTGCGTCGTAGAAGTCCGAGCCGTCGCCCTCGCAGGCGCTGCGCCCGAGCAGCTCCCAGTCCAGCTCGCCGTAGAGCGCACCGAGCGCGGCGCCGTACTTCTGCAGGGCCTCGTCCACGGGGCCCACGATACCGTCGTGCCGCTCAGTGTTTCTCGCCCTCGGGCTGCTTCCAATGCGCGCGCAGCGGCGCGAGCAGCTCCTCCAGCGCGCCCGCGAAGGCCACGCCGTCCATGCGCCGCCAGCGCCCGAGCTCCTCGGGGCCGAGCAGCTCGCCTTCGCCCAGGATCGAAAGACAGCGCTGGCGCGTGCGCTCCTCGACCTGATCGCGGCGCACCTCGGGCGTCTCCTCGGCCAGCTCGACCAGGTCGCGGGGATCGGCTTGCGAGGCCTCCTGCAGCCGGCGCAGCGCGCGGATGCGCTCCAGCGACAGTCCGGGAACTCCGGCGCGACGCACGCCGCCGCGCCCGATGCCCGGCTCCGCGCCCGCGAGCAGGCGCTCGCGCACGTGCTCGGCCAGGCGCTCGAAGAACTCCTCGGGCGGCAGGCGGAGCCAGCTCTCCCACTGCTCCTGCGTCAGGCCTGGCGGCAGGCCCAGCTCGCGCGCTTCGGCCTGCGTCAGGCGCTGGCGCAGCTCGAGCACGCGCGCGGCGCGCTGGTCCTCGGGCTGCTGCTTCAGGCTCGCGATCTCCTCCGGCGCGAGGCCCAGGCGCTCGCCCAGGCGCTCGATCATGTAGCGCGTCACGCGCTCGCGCATGCGGCGCTGGTACTGGGCGAAGAAGCGCGCGCGATCCTCGGGCCGCGCCTGCTCCAGGCTCTGGACCACGTCGGGCGGGAGCGCGGCGCGCATGCGCGCTCCGATGCGCGCGCTCTCGTTCTCGGCGAGCTCCGCGAGGATTCGTTCGCGGCGCGGCTCGGAGAGCTGCTGCACCCGGGAACGCAGCGCGGACGGCAACGCGCGCTCGGCCCGCTCGCGCAGTTCCTTGACCTGCTGGGCGCGCGCGACCAGCTCGCGCTGCTCGTCCTCGGGCAGGGCCTGGTAGTGCTGCCAGCGCTCCTGGATCAGCGCCTGCTCTTCGGGCGCGAGCGCTTCGAAGCGCCGGCGCGCGTCCGAGAGCGCGTCGGCCTGGCTCGCGCCCGGCATGGCGCTCGTCGCGCAGAGCGCCAGCGCGGCGAGGACGAGCAGGAGTGCGTGCACGTGCTTCATGGCTCGCGGCGGGGCGGCTGCTCAGCCGCCGAGCACGCCCTCCTCGCTGCCCAGCTCGAGCAGCAGCTGGTCGCTGGGCGGCAGCGTCGAGAGCAGCGTGTCGAGGTCGTTGCGGCGCAGGAGCTCCCACTGTTCCAGCAGCTCGAAGTGCTCGAGCATGCGCGGATCGATGTTCGGATGGGCCAGCTCGCGCTCGCGGCGCGTGGGCGCGCGCGTGGGCCAGAGCGCCCAGGCCGCGAGCAGCGCCAGGAGCGCCCCCAGCGCGGCGAGCTGCAGCGGACGCCGCGCGAAGACCGGCTTGCGGCGCCGCACGAGCGCGCGCTCCTCCGCCAGATGAGCCAGCACGCGCTGCGCGAGCTGCGCGGGAACCTCGACCGCGCGTGCGCGTTCGAGCAGCGCGTCGAGCCGCGGGTCGGGCTGCGCGCGCTCCTCTTCCAGGCCCGCGAGCACGCGTCCCGCCAGACCTCGGGGCGCGCGCGCCTGCGGATCCAGCTCCAGGAGCCGGTCGAGCGCGCTCTCGCGCGCCTCGTGGGCCGAGCGCAGGCGCGCCAGCACGCGCCGCGCGAGCTGGGGCGGCAGGCGCGGCTCGGGCAGCGAAGCGAGCAGGATCTCGAGCGCCTCCTCGGCCTCGAGCAGCGCCCGGCAATCGCCGCAGCCGAGCAGGTGCTCGTGCCAGGAGAGGTGGGTCCACTCCTCTGCCCCGCGCGCGCCCTCCAGGGCGTGCTCGAGCCGGCGGCGGAACGAGCGGCAATCGGGCTTCATGCCTGCTCCTCCTCGAGGAACGCGGCCAGGCTCTCGCGCAGGCTCTCGCGCGCGCGGTGGATCAGCGACTTGACCGCCTTCTCGCTCGAGCCGAGCACCTCGGCGATCTCGCCGTAGGGCAGGTCCTCGTACTTCGCCAGGAGCAGCGCCATGCGCTGGTTCTCGGGCAGGCGCGCGATCGCCGCGCGCACGGCGTGGACCACGTCGTCGCGCTCGAGCGCGGCCGCAGGCGCCTCGGCACGCGGGTCCTCGAACTCCGCCAGCGCGGGCCCCGCGCCCGGCTCGTCTCCGAGCTCGAGGCGCCCGGCCTCGCGCGCGATCCCGCGCTGCGTCTCGTTGACCGCGATGTTGTAGGCGATGCGGAAGAGGAAGGTCGAGAAGCGCGCAGCGGGCGCGTAGCGTTCGCGCGCTCGCACGACGCGCAGGAAGACCTCCTGGACGAGGTCCTCGCGGTTCGCGCGCTGGCCGAGGAAGCGCGTCAGCAGGGCGTAGACCTGGGGCGAGTAGGCCTCGACGAGCGCGTCGAAGGCCGCCTCGTCGCCCTCCTGCCAGGCGCGCATCCAGCGCACCCCCGGATCGTCGTCGAAATCGCTCGGCATGGCCCTCCTCGCCCTCCAACCCGGTCGGCTACGGCCGGTTCCGCGGTTTCCGCGTCCGCGGGCATCCTAGCGGGAGAGCGGCGGCGGCGGGACCGCGCCCTCGAGCGCGCGCCAGTGGGAGAGCGGCCAGACGATGCGCAGCGGCCGGCCGACGAGCTCCTCGGCGCGCGTCTCGCCCCACTCGCGGCCGTCGCGGCTCTGGGCCGAGTTGTCGCCCAGCAGGAAGTAGCCATCCGGGCCGAGGTCCAGAGCCTTCTGCGTCGCGTGCTCTCCGCGTTGGGTGTAGTAGAGGTCGCGGGCGAGCCGCAGGGCGCGGAAGCGCAGCGTGCCGCCTGCGCCGCCGAAGGTCGCGCGCGGGAGCAGGCTGTGGCCCACCTGAAGCCGGTCTTCGCGTGCGAAGCGGTTCTCGGCATAGCTCGCCACGAGCAGGCGCACACCGTCGCGCTCGAAGCAGAGCGCATTGTCGATGTTCGAGAAGCGCACGCGGTGCCAGCCGGGTGCGCCGCGCTCGAGCGTGCACGTCGCCAGCGTCTCGTGCGCGGCGGCCGGGTCCTCGCCGATGCGCAGGAGGCTCGCCTCGAGCTTGCCCGCACCCGAGAGCTCGAGCAGGAGTTCGAAGCGGTCGCCGGCCTCGGAGAGCGTCAGGCTGGCGCGCGAGCCGGGCTCGTCCTGCGCGAGTTCGAGCTCCAGCACGAGGTCGTTGACCGGGATCTCGCCCGCGACGAGCTTGTGCTCGGCGTCGAGGTAGCCGTCGCTGACGTCGCCGTAGTACTCGAGTCGGTTCGCGCTGCGCGTGACCAGCGTCCACTCGAGCTGCTCGCGCTTCCAGGAGGAGCTCGCGGCGGGCCCGATCGGGAACGCGGCCGCCGGATCCTGCCAGCGCGCGTCGAAGACCGGGATCGGACGCGGCCGCGGCTCGTCGGGCCCGAGTCGCTTGCCCTGGATCAGCAGGTCTCCGTCGACGATCTGCACGCGCTCGTTCGGCAGGCCCGCGACGCGCTTCACGGCGGGCGTGTCGTCGCCCTTGCGCAGCACGACGACCGGGTCGAAGCGCGCCGGCGCGCTGTGGTCGTAGAGCACCAGCACGCGTTCCCCGCCCGGACGCGTGCCCTGGATCGTGGGCTCCATCGACGGCGTCTCGACGAGGTAGATCCCGCAGACGAACGACTTCAGCAGGAGCAGGCCGCAGGCCACGAGCGCCAGGGCCCACAACCAGCGCCGGCTGCGGTTCGTCATCCGCCCGTCCGGGCCGCGAGACCGGCGGGGATCGGTCCGCCGCGCGCACGAGGAAGGCCTGGGAGAGGTCGCGCCAGCCGACGTGACTCTCGATCGGCTCGATGCCCGCCTCGAGCAGCACGCGTACGGCCTGGTCCGCGAGCGCGCCGTCGCCGACGTGCCGGCCGATCAACGCGACGAGCGCGAGCTCGTTCTCGGCGCGCAGCCTGCGGCCGAGCTCGGCGAGTGCCTGCTCGAGCGCCGGGCCGGGAGCTGCGAGCAGGCTCAGGTGCTCGCCCGTGTGGCGCAGCGGCCCGACCTCGACGCGCTGGCGCGCGAAGGCCGCGAAGAGCTCCGCCAGCGCCGAGGGGCGATCGGACTCCGGGCCAAGCGGGAGCAGCACGCGCACGACGCGCTTGCGCGCCGCGATGCCGCAAGGCCCGTGGTCGCGCGTCTGGGCGTCGAGCCGCGTGCCGGGCGCGAGCGGCTGGTGCACGTCGAGCAGGCGCACGGTGACGTCCGCGCGCCGCGCCGGAGCGAGCGCCGCGGCGTGGAGCACCTCGGCGCCGTGGAAGGCGAACTCGGCAGCCTCGGCGAAGCCCAGGCGCTCGATCACGCGCGCGTCGGGCACGAGCTTGGGATCGGCCGTCATCAAACCGCCCACGGACTTCCACAACTGCAACTCGGAGGCGCCCACGGCCTCGGCCACGAGCGCGGCCGTGAGATCGGAGCCGTTCCGGCCGAGCGTCGTCAGGTTGCCTTGGCGATCCTTGGCCAGGAAGCCCGTCACGACCGGGATGCCGGTCACCTGCTCCAGCGCCGCGCGCACGTCGCCCAGCGAATCGGCGAGCGGCAGCGCGTTGCCGAAGCTCGAGTCGCTCGTCAGGCCGAGGTCGAAGGCGTCGACTGGCGTCGCCAGCACGCCGCGCGCACGCAGCGCGTGGGCGACGATGCGCGCGCTCATGCGCTCGCCGAAGGAGAGCACGAGGTCGCGCTCCTCGAGCGCCAGCCGGCCGCGCTGCCGGATCCCGTCGAGCAGCCCGAAGAACTCGCTGAAGTGGCGGTCGAGCAGCTCGCTGTCGAGGCCCAGCTGGCGCAGGATCGTGCGGTGCCGGATGCGCACGCGGTCGCCCTCGGAGAGGCCCTCGGCCGCCGAGCGCGCGACGGTGTCGAGCAGCTCGGTGACGCCCTGGTGGGCGCTGACGACCAGCAGCGGGCGCGGCCCGCCGTGTTCGCGCACGAGTGCGCAGACTCGCTCCACGCCGGGGCCGTCCGCCAGCGCGGCTCCGCCGAACTTCATCACGCGCTCGAAGGGCATTCGGCGCAGCATACGTGCCCAGCGGGCCGGACTACAGGGCCGGACGCCGCCTGCTAGGATGGGCGGCTCGACCGAACCTGCCGCTGCCCATGCAACACGAAGACCTGATCCACGACTGGAACGTGCCGGACGAGCGGGCCGCGCGGATCCAGTTCGACGACGAGACGCTGCGCGACGGGCTGCAGAGCCCCTCGGCGCGCGATCCCGAGCTCGGCCAGAAGCTCGCGCTGGTGCGCCTGATGGACCGGCTCGGCATCGACACGGCCGACGTCGGCCTGCCGGGCGCCGGCGCGCGCGCGCGCGAGCACATCACGACGCTGGTGCGCGAGATGAAGTCCATGCGGATCACGCCCAACGTCGCCTGCCGCACCGTGATCGGCGACATCGCCCCGATCGTCGACGTGGTCCAGGCGCCCGGCTCGCCGGTCGAGGTCTGCGCCTTCATCGGCTCCTCCCCCATCCGCCAGTACGCGGAGAACTGGGAGCTGGAGACGATGCTCAAGCTCTCGCGCGAGGCGGTCGAGTTCGCGGTCAAGAACAACCTCCCGACGATGTTCGTGACCGAGGACACGACGCGCGCCAGGCCCGAGCACGTGCGCGCGCTGTACACGACCGCGATCGAGGCCGGTGCGAAGCGCATCTGCGTCTGCGACACCTGCGGGCACGCGACGCCCTCGGGCACGAGGAAGCTGATCACGTTCGTCAAGGGCATCGTGGACGAGCTCGAGGCCGACGTCGGCATCGACTGGCACGGCCACCGCGACCGCGGCCTGGGGCTGGCGAACTCGCTCGCGGCGATCGAAGCCGGCGCGACGCGCATCCACGCGACCGCGCTGGGCGTGGGCGAGCGCGCGGGCAACACCGAGATGGACCTCCTGCTCGTCAACCTGCGCCTGGCGGGCTCGATCGACAACGACCTCTCGCAGCTCGGCGCCTACGTCAAGCTCGCCAGCGAGGCCATCGGCCTGCCGATCCCCGCGAACTACTCCGTGTTCGGCAAGGACGCCTTCGAAACCGGCACGGGCGTGCACGCGGCGGCCGTGATCAAGGCCTTCAAGAAGGGCGACAGCTGGCTCGCCAACCGCGTCTACTCGGGCGTGCCGGCCGATCTCGTCGGCCTCGAGCAGGTGATCGCGGTCGGACCGATGAGCGGCAAGTCGAACGTGACGTACTTCCTCGAGAAGCGCGGCGTCGTCCCGACCGAGGAGCAGGTGGCGAAGGTGCTCGAGCTGGCGAAGAAGACGCCGCGCCTGCTCACGGAGGACGAGATCCTCGGCGCCGCGGGCGTGAAGAAGCCGCTGGCGCAGCGGCGCTGAGACCCGGATCCGGCGGGGATTCACGGCGCACGCGGATCGCGGTAGCCTGGACGGACGGCTTCCGACCGGATGGCTTCCGGCGGCGGATCGCATGAGCCCAGTCGCCGCACGAGCGCCGCACACCCGATGGAGTCGGAGCTGGAGCTGGTGCCAGACGCTCGCCGGCGCGCTCGTGCTCGCCGGCGCCCTCTGGGCCTGCTCCCGAATGGGACGACGAGGGCTACTTCCTGCTCGCCCTGCGCAGCTTCCGCGAGCACGGCGGACTCTACGAGCAGATCCGGGACGTCTTCTACGGGCCCTTCTACTTCGAATCCATCGGCTGGGGCAGCCGCCTGCTGGACATCCCGCTCGACCACGCCAGCGCGCGCTGGCTGATGCTCAGCGGCTGGGGTGCCGCGATCGGGGCGTCGGCCCTCGTGGCCTGGCGCCTGAGCGGGAGCCTCCTGGCGGCCGCCCTCGCGGTCCTCGTGGGCTTCCAGTTCCTGCTCCTGTTCACCAACGAGCCGCTGCACGCCACCAGCCTGCTGCTGATCCTGCTCGCTTTGCTGCTCTGTCTGCGCTTCGGCCCGGGCAGCGAGCGCGCACCGGGCACGCGGACGATGGCGGCCTGCGGCGCGCTGTGCGCCGCGATCGCGCTGGTCAAGCTCAACGTCGGCCTGTTCGTCGTGTGCGCCTTCCTCGGCGCGCACCCGCCGGAGGGATCCGGCCGCGGCGCCTCGATCGCGCGCTGGGCACTGGCGCTCGGGCTGGTCTTGCTGCCATTCGCGTTGATGCGCGCACTGCTCGACGAGGGCGATGTGCGGGACTTCGCGCTGCTCGTCGCGACAGCCCTGATCCCGTTCGCCGGGCTGAGCGCGCGCACGCTCGAGTGGCGCGTGGAGCGCAAGGCGCTGGTCGCGTTCGCAGCCGGAGCGGCAGTGCTCTCGCTCGTCTGCATCGGCGCGTGCCTGGCCAGCGGCACCACGATCGCAGGTCTGTGGCGCTCGCTCGTGCTCGACGCGCTCGCGTTCCCGACCCGGATCCACCACTCGCCGGAGCTGCCCGGACTGGCCCGGATCCTGCTCGGGCTGCTGGCCCTGCCGCTCGGCTGGGCCGTGCGCCGGCGCCCGCTCGCGCGCGCGCTCCTGCAGCTCGCGACGAGCCTGTGGATCCTGTACGACAGCCTGCGGCTGCAGGTCCCTCTCCCCTGGCTGCAGTTCCTCTGGGTGCCTGCGCTGGGAGGCGAGCGCTCGACAAGGCGCGCGTTCCTCGGACTCCTGGCCGTGCTGCTGGCGCTGCAGGCGTATCCGGTGGCCGGCTCCCAGCTGGGTATCTCCTACTTCCTCGTCCCGCTGGTCGCCGTGACCGGCGTGTGGGAGGCCTGCCACGCTCTCGCGCTGCCCGGCTCGCTCGCTCGGGTGGCTCGCGTCGTCGTCCCGCTCCTGGCGGGCAGCGCCGCATACGTGCTGCTCGCGTTCCGGGCCCCGCTCTGGAAATCCTGGTCGGCCTGGGAGAACCAGTGGCGCGTCATGCCCGCGCTCGACCTGCCGGGCTGCGGCGCGCTGCACATCCCGGAGCTGGACGTGGCGCGGCAGTCCTGGCTGGCGGCCAATCTGAAGCAGAACGCCGACACGTTCGTCGGACTGGCCGGCGTGCCGAGCGCGCACATCTGGTCGGGCGTCCCGGCGCCTGTTCCGTTCTACCCGCACCACTGGGTCCTGTACTACGACGCCGCGCAGGAAGAGGAGCTCACGCAGGCCCTGCTCGCTTCGCCGCGGCCGTGCATCGTGCGCAACGACTATCTGATCGACTTCTGGACGGAGGCGACATCCTTCCGCGACGGACCCTTCAGCCGCGCGCTGGAAACGCAGTTCAAGCTCGCGGGCCAGGTCGGTCTGTACCAGCTTTGGCTCCCGCGCACGGCGACGCCCGACCTGGTCCTCTCCGTATTCCCGGCCGTGCCGGACAAGGAGCTTCTCGAACTCCACGGCGCGCGGCGCGCCGTGCGCCTGCGGTTCCCCACCGACGCCGACTACTCGATCGCCCACATCGCCCGCGGCGGAGCGCCGCATGACCGTGCTGACGCCCGAGGGCGCAGAGATCCTCCACTACCCGCCCACACAGCCGCTCGATCCGCGCCGCGAGTCCGAGGTGCTGCTGCTCTTGCCGCCCTTCGAGTCGACCGCCGCAGCCAAGGACCTGTTGTTCCGTGCCTACGACCCGACCGGACGGGTCGTGGCCCGGCTCCTCCCGCAGCTCGTGCGCTGAACGACGCCCGCCTGTTAGCTTGGGCAGGCGATGCTGCTCCCCGTCCTCGCGTCCTGCATCGCGCTCGGCGGTCTCGATTTCGAGCGCGACGTGCGGCCGATCCTCGCCGACGCGTGCTTCCGCTGCCACGGCCCCGATGGCGGCGCGCGCAAGGCTGGCTTGCGACTCGACCTGCGCGAGGGCCTGTTCGGGTCGATCCGCGAACCTGCGGCGATCGCGCACGTCGTCGAGCCTGCGCACCCTGAGGCGAGCGAACTCTGGCGGCGCATCTCCTCGCACGCGGACGACGAACGCATGCCGCCGCCGAGCACGCTGCGGCCGCTGACACCCGCGGAGATCGAGCGCTTGCGCCAGTGGATCGAGCAGGGCGCGCCCTGGACGGGACACTGGGCCTTCCAGCCGTTGCGGTCCGACGCGCTGCCCGAGCCGCGCGGCGTCGCCTCGTGCCGCAATGAGATCGACCGCTTCGTGCTCGCCGCGCTCGAGGCGCAAGGCCTGTCGCCAGCGCCCGAGGCGGACAAGCGCACGCTGCTGCGCCGCGCGAGCCTCGATCTCACGGGGCTTCCGCCGACGCCGGCGGAACTCGCGAGCTTCCTCGCCGATCTGGCACCGGATTCCTTCGAGAAGGAAATCGATCGCCTGCTCGCCTCGCCGCGCTACGGCGAGCAGATGGCGCTCGCCTGGCTCGAGGCCGCGCGCTACGCGGACTCGAACGGCTTCCAGCTCGACCTCGACCGCACCGCCTGGCCCTGGCGCGACTGGGTCGTCGAGGCCTTCAACGCGAACATGCCCTTCGACGAGTTCACGCTCGAGCAGCTGGCCGGCGACCTCTTGCCGGACGCGACGCAGAGCCAGATCCTGGCCAGCGCCTTCAACCGCAACCACCCGATCAACGGCGAGGGCGGGCGCGAGGTCGAGGAGTCGCGCATCGACTACGTGCACGACCGCGTCGACACGACCAGCACGGTCTGGTTGGGCCTGACGCTCGCCTGCGCTCAGTGCCACGACCACAAGTACGACCCGCTCCCGCAGCGCGACTACTACCGCCTCTCGGCCTACTTCAACAGCATCGACGAGTCCGGCGGCGCCGACCAGGGCGACATGCCGCCGCTGCTCGAGTACACCGACAGCGCCGGGCGCGCGCTCAAGGTGATGGTGATGCGCGACCGCGCCGAGGCGCGCGTCACGCACGTGCTCCAGCGCGGCGCGTGGGACAACCCGGGCGAGGTCGTCGAGCCGGGCACGCCCGCGGCGCTGCCCGCACTCGACGCCGCGCCCAAGACCCGCCTTGGCCTCGCGCGCTGGATCGTCGATCCGCAGAACCCGCTCAGCGCGCGTGTCGCGGTCAACCGCCTCTGGCAGAAGCTGTTCGGCGACGGCCTCGTGCGCACGCTGGACAACTTCGGCGCGCAGGGCGAGCGCACGCTGCATCCCGAGCTGCTCGACTGGCTCGCGCGGCGCTACGTCGAGTCGGGCTGGGACACGAAGGCACTCCTGCGCCTGATGGCGACGAGCACGACCTACCGCCGCTCGTCCGCCTGCACGAGCGCGCAGCGCGCGGCCGATCCGCAGAACCGCTGGCTCGCGCGCGCCTCGCGCTACCGCCTGCCCGCGGCCGTGCTGCGCGACCAGGCCCTGTTCGCCTCGGGCCTGCTGGTCGAGCAGCTCGGCGGCCCGCCGGTGAAGCCCTACCACCCGGGCGGCGTGTGGGAGGACGTCAGCTTCGGCCGGCTCAAGTACGAGCGCGGCTCGGGCGCCGACCTCTCCCGCAGGAGCCTCTACACGTTCTGGCGCCGCACGGCGGCGCCCGCGAACCTCTTCGACGTCTCGCTGCGCCAGCGCTGCTCCGTGCGCGTGATCCGCACCAACACGCCGCTGCAGGCGCTGATCCTGATGAACGACACGACCTATGCCGAGGCCGCGGCGGCGCTCGCCGAGCGCGCGCGCAAGGAGGGCGGCGCGGCGATCGCCTGGGCCTTCGAGCAATTGCTCTGCCGCGCACCCGCGCCGCTCGAAGCGCGCACGCTCGCCACGCGCCTCGATTCGCTGCGCGCGTACTACGCGGCCGGGGAACACCGCGACGAGGCCTCCGCGGTCGCCTGCGCCGGCGAGCGCGCCGATCCGCCGGAGAGCGAGCGTGCCGAGATCGCCGCGCTGGCCGGCGTGCTGGCCGTGATCCTCGACCTCGACGAGACGCTCTCGAGAGAATGACGATGGACCTCGAGCCCACCCGGCGCCAGTTCCTCGGCCGCACGTCGGCCGGGATCGGCAGCGCCGCGCTCGCGCTGCTCTTGCGCGAGACCGGCTTCGCCGATACGAGCGCCGCTTCCGTGCTGCACTTCGCAGCGCGCGCCAGGCGCGTGATCCTGCTCACGCAGGCCGGCGCGCCCTCGCAGATCGACCTCTTCGACCACAAGCCGAATCTCGTCGCGCGCCGCGGCGAGCTGATCCCCGACTCCGTGCGCATGGGCCAGCGCGTGACGACGATGACCTCGGGCCAGGCGCAGAAGCTCGGCCCCTCCGAGTTCGCCTTCGCGCGCCACGGCCAGTCGGGCGCCTGGTTCTCGGAGCTCCTGCCGCACACCGCCGCCATCGCCGACGAGCTGTGCATCGTGAAGACGCTGCACACCGAGCTGATCAACCACGCGCCGGCGATGACCTTCTTCCAGACCGGCCACCAGAATCCCGGTCGCCCGAGCTTCGGTGCCTGGACGCTCTACGGCCTCGGCTCCGCGAACCGCGACCTGCCCGGCTTCATCGTGATGGTCTCGAAGGACGTCGCGCGCACCTGCGACCAGCCGCTCTACGAGCACCTCTGGTCGTCGGGCTTCCTGCCCGCCGAGCACCA
>WNFL01125490.1_pt3 | contig 12400 bp, 14 predicted proteins | sample 5400361 | NCBI WGS metagenome assembly WNFL01 (sample SAMN13153351, study PRJNA577476) | soil metagenome | isolation source: 40 cm soil on Douglas fir-dominated hillslope | place: USA:California | collected 2013-09-17
GACTTTTCTTGCCAAAAAAAAAGTGGTTGGGGTTAAACTGGGAGTAGCTTTGTTGTTGGTTGCGTAGCTTCCACGGGGCTTCGGCTTCCTGGAACCATATATGATTCGGTTCCACATTTGGACCGCCGCCACGGAAACACGGCCGTGATCCCGGCGCTTTCCGGACGTATGGACGGAATCTTTATTACGCAAAGAGCGTTTCATTGTACTACTGAGGAACCCCCTCTAAGGAAATTCTTGAAAATTCGTACAGAAGTGAACATTATATTGTCCACAAATTTTGTCCAATATCATTATTAAATAACGTACCAAAGTGGTGCCCTCGCGTGGCCATTGACGCAAGCGATGACTTCAAAGAAAGGGACAAACACCACCCATTCGCATATCGCATATAAATACCTCGTACCTACCGCATGCGGTATTAACCAACTCCGTTTTTACGACTTTCCATTTCGATTTCTTCACTATGTCCTCTTGGCAGCAAGATTTCGATTTCGATTTTGAAGTCGGCACTGACGCGACCGCTCCGTCGCTCCTTCCTGGCAAGGACCAAGCAACCACTGGTCACCATTACGTCGCCATCTTCCCTAAGATAGGTGAGAAAGGTGAGCCTTTTCCGTAGTGGGAAGGATTCACTTACTTCATCATTTTCATTTCGTGTGATGACGCTCCACTGTGCAGAGGGCACTGGTCGTGCTGAGAAACATGAAACCAAGGGTGGACAAGAACCTCCCATTACCACTAGGAAGGCCAGTCGCGCTACCATCGGAGGTGAGAAACCACGCTCATCTCCCCATTTTGAAGTATAATATTGACCTTCTCCAGACGAACCCCGCGATACACCCATCGACCGGCATTCGTCTCCAGTAGCAGCAGAAGCAGTAGCAGCAGAAACCGTCGTCCGCACCCACTTCCCCAGCGGCAGTACGTACCCCTTCCTCGTGTATTATGTATTATGTATGGCGTTATCAGGCGGGGAACAAAAATTCCAAGCTCACATCTTGACATCTTATTTTAACTAACCAACCCTTTTACTCGTAACCCACAGAAGAACACAAGATAAAAACCGACGACCAAGGAATCGGAGCCTTCCGTGCAGCGCAAGCACCGGAACAAAAGCCCACAATTGGCCCAAAATTCACAGACGATAACCCCTGGGTGGAGCCCGTGACCGCGGGAGATACGATCACGGGCGCGACATCGCAGGATGCCTATAATGCCAATGCGCGACAGAGTGGGCATTCTGGACTGGACATGACCAGCGGCGAATATAGGGAAAATCCTGAAAGGCGGCGGATGGGTCAGGACCTCGATCAGCGTGGACCTCAGGCCGTGAAGGATAACGATAACGAACCAGGCTTGAGGCGGCGTACGGATGTGCCAGCTGAGCATGGGGATTAATCGACTCGATGTAGGTTATATAATGGTTTGAACAATATTCATGACTTCGCGATTATCAAATTCTTGCCCAAATATCACAACGGGAAGAACAAGATATTTATCATTCTAAAGTGTTGCATACATATGCAAAGTCAGGTCGGCAAGCGATAACATGATGACATGGTTGGGGATATGGGGTAGCAAAACAAGCGGGATAAAATTCAACAGAAACGTGAAAGCTTTGCAAGGCGATCGCACTGCGCATCGCCACTACACAAGGGGAAGCGTCCACGAATGAGAAGCAAGGGGTGTACGGATGTTTCAAGAGGGGGATGTAGAGTCCATTGATTACCTAGGTCAGTGATGGATCGAGGGTGCGCATTTACCAAACCCATCTCTTCTTGGGAGGATTGGGCATGCGGACACCAGGCTTGTGTACCCGCTTGATTTTCTTGACGGGGCGCTCCTCATACTCATCACCTTCCTCGTACTCTCCTTCATCACCTACGGCAACAAACTGCCTCTCATCGTCACCATGCGCACCAACCTCCACCCAGGCTGTTCCGATAGGTTTGGCAGCAGTCTCGGGAACAACGGGTGCAGGAGTCCCTACAACTTTGAACACCTCGGTCGTACGCCCAATATGCGGGTTGTCAGTCCCGGAGAGAACTTGCGGGGCAGGCTGGGCGGCGAGGCGAGTAGCAGAGGGCATGGCGGCGATGACAGTCGTGTCTGGTGCAGGCATCACAATGGTTTCTGTTGGTGGAGAGTCGAATGCAACAAGAGTCCGGAAAGAAGTTTCAGTTTCAGTCATAAATGGGGGGAGTTCCTGTGCGGGATGAAAGAGAAAGAGATGTCAGACGAGTTGCCCGGAGACAAGGAGGGGCCCACCAGGGTACGCATGAGCATGGTGTGCCCCGCCTTGCCTAAGAAACGAGAGGGGCGACTAACTGAACAATAGAGGGACCGGTCGGCGTGCAGAAGTCGCCCCTCTCCTTAATGACGAGAGGGCGGTACCTTGGGCTTTCGGCGCTCGTACACGACCTCCTCTTCGATGAATTTGTCATTACCGAGGTTGCTGTTGAAGCGGAGATGTTAAAACGCCGACTCGAGAAAGCGCGTCAAATCGGGTGTGGAATGGTGACTCACATGAGCTGCTCCATGATCCAAGATTCACGCTTGGCAGCGTCAGTTTCGCGCTTACCAATGGTCTCCTCGCGGCCCGCAACTTCCTTTTCACGCTCCGACACGCGTGATTCGCGGTCATGGAGTGTCTCCAGGCGCGCATCCTTCCACCAGGCAGGCGGTGGGGGACCACCGATAGCTTCAACCCCTTTAAACACCTCTTTGACGATGGTCGAGGTGGGGGAAACTTCGACGGTCACAGTTTGGGTCACAACTGCGACGTTTTGGAGGGGAGGGTACCCGGTGACTGCGGGGGCAGCGATTCCAGCAGGTGACCCAGCGAGGACGTCTGCTTCACGGCGGGCAACTTCAGCCTCGCGCATCGCGACAGCCGACTCACGGGCGATGATGCCATGGGCGCGACGGGGAGCGAGGTAGCTCCAGACACCTTGAGAGGGCTCTGGGTTGGCGGCACCGGTAGTACCGTTACTGTTGAAAGAGGGAATGGAAAGGGTAATGGCGAGGACTGCAAGAATGAGGGAGAGGGCGAGAAGAAGGGTTGTTGAGGAGATTGTGCGATGGTGATGGTGGTGAGAAGAAGAGCGATGAGTACGCTCGTGAGTCGAGGACGGTTGGGCCATGGTTCGGGTCGTAATAGTTGGAGGAGTCGACGTGGCGTTGGTGGTCGTTTCAGTGGGGGCCGGAGAAGGCAATCGCGGCTTGTGGCTTCGTAGAGCGGACGTGATGGGCAGATTTACGGGGAGGAACGGGAGGAACGGGGAGGATGGGCAAGGCAGGGAGGACGGGGGAGGTCGCACAAGTTGCGGGAGTGGACGAGTCCAACTTTCCTCTGTTCAGCACAACAAACAACGCCTGTGAAGTGGTGCCAAACAACGCGTAGACGTGGGCACGAGGCAGTGGGCAGGCAGGTCGGTAGGCAGGTAGGCCGGGCGAACCGAGGCCGAGGAGAGTAAGGAAAGTAACAGAGGAACCATGAGAATATTACACACATTTTACAACAATTTTACCTGCTATTTACCTGCAATTTACCTGCTCGCAACCGCCGCCTTGCGTATAACACGAGGCAGCAAAGACCTCGCCACCGCCACCGACGCGTCTCCACAAGCGCCCGACACGCATGCGTGTATCCCTATCCCATCGCGACGTCCATCCCCATCAATTGCTGTCCAATCCCCATGGACTCACCCCGCTTGATGTGACCCCAATTCTTCTGTACCCAGTCCGCCATCGTCAGCTGCTGCTGCATCTGCGGTGCCCCCGCAACTAGCTCATAGATCTCGTCCGAGGCCCCCTCACGTCTGCTTTTCCGCAGGACTGCCTCGCTATCCTCCGGCATCGTCGCAGTCGCGGTACCAATACTGTCAATTCTCGCTTGGATACGATCGCAATAAGGTTTAGCTGTGCTTGAGATGAGCTTATCATCCGCTGTAAGATTCGTGAGAATCTCCTTGAGGTCACCTTCGGGGACACCCATGGAGGCGTTGTGAATAGACAAAAATTCCAGAATACTGTCCTCTTTCTTGACGAGTTCCTGAGTTGCCTCACGCCTCTGAGGGTCAATGGTAAGCGTATCGAACAAATAAGCCTGCAAAGTGCCAACCTTCTTAATTCTTTCCCGGACAAGCTGAATTTGGTCGGCATTCGACACCATAGTAAGCCCAGCTAGACGACTTTCTAGCCCCTGGACGCGAGTTCCTGCCTTTTTAGCCCTCAGCAGCGCAGTCTCTAGTCTTTGCCTTTCTGTCGCCGCAGGCCTAGACGCTGGAGGGAACCTCTTCCGCAGGTATGCCCGCACTTTCTTCCGCAATCCATTCTCGAGACGCGAGTCTATATCTCCCTCGATCTCCTCGATGCGGTTTTCCAGATCTTCAAGTGTGAGTACGACATCCGCAGGAGTGAGCGACGTAGGTACTGCTTTGGAGGCGACATCAAGCTGTTCTTCCGCTTTTCCGGAGTTCATGTCGATATCCTTAGTCGTTGCAGATGCTATATCTTCAGCCGAACTCTGGACTGCCACACCCATGACTTCTTTAATCTCCCTTTCCAGCTCTGTCAGGACCTTTTCCAGCTCTACCAGCATCTCACGCGGGTTTACGAGAGCTGGAGTTGGCCACCACGAAGTCTTTCGCTTGGATAGATCATTCAGCACATCCTCATATTGCTTTTGGGCTTCCTGCACTTGCTGGTTCAATGGATCATCAGGGGAGTTGAAACCTAGAGGCATAGAACAGGAAGGATGCCTCGTAGTTATCGTAGAATAGAATTGGCCCCGCCGTTTAACTTGTTCCATCAAAGCTTGCAACTCTCGGCGTCGAGTCAGAGCACGGCACAGAATTCTGTTTATGCGGTGTAACGTTAGTTCAGATTGTTTATTAGTAGGTAGATACCCTGGGCTAATAATGACGTACTCAATGTTTTCGTCCCAGAGAACCTCTGCAGGCTCCTTCTGCGCCTTTTCGGTGACTCCGTGTACATTTGTGACACCGGGCATAGTTATTTTCCTCAACGCACCTCCAGGGGTTGATGCCGAAATGGCAGAAACAGGCGAGTCTGGTGCAAAACCAGAAGTCCTCGGACTGGCGGAAACAACCGGGACGGTAAAAGCCGAATAATTAGAATTTACACTAATGGCTGATGGTGGGGCGGTTTCGGTTGCAGGTGTAGAGGTGTGGAGCGATTCTCGTCTGGATTGGAGGGGCCGAGTCGGAAGGCGGAGGGCCGGTGGCCGAGGCTTGGGTGGAAGTGATGGTGCCGGAGAAGGGGAGTTGAAATCAGGAGGGAGGGATATTACGACGGAAGCAGACTGCTCCCACGGAGTAGGCACTCGCGTGGACGCCGAGCTTGTCCTCGTTGGTGCCGCCATAGGAGTCAGTTCTGTCAGATTAGATGTACTTGGACGCGGATTGGAGGTTGCTGAAAGGGAGGGTCTCTTTGGTAGAGGCAAAGCTGGCTTAGCTGTTGGCTTATCAAATGGCATAAGTTCAGTCGGGGTTGATAGGGGTGCTGGTTTGGGTTTTGCGACGGTGGGCTGTGGACCCGGTAAGGTAATTGGGTGGTTCGCCGAGCGGCCCCAGTCTGCATCCCTACTCGGACCCGAGTGGCCTGCGACTGGTGACAGCCAACCCTCGGTATTATCCCTGACGGGGGATCTCCAACCCCCGCCATCCCCTTGAGGTGAACCCCAGCCATCGTCCTTCCCGCCAATGGGGGACCACCGATCGCCGTTGTTCTGGGATGGGGAGCCCCATCCCCCGACAGGTCTACTGGCCGTAGAGGTTGATCGTACCCGACTAGTGACATGTGATCGATTATTCTGAGAGGATCTCGAGGTCGGTGCAGGTGATATGGTGGTGGGGTCATTCCAAGACGTCCAAGCGGAAGCAGGTGCAGTGGGTGGATCGCGAGCTGTGAATGTCGAAGGACGTCCTGTATAAGAAACGGAGCGATGCGAGGATCTGTCGTGTTCGTGTTCGTATTGGCGATCGTTTCGTCGTGCTCGGTCATGAGGCTTTTCTCGTTGTGTGTACACAAGCGCGTTCTCCCATCCTGGTTCCTCTGGATGAATCCCCCTGGATTGACACAACTAAGTCATTGTATCGCCGTGGCCCGCGAGGTGGCAAGTAGCCGTACGTACCTACATGGTTCACGGCAGCCACGACGGTCAGGCCGTCGTTTTCCGGTGTTGTAATCGAAATTATGGCATTTCCATTTTTTCGTTTCCATTGAAGAAGATGTTTTGGAGACGAAAGCGAAGGACGAAAGCGGAGGGGAGCAACCCCTGATACAAAGAGAACGTTCTTGGCCCTGGCGACAGCTATGGCGTTCGTTTACAAGCCATACGACTGCCACTCGACTGCATATCTCGACGCCGGTTGGTTTGTTGGCGCCACGTGTGGAAGTACGCCTCACACGCGAATCGCTATCCGTCTGCAAGGTGTTACAGGACGAAGCATGCACAAGCCTTTCCACCTCTCTTGAGCAACATCCCACGATAACCATATGCTAGAATGCCATGCATTGAATTAAACTGTCGACACGCATGGAACGTTCCACCTCCAAGAATAGAAATAGCGAGCGGCCCACATCTTTGCAAGCCTTCTCATGAACAGTTCGAAGGTCGATGTGGAACGGCATGCAAAATGGTAGTGCTCGAGGTTCACCATGCAGTGGCCTTCACCTCCACCTCGAAATGCACACTGAAATTCTGATCCTGCTCCAGACCGTTTGAGGTCAGCAGTGCATCCAGCGTCTAGTGGATCGAGGCCGGTCACAAAAGGAACTACCTCGCACCCACCCGAGCAACGTGGGGCGGTGAAATGCATTTCTGCGAAGCGACCTCATGGCATTTATTGGGCCACCTCAATTCTGGGTTGACCTCATTGAACTGGTGCTGAAAGGAACCAGCCTGATGGTGCTTGTGCGGAAACGGGCTCAATAACATCTGCTAATTGCGTGTCATTCAACTGGGTTCAAGCGTTTGGCCAGGCCAAACTAATAAACATTCACATTTTGACAAAAATTGTGGTCGATTTATGATGAGGGTCTTATATTTCTGGACAGAGTGTAGGAGGGAAGGAGTGGCCAGCAAGCGATCAGCGGTGTTTGTACCCATCAACCGGTTCAACAATTTCTGTGGACCCGATTTTTTTCAATTGCAATTGAATCCATCAGCTATTGCCACCATACCTATGACCTAACTCACGACTATCAAATCAACCTTTTTCCAAACTCAAAGCCTTCGATCTCTTTACTTGAGAAAAGGTTTGGACAGCATATATTTTAACATTACAACCCCCAAAATGCTCAAATCCGCTTCTCTACTCTGCTCCTCACCGCTCTATCAATGGAGCTCACAGGATAGCGATAGAGAAGGTTCACCTACATGATGGGTGAGTTGACTGGCATGATACCGAAAGCGCCCTCTCCAACCTCCGCTCAGGAATCCCCCAGTACTGCGCCCCTTCCCTAATTGAAAGGTCGTTTGTTGCCATTCCGATCCGATTATCTGGGGCGTTCGGCCTGTGTAGTGAATCCCTCCAATCTCAAGTTGCAGAGAAACCAACAATGAAAAAGCTTCAAGAGGCCATAAGTTCCTATACTCATGGGACCAGAGTCCAACTGGAATTGCAAAGTGTCTTTAAGTGCAATTATGTAGTAGAGAAGTGTGTAATCTCGATATCTTGAAACCAAATCGAGTTCCACGATCTTCCCAATTGAGTCGCTTACGTGCTCGCCTTCCGAGGCTGACAAAGGTCGTTCTCTGCCACACCATGGCTACCGTTGGTATACCGGGTATAATTTCCAGAGATACTGACGACGAGCACGTTTGCTTGATGGAGTTAGGGGCATACCCAAAGTAAGAAACTCGGAACGGACGATTCGAACTGTACTCCGCGAATCAGGAACGATGAATTCACCTAGTGCTATTTGTACCAAGGGCTCTCAACTATCGTATTTAATGTCCAGGATTCATGCAAGTATGGTTGCGGCACGTGCGGACATTCTCTCAGTCGAGTGGACGACATTTGAGTCTATACCCTTGTCATTGCCCTTGTCGCCTGCTGGGCCACTGGGCCACTGGCCCCGCAACCTTGATACGAACAGGCAGGGTATCAAGTCCATCAGAGGCACCCAAGCCCCGTCTCCAATCCAATTTTTTACTGTATTTCCGTGATTGTTTCTAGCCTTGGCCATCACCGCCACACGAATCGCCGAACTTCAGCGGCCGGTGTTAGTACAATGCGGCGAGTTGATGCCTGATTTTAGCGCGCGCTGTCAGTCTGACAGTCCGGCCTGTGATGCGACCTAGTAACCACATTAATATAAGGCTCTCCCCCTTGATCTCTCCCACATCTGGCGCTGAGCCGCCTTTATTTCCCTCCCTTTTTTTTCCTTTCCCATATTCTTTACCTAACGTAATACAATCTCGCTATGTCGAGATACCCCGTCTTCGGCCGGCCCGCCGGCGGTTACGATGAGTCCCTGCTTCAAATAGCCCCGCAAATTTCGAGGGCCGACAGACAGGTTCGTGCTTATCTCGTATCTCGTATTCAGTCCTCGACACCCTTTTTTGATAACACATGAGTACAGCAAGGCTACAGTGTGGATATACTAGAGCAAGGCCCCAATTATCAGTATGACCCAAACGCGCCACGTCGTCAACCAATCACCCAGGGATATGAACAACACCGATTCCAGCAGAGACAGCCCCAACAGCAGCCTTCTTATCCATACGATCAGTCCATTCCGCCGTCATTCGAGAAGGCCGACTACTATTCTTCTTCTTCTTCAACCGAGGAACAGCGTGACATATTCGCGATCAACACATACAAACCAAAGAAACCTTGGTTTCGGACCAAACGCGGTCTCCTCATCCTCTTCGTGAGCATCCTCGTGGTCGCTGGTGTTGTGGTTGGCATCGTGTTCGGCGTCAGGGCGGCGATGAACAAAGCAAAATCAGATAAAACGGCCGCACAGAAAGGTGCTCAGTCCGGCAGTGGTGGTAGCGAAGTGGGGGGATCTGGGAGAGGCGGCGGAGCGGCGAACACCAACGACGGCAATGCCCTTCCATCGCTCCCATCTCTGAGCCTTGTCACGCTCGGAAGTTTTCGGCAACCCGCTGCTACCACTGCCTCACAGGCGAACCTTGTTCTTACCCTCAGATTGAATCCCGCTTCCGCTTCCCAAACCCGTCCAGCAGTCACGGCTCCACCACAAGCGACGGGTATCAACCTTGCCGACTTAGGACCGACACCAACACAAGTAGCGAGTACCACCCTTGCTAACGTGGGACCAACACCGAGTGTCGACCCCATTTGCGCACGATTCCCCAGCCTTCCTGCTTGCCAGCAGAGCTAATGTCAGGGACAATCCCATTACTGATCCTCCCGCTCTCCTACTTGTATACCTACCTCACTGATGTATGTACACCTCTCGAAGAGGCTTCTACAGCGAACAAAGCTCCATTTCAACTTGACCTTCGCGGCCGTCCCGTCGTCCAACGTATTTCTTTCATGGTCTACCCTAGAGTCTAGGCCATTTTCGGACCAAGTGTGGGAGTAAGTACTTTAGGGCTCGGCGTGCCTATACCGGTGCACGGTGTAGGAAAGCCTTGAAAGGCAGACATAGCACATAATAATTGGACGGGAGTAGTGAGAGTCTGAATGTGGTCTCGTACGATCGTGCACACTGGTTCCGTTGGCGCCCAACCACATCGAGTATATTGACCAGTTATGATCAGCCTGCTCAACAGGATTTTAGGGGTAACCCGTCCCGTTCAAGTGGTCCTCTACGACCGATTTTGTCTCGCTCCATAACCGGTCCTTTCGTTGTGTCATGCCAAACCTTTTGTGCATTCGCTCGAGAGACCATTACAGCCATCCCATCCCAGTCTCACTAGACAAAACCGATCCCAATGTGGTTTCTCTTCGCAGCCCGACCACTGATGGGGCTCAGCTGTGCAGCTTCTAATTTTTCATTTATTTAATGAAGGGTCGAGAGGGGCTAGCAGGTTTTGATCGAGATTGCTTACCCCAAATAGAATCAAGCCGGATATAGAGTGGTTCCGGTTCCAGTCACGGTCTCAGAGTGGTCCCTTTAATATTTCGGACGAATCGGGTTTAGGTCTCCAAGCGCTGTCGTTATCAACGTTTGTAAAGCTGTACCCCAACAGGATCTGCATAAAGGTGGTTGTCCAGTAAGGCCGCTCACTCGGTCTGAACGGGCAATTCGCATTCGCAGGCCGTTCTACTGTATATGGCGCCGGTCGACCATGTGAATCAATGCTTTGGAACCTCGAGGCTACGCTCTGCCTAGATTTTGAAGGAGCAATAGAACTACCAGGCAGCAACAAGGGCAAGAGGATGGTGACAGAAGACATTGGAAGTATTGTATTTACAGGGGAACTAATACTCGTGAAGCGCGAAAGAATTTGATGAACTGTGAAGTCTAAGAGGCTGGGTGCCGGATAATTGGGTTTGGATGAAGAATACAAGGTGCAATGAAAGTGAAATTCTGATGGTTTGACGGTGCACCGCATGAGAATATTGAAGCAAACCATTGGCCAGGACTTGCCCATGCATGGTAAATGGAGGAGGACCTGCACCCTGAACAGAAATGTCCGGTGAATTAAGGAATCAATAGATCGATCCTTCCTGTTTCATGAGGACGTCTCAGCCTGGGCGGAAAAACCATGTATGGCCATATGATAGAATCAACACATCCATGACGATATGACTTCTCCAGGTTTCTCACCGTTCATTCAAATTGCGTGACCATTGCGCAGCGCGCGCCCCCGGATGTCAATTATAAGCTTTGTCTGGGTGTTCGCACGGAATAGCCGGAGAATGGCCACGGATGGTAGGTTCCTTTCCTTGTGAATGCCACACGTCTATAGTGTGGCTTCGGAGACTCCGCATCTCTGTGGAAAGGAGCTTGATCCCCCAGATGCCGGGACTCTCAAGCTGTATGAGAAACTGGACGTCGCTCGCAGTTTGTGGATCAGGCACTGTTCTCTTACCACTACAAAATGGTTCGCAAGTAACCCAATCGCGTAGTTGGGATCACCTCCTTATCCTAGGTTTCGATCTGAACGTTTGCACGCCCATGCCAAAACCAGCCACACTCCCTTCCCACCACGAGTTGCCCGGTCAAAGCCGGGCCGATTGCTCCAATCGCAGTGTGTAGCGAATAGAAGACCCAAGGCGTGCCTTATCACGGAACTTCAACTTGAAGCTTCCGGCATCGTCTGAATTGACCATCTCGAATTTCTGCAAATGGTTACGAGAACATCAAGGAGAGACTAAGTTGCTGAAATGGATAAGGAGTGGCGTGAGGTAGGGATGATGGGCGATATGCTGCGGAGTGCCTAGTGGCTAAATTGGTGTATTTCAATCAGAGCCGCCGGGACGAGCTTGGAGTGACGATTAGGCGTGCACGTGTGTTCAACAGCGCTTAGAGGAAAGAGTAATGGGCGAATAGATCGTGTGGGGTGCCCTGGACATGGGACCGTTAAACCGTGGAAGATGACAGAGAGAGAGAGAGGATTGGGAGGACGGAGAGGACATGAGAGGGCGGTCTGGATAGATTGGGGGGTAGTATGGCACTGCGGATCGGATGTGGGCCAGCTGCGGAAACGTGAGACCGGCCGGTCACTCGGGGGGATGCGGAACGCGGAACAAAGATGAGCGGCAGCGGCAGCGGCGGTTTTAACAGAGAGGAGGCGGGAGAAGGGAGAAGGAGAAGGAGGGCAAAGGGAGGTGTCGAAGGAAGGAGGGAAGGAGGGAGGAAGGTGGGTGAGCAGGCAGGCAGCCAGGTGGTTGACAAAGAGATCGTCCGCAGCAACTCGTTTGGCAAAGCGCAGCAAGGACTGTGGATTGACTGGCTGACTGTGACCGGACTGGTGACTGTGATGATATTGTAGACTACGGACGACGACGCGTAGTTCATCCCCTTGATCTCTTTCATCCTCCTCAGCTCGTCCCTCGTCGCTGTCCCTCGTAGCTACTAGATCGTTGCTCGTCGTTCCTTCCGTTCCGTGCTGCGTGCTGCTCCTCGTGCTCGTGGCATGGATCTCGCAGACAGAATAGCTGCTGCTCAGCGCAGGAACGCCGCGTACGTCTTCCAATTTCCTCCTCATATTTCTCACATTTCTTCAAAGCTCACCTTCGTATTCTGGCAGTGCATCTGCTCCGAGGCCCCGATCTCAGCGACCGCTTCCAGCGCCGTCTCCGTCTCGACCAGCGGTTGCAGTGACGGCGACGGCGGCGACGGCGACGGCAGCAGCAGCAGCAGCAGCAGCAGCAGCACCCACTACGAACAGCCTCACGATCCATGTGCCCCTCTCCACGTCGCCGTCAGCCTCTGGAGGACATGT
>WNFL01125601.1_pt3 | contig 12400 bp, 14 predicted proteins | sample 5400361 | NCBI WGS metagenome assembly WNFL01 (sample SAMN13153351, study PRJNA577476) | soil metagenome | isolation source: 40 cm soil on Douglas fir-dominated hillslope | place: USA:California | collected 2013-09-17
GCGGCGAAGGGCTCACCAGAGATACGATCAGCCCGCGATGGCCGGGGCCCAAACGCCAGAGGTGCAGATCGGCGATCTGAAGCCGTAAGTCGTTTTCCAATGTCCGGCGGATGTCGCCGGCAAGCGAGGGGTCATCTTCGAAGTCGAGCAGCACGAGGCTTGTCTGCCGCATCAGCTGGATCGCCCATCGCCCGATCACGACAGCGCCAACCAGCCCGACTACGGGGTCGAACACGCCCCAGCCGAAAGCAGCGCCCAGACTCAGCGCGGCGATGGCGAGCACGGAAGTCGCCGCATCCGCCAGCACGTGCACATAGGCGGCGCGCAGATTGTAGTCGTCGTGGCCTTCATGCTCGTGCTCGTCGTGGGAGTGATCGTGATTCTCTCCGTCATGAAGGACGAGCGCGCTCACGATATTCACGGCCAAACCGAACACCGCGATGATGATTGCTTCGCGGTAATGGATCTCGACCGGGGTGTAGAGCCGTAGGGCGGACTCGACCGCTACGCCGAGCGAGATGATCCCGAGAATGAGCGCGCTGGCGAATCCCGCGAGATCGCCGAATTTTCCCGAGCCGAACGAAAAGCGCCGGTTCTGGGCATGACGGCGGGCCAGCGTATAGGCCCAGGCGGCCAGTCCCAGTGCGCCGACATGGGTTGCCATGTGCACGCCGTCGGCCAAGAGCGCCATCGAATGGGCGAGAAGACCGGCCACGATCTCGATCGCCATGAAGAAGGCAGTGAGATAGACGACGAAGCGCGTGCGCGATTCGGCGCGCGCATGACCCGTCGAAAGATAGACGTGGTCGTGGGTCCAGGCGTGGTCGTGACGCTCGCTCATCGCGGGCCATCTCTGCGAGACACGCGCCGAATATAGGGGCGATGGCGGTCCCGCACCATGCGCGTCTTGTTCAGACTCGCTTTTCGTGACGGACGACAAAGTGCCGGCCGACCTGGATGGTTCCGGGATCGATGCGCGTGAACCCCGCCTCGCGATAGAGCACGAGCAATTTCGGTCGCGGCTCGCAATCGAGCCGGAGAAAAATCCGGTTTTTGCGGCGCGTCTCTTCTTCTGCCCAGTCTAGCATCGCGCGCGCGAATCCTAGCCCAGCGAATTTGCGCGCAACCGCCAGGCGGTGCAGGTAATAGGCTTCCCCGAGCGCGGTCTGCGGCCAGAACAGGCGATCCTCATTGTGCAGATACATGCAGGCGGCAACCTCGGCTCCGACGCGGCCGATCACCAGTTCGCCGTCGCGCGCGACGCGGACAAGCTCCTCGTAGGAGGTTTCCTCCGGGCCCCAGAGGGGCTCGCCTCGTCTGATCAGCCAATCGGCGGCTTCGTGGATGAGGGCGTCCGCTTCGGCAACCGCGGCCGTGCCTTCCCGTGCAATCGTGAGCATGGCTCCGCTCCGCTGCACGGGCCGTCCTAGTTCATCGTCGGGATGTTGAAGTCGGGGTTCTCCCGCACGCCTTTGGGCCAGCGCGCGGTCACCGTTTTCAGCCGCGTGAAGAAGCGCACGCCGTCAGATCCGTGCTGGTTCGCATCGCCGAAGGCCGAGCGCTTCCAGCCGCCGAAACTGTAATAGGCAAGCGGCACAGGGATGGGCACGTTGATGCCGACCATGCCGACGTCGACGCGCGCCGCGAATTCGCGCGCGGCATCGCCGTCGCGGGTGAAAATCGCAACGCCGTTTCCGTATTGATGGCGCGAGGGCAGGACGAGCGCCTCGTCGAAGTCGCGGGCGCGGACGATTTGCAGGACGGGGCCGAAGATCTCTTCGCGATAGGTCTTCATCTCAGGTGTGACGCGATCGAACAGCGAGCCGCCCAGATAGAATCCGTTCTCGTAGCCTTGCATCTTGAAGCCGCGGCCGTCGACGACAAGCTCCGCGCCCTCCGTCACACCGAGATCGATGTAGTCGAGGACTTTCTTGCGATGCTCCGACGTAACCAGGGGGCCATAGGCGGAGTCGGGATCCGTCGGCAGGCCGATCTTGAGACTCTCGACACGCGATTTGAGTCTCGTCAGCAGCGCATCCGCGGTCCGCGCCGTCACCGGAACGACGACGGACACCGCCATGCAGCGCTCTCCGGCCGAGCCGAATCCCGCTCCCATCAATTCATTGGCGGCGGCATCGAGGTCGGCATCGGGCATGACGATCGCGTGGTTCTTGGCGCCGCCCATTGCCTGCACGCGCTTTCCCGTCGCGGCACAGCGGGCATAGACGTATTCGGCGACGGCCGAGGAACCGACGAAGCTGACGGCGGCGATGTCAGGGTCATCGAGGATGGCGTCGACCGCCTCCTTGTCGCCGTTGACGACTTGCAGCACGCCCGCGGGTGCGCCGGCTTCCATCATCAGCTCGGCCAGCCGCAGCGGCACCGACGGCGCCTTCTCGCTCGGCTTCAAGATAAAGCAGTTGCCGCAGGCGAGCGCGACCCCGAACATCCACATCGGGATCATCGCCGGGAAATTGAACGGCGTGATCCCGGCGACGACACCCAAGGGTTGCCGGAGCGAGTAGACGTCGATTCCGGGACCGGCGCCCGAGGTGAATTCGCCTTTCAAGAGATGCGGGACGCCGCAGGAAAATTCGATCACCTCGAGCCCGCGCTGGATGTCGCCTTTTGAATCGGCGACGACCTTGCCGTGCTCGCTCGAGAGAGTGAGCGCGAGCTCCTCCATGTTCTTCTCGATGAGCGACTTGAAATTGAACATCACGCGGGCGCGGCGCTGCGGATTGAGCGCGGCCCAAGAGGGATGCGCTTTCTGTGCTGCCTCGACCGCGCGGCGCAACTCAATGCGTGACGCGAAAGGGACTTCGGCCTGGATTTCGCCGGTTGCCGGATTGAACACGGAGCCGAAACGTCCCGACGTGCCCTTGACGTGCTCGCCGGCGATGAAGTGGCTCAGAGTTCTCATGCGAACCTCACTCCTGGCAGTCAGAATTTTTCCTCGCCCTCGTGGCGGACGGCGTCGGGAAAATCGCGATAGAGAGCAAAGGTCAGGTTGGTGACCAGCGAATTGAGCGCGCGATGCACGCTCTCCGTCGGCTCACGACGGCCAGCAGCAAGCGAAAATGCCCCATCGAGTTGTGCGAGATCGCGTGTCTCGATCATGAAATGGAAGTCGCCGAGCTCCCTGGGACCAAGCCCAAGCTTGCGCCGGGTCAGGCGCCAACGCTCGATGGCCCCCTGATCCTTCAGATGTCCCATATAGTTTTCGAAGGCGCGCGCGAAGGCGAGGTCCTTCACGTCTTCCTTCAAATCACACCAGCCGTGGTATATGTCCATCGCCCATACCTTGTCGCGCTCGATTGCGCGGGCAGGGAGATTACCCCAGGGACTTGACGATTTCTTCCGTCATTTTCTTCGCGCCGGCGAACAGCATCATGGTGTTCTCGCGGATGCGTCTCCTTGCTGGCTCAAAGGTAGAGCGCGTCTCACCGCTCACTCCATGCGCGAATGCGGATCTGTCCAGGTTCCACGACGATGACTCGATCTTCTATCGGGAGGTCGAGTGATTCCACTGTTGAAACCACGCGCTTTGCCTGCGCAGCACGTCCAAGCCGGCCAAGCCGCATCAGAATGATCGCGGGTGGTCGTCGCTCTTCCAATTCCGCTAAGCGTCCGAAATCGAGATCGTCCGTAAGCAAGACGCGTTTCTGCGCGATTGCCAAACGGACCAACTCGTTGTCGCTTTCTCCCGCATCGCCTTCCGCGACGTACCTGACATCACGGCCAGCTTCGCGTAATGCGACCACGATCAAGCGGTCGCAATTTTCGTCCGCGAGAATTCGCATTATTCCGCATTAACCAGGATGTCTTCTTCGGCAAGCCGCGCGGCGGCATACGCGCATGCCGCACGAACGTCGTCCAGAATCAGGCGCGGGTGTGCATCCAAAATTTCCCCCGGCGTCAGACCGCTCGCCAATTCGCGCATGACGTGTTCGACAGTAATCCGGGTTCCTTTGATAACCGGCTTGCCGACCATCACTTTCGGATTGATAACGATACGCTTGAGCAGCTCATCCATCACGAAATCTCCTGGCGGCGACTATAGCATGGGCGGTGAGATCAGCGTTACCCCAGGGACTTGACGATTTCTTCCGTCATCTTCTTCGCATCGGCGAAGAGCATCATGGTGTTGTCGCGGAAGAAAAGCTCGTTCTCGATGCCGGCGTAGCCCGAGCCCATGCCGCGCTTGACGAAGAGGACGGTTTTGGCCTTCTCCACATCGAGGATGGGCATGCCGTAAATCGGCGATTGCGGATTGGTCTTGGCCGCGGGATTGGTCACGTCATTCGCGCCGATGACATAGGCAACGTCGGTCTGCGCGAACTGCGAGTTGATGTCCTCGAGCTCGAAGACTTCGTCATAGGGGACGTTTGCCTCGGCCAGGAGCACGTTCATATGGCCCGGCATGCGTCCGGCAACGGGATGAATGGCGTAGCTGACCTTGACGCCTTCCCTTTTCAGACGATCGGCCATTTCGCGGACCGCGTGCTGCGCCTGCGCGACTGCCATTCCGTAGCCGGGCACGATGATGACCGAGCCGGCATTCTTCATGATGAAGGCTGCGTCCTCGGCCGAGCCCTGCTTCACCGGCCGCGTCTCCTTGGCTCCGCCCGAAACCGCGACCTCGCCGCCGAAACCGCCGGCGATGACCGAGATGAACGAGCGGTTCATGCCCTTGCACATGATGTAGGAGAGGATCGCCCCCGATGAGCCCACGAGCGCGCCGGTGATGATGAGCGCGGTATTCTCGAGCGTGAAACCGATGCCGGCGGCCGCCCACCCCGAATAGGAGTTGAGCATCGAGACGACGACCGGCATATCGGCGCCGCCGATGGGAATGATCAGCGTGATCCCGAAGATGAAGGAGAGGGCCGTGATCGCCCAGAACGTCCAAGGCTGCTGGCCAATGACGAAGAAGACGAACAGCCCGACGATAACGAGCCCGATCAGGAGATTGAGCAGATGGCGCGCGGGAAGGAGAATCGGCGCACCCGACATGTTCCCGTTCAGCTTGGCGAAGGCGATGATCGAGCCGGCGAAGGTGATGGCTCCGATGGCGACGCCCAAGCTCATCTCGATCAGGCTCTGCGTCTTGATGATGCCGGTGCACATGTTGGCGGCGTCGCGGACGCAAATCCCGTAGGCATCGGGGGAGTACAGGGCCGCGCCGGCGACGAGAACCGCAGCAAGACCGACGAGCGAATGGAATGCGGCGACCAATTGCGGCATCGCCGTCATCGCAATGCGCCTTGCGACGCCCGCGCCCACCGCGCCGCCGATGCCTAAGCCGGCAATGACCAGAGTCCAGGTGAGTGCATCGGCTCCCGGCGACAGCCACAATGTGGTCAGGATCGCGATCGCCATGCCGATCATGCCGCGGCGATTGCCGATGCGCGACGTCTCCGGGTTGGAGAGGCCGCGAAGCGCCAGGATGAAGAGAACGCCTGCGACGAGATAGGCGAGGGCAGCGAGGTTCGCGGTCACTTCTTCTCTTTCTTCTTGTACATCGCGAGCATGCGCTGGGTGACCAGGAAGCCGCCGAAGATGTTCACGGAGGCGAGCATGAGGGCAACAAAGCCGAGTCCCTTGGAAATCCAGGACTCGTTCGAGATCGCCGGAACCGATACGGCGATCAGCGCGCCCACGACGATCACTGAAGAGATCGCGTTGGTCACGCTCATCAAGGGCGTGTGCAATGCGGGCGTGACGCTCCACACCACGTAATAACCGACGAAAATCGCCAGCACGAAAATCGAGAAGCGGAAGACAAACGGATCGATCATTTCCATCGCATCCTCCTATTTCGGCGCGAGCGCGGGATGGACGATTGCGCCGTCCTTGGTCAGCCCGGCGCCCTTGACGATCTCGTCGTCCCAATTGAGGTTCGCGGTTCCGGTCTTCTTGTCGGCCAAAAGGCTGACGAAATTGAACAGATTGCGCGCATAGAGGCTCGAGGCGTCGACCGCGAGACGTCCCGGAAGATTGGTGTGCCCCATGATGGTGACGCCATGCACCTCGATCACCTCGTTGGCTTTGGTCAACGGGCAATTACCGCCTTGCTCGGCGGCGAGATCGACGATGATCGAGCCGGGCTTCATCGTCTTCACCATGTCCTCGCTCACCAGCACGGGCGCCTTGCGTCCTGGGATGAGCGCCGTGGTGATGACGATGTCCTGCTTCTTGATCGTCTCGGCGATGAGCGCTGCTTGTTTAGCCTGGTACTCCTTCGACATCTCCTTGGCGTAGCCCGCCGCCGTCTGCGCGTTCTTGAATTCGTCGTCCATGACGGCGACAAAGGTGCCGCCCAGGCTCTCGACCTGCTCCTTCGTTGCCGGGCGAACGTCGGTCGCCGAGACGATCGCGCCCAATCGCTTCGCGGTGGCGATGGCTTGGAGTCCGGCAACACCCACGCCCATGACGAGCACGCGCGCGGGCGCAATCGTGCCGGCCGCCGTCATCATCATCGGCATGGCCCGGCCGAACGTCGCGGCGGCATCGACGACGGCCTTGTAGCCCGCGAGATTGGCTTGCGAAGACAGAACGTCCATCGCCTGGGCGCGCGAGATGCGGGGCAGGAATTCCATGGCGAAAGCCGCGATCCCCGCGCTGGCCAGCGCGACGATCGCATCCCTCTCGGTCGCCGGCGCGAGCAAAGCGATGAGGATCGCGCCCTTTTTCATCGAGGCGATTTCGTCGCGCGACGGGCCGCGGACTTTGAGCACGATATCGGCGTCTTTCAGGGCCGCCGCCTCGTCGGCCGCGATTGTTGCGCCGGCCGCTCTGTAATCCTCGTCGGAAAAATGAGCGCTCGCGCCGGCATCCTTCTCGACCACGATCTCGAAGCCGAGCCCTTTGAGCTTCTTCACGGTTTCAGGTGTCCCCGCGACGCGCGTTTCACCGGCGCGCCGTTCCTTCGGAATCGCGATGATCATTGCCATGGAGCGTTTTTCAGGGGGGATACTCAGTAGCCGTTATGGGTGCGGAAGATCGCAAGAAAACCCACGATGATGATTATGCCGACGACCGACCATTTGGCGCCGCTCCAGAATGCCTGCCATGTCCTCACCTTGTCGGCGATGTCCATGTTGCCGGCGGACTGCGAATTGTCTGCGGAATGATGTTCGTGCTCGGCCATGCCTGCCCCCAATATGGTGAATGGATTGCGATTGGCGCGGGACTATAGCAAAGCGCGCCGGAGAGCAAAGGGCCGAGCCGGCAAGCCAAGCGACTTTTCGTCACGCTGTCCCCTGCCGCTGCGATATGGGGATTAAACCGCGAGAACTCGCGGGGTTTTCGAGGTCACTCGCGTTTTCCACACCCCCGGCGGCCACATGCCCTCTCTATGTCCCCGTGCGGCCCGGGGGTGCGCCAAGCGGAGGGCCGCTGCGCCTCGCCATTAACGAACGCCTTACTCTGTTGACACATTTCGGGACGCTTAAACGCACTTTTACTTTCTTCTTCGATCATGGCCGACGGAACAGGGGAACCTCCGCGAGGCCATGACTCAAACGATTTTGATCGTCGATGACGATCCGGTGCAGCGCCGTCTGCTCGAGGCAGCGATCGGGCGCATCGGACTCGAGACGATGACGGCTCCCGGAGGCGGTCCCGCGCTGGACCTTCTGTTCTCGCCCAAAGGCGAGGAGGTATCCCTCATCCTGCTCGATCTCGTCATGCCCGATGTCGACGGCATCCAGGTGCTCTCGAAATTGCGCGCGGTGAATCAGGAACTGCCGGTGATCGTGCTCACCGCCAAAGGCGGAATCGACTCGGCGGTGGAGGCGATGCGCGCCGGCGCCACCGACTTCCTGGTGAAGCCCGCATCGCCCGAGCGGATCAAGGTTTCCATCCAGAATGCGCTGAAGCTTGGCGTGCTCTCGGGTGAAGTCTCCAGGTTGAAGAAGAAACAGCAGAACCGGCTCGCATTCGAGGACATGATCGCGAAGAGCGCCGCGATGCGTCAGGTGATCAAGCTCGGCACGAGAGCGGCCCAATCTTCGATACCGATTCTGATCGAAGGCGAATCTGGGGTCGGCAAAGAGCTCGTCGCACGCGCCATTCAAGGCGCTTCCGATCGTGCCGGGAAATCGTTCGTCACCGTGAACTGCGGGGCGATTCCGGAGAATCTGATCGAGAGCATCCTTTTCGGGCACGAACGCGGCTCATTCACTGGGGCAACGGACAAGCACCTGGGAAAATTCCAGGAGGCCGACAGCGGCACGCTGTTCCTGGACGAGATCGGCGAGCTTAGGCTCGACATGCAGGTGAAACTGCTGCGCGCGCTGCAGGAGGGAGAGATCGATCCCGTGGGCGCAAAGCGCCCGGTCAAGGTCGACGTGCGGATCATCTCGGCGACCAATCGCGATTTGAACGAGCTGACGCGCGAAGGACGGTTTCGCGAGGACCTGTATTACCGGCTCAACGTCTTTCCCGTTTTCGTACCGCCGTTGCGAGAAAGGCGCGAGGACGTTCCGGCCTTGGCGCAATATTTCGTTACCCGTTTCGCTGCCGAGGAGAACAAGCAGGTCGCCGGCTTTATGCCGGAAGCGCTGGCCTTGCTCGACGCCTACTCCTGGCCGGGCAACGTCCGTCAGCTCGAGAACACGATTTTTCGCGCGGTCGTTCTTTGCGACGGCGAAGCGCTCGACGTCGCGGACTTTCCGCAGATTGCCGGCGCCATGAACATCGCGTCACGCGAGCGCAAGCCGGGTCCTCTCGTGGAAGTTTCGTCGGAGATCAGCACTCTGGCCGCCACGCTCGGCTCGGCCTCGCCGCGTGCGGGTAGTTCCTACGGCATTTCGGCGACGGATATCGCCGGACACATGCGCAAGCTCGAGGAGATCGAAGGCGAGCTCATCCGCATGGCGATCGAGCGCTATCATGGGCGAATGGCGGAAGTGGCGAGACGGCTGGGGATCGGCCGTTCGACGCTCTATCGCAAGCTCAAGGATCTGGGGTTGGAACAGCCGGCCGATGAAGAACCCGAATCGGTCCGTGCAGCGTCCTAGAACGTATCGTCCTTCGGAGGCGGTTGGTCGGGCCAAGGCGGAATCGGTTTGGACTCGCCCGGCATCAAGCCGCCCACATGCTCGAGCATGCGCTCATAGGTTGAATCACCGGGATAAAGAACCAGCACTGCTTCCTGATCCGACCTCGGGCTGATACGTACTCGAACCGCAATCGACCCATCGGGCTGCATGGTCGCGATTCCCACGGAAGGCGGGGCGTTCTCGGGAACGGGTGCGGCGCCTGATAGTCCCAGGAAGAGGGCAATCGCCAGCGCCGCTCGCCGCATGCTTCAGTTTCGCATACCCAGCGCGGAAAGATAGAGGTCGAGGATGGCTTCCAACTCCTGGCGCTCGGCGCGATCAAGCCTGCGCATGCGCACCACTTGCCGCATGATCTTGGTGTCGAAGCCATTTCCTTTGGCTTCCGCATAGACCTCGCGGATGTCCGCGGTGAGCGCGGCTCTCTCCTCCTCCAGGCGTTCAATGCGCTCGACAAGGGATTTGAGCTGCCCTGCCGCGAAACCAGACTTCGCCATGTGTTCCCGTCTTTGGATACTCGTTCGGTCCCGGATAAACCGGCCAAGCGCCCATGGGAAGACGCGCGCGCCCGCTTAACTGTGAGTCTTCTGCGCCTTTGAGAACTGTGACTGAGCTTCCGCGCTCGCTTCCTTCTGGTACCGCTTCTTCCATTCCGCGGGCGGCATGCCGTAGACGATTTCGCGCGCCTGGTCTTTCTCGAGCACGATGCCCTTCTCGGCGGCGGCTTCACGATACCAATCGCCAAGACAGTTCCTGCAGAATCCGGCGAGATTCATCATGTCGATGTTCTGCACCTCGGTTCGTGCGCGAAGATGCGCGACCAAGCGGCGGAATACGGCGGCTTCGAGCTCGGTTCGGGTCTTCTCGTCCATGACTTGTCCTCCTGACATGGCGGCCAGCGGCCGCGTGAATGCGATTGTTGCTGCTCCCAACGCGGCGACCGCGTCGCGAAGCGCGGCCTCCAGTCGCGGGGCCCAACGTCTGATGCCGATCTCGTCGGCGATCAAATCTTGACGCACCTCGATCAGCACGTGAGGAAGCCCGTTCATCGTGCCGTGCCGATAAAGTGTGTCGTTCTCCAGCACCCCCGAATAGGGCTCGTTGTCGCCGACGACAATATCGCCTTCGCGTGCCAACCGGTCCATCAAAGCCTTTGCGAGCCGTCCGTCGCGATCCCACAGAATGCCGACGTGCCACGGGCGAGCGCGGCCGCGCCAATTCGGGGTGAAGCTGTGGATCGAGACGAGTGCGGGGACAATGCCCGCCACCCTCGCCTCGGCGACACGCTGCGCGATCGCGGCATGATAGGGCGCATGATAGCGCACAATGCGGTCCTTTATCGTAGCGCGATCGAGCGCCTTATTGCCCGGAACGATCCGCCCGTCGGACAACCTCGTCACCACGGTCGGATCGTCCGCGCCGCGATTGAGGTCGACGACGAGTCGCGACCAGCGCGCGATGATGGCCGGCGCGGCGAAGGCCTGCGCCAACGCGCGTGTCAGATCCGCCGCCCCGATGTCGTAAGCGATGTGGCGCGAGAATTCCTGGTCAGGAAGGCCGAGCCCCGTGAGCTCCTCGGGCACTGCATTCGACGCGTGATCGCAGAGGAACAGCAACCGCGCCGACGCAGCGGGATTGACGATTTCATAGGCGTTCTTGCTCATCCTTGGGAACTATAGCCCGGCATCCCCAACGGCGGTGAGGCGGCCAATCGCGCATTGACAGAGCAATCACCCCTCTCCACCCTTCGCCCGTGAGCCGCTTTCTGTCCTTGATTCTCGTCCCCCTGCTCGTGGTGCCCTTCATGGCAGGCACGTTTCCCGCCTCCGCGAATGCGGCTCTGACTGTGTGCAACAAGACCGCGCATCCGGCTTCCGTAGCGGTAGGGTTCTTCAGCGGCAAGACCTGGAGCAGTGCCGGCTGGTGGACGGTTTCCGCCGGGGGTTGCGAGGGCGTCATCAAGGAGCCGCTGAACGCTCGCTATTATTACCTCTATGCCGCGCATCTGGATGTAGGTGGCGCGTGGGATGGCAACCGGAGCTTCTGCGTCATGTCAGGACGTTTCGCCATTCAGGGCCGCAGCGACTGCCTCACGCAAGGCTACGAGATGAGACGTTTCTTCGAAGTCGATACCGGCAATTCCTCCGATTGGACCGAGAACCTGGCGGACTAAAGGTCAAAAGAACGGGAAACCCCGCACATGCGCCGCAGCCGCAAAACCAAGATCGTCGCCACACTCGGGCCGTCAAGCCGGACGGTGGAGCAGATTCGCGCCCTCTTCTTTGCCGGGGTCGACGTCTTTCGGATCAATATGAGCCACACCGACCACGCCAATCTCGCAGGCTTGGTGTCGCGCGTGCGCGCCGTCGAGGACGACGTCGGCCGGCCGATTTCGATTCTTGTCGACCTGCAGGGTCCGAAGCTGAGGCTCGGCAAGCTCGAGGGTGGCGAGCAGCGGCTGGAATCGAACACGCCCATCGTGCTCCTGCGCGGCGAAACCGCGTCTGAACCGGGCGCGCTCCCGATCCCGCACGCGGAGATTTTTGCCGCTCTCAAACCAGGCTCGAGCCTTCTCATCGATGACGGCAAGGTGAGGCTGCGCGCCGAAACGGTGTCTGCGGGCCGCATCGAAGCAAGCGTGATCCAGGGCGGCGTCGTCAAGAACCACAAGGGTGTCAATCTTCCCGACACGCTTCTGCCGATCCCCGCGATGACGCCGAAGGATCGCGCCGATCTCGATTACGCACTGTCGCTCAATATCGATTGGCTGGCTTTATCCTTCGTGCAGCGCCCTGACGACGTCGCCGAGCTCAGGAAAGCTGCGGCAGGCCGCGCCGGCGTCATGACCAAGATCGAGAAACCCGCGGTATTTCACTGGCTCGAAGAGATCATAAATCTTTCGGATTCGGTGATGGTCGCGCGCGGAGATTTGGGTGTCGAGCTCCCGTTGGAAGCGGTGCCGGTCAAGCAGAAGCAGATCATCCGGGCGGCGCGGCATGCCGGTAAACCCGTCGTGGTCGCGACGCAGATGCTGGAATCCATGATCACGACGGCGGTGCCGACACGTGCTGAAGTTTCCGATGTCGCGACTGCGGTGTTCGACGGCGCCGACGCGGTGATGCTCTCGGCAGAAACGGCATCGGGTGCGTTTCCCGTCGAGGCCGTGGCGGTGATGGACCGCATCGCCCAATCGGTGGAAGGAGATCCCCTCTATCGCAGCATCATCGAGGGCCAGCGCGCGAAGCCCGAAGCGACGATGCCCGACGCGATCCTCTCGGCGGTTCATGACGTGACACACACGATCAAAGCGTCCGCGATCGTATGCTGGACCAAGT
>WNFL01349356.1_pt7 | contig 12400 bp, 12 predicted proteins | sample 5400361 | NCBI WGS metagenome assembly WNFL01 (sample SAMN13153351, study PRJNA577476) | soil metagenome | isolation source: 40 cm soil on Douglas fir-dominated hillslope | place: USA:California | collected 2013-09-17
CACCAATACGCGCACGCCCGGATTCACCTTGCGCCCCTTCATCAGCCCCGCCGCCGCGCGCAGATCGCTGATCCGCGAATTGGTGCAGCTCCCGATGAATACGACGTTCACCGCGTGCCCCGCCAGCGGCTTGCCCGCGGGCAGGTCCATATAGCGCAGAGCCTTCGCCAGCGTCTCGCGTTCGGCTGGATCCGAGATCGACGCCGGATCGGGCACCGCACCCGAAATCGGGATGCCCATCCCAGGATTCGTTCCGAAGGTGATCATTGGCTCGAGCGCGCCTGTGTCGATGGTCAGGTCACGATCGTAGGTCGCGCCCTCATCGGTCGGCAGAGTTCGCCACCGCGCGACTGCGGCGTCCCAATCCGCGCCCTTCGGCGCAAACGTGCGGCCGGATACATATTGATAGGTGGAATCATCCGGCGCGATCAATCCGGCACGCGCGCCGCCTTCGATCGACATGTTGCAGACGGTCATGCGCTCTTCGATGGAAAGCGCGCGAATCGCCGGCCCGAGGTACTCAAACACCGACCCTGTGCCGCCGCCCACGCCGATCTTGGCCAACAATGCGAGGATCATGTCCTTCGCTGTCACCCCCGGCTTGAGCGATCCTTCGTAGCGCACGGCGAAGGTCTTCGGTGCACGTTGCAGCAGGCACTGCGTGGCCAGCACGTGTTCCACTTCGCTGGTTCCGATGCCGAACGCGAGCGCGCCGAACGCTCCGTGCGTCGCCGTGTGGCTGTCGCCGCACACGACGGTCATGCCGGGCTGGGTCAGCCCCTGCTCGGGACCCATCACGTGCACGATCCCTTGCCGGTCGCTCGAAAGGCCGTAGCAGCGTATCCCGAAATCCTCGCAGTTCTTCTCGAGCTGGGCCACTTGGGTCGCGGCAACTTGATCGACGATCGGAAGCCCGCGCGGCGTGGTCGGCGTACTGTGATCGGTAGTCGCGATGGTCAGATCCGGCCGCCGCACTTTGATGCCACGCTTGCGCAAGCCATCGAACGCCTGCGGCGAGGTGACTTCATGGACCAGGTGGAGATCGACGTAGATCAGCGCCGGAGCGCCCTCGCCCTGCGAGACCACATGCTGATCCCAGATCTTCTCGATAATCGTTCGCGGTTTCATAATGCCTCACACACCGCCATGCCAACTTCTTCGGTGGTCCTGACTGCGCCCTTGAGTTTCAGATCGGCGGTAACGCGTCCCGAGTCCAGCACCTTGCCGATCGCGGCATTCACCACGACGGACTCCTTCGCCAATCCGAAGGTGTATTCGAGCATCGCCGCCACCGAGCCGATTGCTCCGAAGGGGTTGGCTTTGCCTTGCCCCGCGATGTCCGGAGCGGAGCCGTGCACCGGCTCATACAGCCCTTTCTTTTCACCGAGAGACGCGGAGGGCAACATGCCGATCGATCCGGCCAGCACTGCTCCTTCATCACTCAGAATATCGCCGAACATGTTTTCGGTCAGCACCACGTCAAAGCGCCGCGGATTCAGGATAAGCTGCATCGCGCAATTGTCCACCAGCAGGTGATCCAGCTCGACGTCGGGATACGACTTCGCGACGTCGATCACCACGCGCCGCCACAGTTGCGAGTTCTCAATCACGTTGGACTTGTCGACGCTGGTGACTTTCTTGCGACGGCCGCGGGCCAACTGAAACGCCTTGTGCGACACGCGCTCGATCTCCGCGCGTGTGTAGACCATAGTGTTGACCGCGCGATCGTTCTCGATTCCGCGCGGTGTGCCGTAATACAGACCGCCGGTCAGCTCGCGGACGATGATCATGTCGGTGCCTTCGACCAGATGGTTCTTTAACGGTGAAGAGTCGACCAGCGCGGGCCAGGTGCGCACGGGGCGCAGGTTCGCGAAGACTTCGAGCGCCGCCCGTAATCCAAGCAGACCTTTTTCGGGACGCTTGTCCGGCGGGGCGTTGTCGAACTCGGGCAATCCCACTGCGCCCATGATGGTCGCGTCGGCGGCGAGCGCTTTGTCGACGGTGTCCTGCGGCAAGGGCGACCCGGTCTTGTGAATCGCGATGCCGCCGAGCAGGCCTTCGGAGAATTCAACCGTGTGGGAGAACTTCTTCGCGACAGCTTCCGTCACGCGGCGCGCTTCGCGCGTAACTTCGACACCAATCCCGTCTCCGGGCAACAACAAGATTTTCAGATGCATCGATAAATGAAGTTTAGCGGACGCAGGCGACCCCGCTTGCGGGTTGAGAAAAAGATCGCCTGCGCCACAAGGCAAACCGGGACCGCCGGCTGAAGCCGACGCTGCGGGCTGAAGCCTGCGCCACAAGGCAAACCGGGACGCCGGCTGAAGCCGACGCTGCGGGCTGAAGCCCGCGCCACAAGTCAAACCGGGGACGCCGGCTGAAGCCGACGCTGCGGGCTGAAGCCCGCGCCACAAATCAAACCGGGGACAGCGGCTAAAAGCCGGCGGCAGGCTGAAAGCCTGGCCCCACAAGACGTCGCCAGACGGCCGGCCTAGCCTCACAAGAGCTCGAAGGCCTGGCGAAACAGGGACTAGTCGGCGGCGGCTCCCGACGCACGTTTGTCGCCCGCGACCTCACGCGCCAGCGCCGCGATTTCGTCGTTGCGAATGCCTTTCTTCGCATCGGCGAGCGCCGTGAAGCGGTGATACATAATGTCGAGCTGTTCCTTGTTCATCGGATAGCCCAGCGATTCGACGCGCTTGGCCAGCGCATGGCGGCCGCTGTGCTTGCCCAGCACCAGACGCGTTTCGGGCACGCCCACCGTGTGCGGATCGATGATCTCGTAAGTGGTGCGCTCTTTCAAAAACCCGTCCTGATGAATGCCGGCCTCGTGCGCGAACGCGTTTTCGCCGACGATGGCCTTATTCGGTTGCGGCCCGAACGTAATCAGCGACGCCAATAATTGGCTGGCCGGGAAAAGCTGTTCGGTCACGATGCGCGTCTCAAACGGCAGCTTGTCGCGACGGGTGTTGATCGCCATCACGACCTCTTCCATGGACGCGTTACCCGCGCGCTCGCCGATCCCGTTCACAGTGCATTCGATCTGGCGCGCGCCGGCGTGCAGTGCCGCCAGCGAATTCGCGACCGCCAGGCCCAGGTCGTCATGGCAGTGCACGCTGACAATGGCGGTATCGCCCAGCGCCTTGACCATGCGGCCGATCATGGCGCCGTATTCTTCCGGCACCGAATACCCCACCGTATCTGGAAGATTTACCGTGCGTGCTCCCGCGGACACAACGGCGCGCGATATTTCTTCCAGATAATCCCAATCGGTGCGGGTGGCGTCTTCCGCAGAAAACTCCACGTCGTCGCAATACTGCCGTGCCAGCGTGACGGCGTCGACCGCCTCATCCAAAACCTGCTGGCGCGATTTCTTCAGTTTGTACTTAAGATGAATGTCGCTGGTCGCGATGAAGGTGTGAATGCGCGGACGCTTCGCCCGCTTCAGGGCCTGCGCGGCGGCCTCCACGTCCTGACGATTGGCGCGCGCCAACGCGGCCACGTGGGCCCACGGAAATTCGCGCGCGACCGCGTCCACCGCTTCCGCATCGCCCTCGGAGGCAATCGGGAAGCCGGCCTCCATAATGTCCACTCCCAACTCCACGAGCTTCGCCGCCATCTTCAGCTTTTCGGGAACCGTCATGCTGCAGCCGGGCGATTGCTCGCCGTCGCGCAGTGTGGTGTCGAAAACGTAGACTCGTGTTGCCATGCCTTGATTATCGGCTTCCCGATTAGATTTGACAAATCAATAACTTTCGTGGATTGTATAATGTGGACTTATGGAGCTGCACTCCCTACGCGTCTTCCTGAGCGTCGCCACCGAGAAGAGTTTCTCACGGGCGGCTGAGAAGATGCTGCGCACGCAACCTGCTATCTCACTGTCAATACAGCGTTTAGAGGCGCAGCTCGGCGAGAAACTGATCGACCGGTCGGCTAAGGACCTGCTTCTGACCGACGCAGGGCGGATCGTCCTTGAATATGCGCGCCGGTTCGAGAACCTCCAGGGCGACCTCGAAAACGCGCTGGCCGAGTTACGCGACAAATCGGCCGGGCGGCTGACCATCGGGGCCAACGAATCGTCGACGTTGTACCTGCTCGACCACATTGAGCGTTTCCGCGCCAAGTTTCCCAGGGTAAAAGTACAGATCAGGCGGAGCCTTTCGAGCCGCATCCCGGCCGAGCTGCTGGATGGCGATCTGGAGCTGGGGATTCTGACCTTCGATCCCGAAGACGAGCGGCTCATCTCGAAGGTGATCTATACGGATCACCTGGCGTTCATCGTTTCGCCGCAGCATGCGCTGGCGGGACGCGCGGAGGTATCGATCACCGAGCTTGGGGGAGAAACATTTATCGCACACAATGTGGTCTCGCCCTATCGCGCACTAGTGGTTCGCGAATTCCAACGCCACAAGGTGCCGCTCAATATGGATCTGGAGATGCCGACTATCGAGGCGATACGGAAAATGGTCCAGCGGAATGAAGGCGTAGCATTCCTACCCGGTATGGTGGTCGAGGACGAGGTGCGACACGGGATCGTGCGGGAGGTAAAGGTTACGGAGATGAAGGTGGATCGTCCGGTCCGGCTGGTGTATCCCGCGCGACGCGCTTTGAGTCATGCGGCGCAGGCGTTTCTGGAAGTGGTGGAAGGATGATGGCGATTCGCGAGATTCGCACCCTTCCGCAAATTTCGGGCGTGATTTGCGCAGCTATAGACAGAAACGCCCATGCGCCTGCTGCTTTGCATTCGATACGACCGGACGGCGACCGCTAAAATCCGCGGCCTGCTGAATCGGACCACCGGATATTCTGCGGCGCCGGAAGCCGCTTATCCGCTAAATCATCTTTCAAATCATGGCGGAGAGCGCGTGCCTGTGCTGAATCAGGCAGCCGCGCGGCTTGCGGAACGCGCAGGGCTGGGCGAGGGCGTGCCATCGGTGCGCCCCAATTAAGCAAAGGAAAGAGAAGAGATACCATGAGGACCAATCTGCATCGTGTGATGTTTTTTGCCGCGGCGGCATTTGTCGCCACCGGCACCGTATGGGCGCAGGCCCCGGTCACCGCGACCGTTTCATTCGACTTCCAGGTGGGCACCGCCAAGCTTCCGGCGGGCGAGTACGAACTGAGCCGCATCGGCCAGGGAGTCACCGACATTCTGCTGATTCAAGACGCCGGCCGCACAGGAAAAGGTGCTCTCTCCCCCACTCAGTTCCGGATCCGGGAGTCGGCTACTGCGATGCCGCACCTGACGTTCAAGTGTTTTGGGCGCGCTTGCTCGCTGGTGGAAATGTGGGATGGAGCGTCGGGCTACCGCTGGACGGAGCCGAAGGCGCCGAAGGATTCCGCGGATACGCGGATTGCGGTGATCAACCTCAACCAGTCCAAGGGGGGCGAATAATCGCTCCCAGCCGGTCGCAAGCTTCGGCTTGAACGGGAGCCGTCGGGAGGAATCCTGGCGGCTCCTTTGCGTTCTTGGGTCAGTGGACGTCGACGGGGCGGGGCAGCAAGGCAAGTCTCGCCCCCTCCGTGCGGTGTCACAAAACTCTGGCATACGTCTGGGCGCTTAGAATGGAGAGGCTCCATGCCTCTGCTCCTATTCCTCCGCCGCACCGGACCCGTGGCGATCGTCGAGATCCGCGGCCCGCTGACGCTCTCTCCCAACTTGCGCAGCCTGAAAAAACAGCTTGCCGAGCAACTCACTACGGAGACCACCGGCCTGGTGCTGAACCTCACGGGCGCGCCGCTGATGGATAGCGCCGGGCTGGGCGAACTGGTGGCGATCTACGCTTCGGCGCAACGGCGCGGGATTCGGATCGCGATCACTGGGGCGAGTCCGGCGGTGCTCGATCTACTGCGGCTTACGAGACTTGACACGTTCTTCTCTATGCATCCTGACGAAGCTTCTGCGGTCTCGGAGCTCAGCTAGAAGGATCGCAGGCGACCCCGCTTGCGGGTTAAGAAAAGGATCGCTGCGCCACCGCGAACTAGAAGAACCGCAGGCGAAACCGCCTGCGCCACCACGCAACATCGCACTAGGGCGTTCGCAGCGTCTCGCGCAACCCCAGTCGACGGATCAGACGGAGAAGTGAATTCGGATGCATCCCCAGTTTCGCTGCCGCGGATTTGTAGTCGCCCTCCGCGTCCGCCCACGCGCGCAGGATGCAATCGCGCTTGGCATCTCCCACCGACGAACGAAAGCCTCCCGGCACGGCCGCAGCTACGCTTTCAGGGACCGATTCGAGCACCGTCTCCGGAAGGTCCTCCGCCAGCACCTGTTCCGTCTCGCCGAGAACCACGGCACGCTCGACCGCGTTTTCGAGCTCGCGCACATTGCCGGGCCACGAGTAGACTTCGAGCGCCTGTTCGGCTTCGGTCGAGAATCCGTCCACCCGACGGCCACAACGCGCCGCGGCGAGTTCCAAAAAATGGCGGGCCAACAACACGATATCTTCGCGCCGCTCGCGCAGCGGGGGCATGGAAAGGGCGATCACGTTCACGCGATGATACAGGTCCTGCCGATTGGTCGCTGTAATTAAGCGAACATCCAGGCGCAGGGTTTTCGTGCCGCCGACACGCTCAAATTCGCGCTGCTGTAGCACGCGCAGCAGCTTCGCTTGCAGCACGGCGGCCATCTCACCGATCTCGTCCAAAAATACAGTTCCGCCATCGGCCAGCTCCAGCTTTCCCTTTTTCTGCGCGGCGGCGCCAGTGAACGCGCCTTTCTCGTGACCGAAGAGCTCACTTTCGAGCAGGGATTCGGTGAGCGCGGCGCAGTTGATGGCCACGAAGGGACCGGAGCGACGGGCGCTCTGCGCGTGAATGGCGCGGGCGACCAGTTCTTTTCCAGTTCCGCTTTCGCCCAGGATTAACACGCTGGCTTCCTGCGGCGCGACCCTGCCGATCAGCTCCAGCAGCTTGACAATGGCCGCGCTGCGTCCCACGATTCCAGAAGGCCGCGTGGCCAATTCCGCTTCGAGCAGCGCATTGCGCGTGTTTAATCGCTCGATCTCGCGAGCGCCTTCGAGCGCAGCCGAGGCCAGCGTCGCGACCGCGGTCAGCAACTCGCGCTGCTGCTCCGCAGCCGTTGCCGCCAGGACTCCCTGGATCGCGCCATGAACATATAGCGGCACTGCGAGCACACCCGACGCCGCATCGAGCACCACGCCTTCCGCTAAAACCCGTTCGACGATTTCCGTCACGCCAGCGCGCGCCGCGGATTCCCGCAATCCGGCTTCGTCCTTCGCCGTTAGCACGAACCGGCTGGTCTCACTTTGGCCGGCTGGGCGCGCGCCGGTCAGGTCGGCCATGAGCTGCAGGATCTGATCGGCCCACGCCACGCGCTGCTCGTCATCCTCGGCCGCCGCCAGCGCTCGAAACAGGAATTGAATGCTGCACGCACGGAGCAGGGTAGTGGTCGGAAGATCAGGCACGCTATTCGACGAGTGTAAACCGAACGGTTAACGTCCGTGAACCGGGCGGTTCATGACGCCGCGGTTCCCATCATCCGCCGCACGCATTCTCACGCACTTCCCGCGTTTTTGAGTTTGGCCAGGAAGCTGCAATATCCGGCGTGTTCCAGAAGCCGAAAGAAAAGGAAAAGGAAACAAGAAAGAGGAAAGACCATGAAGACCAATCTCAATCGCGTAATGTTTTTGGCCGCGGCGGCCTTCGTCGCCACCGGCACCGTTTGGGCGCAGTATCCGGTGACCGCCACCGTTCCGTTCGAGTTCAGGGCGGGCATCGCTAAGTTTCCCGCGGGCGAGTATCGACTGAGCGATCTCCAGCGCGGATCGGTTTCGTTGCTGCTGATCCGAAGCACGGATAACCGTAAAGGCGGACTCAGTGTGCCGCAGGGCATCATCAGCGCCTCCGGAAACGCGCTCCCGCACCTGACCTTCACCTGCATCGGCGACGCGTGCACGCTGGTGGAGATGTGGGATGGAGCGTCCGGCTACCGTTGGGCCGAGCCGAAGTCGGGCAAGAAGGAAGCGGTTGACACGCGGCTGGCGGTGATTTACCTCAACAAACCCAAAGCCGCCGAGTAACTGCGTCGCATCCGCCTCGAGAGTCCATCCGAAAAGCAGCCGCTGGGAGCAATCCCGGCGGCCTTTTCTTTTTGCTGACGCGGAGCGCCGCTATCTTACTTCGATCGTGTAGGGCATCAGGCGCATGATTCCGCCCTGCGCCAGGGAATGAATCGGCAGCTTGCCCACGAATTTTCGCAGCCTCGATTCGATCTGCGCCTGCACGGTGTCGTCGGAACGGCTCCACAAGATGTCCCATAGCGAACGCTTCACCGGATAGGTGACGATGGTGATCTTCTCGGCCGCGGCGATCTTGGCCTTTTCCCGCACCAGCTCGAAGGCGCGATCGAGGCCGCCCAGTTCGTCCACCAGGCCGTTCTGTTTCGCCTGCGCGCCCAGCCACACGCGGCCCTGCGCCAGCGGCTCCATTTGCTCATAAGGACGCTTGCGGCCGGTTGCGACGCGCTCGACGAATCCGCGGTAGAACACCTGGATCTCGGCTTGGAGCTTGGCGCGTTCCGCGTCGCTGAGCGGTCCGTAATCGGTATCGATGGCAGCGAATCTTCCGCGCGTCATCAGCTCCTTCTTCAGGCCGATCTTTTCGTACAATCCCTGCAGATTGATGCGGCCGTAGAACACGCCGATCGAGCCGGTGAGCGTGTTGGGATACGCGATTACAGGATCGCCGGTCATGGCGATAAAGTATCCGCCCGACGCGGCCAGGTCCGACATCGAAATCACCAGCGGCTTTTTTTGGCTCAGCGTTTTGGCGGCATGCAGAATATCGTCGGAGGCGATTCCGTCGCCGCCGGGTGAATCGACGCGCAGCACCACGCCGCGAATACTCGAGTCGTTTTCCAGTTCGCGCAGTAGCGGAACCAGGCCGGAGGCGGTGATGCCGGCGTCCATGGTCTTGTCATGGGGGGCGCCGCGCGAGATCTCGCCGTCGCCGGTGACGAACGCGATTTTAGCGGGACCTTCCAGTCCCAGGCTGGCCGGCGTAATGGTCGCGTAATCGCTCCCGCCGATTTTCTTGATTTCCGGGGATTTGAGCTGTTCGCGCAACTGCGTCAGCACCTCATCCTCGAATAACAAGCCATCCACCAGACCGCCTTCGAGAGCGGTCTTGCCCACGTATGGACCGTCGTCGAGCAGCCGCTTCACATCCTCGGGCTGCTTCTTGCGCGAACGCGCGATGGTGTCGATCAGATCGCCGAAGAATTGATCCAGGATCTGATTCATCACTTCGCGCGTCTCGGGCGACGAGCCGGTCTTGGTGAACATATCCGGCGCGTCCTTGTATTTGCCGACGTGTTCAAACTCCATCTGCACGCCCAGCTTGTCGAGGGTGTTCTTGACGTACAGCAGCTCGAAACGCAGGCCCTTCAGGTCCAGCATGTCTTCGGGGGCCATGAATACCCGGTCGGCAGCGGCGGCCAGATAATATTCGCGCGCGCTTGGTCCGCGCAGATACGCATATACCGGCTTGCCCGACTTCTTGAAGGTGAGAATGTCGGCGTGGATTTCCTGGAGCTTGGCCCACCCGCAGTTCAGCGCGCGTGGCTCGAACACTAGCGCTTTGATGCGCGGGTCGGCGGCTGCCTTGCGCAACATCATCCAGGTGTCGAAAACCGTCAGGGACTGCCGGGCTTCGAGAAAAGGCAGCGTCAAATCGACCGGCTGCCGCTCCGGCAGATCGCCTTCCAGATGCAGCACCAGCGTGGATCCGTCGGCCACTACGATTTTGCGGTCTCCGAAACGCAGCGCCGCGAAAACCAGGATCACCACCACCAGGCCCGCGACCAGCAGGCCCACCAGTACACCCAGCAGGAAACGCTTCATTCTTTTCCATTCCTCCGAACCGGAATTGTCATGATCGTGACGAGCGGCTGAGGGGAATCCAGCCTCTCTCGGTGACTATTCGCCAGCCAGAATCGTTTCGAAGCGGCGATTCACTTCCTTCAGGTAGGCGCTGTCGCCACCGGATAATTCGACCGTTGCCGTGCCCTCGAAGCCGACCTCGGCGAGGGCCGCGTGCACGGCGCGCCAGTCGATCTCGCCTTCGCGCAGGGGCACCCAATCCGCCACACGCTTCTTGATGGTCGGGTCGTTCTTGAACGAGAAATCCTTGATGTGGAGCTTGACGATGCGCTTTCCCAGCGTACGAATCCAATCCTGCGGATAGCCCGAGATGGCCACATTGCCGACGTCGAAATAGGCGCGAATCCAGGGGCTCTGAAACTCGTCCACGTAGCGCGCGAATTCGAGCGGACTAAGTAGAAATTTGTTCCACACTTCTTCGATGCCGATGACGATCTTCAGCTCCTGGGCCAGCGGAATGAGTTTGCGGATCTGGGCTTGCGATCGTTCCCAGGCCTGCGCGTAACTGGTTTCCGGATTGACCACGGCGGGCACCAGCAGCACCGTGTCGGCGCCCCACAGCTTCGCGTTGTGCAGGCTGGTGCGCATGCCCTCCAGGCTCTTCTCGACCACCGCTGGATTGGCCGAAGAAAGCGGGCTGTTCCAGTGCTCCATGTTCATTACCGAGTGAATGGGGAGCGACGCGTGGCGGGACGCTTCGAGAATTTCTTCCGCCTTTTCGCGGGCCGGCGTGGTGGGGCACTCGATCGCCTCGAAGCCCGCGTCGCGCGCGAGTTGGAAGCGGTCGGTGACCGTCATCGAACCGGGCAGCATGTTGAATTCGACCGCCTTGCGAATGGGTAGGCGGCGTTTGGTCTGGGCTGGCAAGGGCGACGCCAAGGGTAGCGCCGCCATGCCACCGAGAATTGTCCGGCGAGTGATGTTGGTGCTCACGAGACGATTCTACCGCTCGCGGCACTTTCTGTTGGCGATTGAGATCCTATCTCCCGACGATCGCCTGGGTGCAACGCTCGCAAAGTGCGAGGAGTATCACGCCTGGGGCACGCCGTATTGCTGAGTGATCGATCCCGAAAAGCAGACGGCGTGGGAATATCACAAAGGTGGCGAGCCGATGCGGCTGGAGTCGACGGGCACGCTTCGGGCGGGTGAGATTGAAGTTTCGATGGCCGAGCTATTCGCCTGAGATCGGCTGGAGCTTGAGCAGCCGTTCCAGAAGATCTACAGGCCAGCGAACCCACGACTTCGTAGGGAATCTCTAGCCGATCAAGCGCTCGTAAGACACGGCTAAGCGCTGCGGCTCTTACGCTCATATTGGCAAGGGTCCCATCCGTACACCCGCACCATTTGGTCGCGGCTGAGATAACGGGACGCCGCCCGAAGGAAAACTTCGCGCTCCGACGCGTTTGGATACTGCCCGCGCACTCCGGCCTCTGAGAAGCTGAACATCATGTCGCTCGATTGAAGCGACAGCATCATTTTTTCGCCGGGAGTTTTCTTGCGAAGGAGTTCGATCCACACCTTCATCGCTTGCGGATGAGTGTCCGAATAAAACGGATCGGTCCGTGAATAGGGCTCCATCCGGTCCTATGTTAGCAACCGGACGGATCGGAAACTACACCAGATTCGGAATCTTGATGATCTTCTTCTGGATGGCGTACTGCACCAGTTGCGCCTTATTGTGAATGTCCAGTTTGCGCATCAGGTTGAACTTGTGGGCCTCGACGGTCTTCACGCTGAGGTTGAGATCGCAGGCGATCTCTTTGACCGAATTTCCTTCGGCCAGCATCTTCAGCACTTCGCGCTCGCGCGTAGTGAGGGTCGCGAAACGCGGGAGGCGGTTGGCGCTCTTGATACGGCTGCGGAAGTCGTCCACCAGTTGGGAGAGCATGCGCGGGCTGAGGTAGCTGCCGCCGCGGCAGATGTCGCGCACCGCGGCCACCAGTTGCTGGCTGGGGCTGTCCTTCAGCACGTAACCGCTGGCGCCCACCTCCATGCCTTCGACCAGATAATCCTCGTCGTCGTACATGGTCAGGAACAGGACCTTAGTCTCAGGCCGGTTCTTTTTGATCTGCCGAGTTGCCTCGAAGCTGCTCAGACCCGGCATGCCGATATCCATCAGCACCACGTCCGGCCGCGCTTCGTTCGCTTTGTCCACCGCATCGCCGCCGTTAGAGGCTTCGCCGACTACTTCCATGTCGGGTTCCGCCGAAATCAGCGTACGGATGCCTTGGCGAAAGAGCGTGTGGTCGTCCGCCAGCATGATTCGAATCTTAGCCATAACTTCGACCTTCTCCGTTCAATCTCCTGCCAAAGCCTTACTACTTCGCTATCGGCAGTTCGATGGAAATCTTTGTACCCCGCTTGGGGGCCTCTTTGCGGCTTTCCACATGGAACTCGCCGCCCAACAGTGCTACTCGCTCACGCATGCCGGATAATCCGAACGAGTCGCGCTTCGCCAACGCTTCCTCCACGTTGAATCCCACGCCGTTGTCTTCCAC
>WNFL01009884.1_pt1 | contig 12399 bp, 12 predicted proteins | sample 5400361 | NCBI WGS metagenome assembly WNFL01 (sample SAMN13153351, study PRJNA577476) | soil metagenome | isolation source: 40 cm soil on Douglas fir-dominated hillslope | place: USA:California | collected 2013-09-17
CGCGGTCGGCTACCCGGAGAAGCCGTTCCCGAAGCGGCTGCGCCGGCGCGAGCTGGACGAGATCTGCTTCTCGAACCGTTTCGGGCAGCCTCTGTAGGCGCGCTCCGCGCGCAGCTACAGATCGACGCCGAGCTCGCGCACGAGGTGCGCGCGCACGGCGCGCTCGAGCGCCTCGGGCCACGTGAGCCCGACCTGGGCCGCGGCGATCTTGCCGTGCCGAAGCAGCGCGCGCCCGACTTCGAGGTTCGCCGCGATGAGCGCCTCGCGCGTGGCCTCGGGCCAGGGGAGTGACTCGAGCAGCGCGTACTGCTCGGGGCGCAGCTTGTCGCGAAAGTGTTTCACCCCCGTCGCCGGCAGCGGCGCGTTCAGCTCGATGAACAGCTCCGATACTCGCCGCGACCGAGCACCGCGGGCAGCAGCGCGAGATAGCGGAGCGGCTCCTCGATCGCGGTCTCGACCTTCGCGCGGTCCGGCGGCGCGGGCGGCGGCACGGCCGGGCGCACGGCGTCGAGGCCGTCGCGATCGAAGACGACGATGCGCGCAAAGAACCAACTCGAGCGCACGCCGCTCGCGCGCTCCAGCACCACGTCGAGCCGCTCGCAGGTCGGCGTGAGCGAATAGAAGCTGCCGGGGAGAAACGGAATCTGGCGCGCGATCACCGTCGGCGTGATCGCCGCGAGCCACTCGCGCCAGCTCGCCGCGACCGCATCGAAGTCCGCATCGCGCACCGAGGCGATCAGGTCGAGGTCCGACCACGCGTCCGCGGCGCCGCGCGCCAGTGACCCGGAGACCCACAGCGCGCGCACCCGCTCGTCGCGCCCGAGCACCTTTGCGGCTTGCTCGAAGAGCGCTCGATATCCGGCCGGAAGTCGCTCCAAGCCGGCCGGCCACCGCACGGCGAGGTCACTCACCTGGCATTCCCGCCGGGTGGGTCAGCGCCGCAGCGTGAGCTGAAGCGTCGAGAAGTGCTGATCCCCCAGCTGCACGTTGGGATCGAGCGCCTCGACGTAGATCGTGGTCGAGGTCCTCTCGCGCAGGTTGTACATCGTCGACTTCGTCGGCACCCACGCGCCGTCGAAGTCCTGCACCGACGTCGAATCGGCGCGCATCTCGCGCATGTCGATCTTCTTGGCGTCGCGGTAGATCGAGCGCAGCGCGACGAAGTGCTGCTTGTCGATCCACGTGCGCATGGTGCGGAACTCGGACTCGATGAACGGCTTCATCGTGACTTCGAGGACGTACACCGGAATGCCGTCGATGGCTTCGTCGGGCAGCCGCGTGTACTCCGCGTCCTCGATGTTCTTCCAGCCGATGTCGTCGAAGGTGTAGTCGGTGCCCATGATGCCGACGCCGCGCAGCCGCACGCGCCGCACCTTGCCGCTCGACGGGCTCCAGATGAACTGGTCGTTCGAGCGGTCCGCGTTCACCACCATGAGATAGCCCGTCTGGCGCATGTCCTCGGGCTCCTGGAACTTCACCAGGGTCTTCGCGATCACGCCGGCGACGGGCTGCTTGTTCTTGTCGCGGTAGTCCTTCCAGCGCACCCAGAAGCGCGAGCGCTGTTCGCTGCCGCCCGGGTCGCGCGAGATCACCGTCTGCCACTGGACGCAGGTGCGCAGCCGGTTGTCGAGGAACTTGTCGAAGATCGCCTTCCCGGTGAGCGACTTGCCCTGGGGAAGCGCGTCCTCGACCTCGCTTTGCGACGGCAGCTGCACGTCCTCTGCGCGGCTCTGGGCCGTGGCGCCGAGGAGCGCCACGGCGAGGAGAGCGGCGAGGGGACGCGCGGCCATGTCGCCTGTATGGACGAGGACCCGCCCCGCCGTCAACCCGGGGCCATCACCGGCTCACGCCCGCGCCGGCGACTGACTCGGCGGCGCGCTCCGCAAGCTCTCGAGCTTCCGGCGCAGGATCCGCAGCAGGAAGCCGATCGACGCGAAATCGAGCAGGAACGCCGCGCCGAGCGTGATGCCGGTGTTGTTCAGCATGTCGACGCCGAAGGTCAGGACGAGGCGCTTCAGGCCTTCGGGGTCGGCATGGAAGCGCCCGTTCACGGTCAGCGTGTCGATGCCCCAGGCCTGGCGGAAGATGAACCCGAGGCTGTCCGAGCCCATGCGCAGGTCGTAGCCGGGGTCGCGGCGCTCGATCCGCTCGAGGCCGGCTTCGAACGAGAAGCGCACGTCGGCGTCCAGGTCCCAGAGGTGGATGTCGATCGGCCGGAGCGTCGGCAGCAGCGGGTTGCGGCGCAGGAGCTCGAGCAGCCAGACGCTGTTCGCGCCGCGGATGCGCTGGACGTAGCCGTGCGCCGCGGCGGCCAGGGCGTCCACCGGAACCGACGCCGAACGGTGTAGGGGGCGCTGCCCGAGCTGCGCGTAATCGGCGCGGTAGCGCTCGCAGGCGGAGTCGTTCGCGTGCGCCTCGCCCGCCGTCCAGGCGTCGCCCGGGTAGAGGAGCACCGGCGTGGAGCCGCAGGCCGCGATCTCCCCGAGCACCTCCCAGGGGTGGTTGATCGCGTCGCTCGTGAAGCTGTTCTCCTCGTGCGAGAACCAGCTCATGCTCGCGAACGGCACGGTGAAGCGCGGCGCGAGACCGCGCACCTGCGCGCGCACGATGTCGAGCTTCTTGCGCGCGTCGGCGCGACGCAGTTCGGTGTCGCCCCGGTTCCCGCGCCAGGCCGCGTAGCTGAACTGCGTGAACAGCACGTCGAGCGCGCCCACCCCCTCGGAGAGCCGGCGCAGCTCGGCGGGGGTCTGCACGACGGCGTCGTTCAGGTTCAAGACGCGCACGCCGCCCGCTTCGACCAGCAACCACGAGTCGAACAGCGGCACGTGCCGGCTCGTCACGCGCAGCCCGCCCGCGAGCTCGACCGGCACTCCGTCCTCGAGCTCGCGGGTCTGGAAGCCGAGCTTCCTGCAGAACCCGAGCACCTTGCCGTCGCGCGTCTTGCGGTAGAGCACGGTGAGGGCGCGGCGCCGCTCACCGGGCACGTCCTGCAGCACGCGCGGGCTGAAGTGGTCCGGGTGCTCGTGGGAGTACCAGACGTAGCTCATGTCGCCGAGCTCGGCGGCGCCGATCGGCGACTTGCAGACGAGATCCCAGCCGTCGTTGAACGCGGTGCCGTAGAGCCACGGGTCCGAGATCAGGCGCGTCGCGCCGTGCTCGCAGATGAACGAGGCGTGGTTGACGAAGCGGAGCCGCACTGCGGCTAACCCATGCACTCGCGCAGAAACTCGCCGATCCGCGCGATCGCCTCTCTGCCCTCTTCGAGCTCGCTCGCGAAGATCTGCCAGACGTGAATCATCCCCGGCCAGACCTCGAGCGTGACTCGGACCCCAGCGCGCCGCGCGGCCAGGGCGAAGCGCGTCGAGTCGTCGAGCAGGAGCTCGCGGCGGCCGACCTGGATCAGGAGCGGCGGCAGGCCGCGCAGATTCGCGTGGAGCGGCGAAGCCAGCGGGTCGCGCGCGCTCGCCCCGTTCAGATACGCGGGCGCCATCAGCTCGACGAGTCCCCGGCTCACCATCGGGTCGTCGGAGACTCCCCCGTTCATCGACTCGCCCGCTCCCTCGAGGTCGACCCAGGGCGACAGGAGCGCCGCGGCGGCCGGGAGCGGGAGCCCGCGGTCGCGGATCGCCAGCAAGCTGGCGGCGGCGAGGCCGCCGCCCGCGGAGTCACCCGCGATCGCGACGTGATCGGGAGTGACTCCCTCGTCGAGCAGGAACCGGTACGCGCTGACCGCGTCGTCGACCGCGGCCGGGAACGGGTGCTCCGGCGCGAGCCGGTAGTCGAGCCCGAGCGCGCGCGCGCCGGCGGCCGCCGAGAGGCGCGCGATCATGTCGCGGTGCGAGTTCACGCCGCCGAGCACGTAGCCGCCGCCGTGTAGGTAGAGGATCGCGCGGTCCGCGCGCGCCCCGGCGGCCTCGAGCCACTCCGCGGGCACGCCGCGGGCGCTGACGACGCTGCGCTTTGCCGGCGCACGGTCGCGCACGTCGGCGAACAGCCGGTCCCAGCTCTCGCGCATGGCCGGGATCGTCGTGCCGGCGCCCCAGGTCGAGAACTCCTTCTGGATGCGTCCGATCAGCCGGTCGAGCTCGGCCTGCGACATGCGAAGTCCCTCCGTCGCCGAATGCTAGCGGATCAGTGCTTGCACTCCGACGCCGAGCGCAGGTAGGCGACCAGGCGCCAGATGTCGTCGTCGCCCTGCGGCAGCGCGCCCTTCCACGCCGGCATGCGCGTGTTCGGGATGCCCGCGGAGATCGAGGCGAAGATCTCCTGGTCGCTGCCGCCGTGCTTCCACTCGCAGTCGTAGAGCGACGGCGCGTCGCGCTCGACGTCGTGCGTCGAGTGACAATACGCGCCGCACGTACCGATGAAGATCAGCCGGCCGCGGTTGACCGCCTCGGGATCGCGGAGATACTTCGCGGCGGGTGACTCGCTGGGCTTGCAGGCGAGCGCCGCGAGCCCGAGCAGCAGCGCGACGCGACTCACTTGGGAAATGCGAAGACGAAGAGCGTTCCGCCCTGGGGAACCTTGGTCACCCCCGCCGCGAACGAGTCCATCGTGCTGAAGCTTCCGGTCGGGACCGCGACGTAGGTGCGGCCGTCGAGCTGGTACGCGATCGGCTGGCTGCGCAATCCGCCACCCGAGCGGAAGCGCCACACGACCTTGCCGGTCTTCGCGTCGAAGGCGAGCACTTCGCCTTCGAGGTTGCCGCTGATCACGACGCCGCCGGCGGTGCTCAGCACCCCGCCCATCATCGGCCGGTTGTCGCGGTAGCGCCATTTCACCTTGCCGGTCGCGACGTCGATCGCGGCCAGATTTCCGTACGCCTTCCCTGCGGTGGCGTCGACCGTGTCGGGCAGCCCGCCGAGATACGGCAGCCCTTCCTTGAACGCGCCGATGCCCTTGTTGAACACCTGACAGGCCTCGGAGGACGGAATGAACGCGAGCCCGAGTTCCGGATTCAAAGCGCCGGTGAACGAGCCGTTCATGCCGCCGAGGTTGCTCGGGCAGGTGCGGAACTTCGCGTCTTCCTTCGGCAGCGCGTCCGGGTTCACGACCGGCCGGCCCTTCGGATCGATCGTCGCCCAGTTGACTTGCTCGAGATAGGGCGTGGCGCGCAGGAACTTTCCGTCAGTGCGGTCGAGGATGTAGTAGAAGCCGTTCCGGTTGGCCTGCACGATCAGCTTGCGCGGCTTGCCCTCGTACTTGGCGTCGACCAGGAACAGCTGCGTGTTTCCGTCGTAGTCCCATACGTCGTGTGGGGTGAACTGGAAGTACCACTTCATCTTGCCCGTCTTCGGCTCGAGCGCGAGGAGTGAGTTGGAGTACAGGTTGTCGCCGGCGCGGCCGTCGCCGTCCCAATCGGGCGCGGGATTGCCGGTGGTCCAGAAGAGCGTGTCGGTCTCGGGGTCGTACGCGCCGTAGGTCCATGCCGGCGCGCCTCCGCGTTCGTACGAGTCACCGGCCCAGGTCTCGGAGCCAGGCTCGCCCTTGCCCGGCACCGTGTGGTGTCGCCAGGCGAGCTTCCCGGTTTTCACGTCGTAGGCGTCGAAGAAGCCGCGCACGCCGTATTCGCCGCCGGCCACGCCGATGATGGCGAGGTCGCCGACGATCAGCGGCGCCGAGGTGAGGCTGTAGCCGGTCTGATAGTTCGCGACGGTGGTGTTCCAGGCGATCTCGCCGGTCTTGCGCTGGAACGCGATCAGGTGCGCGTCGAGCGTGCCCATGATCACGAGGTCGCCCGAGATGGCGACGCCGCGATTCGGCGGGCCGCAGCAGAGCCGCAGGTTCTCGCCGTTCCTGTGGTCGTAGCGCCAGAGCAGCTCGCCCGTCTTCGCGTCGACCGCGAACAGCCGGTTGTACGACGAAGTCACGTACATGACGCCGGCGTACACCACCGGCGACGCCTCGAACTGGCCCACCGTTCCGGTCGGGAACGCCCAGGCGACGCTGAGCTTCTTGACACTCTGCGGCGTCAGGCTCTTGAGCGGCGAGTGGCGGAAGTTGCGGTAGTTCCCGCCGTACTGGATCCAGCGATCCGGGGGCGTCGTCGCGACGTCCAGCATCGCCTGAGTCACCGGGCCCGCGGACGTACCGACGGGTTTCTCGGCCTTCCAATGCGTCGGAACCGGTGGCAGCTGGATCTCGGCGGGCTGTTCCTTGCCCTGATCCCCTCTGCCGGCGCTCGCCGTTCCCAAGACGAGCGCGAGCGCGATCCCCCGTTCAATGCGGTGCTCGATCAAGACGGTCCCTCCCGATTTTGGCTGGCGCATCGTACCTGTTGTCGCGAGCCGGTGTAGCCTTCGATGAAAAACCTGTTCGTGGGCACGAGCGGCTTCGCCTTCAAGGAGTGGAAGGGGCCCTTCTATCCGAAGGACCTGCCCGACGCGAGGATGCTCGACTACTACGCGGAGCGCCTCGGCTCGGTCGAGATCAACAACACCTTCTACCGCATGCCCAAGGTCAGCGTGTTGCAGGACTGGGCCGCGCGCGTGCCCGCCGCGTTCCGCTTCGTGCTCAAGGCCTCGCGCCAGATCACCCACATGACGCGGCTCAAGGAGGCGCAGCCGGTCGAGTATCTGCTCAAGAACTCCGCTGCGCTCGAGGAGAAGCGCGGGCCGCTCTTGTTTCAGCTTCCGCCGAACATGAAGAAGGACGTCGAGCGGTTGAAGACGTTCCTGTCCTGGATCCCCGCGGAGGTGCGCGCCGCGCTCGAGTTCCGCCACGCGAGCTGGCACGACGAGGAGGTCTTCGCCGCGCTGCGCGCCAGGAACGCCGCGCTGTGCGTCTCGCAGGTCGATGGCGACGAGGAAGGCGCGCTGAACACCCCGTTCATCGCCACCGCCGACTGGAGTTACTTGCGTTTGCGCAAGCAGGGTTACGAGCCGGGGGAGCTCGAGGAATGGGCGGCACGGATCCGCCAGCCGGCCTGGGGCGACGTGTTCGTGTTCTTCAAGCACGAGGACGAAGGCACCGGGCCGAAGCTCGCGAAGCGCTTCGAGGAGATCGTGGCCGGCTCGGCTACCTGAGTGGACGCAGCCAATCGGCGGTGATCGCCGCCAGCGCCTTGCGGACTTCGTCGTCGCTGCGCCCGCTCGACTTCTTCAGCGCGAACGAGTGATTCGCGCCGTCGATCTCGCGCAGCGTCGCGCGCGCGCCCAGCTCGCCGCAGACCTCGCGCAGCAGCCCGAGATCCGCGAGGTCGTCGCGCGTGCCTTGCAAGAAGAGCATCGGCGCGGTCACCGACCGCAGGTGCTCGCCGCGCGTGCGCGCGGGCCGCTTCGGGGCATGCAGCGGAAAGCCGAGAAACACCAGCCCGCGCACGCCGGGGATCGCCTCGCGCGCAAAGGCGTTCGAAGTCATCCGCCCGCCCAGCGACTTTCCACCCGCAAACAGCGGTAGCTCGGGCTCGAGCCGGCGCGCATCCGCGCAGGCCGAGCGCACGTACGCCTCGAGCACCGGCTGCGGGTCCGGCACGCGCCGTCGCCGCTCGGTGTAGGGGAAGTTGAAGCGCAGGGTCGCGACGCCGACCGCCTCCAGCGCGTCCGCCAGCGACTGCATGAAGGCGTGGCGCATGTCTGCGCCCGCGCCGTGAGCCAGCACCAGGAGCGCGAACGCAGCGTCCGGGCGCTGCAGCAGCCCGCTCACCGGTCCGAGGCTGCGGTCGCTGGCGACGGAGATCTCGTTCAGCGTGGTGCCCTCTTTACGCGCCGACGTTCGCATTTTGTAGATCGGCGCGCCCGAGGTCGCCTCCCGTCGCAACGTGTCCCTCCTCGCTCCACGGCACGGCTCCTGCATTGGCGAGTTCCAAGGAGGAGTGACTGATCCATGACTCGACTCATTCTGACCTTGATCTGTGTGACTGTCGTCGGCCTATCTGCGAGTCCGGCGCGCGCGGCGAGACTCGAGACCGTGACCGGTGGAAGCGCGACGCTGCGCTTCACGGTCGACCTCGACCAGCTCGGCGTCGCCGTCTCACCACTGGGCGCCGCGCAGATGGAGGGCTCCGGGCTCTTCGTCCTGCCCATCACCTACGGAAAGTATCGACCTCACCCCCCGAAGGGGAAGGTCGAGAGCGCGACTTCCGGCCTCGAGTTCTCGTTCGGCAGCGTCGACGTGTCGCTCGAGGCTCTCGAGTTCGACTTCAGCAAGAGAGTCGTTCGCGGCGATCTCTCGGCCGGGCCCATCGATCTCTCGACCCGGGTCTTCAATCTCGTGCCTTGCAGCAGCGGCAAGTGCACCGGATCGACGGCGCCGGACGCGGAGTTCGGGCTGTTTCTCCGCGCACAGGCGGCGGACTTCTTCGAGAACGTCGTCTTCAGCGACAACGGCTTCGACGACGGGGATCAGATCGCGCTGCTTCACCTCGCCCTGGGCAGCGGCTCTGCGGTTCCCGAGCCGGGCTTCCTGACTCTTCTCGGTGTCGCCCTCGGCGGCCTGGCCTTCGCGCGCCGCCTGCCGGCATAGCTGCGCGCCCGGCGCGTAGCTCCGCGATCCCGTCCGCGCACAGCGCGAGGAAGGCGGCGGCGGGCAATCCGAGGCTCAGCGCGGACGCGCCGAACGCGCCGCACCGGCGGCGCCGCAGGCGAGCGACACGAGGTTGAGGCGGGTCAGCATGCATGCCGCAGGCGAGTCACCGCTCCACCTCGTCGCGCCAGAACTCGAAGAAGTTGAACCACTGGTAGGGCGTGCGGAGACACTCGCGCTCCAGCGCCGCGGCGTAGCGCTGCGCGAGCTCCTCGGCGTACTTCGCGCGTTCGCAACGCGGGACGACGCCCGCGGCCGCGAACACCTCTGTCGACGCCGCGTAGCGTCCGTGCCCCGTGCGCACGCAGGTGCTGAGGAGCATCGGGCAGCCGAGCGCCGCCTGCAGCAGGAACGGTCCGAGCGGAAAGCGAGCGCGCCGGCCGAGAAACGGCACCTGTACGGAGCGGCCGCGCTCCGACTCCCAGACGCGGTCACCCAGGATACCGACGAACTCGCCGCGCTCGATCGCCGCCTTGATCTCGAGGGCCACGCTGATCGAGCCCGGCTCGAAGTGAATCAGCCGCATGCGCAGGCCCGGCTGTAGCTGGTCGAAGAACGCGTTGATGCGCGCGGCGTGGCGCGTGAAGCTGAGGACGTTCAGCACGATGCCCGTCTGCTTCGAGAGCACGCGCAGCATGTCGGTGCTTCCGAGGTGCGCGCCGAGCAGGATCCCGCCGCGGCCTTTCCGCACCAGCTCGAGCAGGTGCTCGTTGCCGCGCTCGTCGATGCGGATGCGGTCGCCGTCGCCGCTCCACACGGTCATGCTGTCGGCGATGTTCTCCGCGAACTCGTACAGGTGGCGGTAGACCTGCCGCCACGTCGGCCGCCTGCCCAGCCTCGCGCGCCCGAGCGGCGTCGCGAATAGCGTGCGCAGATACTCCCGCGACGCGCGGCGCGCGGCGCCTCCGGTCACGAAGAAGTAGGCCACGATCGGCGTGAGCAGCGCCGTGACGGCCCAGCGCCCCAGGTGGCGGTAGATCCACTGAATCAGGAAGAGCGCGCGCAGCGAGCCGCGCTCGGCGATTCCGGTCCAGGCGCGGCGCCCGGCCGAGCCTGGTTCCGACGGCCTCGCAAACTCCGCGGCTCGCTCCAGCCACGCGTCGCGCGCGCTGGAGAGCTTCTCGGTCTGGCTGCCCTGCATGCAGCCGCGTGCGAAAGCAACTCACGTGCCCTGCGGCGAACGCGGAGAGCACGAGGAATTCCCGGGCGCCGCACGAGTCAGCCTGGGGCCGCTTTGTACAATGGAGCGGCGCCCAGGAATCCGTCCGGTCAGTTCTCGATCTCGGTCGGAAAGCGGCCATCGCTGAGCGCCGGCAGCGGGGCTTCGCTCACATGTGAGAATGTCACGAGCCCATCGCGGTCTCCACTCACCTCCACGGGGCTCGAGCGGCCGGGGTAGTTCTCGCCGCGGTGGCGCTCGTCGCTCCAGGCCCCAGATGTGACTCGCCAGCAGCTCGACGTCTTTGACCGAGACGCCGCTGCCGTTGTAGACGGTCCCGCTGATCGCGCCGTCTCCGCGGGCCGCGACACCCCGCGGCTCGAGCTTCGCAGACTCGCAGCGCGCTCGCCGGGGCCGGTGCGGCGCTTCGCGTGCACTGGGCTGGGCGTTTGTGCAACGGACTGGGGCGTTCGGCAAAGCGCCGGCAGTGAGTCAGCGAGCAGGCACCACGCGGCGGTAACTGACGCCGCAAACGCTCGGCGCTGCGCGCGCTTCCAAAGCGCGCGCGATCCCACTACGCTGTCGACCCGAGTCCTTGCAGGAGGTACGCCGTGCGACGTTCGACCGCCCTCTTCGCTTCCACCGCGCTCGCGCTCTCGATCGGCTGCACGATGACGAAGCAACAGAAGCCCGAGCTCGACCCCCAGATGAGTGGCTTTCTCGGCGACGCCTACCCGAAGCTGCAACCGGGCAAAGAGGGACAGTTGGCGCTCCGCTACGTGAGCGAGACCGCAAACTGGAAGCAGTACAACTCCATCCTGCTCGAGCCGGTGCAGTTCTGGGCGGGATCCGACAGCAAGCTCGCGCCCGACGCGCAGCAGATGTTGTCGACGTACTTCTACAACTCGCTGAAGGCGGCGTTGGCGAAGCAGAACTTCAAGCTCACAGACTCGCCTTTGAAGGGTGCGATCCGCCTGCAGGTCGCGATCACCGACGTGACGAAGGCGACGCCGGTGCTGCGCACGGTTTCGGTGATCATCCCGCAGGCACGCCTGCTCAACCAGGCGCAGGAGCTGGTCACTGGGAGCTACGGCTTTTCGGGCTCGGCCGAAATTGCCCTGAAGGCGACCGACGCGAAGACGGGCGAGCTGCTCGCCGCGGCCATCGATCGGCGCTCGGGCGGAGGCGCGGTCCAGCAGGCGGCCGTGTGGCAGTGGGGCGACGCGCAGGCCGCGATCGACTTCTGGACCCAGCGCTGCTCGGAGCGCCTCGCCGAGATCCGCGCCAAGGCGAAGGCGGCCAAGTAGCCGCTAATCGCCAATCCACCGTGCGAATCTACAAATGGGTCAGCGCGCCGCGTCCGACCGCAACTGGCTGACCATGTCCAGGATGCGCGGCGAGGTCGTGTCCGCGTCGAGCTCGAGATTCGGGTCGAGCTCCAGGGCATGACGCAACTCCGCGATCGCGCGATCGCTTCGGTCGAGGCCCGTCGCCGCGCTTCCCGCGACCACGTGGCAGCGCGCGCGCAGCGCTTTCGCCTGTGCATCGAGCTCGTAGGGCACGAGGTTCTGGACGCAACTCTCCGACAACGAGAGCGCTCCCTCGAAGTCGGCGGCGTCGAGTCGGGCGGTCGCCGCCGCGAGCAAGCGGCCCGCGCGAGCGCGCGCAGCGTCCGCAGAGAGGGTTTCGCGCGCGCAATCGTGTCCCTCCGGCAAACGCAGGCGCGCGCCCGCGGCCACCCGATCCGGATCGGGGATCTCGTTGATCAGCGCGAGATAGTCCAGCGACACACCGGTGCACAGCGCGATTCGATACAGGCTTTCGCCCTCGCCGACGACGAAGTCCTCGCGCGGCGCAGGGGCCGGTGTCGGATCGGCATTCACAGGCTGGGCGATCACATCGCGGTGCGCGCCCTCGCTCGCGCAAGCAAAGAAAACGACGGCGGCCGCGTAGACCAGAAGGCGTAGTTCTTGCTCTGCGTGTTTCATATGCATGAGGCCTTGCAAGAACAGTGCTGGAGTCCAGGATGATCGCTCTCGACCCCCTCGGCGGACACTCCGATCCTCGACTCTACGTTGCCCTGGACTCGGACGAGAGCGTGCTCGCTGCCGTCGCGATGGGCTTGAAGGCTGGCTCCTCGCCGGTGTTGCTCAGCGGACCGGCCGGCATCGGCAAGACCCTCCTGCTCCGCGTTCTGGCCGAGCGTGAGTGGAAGTCGTTCCCGCGCACGCGCTTCTCGCCGCGCCTGCCCCCCGAGCCAGACGAGGTCGCCGGCTACCTACTCCACCTGTTGTTCGGGAAGCTCTCGCGGGTCGGTCCAGCAGAAGCGGAAGTCGCTCTGCTGGAGGAGCTTCGCCTTCCGGGCGACCGGCGGACCCTCCTATTGGTCGACGACGTCCAGCATGCGACGGAGGCCTCGATCCGAAAGCTGGTCGAGCTCTCGCGGGCGAGCACCCCCGCGCTGGCCGTCGTCGCGGCGGGAACCAGCGGCGGAGAGCTCCACGCGCTGGTCGAGACACTCGCGCCCGGTCTCACCGTATCGCTCCCCGAGTCACTTCCCGATGCCGAGATCGGGGCGCTGTACGAGGCGATCTTCATGCACCCCGGACTTTCAGCGCGACTCCGCCATCGACTGGCGAGCGCTTCCCGCGACCAGATCCGATGCGCCGCGGCGGGGTCCCCGCGCCTGTTGAAGAACGAGTTGGCGCGCCTCAACC
>WNFL01091300.1_pt2 | contig 12398 bp, 12 predicted proteins | sample 5400361 | NCBI WGS metagenome assembly WNFL01 (sample SAMN13153351, study PRJNA577476) | soil metagenome | isolation source: 40 cm soil on Douglas fir-dominated hillslope | place: USA:California | collected 2013-09-17
CATTCCCATAATACTCAATACTTCAACCCAAAATAGCACATACAATCCTTCAAAGAATTCCTTCAACTTTCCCCACACGCGAGGATCTCCATTGTCGGGGGTGAAGCAAAGATGATTTGACCAATAGAGAGAACTATATTGTAAAGTGTCGGAAATGTGCTCTTTGATTCGGGATGGGAGATCTGTGACGTCTGCATTCGCAAGCCGAGAATCTTCGAGTTTGCAGATATTGAAACGGAGATGTTCAACCATCGTCTTGAGGCAAGCAATTCCCAGCTGCGCGTTCGCGTCCTCCACATTCACTTGATAGGCACAGTGATCGCTGACAAAGAAATCGGAAATTGACATATGTCGGACACGAATCCCCCCATTGGCCGCTTCGTCTCGATATAGCAGAGAGCTAAGATTATTCACCCACTTTTTAACCAGATTGGGCATCACTCCTGCCAGCTCTGCAATCGCTTCTTCGCTCAGTGTGCGATACGGAGCCGCTGTAAGAAGCACTCCGATCATCTGCCGAAACTCGGGATTATTTGGCACCCTTCGATCTTTTAAGATACTGGAGTAAAGGTTGTACAGAGGTTTCCTGCCAGTATCGGCTGAGTCTTGAAAGGCAGCCTTCAAGGTCTCTTCAAGGTTTTCACATTGCTTAAGGGCAAGAACAAGTGTCTTGACGAAGATGTAAAGGCCGTTCGCCCGAGAGATCACTCCGTCAAAGAGCGGTTGGTCCGGCCAAGGGGTGGGGAGACACCACATCTCAGCCACCAGATCGAATTGGCTTCGGGCGAAGGTTTGGAGATCGGCCTCGGCATCTTGATCTGTAGCCAGATTATATGGTGAATATGAATTTCGAGGGAGGCGATTGAAGAAATACTGGATGTCGTCTTCAGGTCTACTGGTGACAATAATTTTGAGCCACGGAGCATGTGCGGCCGCCTCGGTCAGAACTTTCAAGAGGACCCGACGATCTTGATTGTCACCACATTCGTCGAGTGCGTCAATGACAAAGATGAGAGTGTGTTTTGGATGGCGAGGAAGGTTACAGATGAAGTCCAGGAAGAGAGAATCCTTCATCGACTTTGATGTCAGATCTCCGTCGCTGCGAAGACGGTCTGCGACGATTCTTCGAAAGGGGGGAAATTTTTCGGCGAGTTTGGAGATGAGAGTAGGAAGGATATTTCTGATCTCGCTCATGTTCGCGTCATCCCTCTGGCAGAAAAATGCTCCGGCGAGGCGCTGTTCATTGTGAAGCTTTTCACAGATTGAATGAGCTAATGAGGTTTTGCCAATTCCGGGTAAACCGTGGATCCAATATAGATTGCTCGTATCCGATTCATTGGCAGCCCAGGCCGTGATTTCATTCAAGAGCGTTTCGCGTGTGCCTTCCATACAACAGAGTTTTAAGTCATAACCGGTCTCGACGCGTTTGAGCCGCGTAAGCAAAAACTCTTGCTCTACACAAGCCATTGGAACCAACTTTCACCAGGTAGGCGAACAAGTGCTTACCATTCTTTTTGGCCAGGCGGAGCGCCTCCACGTCCACTGCATAGTTGAAGTCTTCAATGACCTTGGTCAGCTCTCTGTCCATTTCTTCGATCTTCTCTGGGTAGGCCGGCCCACCAATCGTCCTCGCTGTGATCATTAGTACTTGCCAAATCCAGAACATGGCTACTACCTTTGACATAGTTGCATGAAAATTCGGCGACCATTCGCATCACGTTGAACATTCGCTGGATGACCTTCTCCAAGATTTCTGTCTCTTCGCAAACGATATCGTCTGCGACCTTCTTCCCCAATGGCAAAATGCGTTGCAACCGATCCAAGAGCGCCGAGGGCATCTGGTCGTATTTGTCTTTCTCCTTCAAGAGCTATACATTCTAGTGTTAGCTCTGTTCCTGATACGCTAGCAGCGGGCACGGACCTCAAACGTGACACTGGCAAGACCGAAGACAGCCTTGGCGACAGGGTTCAACTAGGGGGCGTCAATGGCTCGTTGTTTTCCCTTTAGGCGAGCTGACCTCTGCGAAGACAGCCCCGTATTTAATAGCCTTGTCCACAACCCTCTCCGTCGAAACATCCATCATCGGGGAGTGTCCCTTTAATAATCCTTCGAGTTCTTCGAGCAACGAGTCTAGAGATTTCACCTATGCGGACATTATTAGCTGGATGCGATGGACGATTACAAAGAGACGAACGGTAGGGCTCGTAGAGAAATGTAATTCGAACGAGCAACGATACTTTCCAACGACAATAACCTCTGCGTTTCTCTATCAGATATGAGCAGACTGGTTGAGGAGTATGACCGACCCTGTATCGTAAGCTCGTGCACTTTGGAGGTCCAGTACTCATTGAAGAGCTTTTCAAGGCCGATCTCTTTGACATTCTGGTCCTTCTTCGCCCACGGCAGATGATGGCTCTTCATTTGAATCTGTACGCGCACCTGGGATGTCGGAGAAATCTCTCTATACACGAACTGGTTTCAGTAATTGTACGTTGTGAGGAGACTGAGGACATACGGGTGTTGGACTGGTGCCCACGTCCGGTTGCCTTTCCTGTGTAAATCTATCGCCTCACTTCCTACAAACAACACCAGCTTATACTTCAAATCTGGGATATCTTGCACGGTGATTTCTTTTATTGTCTCGGGTGAGTGATACGGGTCTAAATGAAGTGAAGCGCCGCACCATGCAGGTAGAGGCTTTTTGGGCATGTTCAGCGACAATAGGGCGCTGTATAACCGCTGAAGTGCTCACAAATTCATTGCTTGGGGTGCCTTGGTCGCCATGGTTGTTTGCTCTGCGGGACTTCGAGGTGCAGAGAGAGATCAGGACCGATCGATCGGGGATTCGGTGTTTGGATGGACAGCCGATGACAGCCGACGTTAGTCAAGTCAAATTGGGTACCGGGTTCTGTTCTATTGCTGAGAACCTGATCCACAATAGCGCGCAGGAATACGTTTGCATGGTGATTCGGGTATTCCGGGGTGTGGCACTAAGTTAGACCTCATTCACGACGCGACGTCTAATTCAAACTCCTCGTTATAGGTTGTGTAAATCGATAAAGTCGTGTATTGCTGAACTAAATAAAATGCGCGAGGTGGTCAAGTGGGGGACAGTAGCGGCATACCAGGGAGTCCTTTCATTTCCTGGAAGGGAGGCCATCATTCATCTCGTCAATCCCTCTGCTCCCTTTCACAGTCTATATCGTCCCTTCTCGTTCCCGTTCCCGTTCACTGCTGCAATCGGCGATCGCTATCCTAGCGGCGATAGTCCCAATTGACACCTGCCACAGTAGTGCATTGAGGTTGCGTTCTCTGTCCACGCTCACGCCTTCGCAGCGGTCGCTCCTTCATCCAGGGCATTGTCGCGACGACGAAGCACACACACGATCGTCTCTATCACTATCCTTGGTGCGCATGGTCGACGTCTCGATCAGATTCCGGGTGCCTCTCCCTCGCAGCCACCATCGACTACGCCCCAATATTCCTTCGCTCCAAGTCCTCTTTTCTCGACCTTTGATGCTGGCTCCTTTGTAGCCTTCAGTAGCTTTCAGACCCTCCTTGACTTTGCTTGTCCACCCTTTTGACCTCCACCATTTTGGCGTCTGCGCCTTCACCAGGGACATGAGAAAATGTAACACGGTTTCGATTCTTTGACGGTGGCGCATTAATATGGTAACGGGGTAATATTGGACGGGGGGGTCATCTTTCTTGACGAGTCGACCGCCAGCCTTTAGAAATGGCGTAAAAAAGAGATGTCTGATGAGTGGTAAGCCGTTTCCTGCCCTTTTCAGGCGGTATAAATCAAATGGGGCGCACTGCTCGGTACTACTGGGTCAAAACCAACTGCGAGCCCTTCGCCGGACGTAGCCTTCGGAACCAGAGACGTTGTCACCACCTGATGGACTCGCTGGCTGCTTTCGGTTCGATTTCGTGTATCACTTGTGTTGATATTGCTGGCTGTGCGACCCGGCAGCCCGACCACCAGAATAATTGGAGGTCAGAGTTGCACGCCTTGACGGTGAAAGTGAAGGTGAAGGGTGGCTTGTGAGAAGCTCATAAGAGGAGCAAGCTTGATGTCGAATGTCCCATAAAAGCCTGAGTCTTCATATCCAGCGCCGTGCGTCACAAAAAGCGTGCCAGGAACGTCAGAGACGGTACTCAGTCGTATCTGTACTGTAGACCGTTCTATAATTCCCTCCGGGGTTGGGAGACAGCCCTGCCCACTGAGAGTTTGAAGAGACGGGTGGCATAGACAGGCGGCATTCAACACGATGCTAATTCAACGGTCGCGCTCAGCTCTCTCCACGACGAGTCCACGACGAGAATCGAGCTGTTGAGGAGTGAATTTTTTTGGCGAATTTGAGCTGAAATGGACCTGAGCGGAGGACTGTTTCTGTGAGTCGGTTGCGTCGTGCGGTCCCTCCGTCGCTCGAGGCTGACTCTAGAAATCTTGAAATTTGTTTGCAGACCTGGTGGCAGCAGCACTGGCGGCGGGGTCAATGCTGGGGCTGGAGATGGGCTGATGCGGCAGCTGGATGCGATTAGTGCCGCTGAGAAGTACCGCGCGGCTGCGTCGTCCGTCCCTTCGACCACCACGCCAACCTCTGCGACTTCCACCGTCAATATTTCTTCGGCAGCACTTCAGCCACCAACGACCTCACCTACCACCATGGTCCCCTCCCACGTCGTCTCCATGGTCGCCGCGGTTAACGCACCCCTTGCTGCCACGCTCGATCCTCAGCGCGGAAAGCCCCAGTTTCTGAATATCCTCAGCGACCTTCATTCCAGAAAGGGCACCCCACTTCCTCCGGACCTAACAGGTATCCTAAACGACGCATACGACCATACCACTTCCCACTGGCGCATCCTCGAGCTCACCAGCGAGCCAGGTGTGATCCGCGTCGGCAGCAACGAACTCGATCTGTTCAAACTCTGGCAAGTCTTGTTATCTCTTGGTCTCTCCAATAAGGTACGCTAGTGCTCTCATACTCTCGATTTTGTTTCTCAAAGTCAAAATGCGTGGATGGACCCGTGTGCGAGAGCGGGTCCAGGTTACGCGAGCTGAAGGGACAATCTCGATGCAGTGAACTCTCCTGAGTAGTGCTCTGTTACCTCGAGCGTCGTCCTATCCGGCGTCTCATTACTATTCGCCGTAGGATGCATCCCACTTTTAGTGCCTAGCGCTGCTGCTCTTCTAGTCTTATGAAACACCTTTACCGTGCATAAAGACAACCCTAGAGTCTATGCGGGTGGTGTGTCCCTGGACCGGACGGGCTCTGGCTCATGTTTGACACACATGGATGCTAACAGGAGACTGGGCCCCGTCTCTGATGCTCGGGAATTCCTCTCTCTAAACCTAAACTGACCCTCCTCAGATAAATCAGGCGCAGAACGGCTGGCTACAAGTTGTTATCCAAGTCGGACTCAACCTCCAGCAATTGGGGGCCTCAGGTATTAACGCGACGCAGTATGTGATGCAAATATGTCAACATGTAATGTTGCCCATGGAGCAACACTTCATGCAGACAATGGCATCTATCAACAGCATGAAGCGGAGCCAATCTGTTGCACCTCCTGGGTCTTCGACTGCGCAAACTCCCGCTCCCCCAAGTGTGGCCCCCCCTACCCCCTCTATCAGCGCTCCCACTCCCCTTGCTTCCGCTCCTACACCCGCTAATATTCATCTTCCTGGGTCTTCTACTCCTGTTGATGAATCAGATTCGAGGAAACGAAAGGCCGAGGCGGATGAGGAGGAAGAGGCGAAGCGGGTTAAACGTAAGCTGGACGAGGTGTGTGAGAACGTTTTCCTGGAGATATATTATCTCACGAGTTGTAAAGGAAACCGCAGATATCAAGCCTCAATTAGAAGAAGGCGAGTCAGAAGCCAAGCCTCCACAAGAGGTTAAAGTCTTCAAGCGGAAGATCGAGTACCTCCCCGCTGTCCGTGTTCTCAGCACCTACGGTGGCCGTGATTTCGATGCAATAGAAGGGGAATACACCAATCTCAAGTCGACCCGGCGACCCGTCAAGTCAATCGAAGAGTATGGCCCCATCGACCTCGAGTGGCTCGTCATGTCCATCAAATCGCGCATTAAAGTCGAAGTGGCGCATTCCATCTCGGTGCTGCACCACATTTCCTGGCTGCGCTCTGGCAGCGGCGGTGCGAGCGGGTTGCAACTCGCTGCGTGCGACGACCTCACGGAAGACTTGCTCGACTTGCTCGAGGACACGGCATTCCCACGAACTCCCGATGAGGATGAGACCTCCCATCAGGAAGAGGAGATGATGGGTCCCAAGCTCATGACGAACAAAAAGCTCACACGGTACTTGCACGATCGGGAGCAAGAGCTCTTCGCAGGGCTGGAGCACGATAAAAAGAGTGGGATGATAAGTCCCACATACCAGCCTTGGGAGCTCATCTACATCATCGTCCAGATTTTCGCAAATTTATCATCCGTCCCTGAAAATCCGAAGTGGTACATGGAAAACCCTCGGATACTAGACGTAATCATGCGCGTATGCATGCTCGCGCCTGGGTTGGATGCTCCCTCTTCGCGGTCAAAATTCCTCAAACTGCACCAACTCCTCCGTGTTCGCAAAGATGCATTGTCGCTCATCGGGAATGCGGGTCCCGAGCTGGACCTCTCGCGCAACCCACCACGGACGACCAAGCGCCTCTACTCGCTGCTCATTGCTGCAATCATGGACAGCGACAACTGCAACCCGCCGGCGATCCAAGCCGCGCTCTCGTTCACGCGGCAGCCCTCCGCAAACCTCGACGCAGCGCTCGACGCGTTCGGGCGAATCGCCTACCCGGACGCGAACCGCGAGGTCCTGAGCCGGTGCATCCCGGACTCGTCGACGTGGCCGCTCGCGCAGTTCCTCGCGCGGTTGCTACCCGTGACGGACAACGACATCGCGCTCGTTTGTCAGACCGAGTACTGGATGTCATTCATCTATAAAGGCGCGCTCACGCTCTACTCAGTCGCCATGTTCGCCGGTACTCACACGCGCAAGAAGATGAAGAACTCGGCCGCCATCCGCGCGGTCCTCACGCGCTTCCTGAGGAGCAGCGTGTCGAGCCCGCAGAACCAGGGCCCCCCGGCGGCGATGTACCGCTCACTCAACCCTGAGGTCAAGGCCATGGTGGACGGGTACTGGAAGCGGTGCTTTGAGACGTTACGTGTGGTCGACGAGGAGGACGTCAACCCCCTTGCGAGCGGAATGGCTGCTGGCGGTGGCCTTGTTGGCTTTGGGATCGGCGGCAGCTACGGGGAGCATAATTCAAAGCCCCCCCTCCGTGGGACTGGCGTTCTTGGTGGGTTGGGCGCACGGAATGATTTACTGTGGAACGTTATGGTTACGTTTGGGGGTCCAGGCGGTGGAGACGAGCTTGCTTTTGATGATTGGGATAATATGGTGAGGGTAGACAGCGCGAGTGTTGCCGTTGGGAGGTGATGCGGGATCGTTGTGTTTTGTTATTTTTGTGCCTATATTCGGTGTAGATATCATAGACTCGGTTCCGCTCTTTATCTTGTTTTCGAGCTTGGACTGCTCCGCTCCAAGCGAAAAATTAGCAGTTAAATCGCGCTTCATAAATACAGCTGCGATGAATCAAAGATCAGCACCCGACATTGATGACGCCCGCCAAACGTTGAAATATATGAAGGCGAAGATGCGCGAGGTCCTAGCGCAAATCGTAGCGAATCAAGAGGAACACGGAAAGCCACTGGACGCCAAGGTGAGTATTGTGTAAGACTTGATTCACTTGTTGAGTCTCATAGCAATTAGCCATCTCCAATACCTGCCAACCATGGACCGATTGCTTCGAAGCAGGCATTCAACTCACTCTTCGGGGAGGCACGCGCCATAGACCGCGTTATTAACCCTCACCCAATGACACAAATGCCCTTGGAGATCGTACGCGAAATCTTCGGGGCGGCGGCTCGAGCCGATCCTGATGCCCCGCTTCTGTTAACAATGACTTGTAAGGCATGGGAGAGACTGGTGATCGAGACTTCCAAATTGTGGAGCGACATCAGAGTTGACGTTGATAGAGATGATGTGCTCGAGACTCTTCACCTTTCTCTTCTTTTGTCCAAAAATTGGCCGTTGGATATGGCGATTACCGGTGTATGTGCGTCAGATGAAATAGTCAATGGACTCACCCCTCATGTACACCGTATCCGAGCTCTTGAGTTATTCCTCTATCGGGAAGCACGAGTACCATTTCGCGTTCTCGGGAGCACGCCACCAGATGGCCTAAGCTCCCTATCCAGACTCGCCATCGAGTCTGCTTCGAAGCATCCGCTCGAACGTGCCAACGACGATCAGAATACTATCAATGAAACGGATCTATTCCTCATCAACTCTCTGCCATTACTCTCATCCCTGAATGCTCTTGTACTTCATGCCCCTGGAATTGTGAATATGGTCCAATTGCAACTGCCCAGAGTTGAAAGTTTGCGACTGGTAATGAAGGATGCACCTACGGTGTTAGAGAACCTGACGTGCAACAATTTGAAGAATCTAGATGTTGTCCTCGATGACACCTCGAGAGAAGGGTGGTGGGATCTTCTTGCAAAGTCGCTCACCTACCCTCACTTGGAGTCTCTTGCGCTCGATGTTACGCTCGATCGCCTCAAAAATGAATGGTCTAAACCTTGGAACTCACGTGATTTCAAACGACTGACTGCTCAGCCCATCATCAGATGCGTGACTATCGCTCTTTCGTTCTCTGACAGGAAATATATCTCAGCTCACGTTGTCAGAGAGAACGCCGAGTATCTCTGTGGTGACCTACTACGGGAGCTCACGGAATCTGTTCCATCCCTGAAGGAGCTACGCTTGCTGCACGTCCCGTATCTCCACGCGCCTTTCATATGGCCCTCCCCTGAGGTGCTCTGCAATCTCCAGCGATCTCCACGCGCCTTTCATATGGCCCTCCCCTGAGGTGCTCTGCAATCTCCAGCGATTGGAGCTGCAGGTACCAGCGATCGTATATGACGAATACATTCCTATGATAGAGCTCCCAAATCTGCGGGACCTGCGATACTATGGCTACGTGTCCGCACTCACGACACAACTTCCGAGACTTCGTACTCCCTCCCTTGAGTATCTCGAGATCATGCACCACCTTAGGGCAATCCACCCCATTCTCGTGCGGGTAGATAGGCATTGGCCGAACATGACCAGGCGACTGATTAGTTGCGCTGAATACAGCAAAAGTCGAGAAAATACTTCAAAAGATTTCCCTACGAGGGAATCCCAACCAAACCTTCAAGGACACGACTTATTACTTCCTATCATTCATCAATCGGTGGCACTTCGAGAGCTCTGGTTGTATCTTGGGGACGGCGGGAACGATCTGGAGAGACCACGGTTTCAAAGGACTGATTTCCCTGAACTCAGAGCTTTACACTGCTCTCTTACGATCTTCTGGTATATTAATGCACCGAAGCTTGAGGAACTTCATTTGCTGTGGTCGGAAAAGAGATATTTGCGTTGGCTCCCATCAGAAGAACAGGAGCGAACAATGTTGCGCGGTCTCATAACACTCGATTTCTTCAGTCACTTTGACCCGAGATTTCATGAGGATCCTCATGAGGGATATATAGAAGTTGGCGAGTGGATGCTTTGTTTGCATTCATTGCAAACACTGATACTGGGTCAACGCTTTGCATCCATCGATAATCTAATCAATTGTCTTTGGAGCGATCCCACATTGTGCCCAAAGCTCACGACGATTGACAGTTTCACATACCCCCAGTGGTGGTCTTCTCTTCGAGATTGCATCGAGAAACGGAACCACCTCGCTATGCAGAACCCATCGGTCCATCCGATACAAACTTTGCGTTTTCCTTTGGCACTCCATCGAAATATTTCAGATCGTCTGAAGGAGTCTCTGTCAGGGGAGTTCGCTGGCCCCTTTGTAGCCGTCCCTCTTCAGCCATACGCTTTAGAAGAACTCATTCAACCTGACGACAAGGTCGACGGGCGTCCCAAGAAGCGGTGCTTTGGTTGTATTCGCAGCGGTAATGTGTTCGAATGCTTAAGACCTGAAATGAAAGGCCAAGACTCGAACCACTACTACATCAGGTGGGGTTGCGCCCGTCACTGGAATCGCGGTCCAGATCGTGGAGTGACGATTACTGCATACAACATGCAGCTCTTAGGATATTTGGAAGGAGCATAGACTGCAGTGTGTTTTCTATGTACGAATGGAAACCTAGTCTCATGCAAATTGTACTAAAATTAATGGTGGAAGGTCAAAGGGTGAACAGTGTGCACTCAAAGGTGCAGTTTGTTTACTCAAGCAAACTGGCCATCCAGGTAGAGATACGGGGACAGCATAAATATATCATCTGGGATCTTCGGGTGTATGAAAAGCGAGGATTGAGAAATGTAATGGTCGGAAATATGTATCTAAATCGCCTTAAAGCGTGGGATGAGAGGTGGAGAGCTCCCACGAGAATACAGGTTATGAGGCATAGTTCTTCAGTCTAACTCCAATTTGACACGACAGGGTCGTCGTGCGAACGCACGGTCCTACCTCTCTCTCTTACACATAGAATAAGTACAGCGAACCCAAACTTTGTAGAGTTCTTCAATCAAGCACCCAATTGCCAACAGTGAGGGTAGCGCAGCGGCTATGTAACGCTGACCTGTGCCTGCGAGACCAAGACCAGAGCCAAAACTATGGACGAGAAGCCAGATGATGATGGAATATAGTTAATCAAGTATCGACGGGTGTTCGGATTGGGCCGAACGAAATGCTCGAGGGTGGTGGAGAGGTTTGTACAAGTGATCGTAGTCGAAGAGGGGGTAGGGTAAGAATCACTCAACAACTATAAGAGTCTGAGACTGAGACATGAACAGAACCAAACGGTATTTATATTTGGGCTTTGTATATGTATATGACAAGGTCCTTGACTAGTGCTAGTAAACTCTGACCCATTGCGCACCTCTCGCGCAGCTGGTGACGGACAGAGACATCGCACATGTCTGCCAAACCGATTACTTGATGCTGTTCATCCACACGTGCACACTCGCGCTCTACTACATCAACCCCCTTGCGAGCGGAATGGCTGCTGCAGTTATGGAAGCATAATTTGAAGCCATCCCTTCGTGAGACTGATGTCCTTGGTGGGTTGGGGGCACGGAATAATTTGTTTGGGACAGGAGGCGGATGTTTGAGGCTTGGGATAATGTGGTGTGGATAGACGTTGCGAGTGTTACCGTTGGGAGGTGATGGGTAATTGCTTTGTTTTGCTATATTGGTGCCTGTACTCGGTGTAGATATCATAGACTCGGTCCGATTCCGTCGATCATCGTGTTGTCGATCGAGCTTCTTGGATTGCTCCTCCCCAGGCGAAAAGTAGCAACTGAATTGCACTTCATAAATGCAACTGTGATGAATCAAGGATTAGGATCAGACATTAATGACGCCCACCAAACGTTGAAATATACGAAGGCGAAGATGCGCGAAGTCCTGGCGCAAATCGCAGCGAATCAAAAGGACCATGGACAGCCACTGGACGCCAAGGTGAGTATTTCATAAGACCTGATTTACTTATTGGGTCTCATAGCACCCAGCCATTCCCAAGACCTGCCAACAACGGCCCGATGACTTTGAATCAGGAGTTCAACTCACTCTTCGGGGAGGCACGCGCGATAGACCGCGTTATTAACCCTCACCCAATAACGCGGATGCCCGTGGAGATCGTACGCGCAATCTTCGAGGCGACGGCTCGTGCCGAGCCTGATGCCACGCTTCTGTTAACGATGACTTGTGAGGCATGGAAGAGACTGGTGATCGAAACCTCCAAACTATGGAGTGACATCAGAGTTAACGTTAATAATGACGATATGCTCGAGACCCTTCATCTTTCCCTTCTTTTGTCCAAAAATTGGCCGTTGGATATCTCGATTACCGGTGTATGTGCATCGGATGAAATAGTCGATGGTCTCACCCCTCATGTGCACCGTATCCGAGCTCTTGAGCTATTCCTCTATCGGGAAGCACGAGTACCATTTCGCGTTCTCGGGGGTACGCCACCAGATGGCCTAAGCTCCCTATCCCGACTCGCCATCGAGTCTGCTTCCTATAATGACAAAAGCTATGTCCCTTCGAAACATCCGCTCGAACGTGCCAACGACAATCAGAATACTATCAATGAGACGGACCTATTCCTCATTAAATCTCTGCCATTACTCTCATCCCTCAATGCCCTTGTACTTCATGCTCCTGCATTTGTGAGTATGGACCAATTGCAATTGCCCAGAGTTGAGAGTTTGAGACTGGTTATGAAGGATGCACCTATGGTGTTAGAGAACCTGACGTGCAACAATTTGAAGAATCTTGACGTTGTCCTGGATGACACCTCGAGAGAAGGGT
>WNFL01290825.1_pt3 | contig 12397 bp, 10 predicted proteins | sample 5400361 | NCBI WGS metagenome assembly WNFL01 (sample SAMN13153351, study PRJNA577476) | soil metagenome | isolation source: 40 cm soil on Douglas fir-dominated hillslope | place: USA:California | collected 2013-09-17
CAAGCTCATCTGGCCGGTGGGTCTCACTTTCATCTACCCGCGTTGGACGATCGATGCGTCGGCCTGGCCCGAGGGTCTATACGCCCTGGCCGCGCTCGCGGTGCTGGCCGGGTGCTGGATGATTCGCGGGCGGTCGCGCGCGCCGCTCGCCGTGTCGCTGCTCTTTGTCGGCTCGCTTTTCCCCGTCCTTGGCTTCCTCAACGTGTTTCCGTTCGTTTTCTCTTTCGTGGCCGATCATTTCCTGTACCTGCCGAGCCTCGGGATCATCACCGCCGCGGCGGCCGGCGCCACGGTTCTCATGCGACGCCTGGGGTCGCGTGCGCGCTGGGTTGGCCAGGTGTCCGCGGCGGTGCTGCTGGGAACGCTCGGAGCGCTGACCTGGCGGCAGAGCCGGATCTACCGCGATCCCATAACGCTCTACGAAGCAACCCTCGCGAGGAATCCGGGCTGCTATCTGTGCCTCAACAACCTCGGAACGCTCTCGTTCCAGGCTGGAGAGCTGGAACAGGCAACCGAAGACTTCAAGGCGGCGCTTCGCGTCAAGCCCGACTCGGCCGAGGCCCACAACAACCTGGCGAACGTTCTGGTCAAGTCGGGTTCGTTGTCGGAGGGAATAGCCCACTACGAGCTGGCGCTGAAGGCGGCACCCAACGATGTGACGGCCCGTACGAATCTCGGAAGCGCGCTCTTTCTCATGGGCCGGATACCCGAGGCCAAGACGCAGTTCGAGACGGCCCTGCGCATCATGCCCGGCTATGCTCCGGCGCGGCAAGACCTGTCCGCGATCGAATCCCTCCAGCAGAGGGGTGAACCGAAGAAGTGAAGGCACCGGTAGGGCGACGCGTCTCGCCTGCCGTAGACTGACACCGTGGACAAGATCCGCGTGGTGGGTGGCCGTCCCCTCGAAGGCACCGTCCGCATCTCGGGGGCCAAGAACGCCTCGCTCCCTGCCCTCTGCGCCGCCTTGCTGACCGAGGAGCCGGTGCGCCTCACGAACGTTCCCGAGGTACGCGACATCCGGACCATGGGCCGCGTGCTGACCGCGCTGGGGGCGGCCGCGGAGTTCCGGGTGGGGGGCGTCGTGGACGTGCACCGAGGCGCCGTACGAGCTGGTCAAGACGATGCGGGCCTCGGTGCTCGTCCTCGGCCCGGTGCTGGCCCGGGAGGGCCGGGCCCGGGTGTCGCTCCCCGGCGGATGCGCGATCGGCGCCCGCCCGATCAACCTCCACCTCCTGGCCCTCGAGAAGATGGGCGCGGCCATCGACGTCGAGCACGGCTACGTGGAGGCCCATGCCGAGCGCCTCCACGGCGCCGAGATCGACTTCGATACCGTGACCGTGACCGGCACCGAGAACCTGATGATGGCCGCCAGCCTGGCCGACGGCGAGACCGTGTTGCGGAACGCGGCCTGCGAGCCCGAGGTGGGAGACCTTGCCGAGCTGCTGGTCGCCATGGGGGCGAAGATCGAAGGGGCGGGCACCCCGACCCTGCGCGTGCTCGGGGTTCCGTCCCTGCACGGCGCTTCGCACCGCGTGATCCCGGACCGGGTCGAGACCGGGACCTACATCGTCGCCTGCGCGATCGCCGGGGGCGAGATCGAGATCCACGAGTGCCACCCCGCCCATCTCCAGCCCGTCATCGGGAAGCTCAGGGAGGTCGGCATTCGCATCGAAGAAGGCCCGGACAACCTGCGGGTGCGCGCGCCGCGCCGGCTCCGCGCGGCCAACGTCACGACCCTCCCCCATCCCGGATTCCCCACCGACATGCAGGCCCAGTACATGGCCCTCATGACCCAGGCCGGCGGGGTGAGCACGATCACGGAGTCGATCTTCGAGAACAGGTACATGCACGTGGCGGAGCTCGAACGCATGGGGGCCCACCTGCGGGTGGACGGGCGGACCGCGCTCGTGACCGGCCCCACCCCCCTCTCGGGGGCGCAGGTGATGGCCACGGACCTGCGGGCCTCGGCCTGCCTGGTCCTGGCCGGCCTGGCCGCGACCGGAGAGACGATCGTGGACCGCGTCTACCACCTCGACCGTGGCTACTACAGGATCGACGAGAAGCTGCGGGGCCTGGGAGCGGACATTGAGAGGATCGGCTAGCCTCTTGTCCGCGCTTCCGAAGACCCGGCCGGCCACCCTCCACCGGGCGCTCGGCGAGTGGTACGCGCGCAGCCGGCGCGACCTGCCCTGGCGCCGCACCCGCGATCCCTTCCGCATCTGGGTCTCCGAGGTGATGCTCCAGCAGACCACCGTTCGCGCCGCCACTCCGTATTACGAGGCTTTCGTGAATCGCTTCCCCACCCTCGCGCAGCTTGCCGCCTCGACGGACGAAGACGTGCTCGCGGCGTGGTCCGGCCTGGGCTACTACCACCGCGCCCGCAACCTGCATCGCGGCGCCCGGCATGTCGTCGAGCGGCACGGAGGCAGCTTTCCCAGGACGATCGAGAAGGCCCTCGCCGTTCCGGGGGTCGGGCTCTATACGGCCAGCGCCGTGCTCTCCATCGCGTACGGGCTGCCGTTCCCCGTGGTCGACGGCAACGTAAGGCGGGTGCTAGCAAGGCTATTCGCTCTGCGCGGCCCCGAATGGCGGCGCGACGGGGCTTTCTACAACCTGGCCGAGGAGCTGCTGCAGCGCGAGGCCCCGGGGGAATGGAACCAGGCCCTGATGGAGCTGGGGGCCAGTCCGCTGCGCACCCATTGCCGCGCGAAGGCCCTCTCCCTGGTCGAGGAGCTGCCCGAGGGCAAGGCGCGACGCCCTTCCGTCGACGTCACCGTCGCGGCGGCCCTCATCACGAAAGGCGACCGCCTGCTCCTCGTCCGCCGCGAGGCCGGCCGCCTGATGGGCCGCATGTGGGAGGTCCCCCAGACCTCGCTCGAGTCGCGGGGGCTGCCCGATCTCGCCCGTGAGATCGAGGAGCGCCACGGCCTCCGCGTCGTTGCGGGCCCCCTCGCGGTGAGCACCCGTCACGCGATCACCTTCCGCCGCATCCGCCTGGAAGGCTACCGCACAAGCCTCCGCCAACCGCCGCCCGCCGACCCGGAGCGCTATCGTTGGGTGAGCGCGGCCGAGGCGGCGGAGCTGCCCACCTCGTCCATGACCAAGAAGCTCCTGCACGGACTGCGGGATGCGCAGCTCCCGCTGGAGCTGAAGTGAGGAGCCATCGATGAGGACCGTGACGGGGATCGCCGCCGTGGCCGTGGGGCTCGCCGGGGTCTGGGCGGCCACGGCCTGGCCGCGCATCAACGACGTCGAGACCGGGCGCACTCCCGACTATCCGGACCTGCGGGTGCGAGAGTACTCGGCCAGCCCGAAGAAGGTGGCCGAGGCCGCGACGCAGGCCCTCGGGCGGCTTCCCGGGTGGTCCGTCATCGGCTCCGGCGGGGGGCCGGCAGGCCACTCCATCCAGGCCCTCCACGAGACGCCGCCCTTCGGCTTCCAGGAGGACGTGACCCTCCAGATCCGGCAGGATGGGCCGCGGACGCGGGTGAGCGTGCGCTCGCGCTCGCGGGCGGGCCCGTGGGATTTTGGCCAGAACGCCCGGAACATCCGGGAGCTCCTGGCCGCCCTGGACGCCCAGGTGTCCTGAGCGGGCGGCCGGTGTACACTTCCTCGTTGCCTGCTTCGAGGGTGATGTGAGCCAGAGCAAACCTGCGATTCCCGAGCCGACCGAGATCGCTGGCCGCTACCAGGTGATCCAGAAGCTCGGAGCCGGCGCCTTCGGCACCGTCTACAAGGCCCGGGACAAGATCCTCGGCCGCCAGCTCGCCATCAAGACCATTCGCCTCGAGGGCCTGGCCGCCGCGGGAGCGAGCCTGGACGAGATGCTCGACCGGTTCAAGCGGGAGGCCGAGGTTTCCGCGCAGCTCAAGCACCCGAACATCGTCACCGTCTACGACATCGGCAACTCGGACGGGATGAGCTACCTGGCCATGGAGTTCATCGACGGGCCCGGCCTCGAGAAGATCATCCTCTCCGGCCGGCTGCCCATCGAGCGAGCGGCCTCCCTCGGCGCCCAGGTGGCGGACGCCCTCGACTTCGCCCACCGGTACGGCGTCGTGCACCGCGACATCAAGCCCGCCAACATCATGGTGGAGGCGGGCGACCGGGTGAAGGTGACGGACTTCGGCATCGCCAAGGTCACGGACTCCGGCGAACACCTGACCATGACCGGGAGCCTCCTGGGCACGCCCTCCTACATGAGCCCCGAGCAGGCCCGCGGAGGGGCGATCGACGGGCGCAGCGACCTCTTCTCGCTGGGCTGCGTGGTCTACGAGATGCTCGCCGGCAAGAAGGCCTTCCGGGGAGAGTCAATCACCGCGCTCATCTTCAAGATCATCACCGAAGAGCCGCCGAACATCCGCGAGCAGGACCCCGACATCCCCGACGAGATGGTGCGGATCATCACCAAGGCCCTTTCCAAGTCGCCCGAGGCCCGCTATCAGACCGGACGCGAGATGGCCGACGACCTCCTGGCCCTCGCCCGGCCGGGCTCGACTCCCACCATCCGCCAGCTCGAGACGCCGACCGCGCCGGGCAGCACGCTGTCACCCACCGCGGCTCCGACGTTCAAGGGCCCGGCCCCCGCCGGCCCGCCGACCCTGAACGCTCCCATCACGCTGAGCTCCTCCCCGACGAAGATCGGAGCGGCGGCGCCGCCGACTCGCGTGGCGCCGGCCCCGCCGACCGTGCTGGTTCCCACCCCGCCGCCGCAGCGGCGGCCCATGCCGCCGGCCCGAGCCGAAGCGCCTCGCAAATCGGGGGGCGGCGCCGGGCTGCTGATCGGGCTGGGAGTGGCGGGGCTCTTTTTCATGGGCGTCCTGGCGGTGGGAGGCTGGTACCTGTTCCTGCGCAAGCCCTCGGGCCCGGCCATCACCGACGCGCCTCCTTCGACGGAAGCATCCAACCCCGTGACGGCACGCGGGACGGAGCCTTCCGCGCCGCCGCCGAGCGTAGCCCAGGGCCCGATCGACAGCAGCCCGGCGACCGTCCCCGCACAGCCCTCGGCCGCGACCGGACGGCGCGCGGAGCCACCCCCGACCGTCCCGCGGTCCGGCAACCCATCCGGCGGCCAGACCGCCGGACGCACAACCGCCGGCGGCACCACGTCACGTCCAGCGGACGCGGGGACCCCCGCAACGGACATGTCGTTCCTGGACAACGAGGAGCCGATCGAGACGACGGACGGCCGCGCGGCAGGCGAGACGGTGGCCAGGGGCTACAACAGCGATCGGGGGCAGCAGAGCGGCCGGACCTTTGGCGCCACGGGGCAACTCGGGCGGCGCCCCAGGAACCCCCGGCCGTCCGGGCCGATCGAGCTGTCGGCCATCAAGACCCTTCGGTACCTCATGGACAACCAGGAGGCGTTCCGCAAGAAGAGCGGCCACTACGGCACCTTCGTCGAGCTGCTCGGCCACACACCGTTCGACACGCCTCACAACGCGGACTCGTTCCAGCGCCGGGGCTATCGCTACGGCCTGGAGGTCGCGAGCGACGGCTTCAAGATCACGGCGATGCCCGTCCAGCCCGGCCCGCGCGCGTTCAGGGGCGACGATTCCGGCTACATCCTTCCGGGTGTCGAGTAGGTCGAAGGCTCCCGAGCCGCGTCAGAACTTCTCGGGCCGCACCTCGGCGAAGAACGGGGCCACGCCCTCGAAGATCTCCTGAGCGCGCCGCACGTCCGCCTGGGTGAAGTCGGGGCCGGCTTCCGCCGGGGTCTCCCCCTTGCGGCTGATCTGGGCCACCCCGAGAGGATGGCCGCGGAACACGATGGGGACCGTGATCATCTTCTGGATGGGCACCACCCGGTCCCGCAGCTTCACGCTCTCGAAGAACGCGACGTGCTTGACCATCGGCACGTTGTTCATCGCTTCGCCGGCCTTCTTGCCGAGCACGCTCACCGCGATCGAGTCGCGCTTGGTCACCGGGATCGTGCCGAGGTCGGTGAACTTGCGGGGCGCGATGAACCGCAGGTGCTTGTTGTCCGAGGTGAGGATGAGGATGGCCACCTCGTCGGCCTTGCACGAGAAGAGGGACGTGATGGCCTTCACCACGCGCTCCGACATGTCGAGGATGAGCTCCTTCGGGTCGGCGACCTTGCTCTTCTGCGCGGCCATCGCGCCCAGGATGTCGTGGAGCTCTTTCATCCCACTTCCTTCCGATGCGATCAAACCGATGCATTCGAAAATCGCGCGATTATAGCACGCGGCTCCGGGCCGCTCTCCGCCTATCGGAGACGCACGCCTTCCAACCACGCCGCTCCGCTCACTGCGGGATGCGCTCTGAGCACGGCGCGCAGGCGGCTCCACGAAGACTCCGCGAGCCGGCGGATGGCACCGTCCACGACCAGGTCTCCCCCGCCCACCTCGGCCCGGTCCAGCAGGTCGGCCTCGCCGTAAGCGGCTCTTCCGCGGGCGACCACGAGAGCGATCGTCCGCCGGTCGCCATCCAGGAAGCGGTCGAGATCGTCGACCACCACGAAGTCGGCCACGCCACCTTCCTCGTATCCGCCCGCCGGCAGCCGGGCCACCTCGGCGCTCGCCCGGGTGGCCAGGTCGAGGAGAGCCGGATCGTCGAAGAGTCCCTCGCGACGGGCCGCCGCGAGGTTGGACAGGGCGTCGCGACTCCCCGAAGGCGGGCTGTCGCTTCCCAGGGCGACCCGCACGCCGGCCGCGCGCAGCTCGCGAATCGGCGCGGTGGCTCCGTAGAGGCGGCGGTCCGCCTCGGGACACCAGACGACCGAAGCCTGGGCGGACGCGATGCGCGCGGCATCCTCCGCCCGCAGCCCGGTGCCGTGCACGATCACCGTGTTTTGCCGCAGGACGTTCGCCTCCGCCAGGGCGTCGAGCTCCGCGCGGGCCCGGTCGTCGGTCCCTTCGGCTGCGCGCACGAACCAGGGGATACGCCGGTCGGTCGAACGATAGGTGCGCCGCAGGGCCCTGGTCCGTCCCGGCGAGTCCGCGAACTGGTAGCGCCCGAGCACACGGACCGGGAAGTCATCGCGCTGCAGCGATCGGTGCGGCGGGTGGTGGTGCACGACCGCGGTCGCGCCGGCGAGCAGATTCCGGAGGCCTCCCAGGAACAGACGATCGGCGAGGGGCACGTCCACCGCCGCGCGCACCGCCGGCTCGGCGATCGCTTCGACGGACGCGGCCCAGTCGTAGAAGCTCACGAAGGGCGGCGAGCCGAGGGGCGGGAACACCGAGAGGTCGAGCTGGTCGTGGGCATTCACCAGGCCGGGGAGCAGCCACCGGCCCCCCAGGTCCAGCCGCGGGCCGCGGGCGTTCTCCACTCCGACGACGCGACCCTCCAGGAGCGCCACGTCGCGCCCCGCGTCGCTCCCGAGGAGCCGGGCGTTCCCGAGGACGAGGGCGCCGGCCTTCCGCGTCAGTCCTGGGCTCCGACCTGGGGACGGCTGCGGCCGGTGCGGATGCGGGCCGATCCCTCGACCGCGTGTCGCTCGAGGTCGAGGCCGTAGAAGCCGAGGCGAACCCGGGCCCGCGCGACCAGGCGCAGCAGACGCTTGCCAACGCCGCCCCCCGGCGGCCGCCCGGCTTCCCCGAAGAAGAATTGCAGGCGCGAGGCGCGCCGGCGCTGGGCGTCGGGGACCCAGCGGCCGGGCACCTCCAGGCCGGCCCCGATCCAGTCTTCGAGCCGCTCCGGCACGGGGAAGCCCGGCGGCATCGCGCCCGGCGCCCCGGGGTGGGGAGCGTGGAGCCATATCGGAGCTTCACAGCGCGGGTCGATGCGCCGCAAGGCTCGGATGAGGCGATGGATCTCCGCGAGGCCGGCGGGCCCGCGGCCGGGGAAGCCAGCCGTGAAGGCGAAGCGCCCAGGGATGCCGGCTACTCGCAGGCGGCGGGCCGCTTCGAGGATCGCCTCCGCCTCCTCGCCCATCAGCACGGTCTCGGCCCGCGGACGCACGTCGACCCGCGAGCATCCGCTCGCGGCCAAAGCGCGGAAGACCTCCGGAGAGGTGCGCCCGAGGGCGGCAGCGCTTCCCGCGGCCGACCAGGCGACGTGCACGCCGGCTTCGAGCAGCCCCCGGGCGATGGCCTCGGCCCTTCGGGGCTCGGCGAAGAAGTCCTCGTCCTGGAACGAGACCTCCGTGACCCGGAGACGTCCGACGAGATCGCGCAGCTCCGCCACCACCCGCTCCGCAGGGAGGCCGCTCCACGCCGCTTGCGGCGGGCCCGGGTCCGGCCAGGGGCGTCGACTCGAGCAGTAGTCCAGCCGACGCGCTCCCCGAACCCGGAAATAGTGCTCGAGATCGAGGAGCCTGTAGTCGGCCCGGGGAGAGAGCGCGGCATCGGCGGGGGCCCGCGGCGGTCCGATCACCACCTCTTCGGCGCGGCGCCACGCGAGCCCTGCGAGGTCCGGCGAATCCCGCTCGGCCCGAAGCGCTGCCACCAGCTCGCCCAACGTCTCTTCTCCCGGCCCCATCGCACAGGCGTCCACCACCTCCGAGGCCAGGCATTGCGCGGGAAGGATCGTCGGGTGCCCTCCGCCCCAGACGATCGGCAGCTCCGGGTTGGCCGCGCGAACGGCGCGCGAGATGCGCAGCGCGTCGCCGATGTTGCGGCCGCTGCGGACCGTCACCCCGAGGCAAAGGGCCTCGCGGGCGAGACCGGCCACGCGCGCCTCCGGGGCGAGATCGAGCCGGCCGTCCACGATCACGACGGGCTGGTCGGCCAGTGCCGAGCCCACGTGCAGGAGGCCGAGCGGCATCACCCCTTCGCGTTCGCGCGGCTGGTAGAGCACGACCGGCCCGCGCAGCCTCAACGGCGAAATCCCTCGAGCACCGTGAAGGCGCCGAGACCGCGAAAAAGGGGACGCCGGCGCACGAGGCTCTCGGCGGCCGCGAGAAGCCCGAAGAGCTGCGGGCGGTCGGCCGCCCAGCCGGCGTCGCCTGCCGCGGGCAGGAGCACCCCGAGCGCGAAGGAGCCACGCCACGCGAAAGACGGCCCGAGGCCCTCGCGCAGGTCGCGGGGCGACGCGGACAGCGGTCCACCGTGGAGCCGCGCCGCCCGGCGGCTCCGCCAATCCCCGCGGCCGGTCAAAGCGAGCGCGAGCAGGGCCGGCAGCGGACGCCCGTTCGTGACGGAGAGCAGCAGGGGCGCCCCGGGACGAAGGGCCCTCGAGAGCCAGCTCGCGAGCCAGGGCACCTGCACTCCGTCGAGAGCGCCCGGGGCGGACAGGGCCGCATCGAAGGCCCCGTCGGCTTGCGGGGCTTCGGACCGGATCTCGAGGACACGCGCCCCGGGCGGGAAGAGCACCCGCCGCCGCTCGTCGAGGACGTGCCGGAACACCAACGCGATGGGGTCGGGCCCGGCGGAAACCGCAGGGACGAAACCGCCCTCAGCCATCCCGCCTCGCGAGCACCACCGGAAAGAGCGGGGCCCGACGTCCGCGGAGCAGTACCTGACGCACGTCCCCCGCCCACTCACGGAGCCGTTCGGGCCATCCGTGCACCTCGGCCGTCCAGCCCGCCGCGGAGAACAGGGCGGGGACCTCGTCGAGCACGAGGTAACCGGGCTGGTTCTCGCGGGGGACGGAAAGCCGGTACCGCTTCTGCTGCTCCTTCATCGCGCGGGCCACCGCCGCCTCCCCGTCCTCGCGCCGGCGGAATACGGGTGAGTCGAGGACGAGCAGCAGCCCACCCCGGCGCGTCACCCGGCGCAGCTCGACGAGGGCGCGCGACAGTCGGGTACCGTGGTGGAGGGAGCCCGGAGTCACCACCAGGTCGAAACGCCGGGGCTCCACGGGCAGCGCCTCGATCTCGGCCTCCGCCCGGGGAAGCGGCGCCCCTCCGGTCAGGCGCTCCGCCGCGAGAAGTCCGTCCTCGGCGTCGAGGTTCACGTCCACCGCGGCCACTCGGTGCCCGCCCGCGAGAAGGCGGGCGGCGGCCCAGGCACACCCGCCTCCAACCTCGAGCACGTTCCAGGGGCCGCGGCCGAGCCGGTCCGCGGCGAGGGCGAGGCCCTCGCGGAGCGCCCTTGCGCGGCGGCGCCAAACAGCCGCGTGGGGGTGGCCGGGTTCGACATCGGGCAGGCCCGGCTCGGCTCGCCAGCCCGCGTCGCGGCGCACGCGCTGCTCGAGCTCGAGAATGGGCTGCACCTCGCGCCGCCGATCCTCGGGGAGCAGACGATGGACGCCTTCCAGGGTGGCGAAGAAGCGGCCCTCGGCGCGGCAGAAGAGGCCGTGGGCATGCACCTCGAGGGGATCCGCGCAGTAGGAGCAGCACCAGCCGACCCAGGTCTCGGCCTCCCGTATGTCGGCGCTCGCGACCTCGTCCTTCATGGCTCCCGGTCCCCGCCTTCAGCATAGCGGACAACGCTCCCGAGGTCCCGCAGCAGTCCGGGCACCAGCCAAAAGGCCGCGCCGAGAGTGGCCGCGTAGGCCAGGAGACCGATCCCGACCGCGACCGGCAACGGCGCCGCCGGGGCGAGGCCGACCAGCACCGCCATGGGGATGCTCACGAGCAGGGCCCGGACGGTGGGCGCGACGGGATTGACGCGGAAGCCCGCCGTCGCGCAGGCGTGGGTGGTCAGGGCCAGGAGCGCCATCTCCGAGACCATGAACCCCCAGGCCGCGCCCAGACCGCCGAAGCGCGGGACCAGGAGGAAGGCCAGGGCCGCTGCGAGCCCAACCCGCACCGCGGTGAGCCGGGGGAGCCAATCTCCCCGCCCGGACGCGATCAGCGCGTTGACCAGCATCCCGTTCAGGAACAGAGGCACCACCGCCAGGGCCAGGACGCGCAGGCTGGGAGCGGCCTCCGCGTAGTCCGCCCCGAAGATCAGGCTCAAGAGGCTCGGGGCCACCAGCGCCGCACCGGCGGCCGCCGGCACCCCGAGGAACGCGACCGTGGCCACCGTGCGCCGGCGCACTGCGTCCCCTGCGCCGGAGAGCGCTTCCCGGGTCAAGGCCGGCATGGCGCCCGCGCCCACCGCGCTCGGAACCAGGTTCAGGAACTCCACCACGCGCAACGCGGTGACGAAGAGGCCCGTCTCGCGGTCGCCGTGAAAGTGCCAGACGGCCAGCATCTCGACGCGGAGGCTCAGCAGGGCGAGGCCACCGTTCACCGCGAGCGGCGCCGAGGCCCGCAGCACCGCGGCGATCCCGGGATCGGAGGGGACGGAGGCCACGGAGGGCACGGAGAGAGCTCTCTCCGTACTCCCCGTGCCGCGGAGGAGCCAGGCCCCGAGCGCGATGGACGGCACGGCCGAGGCCACGAACGCCCAGGAGACGCCGATGAGGCCCAGGCCCCGGCCCAGCGCGACCCATACCAGGGCCACCCCGAAGACCCGCAGGCACAGGATCAGCCCCGACTCGCGCAGCCGATGGCCCCGGGCGCGCAGGGCCACGCCCAGGAACTCGCTCCAGCCCGCGAGCACGAAGAAGAGGACGAGGGGGATGAACACGGGCCCCCAGGGGATCCCGAGGAGGCACGCCAGGAACACGATCGCGGTGAGGATCGCCTTGGCCCGGACCATGGTGCCGAGGGGCAGCTCCCGCGCGACCAGCGCCCGCGATGCGGTGGCCTGGAGCCCCAGCTCCGCGGCTTCCGCCGCGATCACGGCAATCACCGAATGGCGCGCGAAGAGGCCGAACGCGGCAACCCCGAGGCCACGGGTGAGGATCGGGGTCGTGAGGAAGCCCAGCAGACGCGAGACGAGCTCGGTGCCGAGCTTGATCGCGCTGCCCCGAGTGGCTTCGCTCGCCTCGCTCCTCGGGGCCGGCGGGTTGCTGGGGCTGTCCGTCACGGGCGCCCATGATACCCTTGCGGCTTCCCATGACGGCCGAAATCCGATGCTGATGCGCACACTCACGATGCTGTCCGCCTGGGCGGCGACAGCCGTCCTGCTCGGTTGGCCGCGACTCGCGGGAGCGGAGCGCCGCAAGCTGGCCCTCCTCTCCAGCGGAGCGGGCCTCGTCGCGCTGATCCTGGCCATGGGGGCGGAGGGCTTCCGCGAATCGCCGACGGTGGCCGTGTTCCTCCTCGGCACGACTTACGTGACCGAGAAGGCCTCCGCCTCGGCCAGCCTGCCCTACTACGTCCTCACCGGAGTCTTCCTGACCCTCGGCTTCGTGGGCCTCGCCCTGGGCGACGAGGAGGCCCGTGCCATTGGCAAGCGCTGGCTCGTGGGCGCGATCGGCCTGGGCTGGCTCGTCACCGCGCTGCGCTTCCTGCTGGAGAAGGTGGCGGCGCCGGCGGCCTGGACCCAGGCGGTCGGAGTGACCTGGATGGCCCCGGTCGCGGGCGCTTTCTTCTGGGTGTGCCTGCGCGCGGAGGGGAGAGGCATGAGAGCCCTGCTCGCGAGCCTCGTGGTGTACGCGTACGCAGTACGGGGGGCGGTGGCCCTCCTGATGGTCGCGGCCACGAGCCTCCGCCTCGGCT
>WNFL01003364.1_pt1 | contig 12395 bp, 10 predicted proteins | sample 5400361 | NCBI WGS metagenome assembly WNFL01 (sample SAMN13153351, study PRJNA577476) | soil metagenome | isolation source: 40 cm soil on Douglas fir-dominated hillslope | place: USA:California | collected 2013-09-17
GCACCTAACCTCACGGAGGAGGTGCCATGGTCCCAGCCTGGAAATGCGCGTGCGGAATGCACGCGACACAGGAGCAACACGACGCGAGCGTCGAGAAACGCTCGGAGGAAGCGATCCACGCAGCCGTCTTGAATGCCCTGATCCCGAAGCAAGGGCAGCGCCGCCGCTTCCTCCAGGCCGTCGGCGTACCCACCGTCGCCGCGGCCATTTCCAGCCTCTTCCCGTTCGCTTCCCTCCAAGCCATGGCGCAGGAGAAGGCGCCGCTCGAGAAGAAGGACCTGAAGATCGGCTTCATCCCGATCACGTGCGCCACGCCGCTCATCATGTCGGCGCCGCTCGGGTTCTACGAGAAGCAGGGACTCAACGTCTCGCTCGTGAAAACGGCGGGATGGGCGCTTATCCGCGACAAGGTCACCAATAAGGAGTACGACGCCTCGCACCTGCTGGCGCCGATGCCCCTCGCGATGTCGATGGGCGTGGGATCGGGGCCGCTGCCGATGAACGTGGCGACGATCCAGAATTCGAACGGCCAGGCGATCACCCTCGCCCTCAAGCACAAGGACAATCGCGATCCGAAGAACTGGAAGGGCTTCAAGTTCGCCGTTCCCTTCGAATTCTCGATGCACAATTTCCTGCTGCGCTACTACCTGGCCGAGCATGGCCTCGATCCGGATAAGGACGTGCAGATACGCGTGGTGCCGCCGCCGGAGATGGTCGCGAACCTGCGCGCGAACAACATCGACGGCTATCTCGGCCCCGATCCCTTCAACCAGCGCGCGGTGTACGACCAGGTGGGCTTCATCCACCTCCTCACCAAGGAGCTGTGGGATGGCCATCCATGCTGCTCGTTCGGCATGCGGGCGGAGTGGGTCAAGGAGAATCCGAACAGCTTCGCCGCGCTCTATCGCGCCGTGCTCGAAGCCGCCGCGATGGCCTCGGGTCCGGAGAACCGCGCGACCATCGCCAACGCGATCGCGCCCGCCAACTACCTCAACCAGCCGGTGCCTGTGCTCGAGCAGGTGCTCACCGGCAAGTACGCCGACGGGCTGGGCAACGTGAAGAACGTGCCCGACCGCATCTACTTCGATCCGGTGCCGTGGGATTCGCTCGGCGTCTGGATCCTCACGCAGATGAAGCGCTGGGGCTACGTGAAGGGCGACGTGCGCTACGCCGACATCGTCTCGCAGGTCTACCTGATGACCGAGGCGAAGAAGCGCATGAAGGAGGCCGGCATCCTCGCGCCCGCCGCCATGCCGAAGAAGATCGTCGTCATGGGAAAGCCCTTCGACACGACGAAGCCCGACGCGTACGTCTCGAGCTTCGCGATCCGGCGGGCGTGACGGTGTCGCAGCGCCTGCGCTCGGGGGTCCTCTCGCTGCTGATCGCCGTGATCGCACTGGGCTTCTGGCACCTGTCCACACTGCAGCCGTCCACCGGTTCCGCGAAGGCGGTGGATCCGGAGTACGCGAAGCTCATGGGCCTCGACCGGACGAAGCGCGGCGGGATGCCCTCGCCCGCGGAGGTCGGCAAGACCGCGTGGAAGCAGATCTCCAATCCTTTCTACGATGCGGGCAGCAACGACAAGGGCATCGGCATCCAGCTCGGCTATTCGGTTGGGCGCGTGATGCTCGGTTTCGCGCTGGCCGCCGCGCTCGCCATCCCGCTCGGCTTCGTGACCGGGCTTTCGCCCATCATCTACGGCGCGCTGAATCCCTTCATCCAGGTGCTGAAGCCGATCTCGCCGCTCGCCTGGATGCCGCTCGCCCTCTACACGATCAAGGATTCGGCCATCTCCTCGATCTTCGTCATCTTCATCTGCTCGCTCTGGCCGATGCTCATCAACACGGCGCACGGCGTCGCCAGCGTACGGCGCGACTGGATCAACGTCGCCAGGACGCTGGAGGCCGGGACGATGCGCACGTGCTTTCGCGTGATCCTGCCGGCCGCGGCGCCCACGATCCTCACCGGCATGCGCATCTCGATGGGCATCGCGTGGCTGGTGATCGTGGCGGCCGAGATGCTGGTCGGCAACCTCGGCATCGGCTACTTCGTGTGGAACGAGTGGAACAACCTCTCGCTCTCCAACGTGATCTTCGCGATCCTCGTGATCGGAGTTGTCGGCATGGCGCTCGACCTCGCTTTCGGCGCGCTGCAGCGCGCCGTCACGTATGTCGAAGCCTGACTTCCTGCTCGTGCGCGAGCTGGGCAAGTCGTACGGCGACCGCGCCGTCTTCGAGCACGTCTCCTTCACGATGGATCGCGGCGAGTTCGTCTGCGTGATCGGCCACTCGGGCTGCGGCAAGACGACGATCCTCAACATCCTCGCCGGCCTCGATCAAGCCACGGAAGGCGAAGCGGTGATGGATGGGCGCGAGATCGGGGGGCCGTCGCTCGACCGCGGCGTCGTCTTCCAGGGGCATGCGCTGATGCCGTGGCTCTCCGTCGCAGGCAACATCGCCTTCGGCGTGCGCTCGCGCTGGCCCGATTGGCCTCGCGACAAGGTGATGAAGCAGGTGCAGAAGTACGTCGACCTTGTGCGCCTCACCGGCAATGAGCAAAAGAAGCCGTCGCAGCTCTCGGGCGGAATGAAGCAACGCGTGGGCATCGCGCGGGCCTTCGCGATCGAGCCGCGCATGCTTCTGCTCGACGAGCCCTTCGGCGCGCTCGACGCGCTGACCCGCGGAGCGATCCAGGACGAACTGCTCTCGATCTGCGCCGCAACGAACCAGACGGTCTTCATGATCACGCACGACGTGGACGAGGCGATCCTGCTCGCCGATCGCATCCTGCTCATGACGAGCGGCCCGCGCGCGCGCATCGCCGAAGTCGTGCAGAACACGCTGCCGCGCGCCCGCACGCGCGCCGATGTGCACCACCATCCGCACTACTACCGCATCCGCAACCACCTCGTCGATTTCCTCACGAACCGCGCGGCGCCGCCGGTGCGCGAGATTCCACGCTACCTGGCGCAAGTGAAATGAACCCTCGAGGAGCCTCGCCATGAAACGATCCGAAGCCGAAACCGCCGCTGTCGCCGCCGTGTCCCTGTCCAGGCCCATGACGCGCGAGGACGTGACCGACCTCATCTACTCGCTCAAGGTGCAGAAGGGCATCAAGTGGGCGGATGTCGCGAAGAAAGTCGGCCAGTCGAAGGAATGGGTGACCGCCGCGTGCCTGGGACAGATGACGCTCACCAGGGAGCAGGCGGACAAGGTCGGCAAGATCTTCGGCCTGCCCGCCGAGGCGGTGAAGCTGCTGCAGGTCGTGCCCTACAAAGGCTCGCTGCCGACGGCTGTCCCGACCGACCCGCTGATCTATCGCCTCTACGAGCTCGTGAATGTGTACGGCATCACGATCAAGGAGCTGATCCACGAGGAATTCGGCGACGGAATCATGAGCGCCATCGACTTCAAGATGGACATCGTGCGCGAGCCGGATCCCAAGGGCGACCGCGTCGTGATGACGCTGAACGGGAAGTTCCTGCCGTACAAGACGTACTGAAACAGGAATGCGATCGCCTTCTCTTCAGAGTGATGTAAGCACCTTCACGTCCGGGTAGCCCATCAGCTTGAGCACGAAATAGTTGGCCGCGGCCTCGCCCGGATCGTCGGAGATGCTGATGATCTCGGCGTAGCGCGGCACGCCGGCCTTCACGAGGATCGTCCAGATGTCCTTCGCGGGCTTCGGCGCTCCCTTGGCGTCCAGCAGGTCGGTGAACGGCACGTGGATCACCTTGCCTTCCGGCAGCTTCGCGGGAAGCGACTTGCCCGACGCGAGATAGACCCTGGGATACAGGCTTTGCGTGCGCTGCGCTTCGCGCTGATTCACGGGATAGGCCTTCGGCGGCGCAGACATCATCATCGCGGCCTTCTTCGGATCGGCGGCGTCGGCTCCCTTCACGACCGCCAGGCCCGCGAAAGCCCAGTCGTCCACGGACTCCGCGAATACCGAGACCTTCTTCTGGCCGACTCTCTCCAGCATGAGGTAGGCGAGCGCGGAGTCGGGATTCAATCCGCCGTTGGAGACGATCACCGCCTCGTAGTCGACATCGACGCCCGCGCGCCCCAGTTCTTCCGCGAGCTTCGCCGGCGTCGAGAGATTGCGCCGGAAATCGTCGGCGGGGACGTTGATCGCGAACGGCACGTGCGATTCCTTGAACGATGCGGCCGGACGCACGTCGATGACGCTGATCCTCGAGGCGCCGAACATGCGCAGCATCTGCTGGTTCCAGCCGCTCAGCCATTCCCTCTCGCGCAGCTGGCTCGGCGCGTCGTAGGTCCAGAACGGCAGCCCGCGATCGTCACGCAGCCACTCGAGCTGCGATTCCTTGTAGAGCTTCACCTTCGGATAGTCGAGCATCACCTTCGCCGCGAAGAACGGCACGCTCGCCGCGATGCCGCCGCCGCAATGCGTGTAGACCTGCTGCTCGGGCCTGATCCCGAGGTAGGCGAGCATGCGACGGATCTCCTCGGGGGACTTGAACGTCTTGTCCGCATTGAAGTAATCGACCGCGGGCGTCATGATCGCGTGGGGAATGTGGCCCGCGCGGTCGAAGAATTTCATGCCACCGAAGTGCTGCGCCGGATCGAGCGCCTCCACGAGCGCGTTGTTCGCAGGATCGCCGGATGCGACGAGCACCTCCGGCAGGCGCACGCGCACCTCGTCCTTCACCTTCGCGACGCGGAAACTTCCGGGGTTCGGCGCCGACGTCGGATCCTTGGTGATCGCGCCGCCCGCGGCCTGCCACTTGGCGAAGCCGCCGTCGAGGATGGCGAGCTTGCCGGGAGGAAATCCGTAGTAGTAGAGATCGAAGAAGAGGCTGGTGGCGAAATACGTGCCGCCCTGGTCGTAGATCACGACCTGCTGGTCCGGGCTCACGCCCCACGATTGGATGAGGCGCTCCATCTGCGCCGGTGTCATCTCGAGGGCGCCGAAGCTGAACACGTCCACGTTCACCGCGCCGGGAACGTGGCCGGCGGCATGCAGCTTCGTGGGCGAGGCATCGATCACGTACACGTCGCCGCGATCGAGGTTCTTCGCGAGCCATTCGGCCGTGACGAGATTCCCTCCACCGGCGGCGTTGACCTGCACGACGAACGAAACGGCGGCGATTGCCAGCAGCCAGTGCATCACGCGTTTGGTCATGGTTTTCTCCCCGGAATCAAGGATATGACGGTGCGCCCCCGGCGCAGGGAAAGACATGGCAATCCAGACGAAGCACGGCTGGGCGGAGCGAGCTACGAATCCAGGGGGACGAGCTCCGCGGAGGGGCTGCCATGACCTGTTATATTCCCGACCCTTGACGGCAACGGGAGAGGGACATGGGCACGCGGCTTGTCGCAGTTTTTTTCGCCCTGGCGATCATGTCGCTTTCCGCCTTCTCCCAAGCCCCGCCCTCGGCCGCCACCCTCCACCTCGTCCTCGTCCTCGACGGGCTTCGCCCCGACAGCATCAACGCGCAGGACACGCCGAACCTCCATCGGCTGCGCACCGAGGGCGTGACGTTCGCAAACAGCCACGCGGTCTTTCCGACGGTCACGCGCGTGAACGCATCGGCCATCGGCTCCGGCACCTATCCGGCGCGCAACGGGCTGATGGGCAATACGGTTTTCATTCCCGCGGTCGATCCGAAGCGCGCGTTCAACAATGACGATGCGCGGCTGCTCATGAAGCTCGGTGACGACGTGCTCACCGCACCGAGCCTTGCGGAGCTGATGGAGAAATCGGGCGAGAAGCTCGTGGTGGTGAGCTCGGGCTCGACGGGCAGCGCGTTACTCCTCGCGCCTCGATCGCCGAAGGGAATGGGAACGGTGATCAACGGCTATTTCGAGGGACAAGCCTCGTATCCGCGCGACGCCGGCGACGAGGCGGTGAAGCGATTCGGTCCCGCATCGACCAAGGCAGGCGCCAGGGATTCCTTCGATGACGCGGCCGCCTGGGGCATGAAGGTGCTGGGCGATTACGTGCTGCCGGACCTCAAGCCGCGCGTCGCGATCGCATGGCTCACGGAGCCGGACCACATCCAGCACGCGTTCGGCGCGGGAAGCCCGCAGGCGCTCGAGTCGATCCGCCGCGACGATGCGCTGGTCGGCCGCCTCCTCGAACGCCTTGCCGCGCTCGGCCTCGCGCAGCGCACCAACGTCTTCGTCCTTTCCGACCACGGCTTCGGGCAGACGGTGCACAACGTGAACGTCGCGCAAGCGCTCAAGGACGCGGGGCTCGCGGCGAACGAAGACGATGTCGTGATCGCGAGCAGCGGCCAGGCGGTGGCGCTGCACGTGAAGGGACACGATCGCGCGCGCATCGCGAAGATCGTGGAATTCCTGCAGAAGCAGCCTTGGTGCGGCGTGATCTTCACCGCCGCGCCGCGTTCGGGCGATTACATAGGAAACGCACCCGGCACTTTCGCGCTCGAGCACGCCCACCTGGGCGGCCACGAGCGCAGTCCCGACATCGTCTTCACGTTCCCGTGGACATCGGCGCGCAATCGCCATGGCGTCCCCGGCACCGACTACAACCAGACGACGAGCGGCGTCACGGGCCCGGTAACGACGGACGCCGCGAATCACGGTGGCATCGGGCCCTGGACGGTACGAAACACGATGCTCGCGTGGGGTCCCGACTTCAAGCGCGGTGCGATCGTGCGCGCACCGGCAGGGAATGTGGACGTCGCGCCCACGCTCGCGTTCCTGCTGGGCATGCGCCAGGTGCTCGCGGGAATGGACGGACGCCCGCTCCTCGAGGCGCTCGCAAACGGTCCCGACGAAGAGCAGATGCCGACGGAGACACGCACCCTTCAGGTCGCGAACGGCGCCTACCGCGCCGTGCTTCAGGTGAGCGAGGTCATGGGCAAGCGTTATGTGGACAAAGGATGGCGGATTCCCTGATCCGTCGTCATCCAAACAGTTCCCGGTCCGCGTAGTGCAGGTCCTTCGGATCGAAGTACGACTGCGCCCACTTGTCGGTCGTCCCCAGGAACCATTTCTTGCTGACCGCTGCATCGTTGGGCGTCGGTGACGGCTTGCTCTTCGGACCGGTCTGGTAGTTGTCCAGGAAGTTGAAGTGGTCCACCAGGCCGAGCGCCTCGATGGCGAAGGCGGTCGCCACGTCGCTGTCCTGGATCGCAAGCAGGTTATCGCCGTTGTTCTCTTCGCCGCCGTTCGCGAGGTTCGAGGATCCGCAATAGACCACGGCATCGGGCCGCTCGAAGCCGCACACGACGAACTTGTGATGGACCTGGTGGCCGATTCCCCCGATGTTCGGCACCTGGGCGAACGGCTCCGGAAGCACCGTGTTGAGCGGCTTGCCGGTCACCAGCAGTCCGGACTTGCGCCCCGGCTTGTACAGCTGGATTCCCTTGGTGCTGTCCGAGATGCCGAAGCTGAAGATCGCCTGTTTCGCATGCAGCGAAGCCAGCGCCGTGTAGACGGGGCTCGTTCCGTTGTCGATCTGCATGACGGCGAAGAGGACGCTTCCCGACTTCTTGCCCTTCTTGCCCTCCTGCGCGATGCGCGTGGCCACGTCATTCAGCGTCGTGGCGACGAACTGCGGATCGTGGGGAGCGAAAGTGATCGCCGTCTTCGGCGTGCCGGCCGCGGAGAACTTGAAGGACTGTGTCGCCCAGGTCGACTGCTGGAATTTCTTGAGCTTGATCCCGTCCGTCCACGCCTGCTCGAAGACGCCGGCATAGGCCGCGGCAACCTGCTTGTCGTCGTACACGAGCACGTGATTCGAGTTGACGTAGAAGCCGGTCACCGAGAAGTTGGTCGAGCCGGTGAGGACCTTGAAGGGAGAGTTCACCGTGCTCCCGATCGTCGACACGATGAACACCTTGTCGTGGGCGTAGCGGCCGAACTTGCCGCGCATGATCGCGGCTGCCTTCTTCGCCGCCTTCGTGAACATCGTCTCGACCTTGTCCTCGGCCTTCTGCGTCTTCGCATTGTGGTGCAGGCCGGCGTTGTCGAGGATCATGCGCACGCGCCCCTGCCTGGCGAGCTCGACGACGAGGGTGATGAGATCGGGCTCGTTCAGGTCGTAGGCGAACATGTCCAGGTGCAGCGTCTTGTTGGCAAGGACGTCCGTCAACAGCTCGAAGATGCGTTCGCGGGCCGTGAACCCCAGCCATTCGTACTCGTCGGCGAAGGTGTACTTGACCCCTTCGTGGTTTACGCCCGAGACCTTGGACGTGTCGAAGATCAGCTCGCCGTCATTCGGCCGGATCAGCGCGTCCTTGCCGAAGTGGCGCACGAACGCCTGGGACTGGGTGAAGCCCCGGGTGAACCCGAGCTTGAGGTTGCCTTTCACGAACGGCACCACGTCGATGGACACGCTCACGCCGAGCGTGGGATCGAGGGGCTGGAGCGATTGCGCCTTGAAGTAGCGCGGCGTCACGGTGTATGTGTAGTTGCCCATCACCGGCTTCGTCCCCTGGTTCGCCGAGCCGGGCACGTGGATCCATCGAAACTTGTGGATGGGAGCGTTGACGCTCGAATTCGCAGGCTCGGTAGCGACCTGCGCATGATCGCCCGGCTTCTCGAACTGGAGATTGTTGAATAGGTAGAACGGCGGCAGCGTGCCCGCCTGGTACTGGATCGTGAACCCCGCAAGGTCCTTGCTGCTCGCCTTGTCGAGGTTGAACGCGAGAAGCGTCTTCGCGTCGCCCTGGTATGCGGTTACGGAGAACTTCCCCTTGCTCTTGCTTACGCTCGCCATGATTCCCTCCCTGTTGGCCACGCCATCGCCAGCGTGAGCGGATGCAGCTCGCGGATCGAGAGAGAACAGCGTCCGCGAAGTGCAGAATCCTCGGCACTTCGCGGACGCAGGAACAAGGGCCGTCAGTTGCGCCCGAAGTTGAACAGGTCGAACAGGTCGCCGATCGCCGGCATGTTGCCCGGCACGTAGTCGTTCACGCCCGGCGTCGGGTTCGGCAGGTTGTCGCGGCTCCGGTCGCTGAGCGTCGTACCGAGCATCCAGTTCCTCTCGACGAACTTCACGAAGGACGAATGCTCGTTGTAGACGTGGCTCACCTTCCCGCCCTTCGAGAAGTTCGACACGGCGATCATCGGAATGCGCGGGCCGGTGCCGAAGAAATCGACGGGCTGGATGAATCCCGAGTCGTAGTAGCCGCCACCTTCGTCAACGGTGACGAGGATCGCCGTGTGCGCCCAGAGCTCCGGATTCGACTGCGCGAGCTCGACGATGTTCTGCGCGAACGCCTCGAACAGCGTCCACTTCGACGACGCAGGGTGTCCGTCCATCGTCCCGTCAGGCTTCACGTACGAGACCGCGGGCAGATTGCCGCTCACCAGATCGTCGAAGAGGTCCGTCACGTCGCGCATGTGGTCGGCCACCATCGCCGGATAGCCCACCTGGTATTCGAACGGGTTGCAGATGGTGCAGTAGCTCGCCGCGAACGGGCTCGACGTGCCGGACGCGTTGAAACCGCCGCCGTAGTACTTCCACGAGATGTTGCTGGCGCTGAGGACGTCGCCGATGCTGCGCTGCTGCGTCGGCGGCACGATGTTGCTCGCCGTCGCCGCCACGCCCTTCGGCGAGAACGCGGGATTCACGTTCACCGCCTGGTAGAACTGCCCGGGGCCGCACTTCGTGTCCACGGGATACGGCAACGCGTGCAAGTAGTCGGTGATCGCGCCGATGCCCGGGTTGAGCGGGTTGGAGCAATCGAACCACTGCGCGCGGCGCGTGTAGAGATTCAGCGTGCCCGCGACGGGATCGGGATTGTAGATGCGGGTGGCGGGCGGCGTCGCGACATTGCCGGCGCCGTCGCTGTAGAACACCTGGTCGGCGAAGCCGAGCGGCAGGCTGTCCGGGCCCGTGCCCCCATGCACCGGCTGGTGATAGTTGTCGCTCATCGTGTAGGTGTCGGCGAGCATCTTGAGGAACGGCGCGTCGCCCTGCTGCATGTTGAAGAACGCCATCGTCTGGCCCGTGTCGTGCGGCGTGCCGGTGGGCGGCGTGCTGTACGTCGTCGTGATCGCCGACTGCAGGTCGTGCAGGCAGCCGGTCGGATTGTCGGGCGTCACGTGCTCGCTATCGATGGCGCAGTCCGACTGCTGGACCATCTGGAAGTACTGGTGGATGGTGTCGGCGGTGAACGCGTCGTACGGCATCGTCGGGCCCGTGAGCTGGAACGGTCCGGGTAGAAGCGAACTCACGTTGGTGATGCGCGTGTCGGGACCGAGCGTGAATGAAAGCCCGCTGCCGCCGGTCGCGAAGAGGAACTGGTCCTGCGGCGGCAGGCCGGGATCGCCGCCGGGAATGCCGAGGATGGCCGCGTAAGGCGAGTCATGACCGACGCCGCCCACATCGGGCGCGGGAAGCACCGGATAGAGGACTTTCTGCCCCAGGCGCGCGCTGGCGAAGAATTTGCCGACGTTCGGCGGCGACACGACCTGGTATTGATGCGCCTTCGCGAAATTCGGGCCGGGCGAACCGTCGGGGTTGACGATGCCCTGCGAGAGAAGATTGTTCACCTTCGCGCTGGAATTTTTCGGCGCGTAGGTGGCGAAGAGATGATCGAACGATCGATTCTCGCCGACGATGATGATCACGTGCTTGATCGGCGAGGCTGTCTTCAATGCGCGAGCGGGATCGTCTCCCGCAAGCGTGGACGTCGCGATGCCGACCGCCGACAACGCGAGCAAAGATGTACAAATTGCTTTCATGATGAACTCCGCGGTGGTGGAACGAGCCGCGAAGTCTGATCGCCGACGATGACGACGATTTGTCAGCGAGATTTCATTTCAGCGACCGAGTGTCAGCTGTTTCTGCGCAGGGAGCCGGCTGTCGGATTGATCTCCAGCCGTACGGCCGGGGACTCGAGTCGCGACGCGAGCTCCGTTTGCACCGCAGCCCACTGCGAGGAATCGGCGAGCTTCGCGAGGTGGCGGCGGTACTCCTCGCCGCTGGCGAACGAGGCGATCCACACGAACGCATTCACTCCCTCGCGCACCGGCAGCCTGGGGAAATTGTTCTCCGCGTAAAGCGTGCGCAGCTCCGCAACGGGTGCCGCGCCGGTCGCGGCCATCAACGGCCGCACGCGCTCGGCGAAGAAGCGCGTGAAGGCATCGTCCACCGGCGCCTGGAGCAAATAGATCGTTGCCACCATGAACGCGGTCATGCGTCCTGCCAGCGTGAACCCGGCTTTGCCGGCGGGTTCGAGCAGCAGCACGTCGTCGCTGTCGATCATCGTCGCATTGGCCGCTTCGCGGTGCGCCTTCCACACGGGTCCGCCGTAGAACGACTCCAGGCCCAGGGGACGATCCGCCATGCTCGAAAATCCCCGCAGCCACACAAAGCGGTCGGGATCCCGCGCATCGCGGAATTCGCCATGCAGGCGCATGCCCAACGCCGCCTGGCTGGTGACGAAATGAGTCTCGAAGAGATCGAGGAGCGCGTCCCGCTGGCCCGGCTTGAGTGTGTACTGACGCAGCTCCACGACGGGGCTCGCGTGCGCGGAAACGAGGGTGGCTGGATCCATCGGGGTTCTCCGAGGGTAACGCGCCAGTCTGCGCCGCCATACCTGTCACTTCCCGACATGTATGGCCTGAGCCGCATCGCTGCGTCAACCAAACGTCTCGTTCAGCTCCTTGCCGCTCGCCGCGCCCGCGAATCCGTCGAAGCGCCCGTCCTTCGCGAGCGTGCGAGCGGCGCGAATGAAGCCCGCCCAGGCACAGCGCGCCAACGCGCCGCCGACGCTCACGCGTCGCACGCCCATGGCTTCGACCTCCGCCATGGTGAATGCGCTCTCGCCGCCGATCAGCAGGTTCACCGGCTTCGGCGCGACCGCGGCCACCACCGCGGCGATCTGATCGCGCGTCTTGATGCCGGGCGCATAGAGGCAATCCGCGCCGGCCTCGGAGTAGGCCCTGAGGCGCTTGATCGCGTCGTCGAGGCCCGGGCGTCCCACGATGAAGTTCTCGGCGCGTCCCACGAGGAGCGTGCCGGTGCGGCTCTCGTCGATGGCGGCGCGCGCCGCGCGAATCCGTTTCACGGCGTCGTCGAGGTCGCGCAGGGGTTTCTGCTCGTCGTACGTTGAATCCTCGATCGAGAGCCCGGCCACGCCGGTATCGATCGCCATGCGGACACTTTCCGCCACCCCTTCGGGCGTCGATGCATAGCCGGCTTCAAAATCCGCGTTCACGGGAAGATCGGTCGCATCGACGAGGGTGCGCAGGTGCTGGAGCACGAGCTCGCGGGGCACGGCGCCGTCCGCGCGTCCCTGCGACCACGCGTAGCCGGAGCTCGTCGTCGCGAGCGCCTTGAATCCCAGCGTCGCGAGGTATTTCGCGCTGCCCGCGTCCCACGGGTTGGGAATGACGAAGCAGCCGCTGCGATGCATCTCGCGAAACGCGTCGCGCCTCGCCTGGAATTTC
>WNFL01385033.1_pt1 | contig 12395 bp, 7 predicted proteins | sample 5400361 | NCBI WGS metagenome assembly WNFL01 (sample SAMN13153351, study PRJNA577476) | soil metagenome | isolation source: 40 cm soil on Douglas fir-dominated hillslope | place: USA:California | collected 2013-09-17
CTGCGCTGATCGACAAACCACTTCGCCAGCGGTAGATCGAGAGTCAGCCCGATGCCGCCATGGATCTGCAACACGCGGTCGACGACGCGGAAGGACATTTCGTCGGCGAACATCTTAGCCATGTAGGCTTCAGTGCGGATGTCTTCCTGCTGGTCATTCTTCCAAGCAGCCTGATAGACCATGAGACGGGCGGCGTGCAGTTCGACATAGGAGTCGGCCAGCTTAAATGTGATTCCCTGCCGTTCCGATAGCGGTTTGCCGAAGGTTATCCGCTGCTTGGCATAGCGCGAGCCCATCTCGATGCAGCGCTCCGCTACTCCCAAGGCTCTCGCGCCATGTTTCAGTCGTCCAATGCCAAGCCATTTTTGCCCCAGTTTGAAACCTTCGCCTTCTTTCCCGACCAAATTCTCCACGGGAACTTTGACGTCGTCGAAGACAACCTCGCAGGGCTCTTCGCCCATCATGGTTTTGTACCTGGCGGTGATTTTAATCCCAGGCGACTTCATGTCGACCATGAAGCAGGAAATCCCGCCGTGGGATCCCTTGGCCTGATCCGTCACCGCCATTAGCTGGCCGAAATCGGCCTTCTCAGCGCCGGTGATAAAGCGCTTTGTGCCATTGACGATATAGTTGTTATCATGGCGCACGGCGCGGGTCTTCATCGATCCCGGGTCTGAGCCGGCGTCCGGCTCAGACTGCATAAAGCAAAGCTCTTTGCCGTCGTTGAGGATCGGGTAAAAGAAACGCTTTTTTTGATCGTTGTTTAAGGCGTAGAGAATAGGCCGGATTTCAGGGCCGAAGATGCCCCGTCCACGCGACGGCAACGCAATGGTGCGGCACATCTCTTCCCACACTACAACTTGGGCTAGGCTTCCGAGGCCCGCGCCGCCGTACTCCTCCGGCACGTCGAACATCCATAGCCCCATATCTTTGGTCTTCTTTTCCAGCTGTAGGCGAATTGCTGGCATAAGTTCGCCGTTCTCTTGGCTCTGCATCTCTATGGGAATTAGTTCCTTATCGACGAACTTGCGCACTGTGTTCTTCAACATTTCAAGTTCTTCGGGCAAGCGAAAATCCATATTCTTCTCCCTGCTAGTTCAAAATTCGTTTCGTTCCTGAAGCGGCTAGAGCGTAGGAAACCATCTTCCTGCTTTCAACTCCGCAAACACGTTTCATGTAATTGAAAAATCGGGAGCTCGCTGCAGCGTCGGCACGTCTTTGAATCCCGTCCTGCTCAGAAGATGGGCCAAAGATTTCCGTGCTGCTCTTGGTTGACGATTCCGTCTTGTGTCACCCCCGGAAGGATCTACCATGATGAGCTCTACGTCGAGACCTTCCTCCCGCAAGTAACCTTTTTCTTTTCCGAGGTAGAACGCTACTAAAGACTCGGTGAGCGCCGGTATCGTTACGTTCACTTGACGGAGCCCTTGGGCCTCGCTTTGTGCGCTGCGGCGACAACCGTGAAGAAGGACAAAGGTGTCATTAATAGTCTCACGCGGGCCATATCATTCTACCTTCCATGATTGAGAGCGAAGTAAATTTTCTCCGCGGTAATCGGCAGATCTCTGATCTGGATTCCAATGGCATCATAAACGGCATTGGCGATGGCGGCAGCAGTTGGAGTACTAGTGTTTTCGCCGATGGACTTGCTCTTAAACGGACCAGGTCCTCCAGGATCGTAAATGTTGATTGTCTCCAATCGAGGAATGTCACCTACTGCGGGAATCTTATACTCTCCCAAATTGGCGGTAACGATCCTTCCCTCATGGTCTTGCAGATGTTCCATGACGGCAAAGCCCAGCCCCTGAATCAGCCCGCCCTCGATCTGAGCCTGATGCACAACGGGATTGATGATCGTTCCAACGTCATTGATCGATGTCATCTTCAAGATTGTGAGTTGTCCCGTATCGGCATCGACTTCGACTTCCGCGAGTTGCGCGAAAAAGGACAGTGTGCCTGTCCTCTCTCGAGCGACGAAATGCCCCACTTCTATTAACGGTTCTCCGGTGAGAGCCATTTGCCTGCCTAGATCGGAAAAAGAAATCCTCTCATTTCGAGGCCCCAGCAAAACTCCATTTCTGATTTCGACGGAGTCGGCAGCACATTGCCATTGACGCGCCGTGAATGTTTTCATGCTGTGTTGCAGATTGATGGCAGCAAGGGTGGCTGCCCTTCCGGCCATGTAATTGACTCGACTGCCCCCGAGAGCGATATCTGTGCTAAAAGAATCCGTGTTGCCGACGACTACTTGAACGTTCTGGGTGGGTATCCCTAGCGTTTCAGCTACAATTTGGCGCAATGTCGTGTGAGCCCCTGCGCCGGTATCGGTGACGGTGGTGAGCAAATATATCTCTCCGTCAGGTTTCACTCCCACCTCGACGTTCGCTTCTCCAGGTCCTATATCTCGTAGCGCGAGAGCTAACCCTTTGCCCCGGAGAATTCCTCTGCGCTTTGTAACAGAAAGCCAGGAGTTTTTGCGGATCGTCTCTAAGAAATGCTTAGCGCAGTCAGTGTCGACTTCGTCACCGGATGGCAAAAAATCGCCCCGTCCAAGAACGTTGATGCGCCTAAGCTCAAGGGAATCCATTTTAAGTTCGCGCGCAATATAGTCGGTATGTGACTCGATGGCAAAATAGACCTGAGGGTCTCCGGGTCCGCGCATATGGCCGCTGGGAACATTGTTGGTGTAGACCGACAACGCTTCGAGAAAAACATGGGGAATTCGATAGGCGCCTGATCCATGACGTGCGCCCGGCAGGTTGATCGTGGCGTTGGGCTTGAAAGCGGCATAGCCACCACTATCGAAAATCATCTTTACTTCTCGGGCCCATAACCTGCCGTCTTTTTTGACTCCGGTTTTTACCTCGATCGTCGAAGGGTGGCGCGGATTCCCCGCGGTCAGCTCCTCGCCGTAGCTCATTACCATTTTGACCGGACGGTCGATGGCTCTGGCAAGATAGTAGGCGAGTGGGATGTCCATCAGCGACCCCTTGCCGCCGAAATCGCCGCCGACGGGGCTGAGCTGACACAAAATCTGCCCCGCGTCGAGGCCGAGAACTTCGGCGAGATACTGCCTGGTTTGAAACGGAACTTTATTCGAAGACCAGAGCAAGATGCGCGCTTGTGGACCGTTGACGACGACGCAGGCGTGGGGCTCCAGATAAGCCTGATGAATTCTCTGGGTGTTGAAGGTTTGCGAAAAAATATAATCGGCCTCCGCGAAACCTTTCTGCGTATCTCCGAGGCGCCACTTTACATGGGAGTGAACATTGGGAAAGGACGGCAGGGGACACGGCGCATTCGGATAACGCCCCAGATTTTCGTGCAGCACCGGTGCGCCTTCCTGCATCGCCTCGAGCGGATCGAAGACCGCTGGGAGATCGTCGTATTCGACGTCGACCAGCGTGGCTGCTTGTTCCGCGATGGCGGCGGATTCAGCGGCGATGGCAACGACTTTTTCGCCGATAAATCTCACCCGGTCGCGCGCCAGAATCGGCATGTCGCGCAGTTGGCGCCCAAACGGGCGATCGCTAACGTCGCGTCCGGTTAACACCGCCAAAACACCAGGAAGCTGCTGCGCCCGCGAAACGTCGATCGCGGCTATGCGCGCGTGGGGCACCGGACTGCGCACAGTTTTTCCCCACGCGAGGTCTGGCAGGGTGCGATCGGCGGCATAAAGTGTCGCGCCGCTGACTTTGTACTTGCCCTCGGCTCTCGGTTCGGGTTTGCCGACAGCGCGAAATTTGGCTGGAGGCGTTCTCACCACCTGGCTTGTTTTCAATGGTCTAAGCGCCTTTGTAAAGTTGAAGTCTCTGTGACGAAACGGCTGATTAACCTCGGCCGAGAAAAACCGACTTTCCTTCAGTTCTTTCAATGTAGCGGACGAAGCGGTACTTGCTCTCCACCACATCGGCGTCGGACCGTTCAGCCTGTTCGAAGGTTTCTGCCACTTTCGAGACGATAAAATGCGGTCATGTGCACGAAGGTGCTAATGGCTAGTTCACTATCCATAGAAATTACTAGAAATTATTCCAACTCATCGCAGTATGCTTCGCGGTCATCAAAATTCCTATTGACAATTACATGTAGTTTTGAATAAAAGATTGCATGGCGCGATGTATATAATAGTTTGCGTGAAAGTGTCAACGGAGACATGGAACAACAAAAATTAAAAAATTTCACGGAAGAAGCATATCAACAGATCAAAGGTTTTATTTTGCGTAGCGAGATTTATCCACGGCAAAAAATTATCATTGAGGATCTTGCCAAGCAGATGGGCATCAGCCGCACACCCATTCGGGAGGCCATGAGCCGGCTCGTCATGGAAGGGTACGTACACCAGGTTTTAAATCGGGGCTTCTTCGTAAAAGAAATTACCATTGAAGAAATCGAGGAACTCTATGGGGCGCGCGAGGCCCTCGAACCTTATCTCGCAGAAGAAGCGGCCCGTCGCATCACGCCCAAACAGGCCCACGAGCTGGACGTGCTGTTGCAGGAATACAAGGAATATGTCGAGCAGAAACCTAAACGCGGCCGCCGTTTGATTGACATTGTGTTTCACACCAAGGTCGCCGAGATTGCCGGAAATTCTTATCTCGAGGGAGTTCTGGCCGACGTTTTTGAGCGAATTGTCCTGAAACAGCGAATGGCGTTTGGTCGATTAGACCGCGGTAAGGACGCGTGGTTGCATCATCAAGCTATCTTTACGGCGATCCGCGACAAAAAGCCGGACGCGGCAAAGAAGGAAGCCTTGAACCATGCCAAACGCTCGAAGCAGTTGGCGATGCTACGACTGCAAGAAGAAGCGGATTATCTGAAGAGCCTGAAAATCGTTCGTTGATCAGTTCCGCATATGAAAGTAACGCTCTAATGACTGCTTTGCATGACGACCCAATTTCCGTAGCGGTAATCTCAAATCGCTTGAGCGCGATTACCAAGGAAATGGGGCAGATCATGTTGTTAACGTCGCGCTCGCCGATCTTCAGTGAGTCAAGAGACTTCGTCACCGCGGTTTTCGACGCCCAGGGACGCCTGGTGGCGCAGACCTCTTATATCCCGGTTCTATTAGGCGCCGTGCCGTTTGCCCTTGAGGCCATAAGAAACAAGTTCAGTGTTGAGGATCTCCGTCCGGGAGACGTGGTGGTTGCTAACGATCCGTACCAGGGGAACAGCCATCTGCCGGATGTGACCATTGCCCGACCGGTTTTCTATCAAGGGCGGTTAATTTTTTGGGCGGTAACCAAGGGACACCAAGCGGATTTAGGTGGAGCGGGGGTGGCCGGCTACAACCCACTGGCGAAATCGGTGTGGGAAGAGGGATTGCGTTTGCCGCCGGTTAAACTCTACGCCAACGGTGAATACCAGCAGGACATCTGGGATCTGATTCTGTTAAATGTTAAAAGCCGAGATTTGGTCGACGGCGACCTTCATTGTCAAATCGGCGCCACCGCGCGGGGCGAAGAAGCGCTCCTTAATTTGCTCGATCGTCACGGCGTCGCCGGCACCGAAGCAGCTATCCGGTCTTATTTAGATGCCACCGAAAAGAAAATGGCGTCGGCGATCAAAGCAATTCCCGACGGGCATTATTCGGGTGAACGGGGCCTCGACAACGACGGCATTGAAATGGATCGGCTCCCGGTGATCCGCGTTGATCTCAAAGTAAACGGCGAACAGTTGGTTTTCGATTTCTCACGTTCCGATGCCCAGACCCGAGGTTTCTTAAATAGTCCGTTTGCTAATACCGCTTCGGTATGTTTCCAGTCGCTCTTCGCCTGTATCGGCGCTACCATTCCGATCAACGCCGGCTCCCTCAGGCTGATCAGTATCGTTGCACCCGAAGGGTCCATTGTGCATTGTCGTCCCCCCGCACCGACGACGGCATGCACACTACTCACCTGTGCGGCGATCACCGACGCGATATGGATTGCTCTGGCGCAGGCGATCCCCGCGCAAGCTCAATCCGGTTGGGGAAGAAGGTGTGCGCCCATGACAGCGGGCTTTAATCCGCGCACCGCAAGACGATTTGTCTGCACGCACCACAACTGCAAAGGCGGCTCAGGGGCCACTGAGGGCTTTGACGGATGGAACCACACCGGGCCAGTCAGTAATATGGGCGGATCGCGCGCCACCGATCCGGAAATCTTTGAGCTGGCGTATCCGTATACGCTTCTGCAATACGAATTCGCGCCTGACACCGGCGGGGCGGGTAAATGGCGCGGCGGCACTGGAGCGATTATTCGCTGGCGCGTCGAAGCGTCTGATGTCGAGTGTGTCACGGTGGGCTCCGGCATGCTCGAAGAGACCAGGTCCTTCGGCCTGCTTGGCGCCAAGCCCGGGTCGTTGCCAACCATGCAGATAATCTCCGGCGACGGGTCGCGGCGACGCATCGGCGTCAATGCTTTCCACGCAGTTTGCAAGGAAGATACCTTTGAGATCGTCTCTCAGGGTGGTGGCGGCTTCGGCGATCCTTTCGAAAGAGATCCAGACCAGGTGAGGCGCGACGTTGTCGATGGACTAGTATCAGCCGACAAGGCCTTGGCAGAATACGGCGTCGTCATAATTGGCAACGCCGGCGAGCAAACGATAGATCGGCAGTCCACGACAGACGCGCGCTCGCGCAGCAAATCTGCCGGAACAACCAAGGTCACCGCGGCGAAATGACAGCGCGTCGGAAGGAGATGCAACAATGAGACGAGCCATCGTGTCGGTATCCTGGTCGTTGGTGATCATCATTACTTTGTTAGCTCCGCGGGCTTGGGCTCAAAAAGGCCAGTTGGTGGTCGGCTTTTCCGCCTATTCGGCGGCCTTTATGCCGGCTTTCGTCGCCGATCGAGCTGGCTATTTTTCCCAGGAAGGTTTGTCCGTCAAACTGATTTTTTTCCAGAGCGGTGTTCAATTGGCGCAATCGTTGATCTCCGGCGATACGCAGATCGGTATGGGCTCAGCACCGGAGCTGATTACCGCGGTCAATGCCGGCGTCAAAATGCGGGCGGTTTGGGGCATCTCCAATAAAATGCCTTATGCGCTGATTTCACGGCCGCAGATACGCACGGTTAATGATTTGAAAGGTAAAAAGATCGCGGTGAGCAGCCGCTCCTCGTTAAGTGAGTTTCTCGCCGCTTATGTTCTGAAGTATCGGGGGCTTGATCCCCAACATGACGTTACCTATCTGCCCATCGGCGGGGTGCCGACCCGCTTCGCCGCGGTGCAATCGGGAAGCGTGGACGCCAGTCTGATCAGCGCCGCCCATTTCGAGAAGGCGCGTCAGTCTGGGCTCAATCTCCTCTTTATGTTGGAAGACCTGATTCCCGAATGGCCGCTCGATCTGATTTATATCAGGGAAGACTTTCTGGCCAACCGGGAAGCCGAGTTCCGAGCTTATCTGAAGGCGTATCAGCAAGGCGTCGCGACCTCGAAAAAAAACCCGGAGACCGCTATTGCCAGCCTGCAACGATCTCTGCGCTTTGATCAAGCGATGGCCAAGGAAGGCTATCAAGCCTATGTGTCGTCGCTGCCCGACGACGGCCGCATCGCCGAAAAGGGGCTGGATCTCACGGTGGATCAAATGTTCGAGTCGGGAACCATCAAAAAAAAGTTTTCCATGAGCGAGCTGATCGATTATCGCTACATTCGCGAGGCGCAAAAAAAATAAAAGCGCCGGCTTTTTTCAGCATGCCGCTGATGACTCAATGAATCTTTCGAGCGTGACAATTCACTTATGACGGATGGGCCTCAACATGGCGGCAAGTAATACCGGCTCGTTAATTGGCATCGACGTCGGCGGTACGTTTACCGACTGCGTTCTGGTCGATGCCAATGGTAAGAGCACCGTCGAAAAAACCTTTACTACACCGGACGACCCGTCTAAAGGCGTTATGATCGGGCTTGAGAAGTTCGCTGCCGCCGCCGGACTATCGTTAGCGGATTTTCTTGTCGGGGTGGTGCGCATCGTTCACGGCACGACGATCACAACCAATGCGGTGATAACCGGTCGCGGTGCCAAGACCGGGTTTTTGACCACCGAGGGGTTTCGCGACGTGCTGCTCATGAGACGCGGAGTCCGTGAAGACCAGTTCAATTCTAAGTATGCGCCGCCGACTCCGTTGGTGCCGCGCAACCTTACTTACACCGTGCCCGAGCGTGTCGATTGTCAAGGCCGCCAGATTGTCGACCTCGACCGTGGCCGCGCCCGTGAGGCGATTCGGGCGCTAAAACAGAGGGGAGTCGAATCGATCGCCGTCAGTTTTCTCTTTTCATTTTTGAATCCGGTGCATGAACAAGAAATCGCGGCGATGCTCAACGAAGAATTTCCAGATGCCTATGTTTCGCTGTCCACTCAGGTTCTGCCGCAGTTGCGCGCCTACGAAAGGCACAGCACCACTGCGTTGAACGCGTACGTCGGGCCGATCTTAGCGCGCTATCTGGATCATCTCACCGAGCGCCTGAAAAGCGCGGGCTTTCGCGGCCGTTTGCTGATCATGCAGTCTAATGGCGGTGTGATGGCGCCGGAAATGGCGGCGCGTTTCGGCTGTCGAACGCTTTTATCGGGACCGGCCGGCGGGCCGGTGGCCGGAATTTTTTGTGGCCAGCGGGCGGGCTACGAGGACTTGATAACCATGGACATGGGCGGCACCAGTTTTGATGTGTCTTTCATCCAAGCTGGGCAAGTCAGTTTCACCACAGAAGGCTCCGTGGGTGGCCATGCCATGGCCTTTCCGGTGCTTGATATTCGTACGGTGGGCGCCGGCGGCGGCAGCATCGCGCGGGTTGATGAGGGAGGCGTGCTTCACACCGGGCCTAATAGTGCTGGAGCCAATCCGGGTCCTATTTGTTACGGTCGCGGCGGCAGCGAGCCCACTGTTACCGACGCCGATTTAGTTTTGGGTTACCTTGGAGCTGACGATTTTCTCGGCGGGAAATTCCGCCTTGATTTGGCCGCCGCACAAAAGGGTATTGAAGAGCGTATCGCGAAGCCGCTTGGCATCGACATGTTGCGAGCCGCGGAGGGAATAAACCGCCTGGTGAACAGCACCATGGCGGACGCCATTCGGCTGGTCTCCATTGGCGAAGGGTATGATCCGCGCCAATGCGTGCTGGTGGTGGCGGGTGGAGCGGGAGCGGTTCATGCCGCGGCGATCGCCCATGAGTTAGGAATTCGTACCTTGCTCATCCCACGTGAGGCATCGGTATTTTGCGCCGCCGGGATGCTGCTATCCGATCTTAAGCACGACTATGTGCGCACGCTATCGGGTGAGCTGGCGGCGTTATCGCGGCACAAGATTGAGGATTTGTATCTGGAGATGGAAGCCGAAGCGGTGAAAACACTGGCCGAAGAGGGCATGGCGGCGGCGGACGTGATGCTATCCTACGCCGTTGATTTGAAATACGTCGGCCAATTTCATGAAGTCACCATACCCTTCGCCTTGCTTTCGGAGAGCTTTGCCGATTTACAAAAAAATTTTGAAGCTCAGCACCGAAAGCTTTACGGCTACAACCTCCCCGGTCAATCGATTGAAGCGCTGCACTGGCGGCTTACCGCCGTCGGCCGCACGGAGCGGCCCTCCGGTGCCGGCAGAGTCGGGTCCAAATCCGCCGCCCAAGCGACGCCGCAAAGCCGGCGCGAGGTTATTTTCGACGGCCGTAAGGTGGCAACCGATGTCTATGATGGCGGCGCGTTGAGCGCGGGGTCGGCGCTTGAAGGTCCCGCGATTATCGAGGAGCCGACTACCACCATCGTGCTTCCGCCGGGAAGCCGGTTGGTGGTCAATCCATTCGGCGATTACGAATTGTCTCTCTCAGCGGAGCAACCAGCGGCGCGCGCAGAAGTTCGTTAAGTGAGCCGCGGAAATCTTGGTGAAGCAAAACATGAAAGCGCCCATCGATATTCGAGAGCATATAAAAAATCTCGAAGAAAAAGGACTTCTGGTCCGGGTCAAACGCCCGACCAACAAGGACACCGAAATTCATCCCATCGTGCGCTGGCAGTTCCGCGGCGGCATCCGCGAAGAGGAACGCAAAGCCTTTCTCTTCGAAAATGTCATCGATGCTCGGCGCAGCTACCGGGGCTCGGTGCTGTGCGGCGGGCTGGCCGCGTCGCGCTGGGTGTACGGCTTGGGCATGGGCTGCGAGCCCGAAGAGATCGTGCAAAAGTGGCAGCATGCTTTGGCCCATCCCATCGAGCCCATCATGGTGGAGAGCGGACCCGTGCATGAAGAGATCCACATGGGCGACGAGTTGGACCGCGAGGGGTTTGGGCTGGATGAAATCGCGGTGCCGATATCTACGCCGGGGTTTGACAACGCTCCGTATTTTACTTGTGCGCAATGGATCACCAAGGATCTCGAAACTGGTATTCGCAACGTTGGCAATTACCGAGCGCAGGTGAAGGGTCGACGACGCACCGGCGTTTGCCCAGGTCCGCAGGCCAATCAGCAGTTGAACATTCACTGGCGACAGGCGGTTGCCCGCGGCCGTCATCTGGAAGCAGCTCTGGTGGTGGGCGGGCCGCCGGTGGTGACCCACGCCGCGGTGCAAAAAATACCTTACGGTGTCGACGAGTTGGCGGTGGCGGGAGGACTGGCCGGCGTGCCCATCCCACTGGTCAAATGTAAAACCGTCGACCTGGAAGTGCCGGCCACCGCGGAGATCGTACTAGAAGGAATTATCAGAACCGACTTTCTCGAGCCCGAAGGCGCTTTCGGCGAATCCCACGGCTACATTCATCCGCGCATCATGAACCCTATTTTCGAGATCAACTGCATCACCCATCGCAAGAATCCTGTGTTTGTCGGGATCTTGAGCCAGGTGACTCCCAGCGAATCGAGCAAGCTTAAAGAGATCGGCATGGAGGCAATGCTGCTGCGTTACTTGAAGGAACATTCCAGCAATGAATGGGTCGTAGCGGTGGGACTCTACGAGCCGCTGGTAAACCTCAGGCGCTACGTCGTCGTGCAATGCCGGCGCGGCGCCCCGCAGTACGAAGTGTGGCGCGCGCTACACGGCGTTTTGGCCTTCAGGCAAGAGCTAGGGAAATACGTGGTGGCAGTGGATGAAGATATCGATCCCAAAGACGCCGATGCCGTCAATTGGGCAATCACCATGAGATGCGAGCCCGCCAAAGATGTCCGCATTATCGCCGGCCGCGAAAAAGGCCACGCTCCACCGTTTCGCATAGCTGGTCACGATATCGATAAAATGGAAGAGGCCGAAGAACGCTCGGCGGACTATTCGGTCATGATGATGAACGCGACATTGAAAGAGGCGTTTCCACCGGTCGCCTTGCCGTCGCAGGAATTTATGGAAAAGGCAAAGCAAATCTGGGAGCAGGAGCTGGGCCTTCCGCTGCTTCGGCCGCAACGACCCTGGTACGGCTATTCGTTGGGGCAGTGGGACCCCGAAGCGCAAGAAGAAGCTGAGCTGGCACTCAAAGGCGAGTACTACAAAACCGGCGATAAAGTCGCTGAACGACGCATCCCGGTATCGCCCAAGCACGGGGGAAAATAGCCCGCATGATAAAATCATGGAGGATCGTGTTTCATGGCGTTAACCTTTGGAATTAGCTTCGCCCCCAACCATCCCAAAGAGGTGGCGGACTGGTGTCGCGCCGCCGAGGATTGCGGCTTCGAGCGCGTCGGCCTAGTCGATTCTCAATCCATTTACCGTGAGGTCTATGTCTGTTGCACGGCCGGTCTGCAAGCGACTAAGAGCATAAAAATCGGTCCGCGGGTTACCAATGCCTTGACGCGCCACCCAAGTGTTACCGCCAGCGCGTTGGCGACCATGGCTGAGCTCGCTCCCGGGCGGGTATTCGCCGGCGTGGGTACCGGCGACAGCGCGCTGATCAACATCGGCATGCGTCCCGTCAAACTCGGACCATTAGGGGAATTCGTCACGTGTCTGCGCGCGCTCATGCGTGGTGAAAAAGTTTTGTACGGAGGCTTCGAGCTCGGGCTCTCATGGAGCGGCGTAGACATACCCATCTACGTTTCCGCCCATGGACCGAAGACAGTGGAATTCTCCGGACACCATGCGGACGGCGTTATCTACGGCGATGGCGTAGGGAAAGACATCGTCAACGATGCCCTGGCGCGCGTTGCCGCGGGAGCAGGCAGGGCTGGACGCTCTGCCGACGATGTCGATATTTGGTGGGGCCTATGCGGCAATGTTGGCGACACCAGAGATAAGGCGATGAGTCAGATCAAGATGCTCCTGGCCGCCAAAGCGAATCACCTAGCGCGTTTTCCAGATCAGAATAAACATGTGCCGCCGGAGTTTCGCGACGTGTTGGAGCAGATTCACAAAGGCTACAACTACCTCGAACATCAAAAGCCGGGCGATACCACAAACACCCGCCTGGTGAGCCAGAGTGGTCTGGAAAACTATCTGGCCGGGCGCTA
>WNFL01097313.1_pt1 | contig 12393 bp, 14 predicted proteins | sample 5400361 | NCBI WGS metagenome assembly WNFL01 (sample SAMN13153351, study PRJNA577476) | soil metagenome | isolation source: 40 cm soil on Douglas fir-dominated hillslope | place: USA:California | collected 2013-09-17
GTGAGTGGCCGCGGCGTCTCGAACCACACCATGACGCCGTACGACGTCGTGTCGATCCTGCTCGCCGACGGCTCGCCGCTGCTCGGCGTGCCGCCCGACGACGTCGACGAATACATCGCCGCGCATCTGGCCGCGCCGCATGCCGAAAGTGCCGGCCGCGGTGCCGACGGCGTCATCGTCGCCGCGCCGTCGCTGCGGGCGTGCGCGCTCGTGCTTCTCGCGCGCCGCCGCGGAGAAGACGACCCTGAGGCGGCGTCTCTTGAGCGCGTCTGGGAGGAGCTCGTTTCCGACGCGCGCGTGGCCGGTGCGCTCATCGGCGCGTTCCCGACTGAGGACGCGACGCCCGGCTGACCCTGGGCTCTAGTCTCTCCGCCACGCGGCTGGTCCGCGTGAAGGGGAGGAAGTGTGAACAGGTTCGTTCTCGCGTCGCTCATGGTCATGGCGATCGTTCTGGGCACCGCGGCGTCCGGCGCGCCCGCGCGCAGCGATGACGTTCGGCTCTCGTCACTCCAGGTCGCGATCACGTTCGATGGCATGCCGACCGCGTATTTCCGTTCCGTGTCCGGTCTCAAGGTGGAGACCGAGGTCATCGAATTCAGGGAGGGCGGGACCGGCGATGTCCACAAGCTGCCGGGCCGCGTGAAGTACACGAATCTCGTGCTCAAGCAGGGGTTCAGCGGCGCCGGCGAGCTGCAGAAATGGGCGTTCCGCATCGCTGCCGGGCAGTTCGAGCACAAGAACGCGACGATCGTCATCTCCGACCAGAAGGCACAAGTCGTCGCGCGATACATCCTGGCGAATGCGTGGCCGACCAAGTGGGAAGGACCTGATTTCGATGCGAGCAGCAATGAGGTCGCGATCGAAACGATCGAGATCGCGCATGAAGGACTGCGCCTTGTAACAGACCCGTAAACCACACTCGACGGTGGCGTCGGAGTTGCAGTCGAAACGGCGTGGACTGGATCGGAGCCATCCTGGAGCGCATCCGCACGATGGAGTGCCCCGCCTGCGGCGCGCGACTCGCAAGCTGCGCGGTGCGTGGCATCACGGCGGAGCCGCAGGCGCTCGTCGTGAAGCTCGCATGCACCGTGTGTGGCGAGTCGAGCGTCGCGATCGTCGAGCGCGAAGATGGAGTGACGGCGCCCGCCTTCACGAAGGACGACGTCCTCGACGCGCACGACTTCCTCCAGACCTGGAAGGGTCCGGTCGCGGAGCTCATCAAGACCGCGTAAGGAGAGAGACATGGCACGTTTCGAGAAGGACATCGTTGTCGATGTCCCCGTGACGGTCGCGTACGACCAGTGGACGCAGTTCGAGTCGTTCCCCGAGTTCATGGAAGGCGTCAAGGAGGTCGTGCAGCTCGACGAGAAACGCCTCCGCTGGCTCGCCGAGATCGCCGGCAAGGATGAGGAGTGGGAGGCCGAGATCACCGACCAGGTGCCCGATCGCCACATCGCCTGGCGCAGCGTCACCGGTGCGATGAACGCCGGATCCGTGATGTTCCAGCCCGCCGGCGACGGTCAGGCGAAAGTGACGCTTGTCCTCACATACGATCCGCGTGACACGACCGAGAAGGTCGGAGACGCGCTCGGCTTCCTGGAGCGCCGCGTGAGCGGCGATCTCGAGCGGTTCAAGAAGTTCATCGAGTCGCGCGGCGCGCCGACCGGCGCATGGCGTGGCGAGATCCATGGCGGTCGCGTCGACAGGGGGGCAGGCAACTAAGGCTGCTATCGTCCGGCGCGGGTGCTCACAGTTCTCGTTGCCGACGACTCCAACCACATGCGTGAACTCGTCCGGATCACGCTGTCGAGCCAGGGTTGGCGCGTCGTCGAGACCGGTGATCCCGGCGCCGTGCCCGAGCTGGTGAAGACGGCCAAGCCCGACGTGGTGCTGCTCGACGTGACGTTCGAGGGTTTCAAGCCCGACGGCTTCGATGTATGCCGCACGCTCAAGGGCGATGCGTCAACGCGTGACGTGCCAGTCGTGATGCTCAGCGCACACGACAAGGCCGCTGACGTGGCCGAGGGCCGCGCGGTCGGCGCCTCCGATTACCTGCTGAAACCGTTCGGCCCGATCGAGCTCATCAACGCCATCAAGAAGGTGCTCGACCTCAAATAAACCCGGCGTGCCATGATGCTGGCGGCCATGGACCAGCGGTTCCTCGATTCGCTCCGCGACCAGATCGCCTCGATCCGCGAGAGCGGTCTCTACAAGAAGGAACGCGTGATCAGCTCGCCGCAGGGCGCGGAGATCGCGGTCCGCCCGGATCTCGAGGTCATCAACTTCTGCGCGAACAACTACCTGGGGCTGTCCGACGACCCCAGGGTCCTCGTCGCAGCGCACGCCGCACTCGATCGCTGGGGCTACGGCATGTCCTCCGTGCGATTCATCTGCGGCACGCAGGACATCCACAAGGAGCTCGAGGACCGGATCACGCGCTTCCTCGGAACGGAGGACACGATCCTCTATGGCTCGTGCTTCGACGCGAATGGCGGTCTGTTCGAGACGCTGCTCGGCGAAGAGGACGCGGTGATCAGCGACGCGCTGAATCACGCCAGCATCATCGACGGCGTGCGTCTGTCGAAGGCGAAGCGCTTTCGCTACGCGAACAACGACATGGCCGATCTCGATCGCCAGCTGACCGACGCGGCGTCCTCCCGCTTCAGGCTCATCGCGACGGACGGCGTGTTCTCGATGGACGGGATCGTCGCGGACCTCGGCGCGATCTGCGATCTGGCGGAGAAGCACAAGGCCCTGGTGATGGTCGATGACTCGCATGCCGTGGGCTTCATGGGCGCGCACGGCCGGGGCTCGCACGAAGCACGTGGCGTCATGGGGCGCGTCGACGTGCTGACCGGCACGCTCGGCAAGGCGCTCGGGGGAGCATCCGGCGGCTACACCAGTGGACGCCGGGAGATCGTCGAGCTGCTGCGCCAGCGGAGCCGGCCGTATCTGTTCTCGAACACGCTCGCGCCGGTCATCGCCGCCACCTCCATCGCGGTGCTCGACCTGATCGAGTCGGCCGGCGAGCTTCGCCAGCAGCTTTTCGCGAATGCATCGCGCTTTCGCCAAGGGATGGCCGCGAACGGCTTCAGGCTCGTCGCGGGCGAGCATCCCATCGTTCCGGTGATGCTGGGCGACGCGAAGCTCGCGAGCGCTTTGGCGGATGCGTTGCTCGCCGAGGGGATCTACGTCATCGCGTTCTCCTTCCCGGTCGTGCCACGCGATCAGGCGCGCATCCGCGTGCAGCTCTCCGCCGCGCACACCTTCGACCACGTCGACCGCGCGGTGACGGCGTTCGCGAAGGTCGGGCGCGCGCTCGGTGTCATCTCGTGATGCGGCACTGATGCGCGCGCTGGTCAAGAGCCGCGCGGAGCCCGGCATCTGGCTCGAGGACGTCCCGAAGCCGGCGATCGGTCCCAACGACCTGCTCGTGCGTGTCCACTACACGTCGATCTGCGGCACCGATCTCCACATCTTCAACTGGGACCCGTGGGCGCAGAAGACCATCAAGGTGCCGCTCGTCATCGGTCACGAGTTCGAGGGATCCGTCGCGGAGATCGGCAGCGAGGTGACCGGCTTCGAGGCGGGACAGCGCGTCGCTGTCGAAGGTCATGTCACGTGCGGCCATTGCCGGAATTGCCGCGCCGGCCGCCGGCACCTCTGTCGCAACACGGTCGGTATCGGCGTGCAGCGGCCTGGCGCATTCGCGGACTACATCGCCGTCCCAGCGGCGAACGCGTACATCCTGCCGCCGGGAATGCCCGACGAGATCGGCGCGTGCCTCGACCCTCTGGGGAACGCCGTGCACAGCGCGCTGTCGTTCGAGCTTGCCGGCGAGGATGTGCTCATCACCGGCGCGGGCCCGATCGGCGTCATGGCCGCGGCGGTCTGCCAGTTCGTCGGCGCGCGCTACGTCGTCGTGACCGATCGCAACAGCTACCGTCTCGCTCTTGCGCGGCGCCTCGGCGCGACGCTCGCGGTCGACTACACGACGACGACGCTCGACGCGGTCATGAAGGAGCTCGGAATGCTCGAGGGGTTCGATGTCGGCCTTGAGATGTCGGGCAGCCCCGACGCCCTGCGTGGCATGCTCGCGTTCATGAACAACGGCGGGCGCGTCGCGCTGCTCGGGATTCCGAATCAGGAGATCCCGATCGCGTGGGACCAGGTGATCTTTCGCGGTCTCACATTGAAGGGGATCTACGGACGCGAGATGTTCGAGACGTGGTATCGCATGGGCACGATGCTGCAGAGCGGGCTCGACATCACCGAGGTGATCACTCATCGCTTTCCGGCCAAGGACTTCGCGCAGGCGTTCGAGGTCGTGCGGTCGGGTCAGTGCGGCAAGGTCGTGCTGGACTGGACGAGCGTGTGACACGGGTCGTTCTCCATGACGCGGCACTCGCGGACGGCACGTCGGGCTCGCTGCGCACGGGCGTCTCTCTGGCGATCGAAGGCGGCCAGATCCTGTGGATACGGCCGAGCGACTCGGCGGACACCACGGGCGCCGAGGTGATCGACGCCGGCGGCGCGACGATCGTGCCCGCGATGGTCGACTGCCACAGTCACCTCGCGATGCAGGGCGGCAGCCACTGGATCGCGCGCGCGGACGACCCCGGGCCGGTGCTGCGGCAGGTGGCGCGGGACAACGCGAGGCGCCTCGCGCAGGCGGGCATCTTGTGGGCGCGTGACGTGGGAGCTCCGGTCAAGGACGGCGCTCCCGTTTCGATCGCCACGCGCGACGAGCTGAAGGGCAAGCCGGGCGCGCCGTACATCCGCGTCGCGGGCACGTGGATCGCCGCGAAGGGCTATGACTTCATGGACGTGAGCGTCGATGGCGACGGGCGTGAAGCTGTACATGGACGCGCCCGGCGGGGTGAAGGACGCTCCATTCGGCGTCGAAGACGTGCGCGCGATGGTCAAAGCGGTGCACAAGCGCGGGGCGCGCGTGGCGGCGCACTCGGGGTATCTCGCGGGCGCCCGTGTCGCGGCGGAAGCCGGCGTTGATTCGATCGAGCACGGTATGGAGCTCGATGACGACATAGCCAGCACGATGAAGCGCAACGGCGTGGTCCTTGTCTCGACGCTGTCCGTCTTCTCATCCTGGGAGACCTTCGCCCGCACGACGACGATCGACCGCTTCACCTCGGCGGAAGGACGCGAGCGGATCGCGAAGCGCAAAGAAGGTACGTACGCGTCGGTCGCGGCCGCGAAGCGGGCGGGGGTCACGATCGCGACCGGCTCCGACTTCGGCGGCGGTTCGGTGCGCGCCGGCCACCTCGCCTGGGAGGTCGAGCTTCTCGTCGACGCGGGTCTCGAGCCGTACGAGGCGCTCGCATCCGCGACGCGTCACGGCGGAGCGCTGTATGGCGTGGAGCACGCCGGCCATCTCGATGAAGGACAGCCCGCCGACCTGGTGCTCGTGCACGGCGATCCACTGTCCGATCCACGCGCGCTGTGGCGCGTCTGGGCGGTGTATCAACGTGGCGTGAGAGTCGCCTGATGCAGGAGCGCCAGGCCGTCGAGCAGCACCTGATCGCCCAGACCGCCGGCGCGACGCGTGTCGGCGTGGTCTTCGTCCACGGCATCGGCCAGCAGTCGGAGAGCTACACCATCCGCGAGTTCGGAGGTCCACTGCTCCATTGGCTGCAGGAGTGGCACAAGCGGCGCGACCTCGATCTCTGCGTCGCGTCGTCCGATCTGACCTATGGCGAGGCCGCGGAGCGGCCGGCGCGCTTCACGATCGACCTGCGTGCCGCGGAGGGTCATCCGGCGCAGACGTGGATCCTCGCCGAGGCGTGGTGGGCCGCGCGACTCAGCGCCCCGAATCTCGACGAGATGACGTGGTGGGGACTCAAGTCGGCGGTCGTGCGGTGCCTGCGTCTCGCCGAGGTCGTGGTCGATTCATTCCGGGAGCTGCCCGGTTCGCCGAAGGCGATCGTCGAGGTCATCTCGTCGATCCTCCTCTTCATCGGCTATGTCTCCGCGGCGGTGCTATCGGTCCCGCTCATCCTCGCGCTGTACGTCCTCGCGCAGATCCCGGGTCCGGTGGAGCAGGCGGTCATGGGACTCCGCAACTTCGTCCAGGACCAGATCGGCGACTTCTACACGTTCATGTGGGACGACATCCAGGCCGTGCATATCCGCGGCAGCGTCGCGGCGGCGATCCACTTCCTCGTCGAGAAGCGCCAGTGCGAGCGCATCGCCGTGATCGCGCACTCGCAGGGGACCGTCGTCGCCTACGACGCCCTCTGCTCCGGTGCGGTCCTGCCGGAAGATCTCGCCCGCGTGAAGACGTTCATCACGTTCGGATCCGCGCTCAACAACGCCTGGGATAGGCGTTTAGTCCCGGCACGCACCTGCCGCCTGCGGGAGCCGCTTCCGAAGAGCATGCGCTGGATCAACGTGTGGTCCGCGTACGACCCGGTCGCCGGTGGTGAGCTGCGGACACCCGCGCACATCCGCCCACCGGATGAGGACATCAAGGTCACGAACTGGATGAACGTGATCCTCGACCATGGCGGCTACTTCACGAACCGAGAGGAGTTCTGGTCGCGCGTCGCCCAGGAGCTCGAATCGCCCGCTGCTCGGCCCCGCTCGCGATTCTTCCCCGAGCAGGGCGAGGAGGGTTGGCGCGCGCGCCGACGCGACCGCGTGCTCACGCTTGTCACCTGGCGTGTCGCCGCGATCCTCGCGTTCGCCGCCGGCGTGATCGTCCGCATCCGCACGTCCGACCGGCTCCGCGCCGACGGCGAGGCCGTGTGGGCCTGGCTCATGACACTGCCGATCGTGGGCGGCGTCGTCACCTTCATCGATCAGCACGCCCTCTGGCTAGTGTGGGGCGAGCGACTCGGCGCGCGACTGCTGGGGATCGGCTTCTGGCTAGCCGTCCTCGGTCTCGCGTACGTGGGCATCAGCTGGCTCGCGTTCGCGTCCTGGCACGACAACGCCGGGCAGCGGTCGACCGGCCGCGGTCATCCGCCAACGAGCCAGCGCGCGATCATCATCGCGTCTTCCATTGCGATCTTCTTCGCGATCGCCGTGGGCATCGCGGTCATGATCCAGGCGCCGGCGCTCCGGCGACCTTAGGAGGTGGATGTGTGGCGGGCTATGTGATCGCGATCGTCGACGTCAAGAACGCCGAGGGTTATGCGGAGTATTCGAAGCAGGTGCCGGCAACGATCGCGAAGTACGGCGGCCGGTATCTCGTCCGCGGCGGCAAGACCGAGGTCCGCGAAGGCGAGTGGCCCGGGCCGCGCACGGTGATCCTCGAGTTCCCATCCCTCGCGCGCGCTCTCGAGTGGTACGACTCCCCCGAGTACAAACCGCTCCGTCCCATCCGCCAGGCGAACTCGACCGCGCGGTTCGCCTTCTTCGAAGGCGTCGCGAACGCGGCGGGCTAGGGGAGCCGCCAGCGTTCCGCGATCCACGCGAGCGCGTCGGCGTTCGCGGTCGAATCGAGCGTGTGCCCGGTGTCATACATCTTCGCGGTCTTCGCGCCGCCGACGATGCTTTGCCACGCGCGCATCTGCTCGGCCGTGTATGTCGTATCGCGTGAGCCGTTCTGCACGAGCACCGGCGTGGTGACGTTCGCCGCGTATGCCATCTGGTCGACGGCCGTCATCAGCACCTCGTACTGAGGAGTGGTCGTGCGCGATGAAGCGCGTGCGATCTCCGCGAGGATCTGCGGGCCACCCGACCGCAGCACGAGCAGGCCGATGCGCCTGTCCACGACAGTGGTGATCGCGCCGAGCCACGCGCCGTACGAGAACCCGTAGTAACCGATGCGTGCGGCATCGACGTCGGCGCGCGCTGCGAGCAGGTCGATCGAGCGGCGTGCGTCGATGACGGTCTGGACCGCCTCCGCGCGATCTTGCAGCGTGAACGTCCAGATCGGCGACCGCCCCGCGGCGACCTGGGACTGTTCGAGGATCAGGGCAACGACTCCGCGACGCGCGACAGCGATCGCTTCAGCGCGGATGTCCTCGCGACGCTGATTCGATCCCGCGACGAACACCATCGCCGGGACCCGGCCGGTCGACTGCGCCGTGATGAGGTAGGCGCGGGCACGGCCTCCCTTCGGGCTCGCGAAGTCGACGTCTCGCACGGTGAGCGATCCGTCGGCGGCGCTGCTGCGCTCGACGAGATCGAGTGGTGCGCTCGCGTCGTACGCGAAGAGCGACGCGTCCGGTGCGACCGCGGCCGCCGAGGCGGCTGGCGCCGCCGCCGGGCCACCCATCGGGCTGCAGGCAGCCGACGCGAACGTCAGCAGGAAAAGGAGGAGGCGCCGGACCACGCCGTCTGGTACGACGTGGTCCGGCGGAAGGTTCAGTTAGCGGATGCTGATGTTCCCCGCGATCACCGGCCAGGTGCGCGCGTTGCCCGCGGGCCACGGACGGCCCGCGCAGTACGCGGCGGAGCTCTCGAACAGCGGGACGAAGCCGAACACCGTCGAGCGGTCCGCATCGTCCTGGCCCTCACCGCTCTCGAGCACACGGAACCAGACGTCCTCGCCTGGCTGCCGCGTCACGGCCGGGTCGTCGGAGTCGACCTTCGTCAGGACGCCACCGATCCACGCACGGTGGTTCTCCGTGTCGACCGACAGACATGTGACCGTTCCCCAGTACGTCGTGGTGAGACCTGCCTGGGTGTAGCTCTGATGGAACGACCCCTGCGCGCTTCCATCAGCCTTGGCCACCGCGCTGAAGCCGAACTGCACGTCGAGCGTGCCACTGAAGAGGAAATGGCCTCCGCCTGTCGCTGTTGCGCTCGTGCCCTCCGACGCCGCCACGCTCCCCGTGAGGATCGCGACGGCGGCGACCAGGCCGACCGCGACGGTCATTGATCGTCGGATCCGTGTCGTCATGTGGTGCCTCCCCATCCAGCCGTTTGAGCAGAGGCTGACCCTCCACAGGCCCGCGGTCTTGCACGTGGCAGCGCCACTTGAACGAAACGGCGCGCCCGCGGCTACTTCGGGCGATGGATGTTCCGGTGGCGTGGGGAAGCCGGAGCGCGACGACGCTCGAGGTGGGGGCGCTGCGCTTCATGGAGCTGCGCTTTCCATCGGCCCTGGTGCTGCCGTCGCATGCCCACGACCGGCCTACCGTCGCCGTCGTGATGAGGGGCAGCTTCGAGACGTGGCTCGCTGCCGACTCGCTCGTATGCGGGCATTCGAGCCTGCGCGTCGAGCCGGCGGGAGCCCCGCACACGAATCATTTCGGTCCGGCCGGCGCGCACATCGTTGTGGTGCAGCCCGATCCGGCATCACCGCTGCTCGGGCCGGCCGCCGATGCGCTCTCGCGCGCCGATCATCGGCGCGACGAGCGCGCGGGGATCATCGGGCGCGCGATCGCGAGCGAGTTCCGTCATCGCGATGCCGTCTCGCCGCTCGCGCTGCAGGGCCTCGGGCTCGAGCTCGTCGCAGCGCTCGCGCGGTCCGCTCACGTGCGGCGCGGAGCACCGCCGTCGGTCGCGCAGGCCACGGACCTCATCCATGACCGCTTCCTCGAGGGCCTGCGTATCGAGACCATCGCCGACTCCGTCGGAGTCCCGGCCAGCGATCTGGTGCGTGCGTTCCGTGCGTTCCACGGGGTCCCGATCGGCAGCTACGCGCGCAGGCTTCGCCTCGAGTGGGTCGCTCGTCGACTGGCAGAAACGGATGAGCCGATCGTGTCGCTCGCGCACGAGGCCGGCTTCTCCGATCAGCCGCATCTCACGCGCGCGTTCCGCGCGCTCACCGGTCTCACACCGGCGCGCTATCGGCGCCTTCGGAGTCTCTAGCGCAGACGCGTCGCCACGACGCGACTTCAGATAGCGTTTTCGGTCGTGGCGGCGGAGCGGCGCTCGGCGTTCCTCGCGCGCTCCGAGGGCCGGATCGCCCTTGCCGCAACGCTCATCGCGACCGTCCTGCTCGGCGGGCTCGCGCTGCTGCGGCACTGGACGTTCCACTCGACCGCGTCGGACCTCGCGGTGTTCGACCAGGTCCTCTGGAACACCGTCCACGGCCGATTCATGGAGTCGACGCTCAGCCTCGCGCGCTGCGAGCCGCACTCGTTCTTCGGCGACCACTTCTCGCCCGCGCTGCTGCTGATCCTCCCGCTCTACGTGATCGTTCCGCGCCCCGAAACGCTGATCGTGGTGCAGACCATCGCGCTCGCGCTCGGCGTCTGGCCGATCTATCTGCTCGCGCGTCGCTTCCTTCCGACGAGCGGCCAGCGTCTGGTGTGGGTCGCGGCCTATCTCTTGAGCGCGCCGCTCTCATTCATCGCCCTCTACGACTTCCACGAGATCACGCTCGCGGTCGCGCCCCTCGGCTTCGCGCTGTACTTCCTCGCGACACGGCGGACCGGTCCGATGATCCTGTGTCTCCTTGCCGCGCTACTCGCTAAGGAAGAGGTCGCGGTCATCGGCGTCGGTTTTGGCGTCGCACTGGCGATGCAGCGCCGCTGGTGGCCGAGCGCGCTCGTGATCGCGGGCAGCGTCGTCGCCTTTGTCGTCACGCTGAAGGTCATCATCCCGGCGTTCGCCGCGGGGGCTCCGTATCAGTACCTCGGCCGTTACGCGAGTCTCGGACGCGACGAGGGCGAGATCGCGCGCACGCTGCTCCTCGACCCGCTACGCGCACTCGCCGTGCTGGGGAAGGGCGAGGTCGGCTCGAAGGTCGTGTTCATTCTCAGCCTCTTCGGTCCGGGTCTGGCGCTCGGGCTGCGATCGAAGTGGGCGCTCGTGACGTCGATACCGACGCTCGGGTATCTCATGCTTTCCGACTACGGGGGCTTTCACACGCTTCACAACCAGTACGGCGCTCCGCTCATCCCGCTCGCCCTTGGCGCGTCGATCCTCGGCGTCGCGGGTCTGAGCGACCGATGGCGCCGGCGCGTCACGCGCGGCGTCGTATTGAGCACGCTCTTCTTTGCGTTCACGTTCGGCGGCCTGCCGTTCTCGCTGAATTTCGCTGACGCATTCCTCCGTGGCGAGCCCGATCGTGCGCCATCCCGACAGCCGATCCTCAGCCGTTCACGACGCAGATCCCGCAGCGCCGGTTCAACTACAACCTGCTGGGCCTCGAGGTGTGTGACGCGCAGTACGTCATCCTCGATTACGCCGCTCCGAGCGTGAACCGCGACATGACGAAACATCTTGCCGAGGTGGAGGCTGTCAAGGCGCTCGGCTTCGAGGAGATCGCGAGCGGCGAGGGCCTCTCGCTCCTCCGTCGGCGGTGATCAGCTAACCGATAACGTCAGGAGCGCGCGGCAGCCCGGTCGAGGGTGACGCCAGCTTGGCAAAGTGGGCACTCAGCGGGCAGCCACATGTCGAACGCGATTTGCTCGACGCTCTCCAAGGCGACGCCACTGTCGACCGCGAACCGCGCAGCCGCGTCGCCGAACACGATGAGAGCGCCGAGCACCACGGGAAGCGCACCGCATGCGACGAGATCCGCGTACGTGCCGCGCACCGCCGAGCCGGCGCTGATGGCGTCGTCCACGATCGCGATCCTTCTCCCGCGCAGCCTGTGCCGCTCCGCGTCGGGGATGCAGTACCTGACCGGGAACAGGCCCGTCGCACCAGGCGTCTCGAATCTCTCCGCCACGACCGCCTCGATCCCCACTTCGGTCGCGATCATCTCGGCGAGCTTCGCGCCCCCGGTCATCGGTCCGCATACGACGTCGACCTGATGAGGCGAGAGGCGCCGCCCGAGATCCGCTACGAACGGACGGACGGCACGGGGGTCGGCGAACAGCGATCCGAGCTCGAACCACGAGTCGCTGTGATAACCGGATTCCATCTCGAAGTGTCCGCGCCGCACGGCGAGCAGCGCCGCGATCGTGTCCGCCACCTTGCAAGCATGCGCCACGACCAGGGTTGATCGCGTCCTGCGACCGCCGCAGCGCACGCTTCGCACAGCATTTCGCGTATGAGCGAACGCGCCGTCGTCTTCGTGCTCGCGCTCGTGATGTCGGTCGGCGTCGCCGCGGTCTCGCTGATCGTGGCTGTGGTCGTGCACGAGCTGGGGCACGTCGTCGCCGGCTATCTCGTCGGGCTCCGCGTCGCGCGCATCCACCTTGGCCCGCTCGAGATCCGCGACCACGGTCGGCCGCGCGTGCGGCTCGTGTGGTCGCTCCAGGCCGGGGTGGTGCTCGTTCCTTTCGATCGCACCGCCGCGCTCGGACCGCTGCGCTGGGGCTTGATCGTGAGCACGGCCGCCGGTCCCCTTATCGGCCTCGTATCCGGCGGCCTGTTGTTCGTGCTCGCCGGTGGCCTCCGCCTTGGAGACCCGCTCTCCGTGCCCCAGGCGATCGCGCAGATGTCGTTGATCCTCGGCGCTCTCAATCTCCTTCCACTGCGCAGCGGAGAGCAGCTGGCCGATGGGCGCCGGATCTTCTCGCTGCT
>WNFL01125823.1_pt1 | contig 12393 bp, 10 predicted proteins | sample 5400361 | NCBI WGS metagenome assembly WNFL01 (sample SAMN13153351, study PRJNA577476) | soil metagenome | isolation source: 40 cm soil on Douglas fir-dominated hillslope | place: USA:California | collected 2013-09-17
CCCACTGACGGGGAGAGTTGCCCATTTTCTCTCCACGTTAATCGTTCCTGCAAAGGCCGACAGCTCATCTCTGGAGCCCACATCACCCACCCACGGTCTCTCTGAGTCACCAAAGGGCGATCGTCCCCCGCTTCACGACGATCGGCATCCGTCCCGCCATTCCGATGACCACCCCAACGCGCTCTCCTTAGACTCCTCTCCCTCATCCTCGAGCGCACACCTTGTTGCCACACCGAGACAACGCGAGCCGGCACCTCAGGTATGATTCAATCTTGGTTCCTGTAAACTCGTGGGGGGTCACGAACCAGCCTCCTTCCTTCTTCATCCTTTTGCACCTTCTTTGGAAAGTCTACATCATCCGAACTGATCTCGTTCCTCCCCGCTTAGGTGATGGCCTCACCCACGACCACCTCCACCGTTCGTACAGTCGTCCCCTCTCCTAGCCGATCCTCCCGCACATACCCCCAACTCCGAACCACCGCGTCGTCCCCACAACTGCGCTCCTTTACGGCAGCCACAGCAGCCCTCCAGCAAGCGCAAGTCCGGCAGTCGAGCACCCGTCAACCGCCAGACGGAAGAAGTAGATTACCCATTCCCGACACCTGGTTGGACACCTTCGCCAAAGCGGTCCTGGGGTCACGCGCGTCCAATCCCCATGCTACTCGCCGTAATTCACCGCGCAAAAGTTCACTTGCGAACCACAGGAACAACACCGCGGGAAGCTCAACGAGCAGTTGGGGAAGGAAAGGAGGCTCCCTCCCCGGCCGGAACTCAAATGTGAACTTGAGAGGGGTTAGTCGAGCTCCGTATGCGAGCAATCGAGCAGCGGACAAGTTACTCGCTCGAAGTCATTCGAGTGGTTCGGCCATCGTATCGACATCGAAGACGCGAGTCGTCTGCCGTTCTTCATCCACCGGCAGGCGTAATTATAGAGCGGGTGGGTATGGCTCGGACTCGTCGCGTCGTGGGACTCGCCCTCCAATCTTGAGTCCAGCAAGGGAGGGCGATCCGCTCTGGGGTGACACGGGGTCCTCGCCGCCTGTGCCCCCGCTGTCGGCGACTTACGCCGCCTTCTCCACGCAAATCTCCTCTGAGCGCGTGACGCGTACCAGGATGATCATGACCAACCGTGGCAGCGTCACCGATGACGAGTGGTACGAACATGATGACGATGACGATGAACCACACTTGTCGAATATCTTTGTTCCTGTTTCCCGCCATCGGAGCATCCGGAGCCTAAGGGCATGCTTGGACAAGCACGCTCAAGGTACTGCTGCGTCGCACCTGAACCCGCGGAGTCGTCCAACGCACGGGTTGGTGCGTAGCCAATTGTTCCGGAATGCGAGTTTTGGGCATTTTATCCACCGGCAGAACGAGGAAGATGAGGGTGAGGTAGACTCAAGGGGGAAATTTGGCACTTCATGGAGTCAGAATAGCAAAAATCGCGAGGGGAGATTGAGAGGGAGAGTCGTCTGGGGATGGGATGAAGACGATGCGTGAACCTCCCTCTCAAACTTCCCGTTGTCCAGGTTCAGCCAACTGTTATTACTACGTCCAGTTTCACCTCTTGCAAGACTTTCATCATTCACGCATGCTTGTTCAACCACCTCGAGCGCTTTATGATCTTTGAATTTCCCCGCAATTAATACCGTCAAATATACACCACCGCCCCGCTGTCTTGGCAGAGAGCATTACCTCCAGTTTAAAAACCAAAACCCACGAATGCCGCGGACCAGCTATCTTCAAGTATTCGAGTCGCACAACCCATTCTCAAGTTGCCCCAAAGCTCACCGCAGTGCCTGTACCCTGTAGACCTTCTATTCCTAAACGCTTGCATCAATGACACGGACCCACCACTAGATAGCATTTCACACTCCTTGCATCCCATACCGCTCTCTTTGCGTGTATCCACATCACCTACACTCCTTCATGCCCGTTTCTTGTCATCTTGGACCTTGCTTTTACCTCTGGACCGTCTTGCCGCTTGGAACTAAAGCATAGATGTATCTCCTAGTCGATCAATCCAATCACGAGACATCGTTCTAGGCTCTCAGGGGTGTCTATTCAAACTCCGCTAGAGACCACAAATACTTGAACCAAATAAAAGATCTTTTTCTCCCACTCATTTGGGACTCGCTTTATTGTCCTCTCCGCCTGAAGCAACTTCAACTATCAGTGGTGGAAGAGTCTACTGCGATGGTCCCAGATCGATTATCGTCCTCTCAGCTGGAGCACGCATCGTTGTCTGGTTTTTGCTACTGGATTTGGTGCGCTCTCCTTACCGGAGTAAGATACATTTGTTGGTACATCCTATTCTTCACAATACACGCTCACCTTGATGGCATGGGTTGTTGATGATCGCTGAGGTGTTCAGGGCGGCGGTCAGAGTTCATTGCGGGGTTATGGTATTGGTATTACAGGCGCAGCAATCCGATATTTAGTTATTTATTCCACACTTGTCTGTCCTTCTCTCGGCCGAATCCGCGGACTGCGCCCATGCAACTCAAGGAAGCGGACGTTCTATCTGCTGTAAGGCTTACGCGGAAGTCGCGCCATAATTGGCAGGAGGTGCGTTGATTGGCTGTTGGTAGAGCGGCTCAAAAGTGGCGTTTCCAACGTCTGAAAGATACGCGGTAAGCGCCTTGTCAAGGTGAAAAGGGTCAGTGGGACGTACAATGGTAGCCACCTCGGCCATATTGCTCTTCGGCCTGGAGTGGACGTCAGATGTGATCTCGGTCTTTGGTTGTGGTCTGTGAGTGCTTACTTTCATCTTCTTGTAAATCACCCAGAATGCGTGAATGTGACTATTAGCGGTGCGTTAGTGTGGCGTTGAATTGAGAAAGAGGTCTCCAAAAGTACCCAGGGATGTAGCCGAAGACTGGAAGACGTCATTCAAATTGAAAGGAAACTAAGTAAGGAACGGGGACATACGGGTTAAGAGTATGTTGATGAGGAGGTCACAGGAGCAGCCAGTCAAGAACGCAACGGCTGCGGGAGGGAAGAGTATAGTGACCTGTGAAACGAGATGAGTGCTGCGGCGTCGAACTCGACGCGGTGGGGCACTGACGAGGATGAGGAGGATGTCCGATCCGCGAACCATGTTGGAATTTATGAAAATGGAGTCGTGGAGGAGTACAAGGAGTTATGCGGTTACGTCAAGCGGTGCACAAACAACGATCAGGCCGCACAAAAATAGCGCGTTGTCCTGATCTCTTCCTTAAGTCCTTTGATAAATCGCTGGTATTTCGGGCGTGTAACGCGCGAGGTTGCTCTTGGTTTCCACGCTAGAACAAGCTTACCGAGAACTATGTCTTCCTAAAGGGAGACGTCAAGGCCAAACGCACAATTAATTAGCCATATGCGCGCTTCCGTCGGACACGCGACAGCGGCGAGGGTAGCACCAAATATTCTTCAACATTTGGACCCGCCCCTTCTCTACACTTGATATCTCCAGGTCCGTCCCCTCGAAGCTAGGAAGCCAGTGCCGTTCCTCCTTGACCACCACCCGACGTTGCGACACAGTGGTTGCCTCACTTGGGTCATGGAATCACTACCAATCGAGTTAGTGATACAAATCTTGACTTTCAGCCTCGCGGTCCACCCAGTCCCATCCTCAATTTTACGAGTCGCTTCGCGTTGGAGAGATATTGGCCAAACAATCCTACACACGAACATAGAGATCTCTTCTCTCACGCAACTATACCTGTTCAGAACTTCTGCATTGTCCTGCAAGCCACGATCTTTCGCCCTACATTTGGTCGGTGGTGCAGTCGACTCTACACGACAATCGCCTACACCATGGACCACACCGTTAGACGAATCGTTTGAAGTTCATAATGAAGACATACTCAACCGTGTTTCAATGTCGGGTGGAATATTTGGTTGTTTAAAGCGTGCTTTCGCCCAGTGTCTGGACGTAGAGGAAGTCCACCTGCGGTTAAACTCGCATGCGAGTGACCCTCACATCGACATGATATATAGTGCATTTTGTCTCATAAAGTACGTGTCGTAACGCTTCTCCCACTCGGCCTCTCTGAACATTTGCAGTCCTCGAATATTCAAATGGGCCGGTCCCGATCCGGAGCACCATTGGTCTACAGCAGTGAGAAGAGGGAAATTCCTACCTCGTCACTCCCGGTGGCTGATGCACTCCATCTCAGATTGTTCCCCGCGCTGCGGAGCCGCTAGTTCGTGCAATCCGTGGCTGGACGAACCTCGAAAATCTCAGTCTCCGGGGCGTGCACTTCCCTCAACCTCCTTGCCAAACATCTTTAGTCAGTGCATTCTTGTTCCACCCCCATCCCCATTTGCGGCAAGTCACTATCGGTCAGGCGATCTTCTTGAGCCCCACAACAGTCACTGCCATGGTAATTGCTATTCCTAGCTTGCAGAAGTTTGTATTGGAAGATGCGTATTTGGAGAGGAAATGGGAACGGAGGGTGCGTGCAGAGGAAATCATACAAAGCGTGCAGCATTTGGACAAGGGCCACCCTCGCCGCATCAGAGTTACCACTGTAGTCCACTGTCAAGTTAGGGTAGAAAGAACCGTAGGCGGCGATCAAGCAGACATTTAGACAGAAACATTAACCACTTGTATGGTCCCGACAGGCACCACCAGTGATATATCCGAGTTCTTGATAGAGTGGTGCTCTTTCCCTCGATGGGGGGCATTTCATCAACGTTATAACGGGCTTCTTTTCGTTTGCTGATACAGGAGCCATGGCGCCTCAAAGCAATCCCATCTGAAAGATGTTCATACATGTCAAAAAGTGATGATTGGACATGTTGCGTTAGGGCCGAGTGTCACATTATAAGAGCTTGCAGGCGCCCAATTGATCCTTGCCTTGCCACCCCTATGACGACCATATTGAGTCACCAGGGCATGGTCGCGCCGAACCCGCTTTGCATTGTGGCTGATGTTAGCAGTGAACTATGCGGTCTTTAGCTCGGTGGTTAATACCATCGAACGCACTATATTGGTGTACCTATGTAGTCTTCACTCCAGGCGAGTTTACAATTGAATGAGAATCGATTTGGGAACTCAAGCTCAGTGGTTAATACTATCGAGACTACAGAGACATCGAGTTCCCCGCACAGAGGGGATTTTATACCTATTTTCTGAACCCAGTCGCCATACCGATGTAAGACAGAATTTGAAAGGGCCTCCGTGTATTATTAAGACCGCTGTGCATCGTGCATGATAATTGTCACTCGCCGAACTGCGGTGGAATCATGCTCTCGATTTCTCTCCCTTTCGGCGGATTGAGATAGCTGATGATATTTCCAGAGCGTGCAGCACTTCACTTTAATTTACGTCCAGACGGCGAATTCCGGGCAACATACAGAGATCATTTTGCAAGGTGCCCCAAATTCGAACTATAAGCTGAAGTTATTTATAAACAATGAAGAGGTAGAACTACAGAGGAAAGCCAACCTGACCTGGGCACCAACAAGTCGACATAGGTCTGGAATTCTTATGAGTATTTGACACGTCTGGTTCACACACCAGATCTACCCACCTAGAATAATAGCACGCATAGACTCTCATCGTGCTCTGCATAGCACCTCCCCTCCCAACGCAAGTCGCAATGCCTCTCTGATTTCCACGAATTGGTGCAATTTGCTCCGTGTTTTGACTACAGCAACCTCGCCCAAATCCAAGGGTTTGATAACCCATTGTGCTCTCCTTCCTGTACACAGCCGTTGAATCTCCGTGGTGTCCATGAAAATGCGCTTCGAGGGCCTTGAAATCAGCTCCATGTTCGTAAGAACAGGTCGGTCATCGCGGTACTTCAAATCTGCCCATATCATGCGCTTCGACTCTGGGGCCGTCTGCCAGGCGATAGGGTCTGGGGCGGAGAGAGTGCCGCGGGTTATCGAATTTATAAAGCCAGCGCGAAGGAGGACGTTTAAAATGCCAAGGTTTTGTACAGTGTGGGGAACAGCGACTTGGGCGCGTCGTGCACGAAACGCATTCTGAATCCGCGCGCAGAGGTCGTGCGGGCGAGGCATTGCGAGGCGGAAAAACTAGAACAAAGCGAACCAACCTGCTCCCTGCCATAGGGTGCAAGAACCCAAGAGCGATAACGATGGCTGATGCTCAATTGTCAGAGACTTGGTCTAAGCATCTGAACACCTTCCGGCCTAGCAAGGTTCTAAACCAGGGCAAGCCACTTTGGTCTTGCCGATCGTCTCCGAGTCGACCACCTTCGCAGATGCCGTGGCTCGAAGTATCGCAATACTAGGCGAGGTAGACGGCCAGACCTCTCTTCTCGTTATGGAGAAAACTCCATTTTCTCAAGACTTCCCTTCTCGATTGGGCTTCCAACAAGTACAGACAATCGAGATTAATGACATCGTGGGCAATCTTCATAGAATATCTGTGTTGTTTCTGACTATTTCAGTACCATAATTTCAAAGGATGGTTAATGGACGGTCGAACCGACGCGGATGTAAAAATCAACTTCATTTCCCCGGCGACTGACGTCCATATTCGAAAGGTAATACTTAGAGTGCACCTTTGTATAGGTCACTGATGCGAGTTTTAGTACACACGCCAAACATTCAAGTAATTATCCGGAGCGCCGATCCCAGTTCATAGCTGATGATGGCCGATGCACGGCTTACTAGGATGTTCCAGGAGAAGCCTGAGATTTACCAGCGAGTAGTCAGGCCATACATAGAATCCTTCCCTGCCGACCGCTTGAACTGGTAATCGTCCGCGCTTTTGGGGGGTGCTTCACTGAGTTTTTATTCAGGGTGTACAACATTCTATCGCACAAGAAGGAAGTGGAAAAGATCTTATTCGAAAATAGCGACTTTCTTATCATACCCGACTTCAAATGGGACCTGAATGACCTTAACACTCTCTATCTTCAAGCGATTCCTTTTGACAAGTCGATCAGATCACTTCGGGATATTCGAGGGAGTCACCTCGCCATGTTAAAAGACATAAGAAGAGAAGCGGCGAAGATCGTCAAAGCAAAGTGGGGCATTGACGATGGCGGCTTGAGGTTGTACGTGCACTACCAACCATCTTACTGTGAGTAGGTCACTGCTCCGTCGATATAAAACCCTGATCCAGACCATTTAGACCATTTCCATGTTCACATCGTGCAAGTCAATTACATTGGCTTCGCAGGCATGAATGTGGGACAGGCGCACTTGTTGAACGACATAATAGCCTTGGTGGGCACCCTTGAAACAGCGATTTCTCTTCCCATACAAACCACCCTTGCAGCTTGAACTCGATCCGGAGGTATTCGAGCGCATTTCGCTTTCATATACCTTAGGAGACCAGCATGGCCTATTCCAGCTCATGACGGACGCAAATGCAAATCATGTGTGAACTATTCTCGATGTAGTATTAGCAACAAATGAGGTACGAAAGCGCTCTTCTCGGTAGTTGTCTGGCTATCAATGATCGCGTGCACCCCAGAGGTAGTGTTTTTCCTGGACGAAGACGCTGTGAGGCCGATCGCGATTCTTACTCTGCGAGGGCACGTTCTCACCAAAGTACTCGCCTATTTCATTGCTCCATCTCATCACATTTTGAATAGCACAATGACTGATTATGAATCATTGGGTGCTCTACATTGATGAGACCCAGCTCTTAGAGGGATCCTCCGCCGGTCTCATCATTGACGTTCTATCATGGTTTTGAAGGACGAGGGGTGTCGTAATAGCTACTTCCAACAAAGTTCCCGACGATCTGTATCGCAACGGGGTACGACGGGAACCATTGGAACCTATTGATTCACGAGACGGGCCCGCGTTGCCGTTGCAGCCGCTGAGGCCTTTAATTTGAGAAGGTCGGTTGGCTGTAAAGCGTAGATCTGTGTGGAGTAGCGCGAAGACAAATACTACACGGTTGCAACCTTGGAAGGAGCATGGTCTCGTAAAGCTTTCGTAAAGGTGGAAACCACAAATCGCAAGCTTTGACCTGACCAGGGAAAGGGAAAAAACCATCGTACTTCAAGGACCTAGACAGGTCAACCAAAGTAGCTGCCGAACCTTGATATTTTCATGGCGGCACCCTTCTTCGATCGGCGACGAGTAAACGGCCCCGAAGAAAGCTTCCCTCCAATATTTGACGATGAAGCGGACCTACATTCCGTCGTAGCAACGGGGAAACGCTCGGGTGATCGTGGAAAGAAAGATCTCAGGCCGATATGTGTGTGGCGTGACTATGCACACTCGGGGAGAGAACGAGCCTGACGGTCCACATAGACCTACGAACAGGATTGATCAGTCAGGCAAACGGCTCGGCATACATAGAGACGGGTAATACGAAGATAGCATGTGCAGTGTGCGTGCGGCGTTCCCAGAAAGCATTTCACTCAAGCGTTTTGCAACAGATACGCCCCAAGGCAACTCAAAAACCAGCAATATAGCGAAACAGGAAAGCTCAATGTCGAGGTGAAGTTCGCACCATTCTCCTGTAAACGGCGGCGAGCTCCGCTTCGAGTGAGATCGAACCAATCCCTCATTTCGTTTAAACTCATGGCTGTTACACTCAGGATGTCGAGGATAGAGAGATCTCTCTCCTTGTACATCAATCGATACTCCCTGCGATACAGTTGGAGCACTTCCCCAAGTCCACGATCGATGTCTTCCTCACAGTCTTGGAGAACGATGGGCTGGAAGGCTGTGTCGCAGCTGGATCAACAGTCGCAAGTGCAGCACTCGCAGATGCAGGCATTGAGATGTTTGGGCTGGTTGTTTCATGCGCTGCTGTTGGTCTCCCGCTTCATCCCGTGACTACGGAAGCTTACTAAGTATGCTTCCAGGCTGTAATAGAACAAGAAATCTGGTTAGACCCTGACTCACAAGAAAGCGAGGCCGCAAAAGGGACATTGGTAATCTCGGGGCTCCCAGCCCTTGGGACCATTACGAACTCATGGCAGGCCGGCAGTCTCTCACCTCTTCAAGTAGTTGATGTACGCTCGTTCGTCTCCTCTTGGTCCTCACTCCCTGCTAATTAGGTTTGCCCGGTAGTGCATGGACGAATGCCACTCACGCTTCAAAGCAATTCACGACGTAGTAGCAGAATCACTCTTAGAATCGAACAGAGCGAAACCAGCACCCGAGTCATCATGATGTCGAGTGAAAATAAAATACAATCACGAAAAGCATCCTGGCTACTTGAATGGAAAAAGGCTCTGTGACATCACGCAAGGACGAGAATAGTCGATTATGGGCGCAAGAGTCCTTTAGTCCGATTAGACAAGAACAACAGAACGGTGCCGGAGAAGTAGAATGGCAATATGTTGTTGAATGCTTGGCTAGGAAGGGGAAGACCCTATGAAGTAGCGATGTTCCTCCCCTGAGGTACACACTCTGCATCCCAGTCCACTGGCGTAAGCTCTCGGATCCGTTCCTGGAAGGCCTTCAGAGTGCAAAACTCTGGGGCGCCGGGTAAATGGTTGCCTTCGAGCCCGCAGTAAGGAATGGTCATGTCCTTGTTCCGATATCGCATCCTCACGTAGTATCGTGGCCTTTCTGATGGCAGGAACGCTTGGCGGATACCACCGAGGAAACCTTGCGTGGGTTGGAGTGAATCTTTGAAGAGTTCAAAGGTTATTGAGGCAGTAAATGTCGGCCATCGATTATCGAAGACGTCTAGAGCGGAACTGATACCGGCTAGAGCGGTGTCGTGGGTAGAATGGATGAGAATCTTGGATGGGTCTTTTGACCCGAGCGCTGCTTTCCTCGCCAGCTTCTTTTGTAGGTCGTGCAAGAGACGGCCCATTGCGAGGCGTCGGAATTCTTGATTCTTATCTATCGGATGCGTCAAGCGTGGCTCCCCGTCAAGAGGAACGGGGGACTTACAACCACTAAACCATTCGTTTACCACAGCATATTCCTAGAGAACGCCTCAAGTTAGTTTTTATGTCCACGAGAGCGCTGGTATCCACTGACAATTAAATTCATGGCTTCTTCGTCAAACTCTCGTGGTATTCTTAACCACCAACGTCAACGAAGGGGTTACGGTGAGGCAATTAAAAGCGTACCGGAGGCCGTGGGCTTTCGCTGCCTTAATCTAGGTGCAATTGGTCAGTCGCCATCAACGACGAAGATGATCAGCCAACCTACAGTATCGAGTATTCCAGATGCTCTAGGTTTACCATCAATTCGGATTGGATTCCCATCAATAAATTTGGAGAGCCTTTTATCTAGTGTTGCTAACGTGGGATTCAAAGCATCTGCTGCTGCTAAAAAGGGAATTAGGACCCCGGGTTATTCGCATCATTGATCTTGAGGTATACCTTGAGCAAAGGCCATTTTCATTCTTTCCAACCGCTTGCAGGCGAAATGATTCGCATTTAGGTTCTCGTCTTTGGCATTCCTGAAAGTAAACATGGGGAGATACATTGACAGTAAATAAATACAATTTCACAAGGAGTCGAGCGATAGAATAGGCTCTCGCAAGTCGCACAATCATGCAAACATGGGTGCAGAGCACCCAGAATCCTATGAAAGGCGAGCTTGCTTGTACGGCAGAAGGAAAGGGGACGCACCGTACTAGTAGCTGTGGTGTTAGTCCTTGGGTGTATTTCGAAGCCGGGTATAGTCCGTGCATGATTTGTTGAAGACTTTCGATCGTCCGTGGCATATTCGTGGATCTGGCCCAGAAATTTGTCAAGGACAACACGAGGACGGATCGAAGGCGTGTACGCCTACCTATAGTAATGAATCGCATTGCTTGTCACCGTGTCGGGCAGAAAGCTAAGCCTTGGTGAGAAATGTCAGTGCAAGGCGCATAAATCGCGTAAATTTGACGTACTTGTCAATATACAGCCTACGCAAAGCAACGCCATACGCATAGGTTGACTGTCAAACGAACTGAGATTAAGTTGCAGTGGCAAAACCGAGAGAATAGTGACAAACCTCTCGACCTATATCGGTGAGTTCGCCAAGCATACTAAGATAACAAGAAGTCGGCTATATTCCAGAGGAAGAGGAAGGACCCGTACCATTCTCCTGGGGAGCAAGTTCCGTCTCTGCGTTCCACTACCCTCCTCACGGTGAGGGTGGAGGGACTCTGCTGCTTGAGAGCACCTGTTTCTTGATCCCACAGATTTGCGGAAAACTGTCTACCTGTCTTGCAGAGAAACCAGTTCTCTGGGATGTACTTTTGCATTCGTATTCCGACGGGGGTTCGTTCACCTGAAGAATGCAACGAAAAATCAGCAAGAAAGGGGATAAAGGAGCAGGGGCACGGGTAGCGGCTCACCATGTCTGATGTATATATGTACCTGTTCGAGAGAAAGGCCACCGGGACTGGGAGGGTAAGAATCCACGTCGAGGCCCATGGAGACGGGTTGGGTATCGAACAGGGGTGGGTGCTGGAACGCTAAGGAATACGAGACGGAGAGGATGGAGAGCAAAGTGACAGCGAGGTATACGCGGTGCATCGGTTGACGGTTAAAGGGCCAACCAGTTGTTCTTTTATTTGGCCCACCTCATGAATTGTCCCCGTCGCGCTCGCGTGCCTCGTTATTTCGGCGCACGTTCGGTGTGCACACGCTTCCCATGGATCCTATCATATCGCAATCGAGCTCTTCGAACACTTTCCTGCCTCATGCTCCCTTTTTCGCTTTCTTCCGGTACGTATCGAGGGCTGGAGGCCTGGAGGGCTGGTAAGGCCCCAAGGCCCTGCCAAAGCGGTCCTTTAGACAGGCAGACGGGCGGTCCAATAATATGTCCATATGTCCATCTCTCTGTCCGTCCCATTCTCGATTTCCCGCCCATTCAGACTCCGGCAGACGGCTGCCGGCAGACTGGATCATCCCACCTGCCTGACGAAATCACGGTTTAAACATGGAACATGGCTTAAACAAAGCGTCGTAGCCGACCGGACAGAGACATGCGTCCAGTCCAGTCCAGTCTGCGGGTGCTCCACACACGATCTTCTTGAGTCAGCCGGCCTCACTCTAATACAAATGGTGGGTCGATATCGGAAGGGTTTGGTGAGAGAACACGGCCCACCCATCGCTAAAGACAAACCATCCATGATCTTCGGGAATTCATGTCCATACCAAATGTTAATAGGGTTTCCTACTTCCGACGTAAACAATATCGAATACGCCCAAGAAGGCCTGGCGAAGGCAAATTACAGGTCGCTTCTGATCCACAAGCGCCATCGACGCACAGCGCTAAACCAACAACTTCATAGCCTTCTAGAAGACCGACGGTGTTCCGGTAGCTTGGCAAATTTGATGGTGCAGTGCAGTGCAGTTTGTTAGTGAGTGTTATGAAGAAGAACCTGATTCACTGAATCCCCTGCACGGACCCGGACATTCGCCACCATCCTTCAGCACATTTTGTCCGCTATCTTCCAAGAGAACCGCAATGTTTGCTCTATGTTGGCACTCTGGGCGAAAATTAGTA
>WNFL01295242.1_pt1 | contig 12393 bp, 11 predicted proteins | sample 5400361 | NCBI WGS metagenome assembly WNFL01 (sample SAMN13153351, study PRJNA577476) | soil metagenome | isolation source: 40 cm soil on Douglas fir-dominated hillslope | place: USA:California | collected 2013-09-17
GCTCCAGACCTCGCACTTGCCGGACGAGACCGCCAACTCCTCCATCAGCGAGCCCTCCGGGCGAAGCACCTCACCGAAGAGATCGCCCGGCTTGAGGATGGCGAGCACCGACCGGCTCTTGCCCTTCCCCTGCCTTAGCAGGCGCACGCGCCCGGAGCGGAGGAGGTAGACCTTGTCGGCCGGCAGGCCAGGCCGATAGATGACCGCCCCATGCCCGAACGTCTCCACCTTGAAGTAGCCGCGGAAGTCGACCACGTCGGCCGGTGGCAGGCTCGGGGAGGCGAGCGGCTGGAACTGCGGTTGGAAGCGCGGGTCGGTTGTGAGGGGACGCATGGTGGAGCTCCAGTCGAAGAGGGGGTCGGCCGGTTGTCAGAGCACCAGACATGCCAACCTTTGAGCATTCAGAAATTGCTGTATTTTCAGACATGTGAACGCTAGGTCACACTCCAAACAGGGGTGCGGTTGAACGGTTCGTTCAGCCGGAACGTACAAACGACTGAACGAAACGTTCAATCGGTCCTCTCCGAAATCCCGTATTTCTTGAGCTTCCTCTCCAGCGTCGGGCGCGAGATGCCCAGCATTCGACAAGTCTTGCCTTTATGGCCGCGGGTCAGTCCCCAGACCCTGACGATGTGGTCGCGCTCGACCTCGTCCAGGGTGGGCACGCGACCGCCGGCTGTGGCGGAAGGCGGATCGCTGCGGGGCGGAGGAGCCTCGTCGACCAGGTACTCCTCGAGCAGCAGGTCCCCCTGCGAGAGTACCGCCGCGCGGGTCAGTACGTTTTCCAACTCGCGGACGTTCCCGGGCCAGGGGCGCTTCTGCAGCTTCTCGATCACCTCGCGCGGCACGCGGCGCAGCGACTTGTGGAGGCGCTGGTTGACCTTCACCAGGAGGTGCTCGACCAAGAGCGGGATGTCGTCGACCCGGTCGCGCAGCGGCGCAAGCCGCAGCGTCACGACCTTCAGGCGCTGGTAGAGGTCTTCTCGAAACCGGCCGGCGCGGACCTCCTCGGCCAGGTCCCGGTTGGTGGCCGCGAGGATGCGCGCCCTGATTGGGATCCGGCGCACGCCGCCCACCCGCTCCACCTCGCGCTCCTGGAGCACGCGCAGCAGCTTGGCCTGGAGGTTCTGGGAGAGCTCGCCGATCTCGTCCAGGAAGATGGTTCCGTCCTCGGCCAGCTCGAACTTGCCCGGCTTGGCCTGCACCGCTCCGGTGAACGAGCCCTTCTCGTGGCCGAACAGCTCCGACTCGAGCAGCGTGTCCACGATCGCCGAGCAGTTGATGCCGATGAAGGGCTTCTGCGGCGCGGAGTAGCTGTGGATCACGCGCGCGATCAGCTCCTTGCCCGTGCCGCTCTCGCCCTGGATCAGCACCGTCGTGCGCGACGCGGCCACGCGGCCCACGTCCTTGAAGAGCTGCCGCATCGGCGGCGAGGTCCCGACGATGTCGTCGATCTTGAAGGATCGCCCGCCCTGCACCGAGAGGTAGTCGGTTCCCTTGGAGAGGCGCCGCACCTCCAGGGCCCGATCGAGAGCGACGTCGAAGGCCTGGATGTCGATGGGCTTGTGGATGTAGTCGAAGGCGCCCGCCTTCATGGCCAGGATGGTGGTCGCCATGTCGTGGTGGGCGGTGATCATCAAGACCGGCGTCTCGCCGGCCCGCTTCCTCAGCTCCGGGATGAGGTCGATGCCCGACGCGTCGGGCAGGCGCATGTCGAGAATGATGGCGGAGGGCGAGGTCTCCTCCGCGAGCTTGAAGCCTTCCGCGCCCGTGGCCGCGCTGACCACCCCATAGCCGCGCTCCTCGAGGTGCATCGAGAGCAGCTCGCGGATCGAGCGGTCGTCATCGACGATGAGGATTCGTTCCATCTCGGCCAGCGGCTCGCGCCTCCGGCTCACGGGGACAGGAAGCGCGAGCCCCCTCCCGCGAGTCGCCAGCCGAAAGCCGCAGGCCGATCTTTAACGGATCATCCACCGAACGTCACGGAGATGACATTGCCGTGCCCGTGGGTCTCCACGAAACGGGCATCGCCGCGGTGCTCCCGCGCGACGCGGGCGACGACGGCGAGCCCCAGGCCCGTCCCGCGCGCGCGGTTGGGCGTGAACGGCACGAACGCCTTCTCTCGCAGCTCGGGCAGGACGGCGTGGCCCGGGTCGCGCACCGTCAGCTGCCATCCCGGGGGCGCCTCGCGCACCGCGACCTCGATGCGCCCGCCCCCCACCTCTTCCGCGGCGACGGCCGCCTGCCGGCAGAGGATCTTCACCGCCGTCCGGACGCGGACCGGGTCCAGCGGGAACGGCGCCATGCGCTCGGGGACGTCCACCGCGAACGACACGCCGCGGGACGACCACTCCGCCTCGACGCCTTCGACCGCCTCGCGCACGGGAGAGCGCGGGTCGCCGGGAACCAACGCTAGGGAAGGAGGCCGCGCGAACTCCAGCACTTCGTTGAGCAGCAGCTCGATGTTCAGCACTTCGCGCAAGGCGATGTTGGTCCGGCGCAGGTCGTTGGCTGCGAGCGTGCCGTGCCGCTCGAGCGTCTGCAGGGCGATCTTCACGGCCGAGAGCGGATTGCGGATCTCGTGGGCGACCAGCGACGCGAACCTCGCCAGGTCCTCGGCCCGGACCGCCGCATCGGCGACCTGCTGGGACACGGCGACGTCGCGCACCACCGCCACCACACCGCCCGGCGCCGGGCTGAGGAGCAGCTGTGCCGGGAACGGCTGGCCACTGCGCAGCATCGTGCGGTGCTCCTCGAATGCTCCGCGGGCCGCGGACTGCGCCAGGTCGCGCGCCGCCCGCTCGCCGCCCGGGAACAGAACGCCCGCGGGCTTGCCGGCCAGATCGGTGGCGCCGAGCACCAGCTGCGCCGCGCCGGCGACGCATGCGATGCGTGGCTCCGCCGAGTCGTCCCAGGCGACGGCGCACATGTCGTGCGCGCCGGCCAGCGCGCGCCCCACCTCTTCGCAGGAGGCAGCCAGCGCGCGCGGAGACTTGCTCGCCATGTGGGTGCACATCGCACGGACGCGGCGAACGTGCCACATCTCGTCGTCGGCGGTGTTCAGAAGTTGGTCAGGTCCGACTGCGGCGCGATGCTGCTCGATTCTCGGCGCGTCATCGCCGATGCTGCGCCCGCGCTGCCCCCGCCGGCGCGACCACGATCGACATGGAAGAACGACGACCTCCTCCCGACGACCCGATATCGACACGTAGCAGGGTGACCGCCGCCATCCTCGCCCTGGCAGTGGTGGGCCTCGGGCGGATGGCCTGGTTCCACCTCGCTGTCGAGGCGCGCGTTCCGCATCCGCCGCCCATCGACGATCGCTATCGCGCGCTGCGCGCGCTGCTGCCGGCTTCGGGAGCGATCGGATACGTGTCGGACCGGCGAGTTGCCCGCGCGCCCGCGGAATACGAGACGTCCCCCGGCACGCGCATGTACATCGAGGCGCAATACGCGCTCGCGCCGGTGATCCTGAGGGTGGAAGACGACCGCGCGGCGCTCGTGCTCGTGAACGCGGCGGCTCCCGCCTCGGTGGCCGCGCTGCTCGACCACCGGAACCTGTGCCCGGTCGCGGATGGCGGCCGCGGAGCCGTGCTCTCGCGGCCGAGGGTCCGATGAGCTTCGCGCTCGCCGCCGCGGGGGCGGCGCTGATCGGCGCCGGGCTCGTCGCATGGGCATTTCCGCACAAGTCTTCCTGCCCGGCGGAGCATTGGCTGCGCGCCGCCATCGCCGCCACCCTGGGCCTCGGCATCTGGTCGGCGACCTATGCCGCTTCCTTGCTGCTGTTCGGTCCCGTGGCGCGCGGACCCAAGGATGCGGTGCTGGCGGCCGCGGGCGCCGCCCTCCTCCTAGCAGCGCGTGGGAAGTCCGGGGTAGAGCCGGCCGCGCCTCCCGGCGAAAAAAAAATAATTTTTTTTTCAGGGGAGCCGGCGCCCCGGTGGCTGTGGGTCGCCTTCGCGGTCGCCGCGGGCGCGGCCGTCCTGGCCTTCGTCCACGATACGCTGCGCGGATCCGACGGCGGCTACGACGCTTTCATGATCTGGAACCTGCGCGCTCGCTTCCTGGCGCGCGCGGGCGCGGGATTTCGCGCGGCGTTCTCGCCCCAGATGGAGCTGTGGGCGCACCAGGACTACCCGTGGCTGGTTCCCGGGCTGGTCGCGCAGGGGTTCTTGCTGAGCGGGCGCGAGCCGCGGGCCGTCCCTGCGCTCTTCGCGGGCACCTTCGCCGCGCTGGCCGTCGCGCTCCCCGCGCTGTCGCTCGGCTGGGCGCGCGGGAGCCGATGGGGGCTGCTCGGAGCGATCGCGCTGCTCACCACGCCGTGCTTCGTCATCTTCGCCGCGCACCAGGAATCCGATGTTCCGCTCGCCGCGTTTCTGGCCGCCACGGCGGCGCTGCTGCTATTCGCCGCCGAGCGCGGGAATCCTCCGCGCCTGCTGCTCCTCGCCGGACTCGCGGCGGGACTGGGCGCGTGGACCAAGAACGAGGGCAGCCTGTACGCAGCGTGCTTCGCCATGGCGCTGTTGGCCCGCTCGCGCGAGCTGCGCGCGGTGGGCTGGTTCGCCGCTGGGTTCCTGCCCTTCGCCGCGCTGGTGGTCGGGTTCAAGCTGGGTTTCGCTCCGCCGACGGACCTGTGGAAGTTCTCCACCGCCGGAAGCATCCTCTCGCACGCGGGCGATCCGCTGCGCTGGGGCCGCCTGCTGCTCCTGACGCTGCGGCGGATCTTCTTCTTCCAGGACCATGCGCTGTGGGTCGCGGCGGAGATCGCGGTGCTGATCGCCTGGGTCCGCAGGCTGCCGGGAAGCGTCCCGGGGACGGCGCTCTTCCTCGCCTGCGCCGCGTTCGCTCCGCTCTACGTCCTCCAGCCCCACCCGCTCGAGTGGCTGTATCGCTACTCCGTCGAACGGATATTCATCCAGCTGTGGCCGGCCGCGATCCTGGCCACGTTGCTCCCGCTGGTGCGGGTGGCCGCGGACACGCCGCGAGAAGCCTCCTCGGGCAGCTGGCCGATGGAACGCGCGCCGCGCGCCCCGTAGGTTGCTGCCCTGCGCGGGAAGTCCGCGCGGGAGGGGGGCTCGTCCGATGCGGCGCTTGCTGAGGCTGCTTTGGTCCGCGAAGGGCCAAGGCATGTCCGAGTACCTGATCATCGTCGCGCTGGTGGCGATCGCCGCCATCGGCGTCGTCACCGTCTTCGGCCGCGACATCCGCGAGCTGTTCAGCGGCACGACCGATTCGCTGGCCGGCAACCAGGCGACCAACACGGCGGTCAAGGCCAACGTCCGTCAGGGCAAGAACCTCAAGACCTTCGGGGCGTACAACGCCTCGCGAGGGGATTGAGCAGGTCCTGCCGCGGCCGCTTGCGCCATGTTAGAAAAAGGGCCCATGAGCCGCGACAGGGACCGGACGGTCCGCTCCGACGAGCACAACTCCCGCGGCATCGAGCTCGCCGATCGGGGGTGGCTGGACGAGGCCATCAAGGAGTTCAAGAAGGCCATCGAGCTCGACCCGGAGTCGGCCCACGCCCACGACAACCTGGCGACCGTCTACAGCGAGAAGAAGCTGTACCGCGAGGCGCTCAAGGAATACCTGACCGCGCTGGAGCTGGAGCCCGACAGCGCCACGGCCCACTACAACCTCGCCTGCTTCCTCGCCACCCATGGCCCCGACATGGCGGTGGACGAGTACAAGGAAGCCATCGAGCTGGACCCGGACTACCCGGACGCCCACCTCAACCTGGGCATGACGTATGCCGACCAGGATCGGCGCGAGGAGGCCAAGGAGGAGTTCAAGGCGGCGATCGAGCTGGACCCGGACGATCCGGTGGCGCGCCACGAGCTGGCGGCGCTCCTGATGGACGAGGCGGACTACCGGGGCGCGATCACGCAGCTCAACGAGGCCGTTCGCCTCGATCCCGAGAACTACGAGGCGCACCTCGATCTGGGCATCTGCTACGCGCAGAAGGGCTTCTACGCGGAGGCGGAGCGCTGTTACGGGCGCGCGCGCGAGCTGAACCCCGACGACGTGCTGCTCAACTACAACGTGGCGGCGCTCTATTCGCTGTGGGAGAAGCCGCCCCAGGCGTTCGAGGCGCTGAAGAAGGCGCTGGAGAAGGACCCGGCGAAGGTGCGCGGATGGATCGCGGCGGACCCCATGTTCGACACGCTCAAGGGCGATCCCCAGTTCGAGCAGCTGCTCGCGGTACAGTAGCGCGGGTAGCGTCCGATTTCAGATCTGCAATGTGGATTGCAAAGTTGCAATGTTTCGGGCCGTCGTTCCCGCCTCCCACTCCCGACAAGCCCCTGAAACGCGAGGTGTCCAGTCCCTGGCATGGTCACTGCAACTAAGTTGGACGAAGCGCATCGCGGGTCGCGGTTTGGTACCCCCCCGCCGCCGTGACGAGCGACCGCGCTTCTTGTCTTCGGGCCCCCGGGCATACCGCCCGGGGGCTTTTTTTCTGTCGATCCCGGACCATGCGCCGCCGCTGCCTTTCGGGTCGCCGCGGCGATCGAATGCGTTGTACAAGCGGGGCATGTCGCACCCGAACGCAGGACTGTCCACCCTGGCCGTGCACGCCGGGACCCCAGAGGGGCCGAACGCGCCCTTGACCGTCCCCATCGTGCAGTCCACCACCTTCCGTTTCGAGAGCGCCGCGCAGGTGCAGGAGTACGCGCGAGGCTCGAGCGGGCTGTTCATGTACTCGCGCGACGAGAACCCCACCGTGCGCGCGGCCGAGGTCGCCGTGGCGCGGCTGGAGGGCGCGGAATCGGCGGTGGTGTTCGGCAGCGGCATGGGCGCGATGACCGCCGCGCTGATGGGCCTGTTGTCCCAAGGCGACGAGGTGATCGCCGCCACCGCTCTGTACGGCGGAACCTACAAGCTGCTCCGCGACGTGCTGAGCCGGTTCGGGGTGAAGATGCGGCCGGTCGAGCCGGAGCGGCTGGTGGCCGAGGTGGCGGCCCGACCCGCCAAGGCGTGCGTCTTCGAGTCGCCCACCAACCCCACGCTGCGCATCGTCGACGTGGCGGCGGTCGCCGCGGCATGCAGGAAAGCGGGGACCGTCAGCGTGATGGACTCGACCTTCGGCCCGCCGGCGCTGCAGCGGCCGCTGGAGATGGGCGTCGACGTGGTGATGCACAGCGCGACGAAGTACCTGAACGGCCACTCGGACCACCTGGCCGGCGTGCTGGCCGGGTCGCGCGAGCGGCTCGAGCCGCTGCGGCTGCTCTCGCACAAGCTGGGCGCTTCGCTCGACCCGCAGGTGGCCTACGACCTCTTGCGGGGGCTGAAGACGTTCGCGCTCCGCATGGAGAGGCATTGCGCCACCGCGCTCCGGGTGGCCCGCTGGCTCTCCGAGCACCGCGCCGTCCAGCGGGTCTGGTATCCGGGCCTGCCCTCGCATCCGGACCACGAGCTCGCCAAGCGGCAGATGAGCGGCTTCGGAGGGATGGTCACCTTCACGCTGGGCACCAAGGAGCGCGCATTCGTCTTCTGGGACCGGCTGCGGCTGGTGGCCCGCGCGGCGAGCCTGGGGGGCACCGAGTCGCTCTCCTCGCTGCCCATCCTCTTCAGCCACACCGGCTACTCCGCGCAGGAGCTTGCGCGCGCCGGCGTGGACGAGGGCATGGTGCGGCTCTCGATCGGGCTGGAGGACGCGGACGACCTGGTGGCCGATCTCGCGCAGGCGCTGGAGGCCTGACGGGAATCGGCCTGGACGATCGGTTTGCGAAGCCACAGCTCGACTGAGCCGCGTCTTGCGCCCCTGTCCCGCTCCTTCTTCGCGCGGAACGCGCTGGCGGTCGCGCCGGACCTGGTGGGTTGCGTGCTGGTGCGGCGCACGCCGGAAGGGCTGCGCGCCGGGCGCATCGTGGAAACCGAGGCGTACGTCGGCGAGCACGACCTGGCCTGTCACGCGCGGGCGGGAAGGACCGCGCGCACCGAGGTGATGTTCGGCGAGCCGGGGCACGCGTACGTCTACCTCATCTACGGCGTGCATCCGATGCTGAACGCGGTCACCAGCCCGGAAGGCGAGGCGAGCGCGGTGCTCATCCGGGCCGCCGAGCCGCTGCACGCGGGGTCCGGCCTCTCGCCGCTCTTGCACAGCGCGACGGGCCCGGGGAACCTGTGCAAGGCGTTCGACATCCGGCTGCGCCACAACCGCGACGACCTGTGCGATCCGGACGCCGAGCTGTTCGTCGCGCCGCGCAGCGGGCCTCCTCCGCGCCTGTGGAAGGGCCCGCGCGTCGGCGTCGACTACAGCGGCAGCTGGGCGCGCCGGAAGCTCCGCTTCTGCGACAAGGACAGCCCCGCCATCTCCCGCCCCCGCCCGCCGCGATGAGGACAAAGAGCAATCGCTTTGGCGATTCGGGCTTGCGGGAGCGGCGGATTTCGTGGCTCACTCGGGCGCACGATGAAAATCCGGCGCGTGGAGATCTCCGGCTTCAAGTCGTTCGCCGACCGGGTCGTCTTCTCCTTCGACGACGGGGTCACGGGCGTGGTGGGCCCCAACGGCTGCGGCAAGAGCAACGTGGTCGACGCGATCCGCTGGGCGATGGGCGAGCAGAGCGCGAAACACCTGCGCGGCCGCTCGATGGAAGACGTGATCTTCAGCGGCAGCGAGTCGCGGCCGCCCACCGGCATGGCGGAGGTGTCGATCACCTTCCAGAACGATGGCCGGTTGGTCCCGCCGCAGTATGCAGGCTTCGCCGAGATCACCGTGACCCGGCGTCTGTTCCGCGACGGGACCAGCGAGTACGAGATCAACAAGACGCCGTGCCGGCTGCTCGACATCACCGAGCTGTTCCTGGGCACCGGCGTGGGTACGCGGGCGTACTCGATCATCGAGCAGGGGCGCATCGGGCTCATCGTCAGCGCGAAGCCCGAGGATCGCCGGTCGATCATCGAGGAAGCCGCGGGCGTCACCAAGTACAAGGCGCGCCGCAAGCAGGCGGAGCGCAAGCTGGAGGCGACCGAGCAGAACCTGCTGCGGCTCTCCGACGTGGTGGGCGAGGTGGGCCGGCGCCTGCAAGGCTTGGAGCGGCAGGCGAAGAAGGCCGAGCGCTTCCGCGAGTTGCGCGGCGAGCTGCGGCAGCTGGAGCTCCTGTCCGCGTGCCGGCAGTGGCTCTCGGCCAAGGAGCAGGAGGAGAAGGGGGCCCGCGACCTCCAGGAAGCCGCCGACGCGGAAAAGGTGGCCCACGCGCACGTGGCGCGCCTGGAGGCAGGCCTCTCCGCGGAGCGGCTGCAGCTCCTCGACGACGAGCGCAAGGTGCAGGAGCTGGCCGATCGTTCGCACGGCGTCGACAAGCAGCTGCGCCTGGCCGAGCAGGAGCTGCAGTTCGCGCAGCGGGAACGCGAGTCGATCGCCGCGCGCCAGCTGCAGCACGAGGACGAGGTGGGCCTGTTGGGCCAGCGCCTGACGCTGCTCGCGCGCGAGGAGGAGGGCCTCTACGCCGAGCGGCAGAAGCTCACCGACGCGACCCAGGAGGACGAGACCCGGCGCGCGCAGGCGGAGGCCACGCTCCAGCAGGCCATGGAGCGCATCCACTCGGCACAGCACGCGGTGGAGACGGAGCGGCACCAGGCGGTGGGCGTCCTGACCCGGCTGGCGAACCACCGCACGAACCTGGTGAACCTCGAGCGGCGCCGGCAGGACCTCTCCGGGCGGCGCGCGCGGAGGAGATCTCGCGGCAGCGCGAGGAGCTTTCGCGCAAGCTCGTAGAGACGCAGGCCAACCGGCGCGACCTGCACGAGCGGCGCACCGCGCGCGAGGAGCTGCTCCAGCATGGCTTCTCGGAGCGCCGCGACCTGGAGGAGCTGCTCATCCGGCTGCGCGAGGAGCTGGCCGACCGGCGCAGCCGCCTGACCTCGCTGCTCGAGCTGCAGAAGAACTTCGAGGGCTACGGCCGCGGGGTGAAGGCAATCCTCCTGCGCGACGAGGACGAGCGCCGGCGCGACGGCGTCTACGGCCTGGTGGCGGACGTGCTCCGGACGGATGCGCGCCACGAGCGCGCCGTCGAGGCAGTCCTCGGCGAGCGGCTGCAGCTCATCCTGGTGGAGAGCCACGCCGCGGGACTGCGGGCGGTCGACTACCTCAAGCAGGCCTCCCAGGGACGCGCGAGCTTCATCCCCCTGACCGAGATGGAGCAGCTTCCGCTGGTGCCCGAGGCCGCGGAGCTGCCCGCCCCGGACGGCACCGTGCGCGCGGTCGACGTGGTGCACAGCGCTCCGGAGCACGAGCGGCTCAAGCGCTACCTGCTCGCCGACGTGTTCCTCTGCGACACCCTGGCCACCGCGCTGGCGCTGTGGGCGCGCGACCCGGGCGAGCGCACGTTCGTCACCGCCGACGGCGAGGTGGTGGACCGGAAGGGCGTGGTCTCCGGCGGATCGCTGGAAGGCGTGGCGGACGGGCTCTTGCACAAGCGGCGCGAGGTGCAGGAGCTGGCCGAGACGGTGCAGGAGCTGGAGGCGCGCCTGGCCCTCACCACCTCGCAGGCGGAGGAGCTGGCCGCGCGCATCCAGTCGCTGGAGACCGAGGTCAAGCGGCTGCAGCACGACGAGCGCGAGGAGGAGCTGTCGCAGCTGCGCCTGGAGCGCGACGTGGGGCGGCTGCAGGAAGAGCTGGCCCGGCTCTCCCAGCGCGACCAGGTGCTGCGGCACGAGATCGAGCAGCTGCAGCAGGCCCTGGCGGAGGTCGAGCGCGAGGAGTCGCAGAGCCGCGACGCGGTGGCCGGAGGCGAGAGCGAGCAGCAGGAGCGCGAGGCGCGGCTGCGGGCGCTGCAGGCGGACCTCTTGCGGGCGCGCGAGCAGGCCGAGTCGGTGCAGGCGGAGGTCACGCGCGCGAAGGTGAGCGCGGCCGCGGTGGCGGAGCGGCTGGAGGGCGTGGCGCGCTCGCTGGCGCGTCTCTCCGAGCAGCGGGCCGAGATCGAGGATCGGCGCGAGAAGCTCGAGGCCGAGGTCGAGCAGGGGAAGGAGCGCGCCTCGGCCCTGGAGGCGCGCAGCGAGGTCACCCGCGGAGAGCTGTCGGCGCTGCTCAAGTCCGGCGAAGAGCTGCGCGAGGAGCTGGGCCGCGCGCGGGCGCTGTACGAGCAGGCCCAGGAGAAGCTGCGCGGCGGCGACGAGGAGGTCCGCGAGGCGCGCGGCGGGCTGGAGCAGGCCGCGCGCGGCAGGTCGGACGCCGAGCTGAAGCTGCAGGAGGTCCGCCTGACGCTTTCACACCTCGAGCAGGGCACGCGCGAGCGCCACCTGATGGAGCTGTCCGAGGTGGCCCAGTCGAAGCGCGAGGAGGCGACCGGGCTCGACGCGGAAGCCGCCGAAGCGCGCATGGCCGCGCTGCGCGAGAAGGTCGACGCGCTGGGCGAGGTGAGCCTCACCGCCATCGACGAGGCCAAGGAGGTCGGCGAGCGGTTCACCTTCCTCACCGCGCAGAAGCAGGACCTGGAGGACTCGCTGCGCAAGCTGCGCTCGGCGATCGAGCGCATCGACCGCGCCAGCAAGGAGCGCTTCCGGGAGACGTTCCAGCTCGTGAACGAGCGGTTCCAGCAGGTGTTTCCGCGCCTGTTCCGCGGCGGGTATGCCGAGCTGCAGCTCGTCGAGGATCCGGCAAGCCCTTCGGCGGAGCCCGGCGTGGAGATCGTCGCCGAGCCGCCCGGAAAGAAGCTGGTCAGCGTGAACCTGCTCTCGGGCGGCGAGAAGGCGCTCACCGCCGTCTCGCTGATCTTCGCCATCTTCCTGATCAAGCCGACCCCGTTCTGCCTGCTCGACGAGGTGGACGCCCCGCTCGACGAGGCGAACGTCGGCCGCTACAACGAGATGGTGCGCGAGATGAGCCGCACCTCGCAATTCATCGTCATCACGCACAACAAGCGGACCATGGAGGTCGCCGACGCCCTCTACGGGGTCACCATGGAAGAGCCCGGCATCTCCAAGACGGTCAGCGTGAAGCTGTCCGCCCAGGCCGGCGCCGCGGCGTAGCCAAAGAGATTTTGCTTGGGTGTCAGCGGTGGGGGCGATTTGATCGCGCCCCTCCGCAGGGGGTAATTCTCGGTCATGCGCCCACTCCTAGCCGCACTCTTCGCCATGCTCTTCGTTCCGCTCGCGGCGCGTTCCGCCGAGGACACCCGGCCGCCGGTGATCTCGGACGTGCGGGCCGCGCAGCGGGGCGGGCAGGTGCAGATCGAGGCGCGCATCACCGACGAGACCGGCGTCTTGATGGCGACCTGCCACCACCGTTCCGGCGGAGGGCGCTGGCTCGATGCGCCGATGACCAAGAACGACTACGACGACGTGTTCAAGGTGTCGTTCACGGGCGGCCCGGAGACCGAGTACTGGATCGAGTCCAGCGACCTCCTCGGCAACGGTCCGTCGACGTATGGCGCAGCGGCGAAGCCCGTGGCGGTCGCC
>WNFL01381030.1_pt1 | contig 12392 bp, 10 predicted proteins | sample 5400361 | NCBI WGS metagenome assembly WNFL01 (sample SAMN13153351, study PRJNA577476) | soil metagenome | isolation source: 40 cm soil on Douglas fir-dominated hillslope | place: USA:California | collected 2013-09-17
CTTCGGCTGCGGCAGCTCGCGCGAGCACGCGCCCCAGGCGCTCGCGCGCTGGGGCATCCGCGCGCTCGTCGGCGAGTCGTTCGCGGAGATCTTCTTCGGGAACTGCGTCGCCCTGGGGATCCCCGCGGTCAGCGCCGCGCGCGCCGACGTCGCGCGCCTGATGGACGCCGTCGAGCTCGACCCGTCGCAGGAGATCGCGCTCGATCTCGCGGCGCGCACGCTGACCTGGCGCGGCGGCAGCGCGCCGATCAAGCTGCCAGAAGGCGCGCGGGAACAGCTCATGGACGGGAGCTGGGACGCGATGCGCACCCTGCTCGACGCGCGCGACCAGGTGCTCGCCAAGGCCGAGTCACTTCCCTACGCGAAGGGCTTCTAGCGTCCGGAACGCAGTCAGACCGGAAGCGCGCCCAGGATGGACGCGCCGCGCGCGCCCGGCCTGGCCAGCACCAGCTGCGCGGACGAGATGCGCCGCTCGATGAAGCCGGCCTCGCAGTAACAGAGATAGAACTCCCACATGCGCTGGAACTCGCTCGAGTAGCCCAGGCGCGTGATCGCGCCGCGGTTGGCGTCGAAGCGCGCTCGCCACGTGCGCAGGGTACGAGCGTAGTGCGGGGTCAGGTCCTCGAGGTGCACCATGCGCAGGTCGCAGGCGTTCGCGAGCGAGCGACCGATCGAAGCCAGCGATGGCAGGCAGCCACCCGGGAAGATATAGGCCTTGATGAAGTCCACCGTGCGCCGCGCCGACTCGTACAGCCCATCCGAGATCAGGATCGCCTGCAGCGCCATCAAGCCGTTTGACTCGAGTCGCTCCGCGCAGGTGCGGAAGAACGCGTCGAAGTACTGGTGACCGACCGCCTCGATCATCTCGATCGACACCAGCTTGTCGAAGCGCCCGCGCAGCTCGCGATAGTCCTCGAGCAACACGGTGACCCGATCGCGCAGCCCGGCCGCGGCGACGCGCTCGAGCGCGAGCTCGCGCTGCGCGGGCGAGAGCGTGGTGGTGGTGACTCGACAGCCGCGCGTGCGCGCGGCGTGCAGCGCGAACCCTCCCCAGCCGCTGCCGATCTCGAGCACGCGATCGCCGACCCCGAGCGCGAGCTTGCGGCAGATCCGCTCGTACTTCGCGACCGAGGCCTCTTCGAGCGTCGAAGACTCGCGCTCGAAGATTCCGGCCGAGTAAGTCAGCGTGGGATCGAGAAACAGCGCGAAGAAGTCGTTGCCGAGATCGTAGTGCGCGCGGATGTTCCGCCGGCTGCCGCCGCGCGTGTTGCGCCGCAGCCGGTGCGCCACGCGCCGGAACGCCTCGCCGATCCTGCCGAGCCCCGCGTCGAAGCCGCCCAGCACCGCCTCGTTCTGGATCAGGAGCCGCAAGAGGCCCGTCAAGTCACTCGTGCGCCAGTCCCCACGGATGTACGAGTCACTTCCGCCCATGCTGCCGCCCAGCGCGACCGCGGGCCAGAACGCCGCGTCGCGCACGTCCACGCGGATCGGCGCGGGGAACTCCTCGCAGGGTCTTCCGAACTCGTAGGCCGCGTGCTCGTCCTCGACGCGCAGCGCGCCGCGCTCGAGGCCGCGAAACGCCGAGAGCAGCGCGCGCCGCGCCAGCTTTTGGATCGGGCGCGACCGGGCGCCGCGCAGATGTCGCGGCGCGATGCTCGAGCCTGTGTTCGTGACTAGGGACACGGCGGCGGGGGCTCCACTCGGTCCGAGGCGGAAGTATATGCCGATCGCCGCCAACTTGTATTTGACCGGTCAGATCACTCCCGGAGGCGAAAGTCCCGCGGCTCACGCCTGCGATGACACTCCTCGGTGTACGCCGGAGCTGCACCTGGATGCGGCCCCGGGGGTCCCCGCCGGACGAGAGCTCGCGCCGGGGTCGCCAGAACCCCGCGTGTCTCCGGCCCTCCGGCCGGTGCTAGTCGATGCGCCACGACGCGGTACACTCCCGGCCCCGGAAAGAGAAAGGGCCCCCTTCATGAGCGACACGCGGCGCGTCGTCGGCGACCTCACGGTCGACGCCAGCAACCTCTTCCGCGAGGAGAGCTACACCGACCTCAAGGTGGCCTCGCTGCGGCGACTCGTTCCGGTCCTTCCCACGGGCGAGCCCGACCCCGCGCGCGAGCCGCGCTGGATCGCGCAGACCCAGCTCATGTCGCAGGTCGGGCCGGTGCCCGTGTCGGCGCTGATCGAGGCGAAGACGCTGCAGGAAGCGATCGCCAAGTTCCCCGAGGCCGTCGGCCGTGCGGTCGAGGAGATGATCGAGGAAGCCCGCGAGATCCAGCGCTCCGAAGCGTCGCGCATCGTCGTGCCCGACACCGCGTCCGTGCGGAAGATCATCACCTGAGCCCGATGGCGCGTTCGGTCCGTTTCGCGTTCATCGCGCTCTGCCTCGGCCTCTGCGCCTGCCCGGCGGCGCGGCGGGCTCGCGTGCCGGACGGCGCGGTGCTGCTCTACGACGTCGCCTTCTCGGCGCCCGAACAGGCCCTGAACGAGGAGGTGAAGGTCGTCGAGCCGCAGACGGTGCAGCCGTTCCCGAGCAAGATCCCATCGACGATCTTCTTCGGCCATCCCACGGTGATCGCGAAGCTCTGTGGCCTGGAGCAGCAGCCGGTGCAGCTCGCGGTCGCCAGCGCAACCGAGGGCTTGGAGGGGCTCGAGTTCCTGCTCGACCAGCGCTACGGCCGCTATCACGTAGAGCTCGACCTGTGCGTCCAGCAGATCGATCCGCCGCCGCTGCCGGCGCAGGCGCTCCAAGTCGCGGTCTTCCTCGACGTCGCCGACGCCTACGCGCTCGGCTTCATGACGGGCGGGGTGCTCGCGATCGTCGACCCGAATCTGCACCCCGAGACACTCACCACTCCGCAGCCGGTCGGGAAGTTCGAGCTGCGCAAGCCCATGCACCTCTCCTTCGACGTCGACCTCGAGAAGCAGAACTGGCGCATCGCGGTGGACGGAAACACCGTCTACGACGCCCCGCTGGAGGCGACCATTCCGCGCGCGGTGCGCGTGATGGTGCGCGGCAACCCGACGACGGCCGTCGCCTTCGACAACTTCTTGATCTGGGGCGAGCACGATCTCACGCCCGCAGGGACGACGCTCACGCCGCCGATCGCCGGCCCGGAGCTTCCGCCACCCGAAGCGGGCCCACAGAAGTGAGGAGCTGAGAAATGCGCGTGAGAGTCACTGCCAGCGTTCTCGCCGCGCTCGCGCTCGCCGCGTGTCTCACCGTCGGCAGAGAGTTCCCGGTCGACAAGATCGGGGAGCTCGCGATCGGCAAGACGACGCGCGACGAGGTGCACCGGATTTTCGGCGAGCCCTGGCGTACGGGCATCGAAGACGGCCGGCGCACGTGGACCTACGGGCACTACCGCTACAAGCTGTTCGGCACGACCGAGACCCGCGACCTGGTGGTGCGCTTCGACCCGAACGGCGTCGTGGCGTCCTACACCTTCAACGCCGCGCCCCCGATTCCGGGGACCCTCTAGAAGTCGGGCGAATCCCCGGGGAAGCGCGGTGAGGGCCGTCCCGAGCCGCGCGAGCAAGCCTGCGCAGCCGCGCGCAGCGAGCCGCAGGCAAGCGAAGTCAACCTGACTTGAGTGATTCGAGCGCCTTCTCGACGGACCCGCCCGCGAGCTCGAGCGCGCGGGCCGCGTCGGCGCGGCCGACGTGCGCGAGCTCGCACAGGATGCGCACGCCTCGCTCCTGAAGCTTCGAGTTCACCGCGCGCAGGCCCGTCATCAAGTTCCCGTGAACGCGGCCCAGGCGCACCATCACCGCGGTAGAGAGCGTGTGCAGGATCATCTTCTGCGCGAGCCCGCCCTTCATGCGCGTCGAGCCCGCGATCACTTCCGGTCCAACGACGGCGACGATGGCGATCTCGGCCTGCTTCGCGAGCGGTGAGTCGGGCGCGCAGGTGATCGCGATCGCGCGCGCGCCGCGGCGTCGCGCGTGCTCGAGGGCGGTGATCGCGAACGGCGTCCGACCGCTGGCCGAGAGCGCGACCACGGCGTCGTTCGGGCCCAGCCCCAGCTTGTCGAGCTCGCGCGCCGCGGCCGGCCCGTCGTCCTCGGCGCCTTCGACCGGGCCCAGGAGAGCGGCCGGCCCGCCGGCGATGACCGCCTGTACGCGCTCGGGCTCGAGCCCGAACGTCGGCGGAATCTCCGCGGCGTCGAGCGCGCCGATCCGGCCGCTGGTTCCCGCCCCGACGTTGAACCAGCGCCCGCCGGCGTCGAGCGCCTCCACCAGCGCGAGACAGGCCAGCTCGAGCGCCGGCCGCGCGGCGCGGACCGCGGCGCTCACCCCCGCGTCCTCGTCGAGGATGCGCTGCACCAGCTCGCCGACCGGCAGGCGGTCGAGATCCGTGGTGCGCGGGTTCTGCGCCTCGGTGACCGGGCGCCGCGGGGTCGGGGTCTCGTCGGCCATCTACAATCCCGGTCCGTGACGTTGAGAGCCAGTGCCGAGACGCTCGCGCGGCTCGAGTGGCCGCGCCTGCTCGAGCTGCTCGCCGCGCAAGCCGCGACCGAGCGCGGGGCGGAGTCGCTGCGCGCGCTCGCGTTCCCGGCGACGCACGCCGGTGTACGGGAGCAGCTCGCGCTCACCACGGAGGCGCGCCGGCTTTCCGCTCGTCGAGCTCGAGCGCGGCCGCACGCTCCAGGCGCGCGAGCTCGGCCTCCTGCTCACGACCCTGGATGCGTCGCGACGCATTCGTGTGGCGCTCGCCGGGCAGGTGGCGCTCGCCCCGGGTCTGGCCGCGCTCGCCGACACCTTGCCCGAGCTGCACGCGCTCGAACGCGCGCTCGCGGCGGTGGTGACTCCCGCGGGAGAGATCCGCGACGACGCCAGTCCCGAGCTGCGCCAGAAGCGGCGCCGCGTGCGCGAGCTCGAGGCGGAGATCGAGCGCCAGATGGCGCGCCACCTCCGCGATCCCGACGTGCAGACGCATCTTCAAGACTCCTACGCCACGTTTCGCGAGAACCGCCCGGTGTTGCCCATTCGCGCCGAGGCGCAGAAGCGAGTCCGAGGCATCGTGCACGACGTCTCATCGAGCGGGACGACCGTGTTCATTGAGCCCGAAGACGTGGTCGAAGCGGGCAACCGCCTGCGCATCGCGCAGACCGAAGTTACGCGGGAGATCGAGCGACTGCTATCCGAGCTGTGCGCTGCCGCGCGCCAGGTCGCGCCCGAGCTCGAAGCGCAGGGGGCGACCCTGGAGGCGCTCGACGTGGCGTTCGCGCGGGGGCGCCTCTCGCGCCGCGCCGGCGCGCGCGAGCCGCAGGTCTCGAGCGACGGCGCGCTCGACCTGCGCGGGCTGCGCCATCCACTGCTGCTGTTGGAAGCAGGGCTGGCACCCGAGGACGTGGTGCCGAACGACCTCGCGCTCGCCGACGGCGCGCGCTGCCTGGTCATCTCGGGACCGAATGCGGGCGGGAAGACGGTCGCGGCCAAGGCGGTCGGTCTCGCCGCGCTGTCGCTGCGCGCGGGTCTGCACGTCGCATGCGACGAGGGCAGCGAGCTGCCGCTGATCGACGCCGTGTTCGCGGAGATCGGCGACGAGCAGGATCTGCGCGCCGGGCTTTCGACCTTCTCTGCGCGCATGGCGAACCTGGCCGCGGTCGTCGCGCAGGCGGATGCCCAGTCACTCGTGATCGCCGACGAGATCGGCGAGGGCACGGAGCCCGGCGAAGGCGCGGCGCTCGCGCAGGCGATCCTCGAGGCGCTGGTCGAGCGCGGTGCGCTCGTGCTCGCGACGACTCACTTCAACCGGCTGAAGGAGATCGCCGGCTCCGACCCGCGCTTCGCGAACGCCAGCGCGGAGTTCGATCCGGACACGCTGCTGCCCACGTTCCGCATTCACGTCGGCCAACCCGGCTCGAGCGGGGCGATGTGGGCGGCCCAGCGCATGGGCCTCGAGGAGTCGGTGGTCGAGCGCGCGCGCGAGCTCATGGACCGCGAGGACTCGCGCCTCGAGGCACTCACTCGCGGGCTGTCGGAGCTGCGCCAGGAGCTCGAGGCCGAGCGCCGCCTCGCGCTCCGCATGCGCGAGGAGTCCGAAGCTTCGCGGGCGGCATACGAGACGCGCCTCGCGGCGCTGCGCGGCGCGCGCGAACAGGCGCTGGCGGCGATGAAGGCGGATCTCGAGTCCGCGTTCACCCGCGCGCGCGCGGAGATTGCGCACGTCGTGCGCGGCCTGCAGCGCGGCGATGCGCCGGCCGGCCCCGCGGCGAATCGCGCGCAGGCCGAGCTGTCGCGCATCCGCGAGCGCACCGAGACGGTGGAGCGCGCGCACGTCGCGCCCGAGGCAGAAGCCAGCGCGCCGCGCACGGCGGTCTCCGACGCCGCGCTGGTCGCCGGCGCGCGCGTCGAGCTCGCGGGGGTGCGCCCGATCGCGGTCGTGCTCGAGCCGCCCGACAAGCGCGGCCGGCTCACGGTGCGCGTCGGCGCGGCGCGCACCGTGGTCGCGCGCGAGCGCGTGCTGCGCGTGCTCGGCCCGGAGCCCCCGAGAGCGCGCCCGGCCGCGCACGTGGCCCTGCAGCGCGCGAGCGCGGACGAGCCCGAGACACTCGACTGCGACCTGCGCGGCCTGCGCGTCGACGAGGCGCTGGAGCGCGCCGATGCCAGCTTGCAGCGCATGCTCGGGCGCAGCGGCGGCGGGCGAGTCACGTTCATCCACGGTCACGGAACCGGCGCGCTGCGCGACGCGATCCGCGCCTGGCTGCGCGCGATCCCGGGGATCGAGAAGTTCGAGCCCGGCGGCCCGCGCGAGGGCGGCAACGGCGTGACCGTCGCGACCCTGGCGGATTAGTTCGCGGCGCGCAGCCGCGCGGCGACGGCGCGCGCTGCGCCGAGTCCCGAAGCGAGCTCGCCCTCGACGTGCGGCGCGGCGCACCAGTCTCCGGCGCAGCTGACTCCGAGCCTCGCGAGGGCGCGGTAGTGACCCACGCCGAACGCGGGCCGGCCGTGCGGGAAGCGGTGCAGACGGGTCGCCGCGAGCTCGGCCCTGAGCCCGGGCAGGGCGCGCTCGGCCGATTCGAGCAGGAAGTGCCCGAGCTCGGCATCGGGTCGCCGGCCGTGGCGCCGCGCCAGGTCGGGACGGGCGACGAGCTGCAACAGCCGCGGCTGGCGCACGCAGATGCCCGCGAGCTCGCCGCCCTCGCGCGCAGGGAGCCAGAGCTCGCGCGCGCGCCGGGCAACTTCGCTCCGGGTGAGCACCGCCAGCACCAGCCCGGACTCGGCGTGGAGCGCGGCGAATCCCGCAGCGGAGCGCGGATCTCTGGGGGCGAGCAGTCGCGCGGCCTCGTGGGCGGCCACGGCCAGGAGCACCGCGTCCGCGCGCAGGGCCTTGCCGTCCTCTAGCTGCACGCCGCGGCCCTCGGGGTCGACCGCGGTCACGCGCTGCTTCACGCGCAGGTCCGCGAGTCGCGCCGCGAGCGCCTCCGCCAACAGGCCCGCGCCCGCGAGTGCGTCGAGCGCCACGTTCCCGGCGCCGTCGAGCAGCGCGAACAGCAGCTGGCGGCTCGCGTCGCGCGCCTGAATCCCGAAGCAGCTTGCGAACAGCGGCGCGACGAGCTCGTCGCGAGCTCGCCGGCCGAGATACACCTGGCAGAAGTCGGCGGCGCTGCGGTCGTCGAGGCGCGTGTCGCCCGCCGGCGCGCCGGGATCGAGCGCGCCGCCGAGCCAGCTCGCCAGGAGCGCGAAGCGGCGCATGCGAAACGGCGCCAGCGGCGAGCCGCGCAGCGCCGCGCGCGTCGCGAGTGACAGCGTGCGCACGCGGCCGTCGCGCAGGCTCGCCACCTCGAGGAGCGGCTCGCGCTCGAGCGCGGCGTAGAGCCCGAGCTCGGCCGTGCACTCGGCGAACGCGGGCGCGCTGCGCGGCAGCCAGCCGGGCCACGGCTCGTACTCCAGCCCGCCGAGTGACTCGCGCGCGTGCTTGCCGCCCGCGCGTCCGCGCGCCTCGAGCACCGTGACACCGAAGCCCAGCGACGCGAGGCGCTGCGCGGCGGCGAGCCCGGCCAAGCCCGCCCCGACGACGATCACCCGACCGGACGTCGCCTGCGACACTCGAGCTCGAACGCCGGGCTCAGGCCGGCGCGAGAGTGACTTCGACCCCGAGCTCGGCGCCGCGCTCCTCGAGCGCCTTCTCGAGCACGCGCGGGTCGAGGTTGTCCGGCACTTCGGCGAGCACGCTCATGCGGTACACGGCCGAGCCGGAGGGGGACGGCAGCGAGCGCGACTGCAGGTCCGCGATGTTCACGTGATGGTCGGCCAGCGTGCGGCAGATGCGCGCCACGATGCCGGCGCGGTCCATGCCCTGTGTCTCGACGCGGAACAGGCGCGTCCCCGGCGCGGGAATCGCAGGGCGCGGCTCACCCTCGAGCGGGCGGATGAACACGGTGAGCCGGTTCTCCCACTCGAGTCTGCGCGCTCCGGCGGCCAGCCGCTGCTCCAGCTCCGGCGCCCCGCCCGAGCACAAGAGGATCGCGGCGAACTCGTTGCCGAGCAGCGTCATGCGCGAGTCCTCGAGGTTCGCTTCGCAGTCGTACACGAGCTGCGCGAGATCGGCGACGATGCCCGGTCGATCGCGTCCGACCGCCGAGACGATGAACCACTTGCGCATCTACTCCACTCCAGTCCTGAGGAACGGCGCGGCGTACCTGTGAACGGCGTACCTGTGAACGGCGTACCTGTGAACCGCGCGGGTCTCGCGCCTTGCGCCTTGGCGCATTGCCGGCTGATTCTAACGGAACGCGCGGTCGGGCGGCCGCAACGCGTCACCGGGGGCCGCAATTCGGCGTCGTGTTGCGCACCCCTCATCGTGCGCTTGCGCGTTGGTGTTTGAGATCACTGGAGCTCGCCGCGTCGGCTTCCGACGCCGCGCCCGCAGGCTCACCGCGAAGCTGCACGCGCGCCTGCGCTTGGCATGTCGCTTGCTCAGTCAGCACTGTGTCCGGAGCTCGTTGCTTCGGGCATGGGAGTGCCCGGGCCGGAAACCCCTCCCCTCGCGCAGTGCGAGGTTCCGGCCCGGGCTTTCTGTTTTCGCGCGCGTCACTCAGTGTCTCGCGCCTCGCTGCCGACCTTGTAAGGAGTGGACGGCCCGAGCCCAGACACTGCGTTGCCACTCGAGCCCCGCCGCGACGGCATTCGGCGAGCGATCGTGTTGTCCGGAGGTGGCGCGCGTGGCGCCTACGAAGCCGGCGTCCTGCGCTTCGTGTTCGGCGAGCTGCCGAAGCGCCTCGGCTTCCAGCCGCGCTTCGACGTGTACTCCGGCACCAGCGTCGGCGCCGTGCACAGCTGCTATCTCGCGGCGCTCGCCGACGATCCCGAGGCGGGCGTGCGCAACCTCGTCGAAGTCTGGCGCAACATGTCCTTCTCGCGCGTGTACCAGTTTGGTGTAGGGGACGCCTGGAGCTTCGCGAAGTCACTGCTCGGCTTCGTGACCGGCAGCTCGATCGGCGCCGCCGCGGACAAGTCGCGCATCCACGGGCTCTTGAACACCGCGCCCCTGGAGCGGCTCGTGGTCGAGGGCATTCCCTGGCGGCGGCTGCGCCGGAACCGGCGCGCAGGTCTCTTCTCGGCGGTCTGCGTCAGCACGACCGAGCTCGCCACCGGCCGCACGGTCACGTTCGTGGACCACCGGGACCGCGAAGTGCCGACCTGGACGAACGACGTGCTGCACGTCGCCAAGCCCGCGCGCATGGGGCCCGAGCACGCGCTCGCGTCGGCCGCGATCCCGTTCTTGTTCCCGACCGTGCGCATCGGCGACACGTTCTATTGCGACGGCAGCCTGCGCCAGCAGACGCCGCTCGCGCCCGCGCTGCGCCTCGGCTCGAACCGGGTGCTCGTGGTCGGCCTGCGCCACGGGCGCCCACCCGCGCTCGACGATCCGCTCGCCACCGAGCGCATCGAGCTCATGCACTCCGCCGGTTTCCTGTTCGGCAAGATCCTCGACACGCTCCTGATCGACCGCCTCGAGTACGACCTCGGCCAAATGCGCATCGTGAATCGCATCCTGCGCGCGGGCATCGAGCTGTACGGCGACCAGTATCTCGAGAGCGTCAACGAGCAGGTGAAGAAGGAGCGCGGGCTGGGCTTCCGCGTGGTCGAGGACTGTCTGATCCGCCCGAGTCGAGACATCGGCGGGATCGCGGCGCGCCACGTTGCGCGCGCCCGCACGAACCCGCAGCGCTCGCGGCTGGGCCAGCTCGCGTTCGCCGCGCTCACGCGCGGCTCGCCGGCGACCGAGGCCGATCTGATGAGCTACCTCTTGTTCGACGGCGACTACGCCGCCGAGCTGATCGAGCTCGGCTACGCCGACGCCGCCGCGATGGAGCCCGAGCTGATCCGCTTCTTTGCGTCGTAGCAATTCCGGAGCGTGGCCGGAGCGCGGCCGGAGCGTGGGTAGGGTGCCCACGCGACCAAAAGGTAGGGTGCCCACGCGGCCCGAAGGGGCTACTTGGTGAAGCGGATCTCGAGCGACGCGGTCTCGCGCTGGCGCTCGAGCGCGAGCTCGATCAGGCGATCCACGAGCTCCGGCAGCGCGATGCCCGACGCCTCCCAGAGCTTCGGGTACATGCTCGCGTCGGTGAAGCCGGGCAGCGTGTTCAGCTCGTTCAAGAGAATCCGGCCGGTGCGCTTCTCCACGAAGAAGTCGACGCGCGCCATGCCCCAGCACTTGAGCGCGCGGAACGCGGCGAGCGAGTAGGCGCGCATCTCCTCGGTCTGCGCGGGAGTCACATCCGCGGGAATCAGGAGCTGAGTCGCCGTGCTCGAGTATTTCGCCTCGTAGTCGTAGAACTCGGCGGTGTACCGCACCTCGCCGAGCTGCGAAGCCTGCGGCGCGTGGCCGCCGAGCACGGCGCACTCGACCTCGCGCGCCTCGACGCCGGGCTCGACGAGCACGTCGTGGTCGTAGCGCGCGGCCTCCTTGATCGCGTGGTGGAGATGCGAGCGCGTGCGCACCTTCTGCACGCCGACCGACGAGCCCGTGTTCGTCGGCTTCACGAACAGCGGGTACGGAAACAGTTCCTCGAGCGCGTCCTCGAACGCCGACGTCGAGAGCAGCGCCTCGTGGCGCGAGATCTCGCGGCACGGCACCACGGGCACGCCGGCGTCGCGCAGCACGGCCTTCGTCAGCGCCTTGTCCATGCACAGCGCGGTGGAGAGCACGCCGCAGCCGACGTAGGGAATGCCCGCGAGCTCGAGCATGCCCTGGAGCGAGCCGTCCTCCCCGCCGCGTCCGTGAATGATCGGAAACACGACGTCGAGCGGCTCCGCGAGCGCGGGCCGCGCATCGTCGCGGCGCAGCAGCTCGAGCCCCGCGCGCAGGCCCGCGAAGCTGCTGCGCGCCCGTGCGCTGCCGATCACCGCATCGGGCTCGAGCCGCGGCTCGGCCTCTGCCACGTGCCACGCGCCCTCGTGATCTACACCGATCAGCACCGGGCTGTAGCGAGACGGGTCGAGCGCGTGCAGGATCGCGGCCGCAGACGCGACGGACACCTCGTGCTCCGTCGAGCGACCGCCGAACACGATTCCGACCCGCAGCTTCGACATAGGCACGCGAGGATAGCCGCTCGCCGGCCCCTGTCATTGACACGTGAACGCGCGCGTCCGTACCCTGCCCGCGTGACGACGCTCACCCCCGACTCTCGCGCCAGCGACGACGCCGGCGCCAAGCAAGCGGCGCTGTTGGCGCGGCTCGGGGCGTGCGAGTCGCTCGTTGTCGCCTACTCGGGCGGAGTCGACTCCGCGTACCTGGCGTGGGCCGCGCATCTCGCGCTCGGCGCTCGCGCGCTGGCAGTCACTGCGATCTCGCCGTCCTACCCGCGCAGTCACCGCGACATGGCGGAGCGCGTGGCGCGCGCGATCGGCTTCCGCCACGAGTGGATCGACTCACACGAGCACGAGCGCGCCGAGTACGCGCGCAACGCGCCCGACCGCTGCTACTTCTGCAAGACCGAGCTCTTCGACCTGCTCGAGAAGCTGCGCGCCGAGCGCGACTTCGGCGCGGTCGCCTACGGGATCAACCGCGACGACACCGGCGACTTCCGGCCCGGTCACCGCGCCGCGGAGGAGCACCGCGTGCTCTCGCCGCTGCTCGACGTCGGGCTCGGGAAGCTCGAGATTCGCGCGCTGTCCGCGGCCGCCGGCCTGGAGACCGCGGAGCTGCCCGCGTCCGCGTGTCTCTCGTCGCGCGTGCCGTACGGCATGGAAGTGACTCCGGAGAAGCTCGCGCAGATCGACCGCGCCGAGGACGCGCTGCGCGCGCTCGGCTATCGCCAGCTGCGCGTCCGGCACCACGGCGATCTCGCGCGAGTCGAGCTCGCGCGCGAGGAGATGCCGCGAGCCTTCGCGCCCGACGCGCTGCGCGCGATCTCGCGCGCCATGCACGACTCGGG
>WNFL01126156.1_pt1 | contig 12389 bp, 10 predicted proteins | sample 5400361 | NCBI WGS metagenome assembly WNFL01 (sample SAMN13153351, study PRJNA577476) | soil metagenome | isolation source: 40 cm soil on Douglas fir-dominated hillslope | place: USA:California | collected 2013-09-17
AGGCTGTTGGTTGGCCGCCTGCTGGGCTATCTCCGTCGCTCTTCGTCGGGCAGTCGCGCGTCGCGTATAAAAAGCCGCCAGCGCCGTGTAGGGCTCGACCGCGTCCGGTTGTTGACGCCTGGCAATCAGCAGCGTGTCTTCGGCGGCATCGACCAGCCCGCGGTCTTCCTGCAATCTGGCCAGCCGATACATCGGCGACATGTCCTCAGGTCTGAGGGCGATGAGCTCTCGCAGCGCGCCTTCCAACTGCGTCACGTCGTCCAGATATGCGGAATCGTAGATATTCGCGAGCGCATTCAACGCTACCACCTTCGTGGTCAGCTTCGACGACAGCGTGGAGGCTCTTCGATAGTGTTCCGCGGCTGCTCGCCACGAGCGGGTTCTCGCCGCGGAATCGAATGGCGCAACCGTGGATCGAGCGGCGTCGTCTCCCGCGCATATCTCGCCGACTGCCACGTCGGTCAGCGCGTCGGCGGACACCTGAGCGCAAGGAGACGCACCGGCCGGCCGGGCGACTGGTTGAGTTGGAGACTGGGCGGCGAAGGCGATGGAGACCAAAAGCAGGGGTGCCGAACTCATAGACTGCCTCCCGGCTATTGGACATCAGACGACCGGGAAAGTTCCCCGGCCGTCCGTGTCCGACTCTCGCACGAGAGTCCGTCAGAAGATGTATTGGATGCCGAACTGCATCGTCCGGCTGCCCAGGCGCGATGTGATGAATCCGAAGTCGGCCAACGTCGGATTCGACACGGCGTTGCCCAGCCTCGTCCTGTTGAGAATGTTGAACGCTTCGAGCCGGACGTCGAGCCGCTGCAATCCGACGACGGCAAACGACTTCCGGAACGACATGTTGAGCTCCCAGAACCCCGGGTTGCGCAGGAAGTCCTTCGCGAAGTTCGTCGCGTATGTGCCGTTTGCGGGGGCGGCAAAGGCACTCTTATCGAACCAGGTGGCCCGATTGATCGCGTCGCTCCAGTCGACCTGGACGGCATTCGGATCGCCGACCGTGTTGTAGAACTGGTTACCGCTGCCAGGACCGACCCCCGCGATGTCGACCGTCGTGCGCACGTCGAACGGCGAGCCGGATTGCGCCTGGAAAATGCCGGCGACGTCCCAGCCGCCGAGCACGAGACGCATCGGCGCGGCCGAGGACTCGAGCCTCGGGAAGCGGTAGTGAGCCTGCGACACCAGCACGTGCGGACGGTCGAGATCGGAGATGCCGTAGTACCCGCTGTCGTCGAACGCGTTCGGCAGAAGGTCGTTGCGTCCGGCGCCGTTGTCGGTCGTCCGCGAATACGTGTACGACATACTGAACCCGACTCGAGTCGATCGGCGCTCGAGCTGCGTCTGCAGCGCGTTGTACTTCGATCGACCCGTCGTGTCGTAGAGCGTGATCGTGCTGTAGCCCAGAAACGGGCGCAAGGCGTTGGCGTTGGCGACGGGGTTCGCCTGAATCGTGCCGGGCTGCAGCTGGTTGATGTTTCGCGCGCGCTCGAGGTTTGTCGCCGACCGTCCGACGTACGAGACGGTGCCGCGCATCTGCCATCCCAGCTCGCGATCGAGCGTCGTGTTCCACGCCCACGAAACGGGGTTCGTGAAATCGGGCGACTGCATCGCCATCACGAGCGGGAAGTTGCGGACCGCCGCTCCGCCCGGCGCGGAGACGACGCCGTTAATCACCGTCTGCATCTCGGATAGCGGCGGGTTGAAGCCATATGCAGCCGTCGTGTTGATCTGCACGCGGTTCAGGAAGCGGCCGACTCCGGCGCGCAGCGTCGTTCGTTCGTTGATGCTGTACGCGAACCCGAGACGCGGCTGGAGGGCGTTTCTTGGTGTTTCGGAGAAGCCATTCGGGAGACCGTGATACAGGCGCTGAAGGTTGGCGAGCCCCGGGAATGTGGCGAGCGCTTCCGCGCTGGGACCATCGCCGGGCAGCACGATGCCGTCGAAGCGATCGCCAGACACGATGAATCCGCCTGCGCGGTCGACGACCGGCGCTGTCGCCGCGCTGTAGAAGCGGTTGTCGAATGACGCCATCGCGCCATTGCTGACACCCCACGGCTGCCACAAGGAGTACCTGAGGCCGAGCTCGAGCGTCAGATTGCGCGCAGGCTTCCAGCTGTCCTGAGCGTACACGTCGTACGCCATTGCGGCCCACGGCGTGTCCGGCTTGTTGCCGAACTCGGTGTAGTCGTCGAAGAGGCCCAGAAGCGCGTTGGCCGCCGAGTAGCCGCTGCCGCCGGCGCGTGTGTCGAAGAACCGGAACGATCCGTTCTGATTCACGGTGGCTGGTGCCGTCGCAAAACTCAGTTGGATGCGATCGTTCATCCCCGAGCGCTCGACACTCACGCCGGTCTTGAAGGAGTGATTGCCGAACACTTTGGTGACATTGTCGGTCCACAGGAACACGAAGTCGTTCCACGAGCCCGGATACGCTGCGTTGTTGATCGCGGTGAAGCCCTGCAGCGAAATATTCGGAATCTTGTCCGGATCCAGCTTCGTGCCCGGAAACAGATACTGATAGTTCAGGCCCACGTCCGCCTGTGTCGGATACAGGAACGCCGTGGTACCGCCTGGACAGTAGTCGCAGTTGCGCTGTCCGAAATACTTCGACGGGCTCGTCGTGCCCCACGAGAACGACGCCTCGTTCACCAGCGTGTTCGTGAGCGTGCTCGTGAACGTCGCCGCGAGAGTGCGGCCGGGATAGTCCCAGATCGTCGAGTACACCGCGAACGGTTCCGGATCATTCCAGTAGTTCGGCGCCCACGTGTGCCTCACCGCGAGTCGATGCTTGTTGCTGGCGACGTAGTCGATCTTGATGCTGTCTTTCCGCTGATTGTTGAAGGTCGGCGGATTGCCGATCCAGTTGTTCGCGCCCTGCGCGAATCCGGGAATCGGCAGCGGGTACGCATTGAGCAGCGCCCGCCCCTGTGCGCTGAAGAAACTCGAGGGGATGATGTTGCCGGGAAACGCCAGACCGGTCTGCGGGTTGCGGATCACGCGGCCTGGGAGCAGCGCGCTGAAGTCGCCGTTTCTCATCGCCGCGGTCGGGACGATGCCGACCTGCTCCTCGACGAAGCGATCGCGCTGCCATTCCTCTCCCCAGAAAAAGAACAGCTTCTGCTTCGACGCGTTGAACGCTCCAGGAATGTAGAGAGGGCCGCCGAGCGTGAAGCCCCAGGCGTTGTAGGTGTGCGGTGATTTCGGAAGGCCCGCCTGCTCGTGCGACCACGTGTTCGCATCGAGCGCATCGTTCTGGGCGCTCCAGAAGACGTTGCCGCGGAAACTCTGCGAGCCGCTCTTGGTCACGAGACGCAGCTGACCCGCAGACGACCGGCCGAACTCCGCCTGGTAGTTTGTCGTCAGCACCTGAACTTCTTCGACCGTGTCGAAGTTCTGGGCGCCCATCATGAAGCCGCCGGCCGCGCGCACGCGGATCGACGGTGCGCCGTCGACGGTGGTGATGAACTCATCGGCCCGGCCGCCGTTGATCGAAGTGACGCCGGTCGCGAAGGTGCCGACACCGACCGGTACCGAGCCGCTCATGGCGCCGCCGACGACGCCGGGCGCCAGTTGCGCGACCTGCGAGGCCCGACGTCCGCTGAGCGGCGTCTGTTCGATCTGCTCGGCCCTGACGGTGCGGCCGATCACGGACGTGTCGACGTGCGTCGCCTCCGCCTTCACTTGAACCGTCTCGGCGAGGCTCCCGATCGTCAGCTGAACGTCAACCCTGATGTTGACGCCCGCGCTCAGCGTCACGCCGGTTTTGGTGACGGTGCTGAAACCGGAGAGCGCGGCTTTGACGCGATATTCGCCGACGGGCGCATTCGGAAACGTGTAGAGGCCGCCTTCATTCGTGACGGTGCGCCGCTCGACGCCGGTGCCGGCGCTTGTGAGCGTCACGTCCACACCGGGCAGAACACCTCCGGTGCCGTCCTGAATCACACCGGACACCGTCGCCGAATCAAATTGTGCGTGAACTGGAAGAGCGAAGAGGCAAATCAGAGCGAAGGCGAGCGTGAAGCAGCGGCGCATGTGGTGTCCTCCCTCTTGTGCGCGAATCTTACAGCCTGTTTACGGGAGGGAATCGCAAGAATTCAGCTCGAATGGTTGAGGCACCTCACACAATCCGTGCAAACAAGACTGAAATCTGTGCAAAATCTCCCGGCAAACGCCAGCAACGGCCGAAAGATCCTGGCAGCGCCAGAAAGGCGCGAAAATCTCAGTCTGCAACGTCGGGAACGGCGAAATAACCCCCTTATCGGATCAAGAGCGTGCCAATTGGCGCCGCAGACACCAATCAACGGCCGAAGTGGACGAAAATGAGGCGCTGCAACCGCAGGATGGAGTGAAACACTCCAGGCGCCGCGAAGAAACCTTCAACTGACGCTGCCCGACGGCTGTTCTCCTACGATGGACGTCATATTCCGCATGCGGCATCTCTTCCTGGCGTCGGCGCTCCTCGGGGTCCTTGCGGGACCGGTCATGGCGCAACCATCAGCGCTGGATGCACCGGTGCAGAGTCTTCAACTGCCACGGCAGTTGCCGCCGTGCGGCCTGGAGGCCGTGCTGCTGCGCGTCGCGAAGGAAACCGGCGTCCGCATCGGCATGGAGCGGACGTCGGAATGCGAAGGCCACCAGGCCTTCGCATTCCCGCAGGCGTACACGGGGCTCGATCTCACCAACGCAGAAGTCCTCGACGGCGTGGCGGTGAAGGAAGTGCTGGGTCGCATTGCTGCGCTCGTTCCGGACTACGACTGGGCGATCATGGAGGGCGTCGCTGTGTTCCGGCCGTCCGAGGCATGGAAAGACACGAAGGACCCGCTGACCGCGCGCGTGCCGGCAATGCGCTTCTCCGAGGCGCCCGCCGGCCGCATCGTCGGCACCATCCTGAACCTGCCGGGCAGTCAGGGTCCGAGACAGATCATGTCGATTGATTTTCCAGGTGGGACGGTGCTCGAGGCGTTGAACTCGCTCGTGCGCTCGCAGCCCGCGATGTGGTACGTGAGCACCGACGGCCAGAGGCTGCACCTCGGCGTTATGACCGTTCCGACGGGCTCGGGGTTCAGCCTCATCGCGCCGGTTCAGGGGCTCTTCAGCCGGCGGATTCCTTCGTCGTAGCGGTTTGTCCAGCCGGGGTCAAACTCGTATTCCAAATCAGTCGGCATATGACCATTCGTCTGTTCCTCCGGCGCATTTTGGATTTCGACGCGCTGCCCATTCTTCGGAGCGTGTCGAATCCATCGCTATGGATTTATGGCGCGAAGGATGAAACCGTGCCCGCGGCCGAGAGCGCAGCTCTGCTCGCGACTCTGAAATCGGAAAAAAGGGATATCACGGTTCGCACGTTTCCCGACGCGACCCACTCGATCTGGACTCTTCCAATGGAACAGCCCTTCCGCCGGCTGGGTTTCGCTCGGGGTTACATGGACACCGTCAAGGATTGGGTATCGCAACGGTTGACGGCCTCTCGATAACCTGCAGACGTTCCTAGCGATGGACAGTCGCTGTTCTGCCCTCTACGGTTCGGCTCGTGCTCTCGCAGATTCGGGTCGTCCTTCCGATGGTCCGAGTCGGTTGTTCCAGTCAGACTCGCTGCAATATACTGAGGGTTCTGCACTGCACCGAGGTCCCCAGGGTCGTTGGCAACTGTTGGCGGCTTCGGGACTTCGAAATACACCACGCGGAAGTGGCGGAACTGGCAGACGCACCAGCTTGAGGGGCTGGCGATAGCAATATCGTAGGGGTTCGAATCCCCTCTTCCGCACCACCCTTATCCAATTGCATCAGCGGTAGTTGCGGATCACGCAACTTTCGCTGGGGCCAATCTGGGGGTTTTCGGGTTTACGGTAGAGTCGTGCTCCGACTCTACCGCGGTCATCGCGTCTCCTGCGGACGGAAGTCCGAGCGCTACCGGCGGTGCCGCTGCCCGATCTACTGCGAGGGCTGGCTGGGCGGCGAGTACATTCGGAAGGCCATCGGCCAGACGAACTGGGAGAACGCGACGAGCGTCGTGAACGAGTGGACGGCTGCTCGGCAAATCGCGCACTTCGAGCGAGCGATCCCGACCGTCAAAGAAGCGATCGACAAGCACCTCGCCGACGCCCAGGGCCGGAATCTCAAGCCCGAAAGTTTGAAGAATATCCGGAGCGTGATCGAGGGCCGGTTCTTCGCGTTCTGCAAGAGCAAAGGCTACGCCCGCCTCCGGCAGCTTGATGTGGATGCCGTGCGCGAATTCCGCAACGAACTCTCCGCGCACTATGGTTCCCCGGTCTCGGCGCAAAAGCGCTTCGAATACGTGCGGGCATTCGTCCGGTTTTGTCATCAGTCTGAATGGATGCCGACGAACCCTGCTCTCGTCGTGAAGCCTTTGCGCGTCGAGCAACGAGACGTCGAGACGTTCGACCAGGACGAAATCGAGCGGATGCTCCAGTCCGCCGACACGTTCACCGCCCGCGGGAAATTCGGCGCCGGCAACCGGAGGCGGATTCGAGCGATGATCCTCTTGCTCCGCTACTCCGGCCTGCGGATTTCGGACGCCTCGATGATTGCTCGGGACCGGCTGCAGGACGACAAGCTCTCGCTCCGCACGATCAAAACGGGCTCACTCGTCTGGTGCCCGCTGCCGAAACACGTCGTTGCCGCGCTCGAAGCCTCAGCGAGCGACAACCCGAAGTTCTTTTTCTGGAACGGCAGGGGCCGACCAACATCGACGGTGAAGATCTGGGAGTGTACCTTTCAGCGGGTGTTCGAGCTGGCAAACATCCCCGACGAGAAGGCGTTCATCCATAATTTCCGACACACGTTTGCCACCGATCTCCTCGCGCGCGGCGTACCGATGGAGGATGTCGCATTACTCTTGGGGAACTCGGTCAGGATTGTCGAGAAACATTACTCGCATCTGGCAAAAGACCGACGCGATCGACTTGAGCAACGCGTTCGAGCATTGTGGAGCGCCCCGGGCGCCGCCTGAGCCCGTGCTAGATGCAGCAAATCGGAGACGCAGCGTCAGGCTTGTTTCTTCGATTTCGTCGACAGACCGTTCCGCTCGACCCGCTCTCTGCCATCCGGTAGCACGACCGTCAGTTCGTACACATCCGCCGCGATCGCATCGGCGGCAAAGACCGCCCGATTTCCTTGCAGTGTATCTGCGCTCGTCCGCCGACTCCTGCGTCCTTCCGAGCCGAACTTGTAGGGCATTCGGGCCAAGTTCGACATAGTATTCTGCTATGGAAAGTCCATGCTTTAGGAGGAGACAGATTGTTACGGCGTATTCAGCGTTATCGCCAGCGCGCACGACACCAGACGAGCGGAAGAGCGTCTTGGGCTTGGGCGCTCGGCAAGTCCAACGAACCCTGCCGACATCTCTCAAAACGATCCAGCGGATATGGACCGCATCGACCGGCGGCCGCCTCGCCGCACTGCATGTGGATAAGGACAAATGAAATCGAAGCCTAGACTCTTCATCGGATCATCCAAAGAGAGTATCCGTATCGGCTATGCCATCCAAGGGCATCTCGAAGAGGTGACGGAAGCTACTGTTTGGACTCAAGGTTCTTTCGCTCTATCCACACTTCTGTTAGACAACCTCATCACAGAAACGAAGAGGGCGGACTTCGCCGTATTCGTGTTCTCTCCAGACGATGTCACTCAGATGCGCGGTCAACAGAGTTACGTTGTTCGGGACAACGTCCTGTTGGAACTGGGGTTGTTCATTGGTCGCCTTGGTAGAGAGCGGTGCTATCTCCTGTTACCGAAGGACCAGCGCGATCTTCATCTCTCCACTGACTTGCTCGGTATGACGCACGCGACCTATGAGACGCGCACGGACGATAATTGGGAGGCCGCAACGGGAAACGCTTGCAGCAAGATTCGCGACTCAGTGAAGAGACTGGGACCGGTTCTGAAGGAGGGGGGCACTGAACGCGAGGATCTCGGCAACCGTCTAGGCGCGCTAGAAGAACGCCTGAATCAGACGACGCGAGACTTCCAACTCGCAGGAAAGGCGTTGAGAGAATTTGTGGAGGATGGCCGCACGCGTGGATCCTTGACCTCCGTCCAGGATAAGCTCGGAGCCGTAGAATCGCAGATCCGTTCGGGCTTGGAGACGATTTCGGATAAGCTCGCGGCGCTTGAGCGATCGCCGCGGGAGACTGTGCCGACGCCTTTGCAAGCGCAGCAACACAACGGGCAGTCAGGGAACAATGAGCAACCCGATTGGTGGACTCACCTAAATCAGGAGTACACGTGGATCCGTCCGGCGGTCTGGGCCATCATGGTGCTTCTGGTACTGGGGATCACAGCTCTCGGATTGAAATACTAAGGGCTGATTATGTAATTAGGTGTTGCGGCGTTTGGGCGTGCATAATTTGTCACGCCCCCACACCAACAGTGACCGCTACTCCACTGCGGGGACGGCTTCCATCGTTCAGCTGATCACCCGTCATCCAGTCGGCTTCAGGTGATTCCAACGCCCGTATCGATCGGAGAAACCAGAAGAACAGAGCAGCCATGACGCATGTCCAGATGCCGGCGAACCACACGCCCTTCGCTTGAACGACGAACTGTTTCAATGAAAACACCGGCATGAACGCTACGAGTATCGTTCCAAGCACTCCGCAGCCAGTGTGGACCGGAAATGCTCCGACAGGGTCGTCGATCTTGAACCGTAGCAAGAGATCGAAAACGAGATTGTGGACGATGCCAGCCGATATGCCGACGAGGAAGAACGCTTGGGCGGAGCTGGCGAGGTCGCATGACGCCGTAATGGCGACTAGTCCGCCGAGCACACCGCCGATCGTCTTCTCTGGAATTAGCCCTTTCTGAAACCACCTCGATCCAGGTTTGTGCAGGAACCATTCTTCGAAATAGCCAAAGGCATAGGCACTCAATCCAGCCGCGGCCCCCGCCAAGTTCGTGTTAAGAATGATTTTGGCAATTGACGTGTCGTACCTGAGTGAACTGCCACCGTTGAATCCCCACCAGCCAAACCAGAGCATGAACACTCCCAGAATGGCATATCCCCGGCTACGGCTCGGAAAGTCGCTCAGATTTGCGGTGCCGTCGTCTCGGAACCGTCCCGGCCGCGGCCCCAAGAAGAACCACGTTCCCACTAGAGCGAACCAGCCACCGACGGAATGTACCACCGTCGATCCGGCGAAATCGTGGAAACCTTGCTTCTGCAGCCAACCTTGCAATCCACTTGTCCGCTCCAAGTACGCGGTCATTTGTGCTTGCTTGTCTGGCGAATAGTAGTACGAGTACGTGCTTCCTCCCCACGCCCAATGGCCAAAAACAGGGTAGACCCAAGCGGCGATGAAAAGGCCGAGCAGAATGTAGCCGATCAGCTTCATTCGTTCCGCCGTAGCGCCAGAGGGAATCGTCACGGCGGTAGCGGCAAATGCCGCCTGAAACAGGAAGAATTCCCAGCCGCGAACGGTGGTGAGTGCGGCACTGAGCCTGATGGTTCCTTGAATGGCGTTGTTCGTGTCGATGATGACTCTATTGGCTGCGACAATCGCGTCGCCAGGCGAGCCGAGCGAGCCGAACCAACCGCTATGTGTCACCCCGAACATGATGCCAAACCCAAGCGGAAAATAGCCCACGTAGGTCGTAATCCAAGAAAAGAGCTTCTGCGCCGCTTGTATCGTGTCAAATTTCTCTCGCACGATGCCGACTTCGAGGGCCTTAAAGCCAGCCTGCATGAAAAATACGAGGACCGCGGCCAACAAGACCCAGAACCGATCGACGTTGAACGTTGAGACTTGGATCTTTTCCTCAATGGCCCGGCCTGATTCCGCAATCGCTCGACCGAGCTGCTCTTGGTCTTCGTCGATCGTGTTGAGGGGATTCTTTGCGATTTCGTTCGGGTAGGCATCCTCCAGCAACATTCGGTTCAGCCGGACAGTCTTTTCATTTGCGGGGGGCTCTTGGAGTAGTCGCTTCGTCGCGTCGCGGAGCGTCACGTTCTTGAATGGCCCTTGATCGCTCAGGGGTTCACCTCTAATCACAGTGTTGAGATCGTTGGCGAGCGCGACGCCGCAGTCCCTCGTGATCTCGCCTTTCTTGACACACTGTGCCAGTAGGTCCCGTGTCGCAGGCAACAATCGCCGTCTGAGATAGTCTGACACGCCACCATCGCCCAAGATTCGTTTGGTGAGACCGAGCGCATTGCTGAAGTCCCCAATGCTGAGCAGGCCGTTGAATCTGTTCTGGATGTCGTCCAGCATTTCGCGGGTCGAGTTATTGATACTGGTGCGTAGCGGCTGAATCTTGTCCGTCTCGAATCTGTTCAGACGATTCTCTAACTCTGGCGCATTTACCTGCGCCGACGCTCTAATATCTGTAGCGAACGCACTAAGAAGCACCACCAAGCCAGTGAAAGACTTGCATCGTGACAGTGTCATGTGCGCTCCATCTCTTTGAACCGCTCGCTTGCGTCGCTGCGGCATATCAACAATCCGCGGACCACGCAGCACCATCCGATCCTCAGATGCGCTTCGAAGCAACTAGTCGCCTGTAGTGTTCGCCGAGTACCGTGAGCTTGCACGATTTCGATTCGATCGCAGCGTGCCACATGTTGGCTTTAGACGCGCCATGCGGTACGACTAGATTGACGCGGTTGTACCGTTGCAGGACTGCGAACTTTGCAGTGTTGTCAGAATTTGGAGGAGGCGCGCCCTCCGGCCGACCCATCACCTCGGGTTCAAAGGACGGATCCAATTGAACCTGGGCCTGCGGAGTCGGAAAGAACTCGACTAACCGCTGGAGATCAGCCAACGAGATTGGCGGCTGCACCTTCCGCAGCGACACAAAGTTTTTGACGTTGGTCTTGAACACTGGGCGTTGCTGCCAAGACCCGAGAGACTGATCGATGTGCGCATAGACGCTGCCGGGCGTAACATCACCAACCAGATTACCTGCAGCGCCACCAAGCGCATCAACAAAGAGCGTTGTGAAGACCCCACTGCCGCCTTCCTCTTTCGCGTATTGCTCATCTGTCGATGCTGACAAGATGGTCATACCGTCACTAAGCTCTGCGTACTGCTGAGTGATCGTATATTTGCCGGCGATTCCGGAATGACAGCTGTCGAGCGCGATCACTTTATTACGAGATTTCGACGCGTTTGCGAACGTCAGAACGTCGCCCAACGATAGGCCATCATCGCCCCGTTTGCAGTCACTGCTACAGAGATAACCTCCGGTTGTCTCAATGTGCCCGTGACCGGCAAAGTAGAAGAGCGCTATCTCGTTCTCCCCGCTGAAAAGCTCTTTCACGACATCTCGCAGAGTCCCTCTGTCGATCGCATCTTTCGCGCTCGTGGCAACCATCGACTTGACATCAAAGTTCACGCTACCGTCGCTGTTAGTACTGAGAACGTTCTTGACTTCGTACGCGTCGTTGACACATCCATATAGATCGCCCACGTGCGGATAGTAGTTGATGCCGACGACAAGTGCTTTCTTCATTGATCGTCCTTGTGATTACAGGCTCTCGATGAAGCTGTCGATCTTCGGCCAGGTCCATTCCACCGTCGGCACACCAGGAAGGACACTACGGTCATTCGTGTACGCCCACACGGCAAGGATTCTTTTCTTCTCGTCTTTAGCGCAATCCAGCTCCCACTTCTGGCCGCTGGACGACAGGGAGTTCTTACTCGTAAGGGCAATCACACCATGACACCGACGAATACGAGTACGGACCTTGTCTTTCCAGTCAGATACGTACGCGTCTTTCACAGACAGGTCGATAAACTCGTACGGACACTTCGGATGCAGCGACTGGCCCGTGAAGAGATTTCGCTGGCCTTCGTCCTCGATGGCGAATGCGATGAACACAGTTTTCTTGTCGGTCATTTCTGTCGTTCCTCTCTTCGCAAATGGGAAACAGCCGGTGAGGAGGTGACTTTTTCAGGAACGCCGCCATTGTAGGTCGGCCGCACCTCGACTCAGCGGAGCTTTCCAAGTGCGAGTCCGCGTGCGGCTGGGCGCAGCATTGAGGGGCAAGCGTGGACGAGAGAGCAGATGGTTGACGACTGTACTCCACAACCGTCGGGCAAGACTCAAGCAATGGTGAAGCTACAGCTAGACCGGGCTTCGGGACTATGCGCGGGTACATTTGTGTTGTTCGGCGATTACGACGTCGGCCAATTAATTGGCCGATCTGGCCAGCCTGTTAGCCGTAGTCAGGACAGTTCTCTGAAAAGCCCTGACACAAAGAAAGGCCAACGCGTGTGCGGCATCAAGATCCGCGGGCCTCTTTTCGCCATCAGTCGCACCTCCCCTCGAATGCTCACAGCCTGAGATGGAGTTGCTTGCGAGCTCTCAGGCAATCGACGGATGAGTGCCAGGCAATCAAGACGTGCCGGTCGATGTTCTTCCTATAACGA
>WNFL01200206.1_pt3 | contig 12389 bp, 11 predicted proteins | sample 5400361 | NCBI WGS metagenome assembly WNFL01 (sample SAMN13153351, study PRJNA577476) | soil metagenome | isolation source: 40 cm soil on Douglas fir-dominated hillslope | place: USA:California | collected 2013-09-17
GGTCTTCTATTTGTTACCCCCCGCGGATCGCAGCTCCAAGTGGCTGCCGATCGAACTGCCGCATGAACCGACCGTCCACCGGATGCGTTGGGTGAAAAACGGGACGGGCAAGTTTGGTTTGGTAGTAGTCCCACTTCATGGCCGGGGAAATAAAAACGGCCAGGGGGCTGGAGTGAAGATCCTCACCTACCGAATGCCAGCGGATCCAAAGGATACCTGGACCACCGAAGTTCTCAATGAAACATTCCACATGACCCACAACTTCGATCCGGTCCAATGGGATAGTGATGCTGCCCAGGAACTGTTGATCGGCGGCCGCGAGGGCTCATTTCTCCTTGATCTTTCAAAATCAGGCAAAGGCGAAGTGATCCAGCTTGGCGGAGACGAGAGCGGTGGCGCCGGAGAAATTCGTCTGGGCAAGCTGGGTGGAAGACAACGTTTTTTTGCAACGGTAGAGCCCATGCACGGCACCAATCTCGTCGTCTACACTGAGCCCCGGGACTCAAGCCAGAAGCGTTGGAATCGTCATGTGCTCGATAGTTCCCTGATCGACGGACACGCCCTGGCCTGTGGTGACCTCCTGGGGCAGGGGAGGGACCAAATCGTCGTTGGCTGGCGCGCGATGAACAAGCCGAACGCTCGCGTCGGCATAAAGCTTTTTAGCTGCGAGGATGAGCGTGGCCAGAAATGGAGCGAAATGCTCGTGGATGATAACACAATGGCCTGTGAGGACCTTTGCCTGGCCGACCTTAACGGAGATGGCAAGTTGGATATCATCGCCGCGGGGCGCGCGACGAAAAATGTGAAGATTTATTTCAATGAAACAGGGCTGTAAACACCGTTATTTGTAGGAGTTCTTCACGAAGCCAATTGCACCGGAGACATATTCCTCCGGGTTCTTTGCGTAATCACCATTATCGGTCTCGATGGCCAGGATGCCGTCCCAATGGGCTTTTTTTAGCTCGGCAAACAGCGCTTTATAGTTCGCCTGTCCGGTGCCGATCATCACGTCGTTGATCACTTTTTTGCCGTTAACCTCGTCGACTTTCTTATCTTTAAGGTGAATGTCATAGACGCGGCCGTTGTACTCACGAAACACTTTGGCTGCGTCAAACCCGGCGCCGGTCACGTGGCCGACGTCCAGGCAGACTCCGATACGTGAGTCGCGTGAATCGAGCACCTTCTTAACAGTCTCCGGTTTTCCATACGGGCTGCCCAGGCCATGATTGTGGACGGCCAGCTTTATATCGTACTCTTTCACGAGTTCTTCCAGGTTGTCCCAAATGGACATTTGCCCGGGTTCGACCACAATCAGCTTAATTCCCATTAATTTCGCGAATTCGAAGAGCTTCCGATTCTCCTCCTTGTTGCCGGATGTGCCGGCAACGCCGAACTTCCACGGGGCCCTTGGGATTGATGTGTTTGTCGATCATCTCAAGATATTTGACCTTGTGCTTCAGGGCGAAGTCGATGACCTGGTCGAAGTCCATATTGCGCAAGGTCCAGGTCTGGATGCCGACCTTAAACTCTGCATCAGCCGCATGGATCGAGCCGGCAAGGAACAAAATAGAAGCGAGCAAAAAACGTGAACGCGTTTTCATAAGAACCAATACTATCAGGACTCGGTCATGCCCGAAACGTCAACGAAAATATGGCGACTTGCCACGTTCGATAGGGTGAAAACCGTTGACGCTCCCGGAGTCGTTACTTAGATTGCCTCGGCCAGTTGGCGGAAGGTTGCCAATGGTCAGATTTAGATGAGTGCCCAGGCTGTTACTGCGAAAGGTTTGGAAGGCGTTGTTGCTGCGCATACCAGGCTCAGCGATGTCAAAGGAGACGTCGGGGAGCTCATCTATTCCGGCTACAATATCAATGAATTGGCCGGCAAGGTGAGTTACGAGGAGGTGGTTCATCTGCTCCATCACAATCACCTGCCCAATCGCCGGGAGCTGAATGACCTGAAAGCGCGGCTGGCCGCCGCCCGCGAGCTGCCTGAAGGGGTCATCAAAATCATCAGAGCCATCCCGAAAAGTACTCCGCCGATGCACGCGATTCGCACGGCGATTTCCGCTCTCGGCTGCTTCGATGAAACGGCCGACGATGACAGCATGGATGCAGCGCGCGAAAAAGCGATGCATCTGATCGCGCAAATTCCAATTGTCACAGCCTATTTCCATCGGGCACGGCAGGGCAAAGAGCTGCTCACTCCCGACCCAAATCTGGGTGAAGCGGCCAACTTTCTTTATCTGGTCGACGGTGAGCGGCCATCCGCGGAAAAGGAAAGCACGCTGGACCTGTGCTACGTCCTCCACGCCGATCACGGCATGAACGCTTCGACGTTCAGCGCGCGGGTGACGATCGCCACTCTGAGCGACATGTACTCAGCGATCACCTCTGCCATCGGGACATTGAAAGGCCCGCTCCATGGCGGAGCCAATGAAGGCGTAATCAAAATGCTTCAAGAGATCGGTTCAATGGACAAAGTGGATGGTTACATTGCCGAATGCCTCGCGGAGAAGAAGAAGATTATGGGCATCGGCCACCGGGTCTATAAGACACTTGATCCACGGGCCCCGCACCTCAAAAAGATGGCGCAAATTCTGAGCGCCAAACTCGGCGAACCGAAATGGATCCAAATGAGTGAACGCATCGCTGAGATCATGCTCAAGCAGAAGCAGCTCAATGCCAACGTCGATTTCTACTCCGCCACGGTCTACTACTCGCTCGGAATTCCTACGGACCTCTTCACGCCAATCTTCGCCATCGCCCGGACTGCCGGATGGACAGCGCACGTGATCGAGCAACTCGCCGACAATCGCCTCATTCGACCCCAAAGTGTGTATACCGGGCCGGTAGGATCGAAAGTGGTTCCGATAGATCAACGCTAAAAGCACGGTTGAAATTTCAAGGTTCATTCTGAACCAAACAGACCAGCGGATATGTCAGCAATGAAGAGGTTTGAAGATATCGAGGCCTGGAAGGGGCGGAAACTCGAACGGGAGGCTGTGCGATGAATATCCACGAATACCAGGCCAAACAGCTGCTCGCTCAGTACGGCGTCGCGGTGCCCGCCGGGGATGTTTGTTCGACCGCGGAGGAGGCACGAAAGATTGCAGAACGGCTTTTTTCATCCGGTGGAAGGGTCGTTGTCGTAAAAGCGCAAATCCATGCCGGCGGACGCGGCAAAGGGACGTTCAAAAACGGTTTCAAAGGCGGAGTCAAGCTGTGCAAATCCGCTGATGACGTATTCGAGAATGCCAAAGCGATGCTCGGTAATGTGCTTGTTACCAAACAAACCGGGCCGGAAGGGCGGCTGGTCAGCAAACTACTCGTCGCTGCCGCCCCGCCAATTAAGAAGGAGTTTTACCTCGCGGTGTTACTGGATCGCGCCTCATCACGACCGCTCATGATGGTCAGCCGCGAAGGGGGAGTGGATATCGAGGAGGTTGCCGAAAAACACCCGGAGGCGATCATCAGAGAAACCATCGACCCCGCGGTGGGTATGATGCCGTATCAAGCGCGCAAAGTTGCCGTTGCGCTCGGTCTAACCGGCGATCTGATCGGATCCGCGGTCAAGCTGTTTCTGGGCGTGTACAAGACCTGGTGGGAATGCGACGCGACCATGGTGGAGATCAACCCGCTTTGCATCGTGCACGGCCCGGATGAAAAGGACGCGCTTTCGGCCGTGGATGCCAAGATGGGTCTCGACGATAATGCGCTCTATCGTCACAAGAACATCCAGGAGATGCGCGACCTGGCCGAGGAAGCGCCGCTGGAGATCGAAGCGAGCAAATTTAGTTTGAACTATATCAAACTGGATGGCGACATCGCCTGCCTCGTCAATGGCGCCGGGTTGGCAATGGCCACCATGGACATCATTCAACACTATGGAGGAAGCCCGGCAAATTTTCTCGATGTGGGTGGCGGCGCGAGCAAGGAGCAAGTCGCGGCGGCATTCAAGATCATTCTCAGTGATCCGAACGTGAAGGGCATCCTCGTGAATATCTTTGGCGGGATTATGCAGTGCGATATCATTGCCATGGGCATTGTGGCCGCGGTGAAGGAAACCCACCTCCATCTGCCCGTCGTGGTTCGACTCGAAGGAAATAACGTGAGCCTTGGGAAGAGGATCCTCCAGGAATCGGCCCTCGCCATAACCAACGCGGACACCATGGCCGACGGCGCCCAAAAAATTGTGCACGCCGTCAAGAAACGATAACTTTAACCTTCAAACCTTCCCTCATGTCCATTCTCGTAAACGCCACAACCAAAGTCCTCGTCCAGGGAATCACCGGCAGCTTCGGTGCGCGTCATACGCAACTCAGCCTGGAGTATGGAACGCAGGTGGTCGCTGGGGTGACTCCAGGAAAGGGAGGACAACATTTCGAGAAGAAAGTTCCCATATTTGAAACGGTCGCCGACGCGGTAAAGGCCACCGGGGCCAATGCATCGGCTATTTTCGTTCCGCCTCCTTTTGCCGCTGATGCGATTCTTGAAGCAGTCGATGCCGGGATCGACCTCGTCGTTTGCATCACCGAAGGCATCCCCGTCAACGACATGGTGAAGGTCAAGCGAGCCATGGAAGGAAAGAAGACGCGATTGATCGGACCGAATTGTCCCGGGATCGTCACGCCTGGCGAAGGCAAGGATTCGTTTGGCGGTTGTCGCATCGGAATCGCGCCTGGCTACATTCACAAGAGAGGCAATGTGGGAGTGGTCTCGCGCAGTGGGACGCTCACCTACGAAGCGGTCTGGCAGCTTACTTCACGCGGAGTCGGGCAGTCGACGTGCGTGGGAATCGGTGGTGATCCGGTGAATGGCACCTCCCATCTGGATGTCATCAAGATGTTCAACGACGATCCAGGCACAAAAGGTATCATCATGATCGGCGAGATTGGCGGTTCAGCCGAAGAAGAGGCCGCCGAATGGATCAAGCAACATTGCAAAAAGCCTGTCGCCGGATTCATCGCCGGCGCGACGGCTCCGCCCGGCCGCCGCATGGGGCATGCGGGAGCCATCGTGAGTGGAGGCCGGGGAACTGCTGCGGCCAAAATCGCGGCGTTTCGAGAGGCCGGCATCGGGATTGCCGAAACGCCGACGGTCATGGCCGAGACGTTGCTGAAAATGATGTAGCCGAGGTGGACGTGCCGTGGCACTAATGCGCTTCGCGTGAGATGGCTCGATCTGCTGCTGAATGCGTCGGCGCTGCTGCTCTGGCTCAACTGGCGTATTTATCGCCTGAGCACGAAAACGATCACGTCTCACACCTGGTTGGGTGGCGCTCTGAGGCAGACTGAGGTTTCGAAAATCGGAAGCTGGCTTTCCCTTTGGGCAATTCCGCCGCTGCTTGTTCTGCGCGCGACTTTGTACCGGCACCTGGGTTCAGCCATCAATTGGACCGCGCAACTCAATCTTTACGTGGTCGTCCTTCCGTTTCACAGCCAGATCGGTCAACGAATGCTTTTCTATTCTTTCCTCAGCTTTGGATGGTTCCTGCTTAAGTTTTACGTTTGGCTCCTGGTGATCTCCGTGACGAACCGAAACGATCATGAACCAGGACCGATATTGAAGTTCATACGAGTCCAACTCGGCCGCGTCGAGCGTTGGCCAGTGGCCGTAAAACTGGCGCTCCCTGTTCTGGCGGTCATGCTTGTCTGGCTGCTCGTAACGCCCTCTCTTGTCTCGATGGGAATTGTGCCGGCGACGACGTCGCGTCTTCAGACGATCGAGCATGGCGCCGTCCTTGGCCTGGCAGCTTATCTCTCCGCTACGCATCTTCTCGCCGGGTTGATCTTTCTCCATCTGTTGAATACCTATCTCTACCTCGGCGATTATGCGATTTGGCAGTTTGTCACGACGACGGTGCGCCGCGTGTTGAAACCCCTTTGGGGCGTCCGCATTGGCAAGGTTGACCTGGCGCCTGTATTGGGGCTGGTCATCATCGTCGCAGCAGGACACTTTGCCGATCTCGGAATCGTGCAGCTTTATGAGCGGGTGCCGCGGAATTAGTTCTCTTCAAGGCCGACAATCGCCGGATCGCCGTACAATGTAAATGCACCGGCCCGCGTGATCTTTACTTCCAGGAGTCGACCCCGATGACGTTCTGCGCCGTCGAACACGACGATCTTATTGCTCCGGCTGCGGCCCATCATCCGAAGTGGGTTTCTTTTACTCGCCCCTTCGACGAGAATCTGGACCTTCTCGCCCACATAACTTCGGCACATTTCATCGGCAATTTCATTGATGACGGCCAGCAATCGAGCGTTGCGTTCCTCCTTAATTTCGCGAGGGATCTGGTCTGCCATGGCGGCGGCAGGTGTGTCCTGGCGAGGGGAATATTTGAAAATAAATGAATTGTCGAAGCGAACTTCTCGGGCCAACGAAAGTGTCTCCTCGAAATCGGCCTCGGTTTCGCCCGGAAAACCAACGATGACGTCGGTGGTGATGCCCATGCGTGGCCGCACTTTGCGGAGCTTCTCGATGATTGAGAGAAAACGTTGGCGTGTGTAACCGCGGTGCATGAGCCGAAGAATGCGATTGCTGCCGCTCTGCACCGGAACGTGAGCGCTTTCCACGAGCCTGGGCAGCCGGCCATACGCCTCGACCAGATCGTCCCCGTATCCTTTTGGATGCGGAGAGGTAAAGCGGATGCGTTCGAGACCTTCGATCTCATGAACCGCTTCAAGCAATTGCACGAATGGAGATTTGCCGCCTACCTGGGAAATTTCGCGCTTGCCGTAACTGGTCACGATTTGGCCAAGCAAAGTAATTTCTTTGGTCCCTTGCGCTGCCAATTCGCGGCACTCCGTTACGATATCCGCGATCGAGCGGCTGCGCTCCTGCCCGCGCGTGTAGGGAACTATGCAGAATGTGCAAAATTGATTGCACCCTTGCATGATGCTGACGAAGGCTGTGACTGACTTCGCTGCCGCGCCATTCAGCAAGTGTTCCCGAATGGTCGATTGACTGCCGTTTTCCTCTTCGACATCGACGATTTTGTTGCGCCGACCGGCCAGGAGGTCGTCGATATAATCTGGAGCCCGGTGAAACTTCTGCGTTCCCACCACCAGGTCTATATCTGGCAACCGGTCGATTAACGCTTTGCCACGGCTTTGCGCCATGCACCCCATGAATCCCAGGACGACATCAGGGCGATTGGTTCGAATATCAGCGGCGATATTCGCCATTTTGCCGAGCGCCTTCTGTTCAGCCATGTCACGGACGCTGCAGGTATTCAGAAGGATAACGTCCGCGGTGGCTTCGGACGGGGCGAGGCTGTAGCCCCTGGCCACGAGCTGAGCCGCGACCTGCTCGGAGTCGCGCTCGTTCATTTGGCAACCGTAGGTCTTGATATAAACGCTCGGCATGGGCTGAACCGGAGTCTAGACTAAGCCAGGAATTCCCAATTGAAAAGAACATAGGACAGCGTCAAAGGCCGCTCGAAGGCTAAACTTTAAACTTTAAACTCCCCGAGACCGCGGGCCATCTTTCCGGCATGCTGACGTTGATTGTCGGAACGAACCGGCCTGGCAGCCACACCCGCAAAGTGGCGCGACAGGTCGAGGAAATATATCGCGAGCTCAATGTGCCACTCGAGGTCGTTGACCTCGCAGAATTGCCGGCGGAGATTTTCTCGCCCGCCTCCTATAGCCAAAAACCGCCCTCCTTCTCACGCTTTTCCGCGGCCATCCTCAATTCAACGGGGCTCATTGTCGTGACTCCGGAATACAATGGCAGCGTGCCGGGCGTCCTCAAATATTTCATCGACATGTTGAAATTCCCAGAGAGTTTCGAAGGCCGGCCAGTCTGCTTCGTGGGGCTTGCGGCGGGAATGTGGGGCGCGTTGCGGCCGGTGGAGCAACTGCAAATGATCTGCGGTTATCGCCACGCGCTTCTCTATCCGGAACGAGTGTTCATGCCCAGGATCAATGAATTGCTGGATGGAAACGGCAAATTCAAAAGCCAGGAGATTCCGGACCGGTTGCGTGCGCAAGCCCGCGGCTTTATTCAGTTTGTTGAGCGCATCAAGCACACATGCCTCCGCACGCGCGAGGCGACTCCTGTTTCCATGACCGATCGGCTGGCCGTTTGTAGCTGGTCGTTGCAGCCGCAGAAGCCGCAACAGTTGATTGAATGGCTCAAAGAGATCGGAATTGCACGTGTCCAATTGGCTCTCGATCCGATTCGGACCAACCCGGAGGTCTGGGGCAGCATCGGAACACTTTGTGCGCTCAACGGAATTGAAATCGTTTCCGGGATGGTCACGACGATCGGTGAAGATTACTCCACCATGGAATCAATTCGCCGCACCGGAGGAATTGTTCCCGACGCGACATGGAAGGAGAACTGGCGCAATTTGCAAACCAATGCGGCGTTGGCGCGAAGCCTCGGCATTCGGTTGGTGACTTTCCATGCCGGATTTTTGCCGCACGACCAGACCGATCCTGAATTCAGGCAATTGCTGGATCGACTGCGTGAGGTAGCCGACCTGTTTGCCCGGTTCGCGCTTGATTTGGGACTGGAAACCGGTCAGGAAACGGCCGAGGCGCTGAGCGAGTTTTTGGAAATCCTCGACCGTCCGAACGTGGGCGTTAATTTCGACCCGGCGAACATGATTCTTTATGACAAAGGCGATCCGATCGAAGCCTTGCGCACGCTTGGTTCCTGGCTCAGGCAGTGCCATATCAAGGACGCTACTCGCACCAAAAACGCTGGCACGTGGGGAGAGGAAGTCGCTGCCGGTTCCGGCCAGGTCGATTGGCCGGCGTTTTTTCGCACGCTACGCGAGGTGGGTTTCAGCGATTATCTGGCCATCGAACGCGAAGCTGGGAATCAGCGTCTGCAGGATATTCGTACGGCAAAACAATTCGTTGAGACCCTGAAACGGACATGATCAATATCGGAATAGTCGGTCTCGGCTTTATGGCCGCTACTCATCTGCGTGCTTACCGCGACGTGCCGGGCGCGCGCATTGCCGCTCTGTGCAACCCGAGCGGGCGCAATCTCGACGGAGATTTCACGAACGTCGCCGGAAACGTCGGCTCAAACGAGCCCTTCAGATGGGATATGACCAATGTCCGCGCCACGAAAGTTTTCGATGACCTCCTGGGAGATCCGTCGATTGATGCCATAGATATTTGTGCTCCGACCGCCGGGCATCGTGATCTGGCCATTGCCGCACTCCAGGCGGGCAAACATGTGCTGTGCGAGAAGCCACTCGCCCGCAGCACGAAAGTCGCTCGGGAGATCGCGCGAGCGGCCCATCACGCCACGGGGATCTTCATGCCGGCGATGTGCCTGCGCTTTTGGCCGGAATGGGCGTGGGTCAAGCGAGTCATCGAGCAGCAAACTTATGGCAAGGTGCTGGGAGCCCGGTTTCGTCGCGTAGCAGAGCCGCCCGGATGGGGACGGAAGAATTTCTTTAACGGCGCCGAATCAGGTGGCGCACTCTTCGACCTCCACGTCCATGATACCGACTTTGTGCAGTTTTGTTTCGGCCGGCCGCAGAGCGTTTTTTCGACCGGCTACGTAAAATTCAGCGGAGCCGTCGATCACGTGGTCACCCAGTATCATTTTGATTCCCCCGTGACTATTCACGCGGAGGGAAGCTGGGCCATGGCGCCCGGTTTCGGCTTTAATATGGCCTATACCGTAAATTTCGAGAACGCTACTGCCGACTACGACATTTCTCGCGGCAAGGAAGCTCTCCGCTTGTCGGCCAACAAAGAGACGAAGGCCGTTGTCTGTGACGAACCCGATGGTTATATTCAGGAACTGCGCCACTTCATTGACGCAATTGGCGCCGGGAGGGAATCGACGATCGTCACGGTGGAGGACGCGGTGAGCTCCATCGAAATCTGCGAAGCTGAAGAACAATCAGTGGCTACCGCCAAAATGGTTAGGCTTTAGGCAAAGCGTATGACCTTTCTCCGCTACTTTGGATACATTGTGGCCGGCGCGCTCCTTTCGGCGTTGCTGGGTGGCGTTTTGCCTGCGTGATTGCCCTCGTTTCACCGGAATTCGTGAAGGGACTATTCTCGCCGCCCGAAGGAACGCTGCTCCTCCGTTACGCCGCCGCGGTGGGCATGATCTGGGGAGTGTTTCTGGGCGCAGGTGTTATGGGATTTTCCCTCTTGCTCGTGACAGCGCTTCAGGTTGCTCGCATTATCAAGAAAAAGCCTGATCAGATCGCGAATCTTGACCCCAAGGAAACGGCGCGAATATTTGTTATTGCCACCGGTCGAATAACTATCTACGAACATTCGGGACTATGAAAACGCTCTTTAAATCTGCAGCGATTGCTCTCTCCTCATTGGCTTTGGCCGCGTCGGGCATTGGCGCCGAAACCCCAAAGGTCGGGGATAAAGCCCCCCTCATCAAAGCGCAGGACCAGGACGGAAAGACTTTTAACCTCGCAGAGGTGGTCGGAAAGAAGGTGGTGCTCCTCTATTTCTACCCGAAGGATGATACGCCGGGCTGCACGAAACAGGCCTGTGGATTGCGCGATCGGATGGGAGATCTTAAAAAGGACAACGTGCAGGTGATTGGTGTCAGCTTTGATAGCGCGGACAGCCACAAGAAGTTCATCGCCAAACATAATCTGAACTTCCCGCTGCTGGTCGATACCGACGGCAAAATCGCTGATGCTTACGGCGTGCGCAGCCAGGGCAGAAATATGGCGAAGCGTGCCAGTTTTCTAATCGGCCTTGACGGCAAGATCGCTCATGTCACCAATACGCCGAGCGCCGATACTCACCTGGCGGAAATGAAGGACGCAATCGAGCGGCTCAAGAAAAGCTGAGGCGAAGACATCTCGAACGATCGGCCGCGTTCCTGCGCCTGGTGTGTTGCCGGTAACGATTTCTCCGGAGATCTGATCCTTGCCAACGCTCTCGACGACGAGGGCTGCCTATCCCCAGGCTCCAGACGGTGCGCTTGCTCCCCGCAACAGTGAATAACCAGAATTTGCCCGATTGCCTTTGCAGGCGTATGGTTAACGTGGGGAAGAGACCTTATGGAAAAGATAACGTACGCTTCAGTGGCAAGTCTCGGGGAAGGTTTTCACCGGGCTTTCGAGTCAGCCTTGTCTCATCAGCAAAAGCGCTTCGGCCATTCACATCCGCTTTTTATTAACGGTCACGCCGTTAATACCACTCACGGACATTTTCCAGACGTGGCGCCATCGGATACGCGGTTGCTGCTCGGCAAATTTCAGCTGGCCAGCCGCGAGCACGCCCGCCGTGCCATTGCAGCCGCCAGGGATGCCCTGGCTGTCTGGAACGATCTGAACTGGCAGAACCGTATTTCCTTTTTGCGGAAATTTGCCGATCTCATGATCTCTCATCAGTACGACCTTGCGGCGTTGCTTTGCCTCGAAGTGGGGAAGAATCGTTTTGAAGCCATCGCCGAGGTCGCTGAAGCGATCGATCTGGTCCGCTACTACTGCCAACAAATGGAAGCCCACAACGGCTTTGAGAAAGCGATGAGCGGTTCCCGCACCGAGAAAACCAAGACGGTTCTCAAACCGTACGGGGTCTGGGCGATTGTCTCTCCATTTAATTTCCCCCTGGCTCTCGCGACTGGCATGGCCACCGGCGCGTTGTTGGGCGGAAATACTGTCGTGTTCAAACCGGCAAGTGACGCCCCCTTCGCGGGTCTGCGTCTCTATGAACTGCTCCATCAGGCTGGTCTGCCCGTGGGTGTGTTCAATTTTGTCACTGGCGCCGGATCGGTGGTTGGCGCGGAGTTAGCTGAAAATCCCGACGTCGCGGGATTTATCTTCACTGGGTCGCGTGCGGTGGGGATGGAGATCTATCGGCGTTTTCCTAATAAGGATTATCCGCGGCCATGCATCACCGAGATGGGTGGAAAGAACGCCGCTATCATCATGCCTTCGGCAAAACTGGAAGATGCCAGCGAGGGCATCATGCGTTCGGCCTTTGGCATGGGCGGACAGAAGTGTTCGGCTTGTTCCCGCGTGTATGTGCACAAGCAAGTGATGCAGCCCTTCCTTGATGCCCTCATAGAGAAGACTAAAGCGCAGAAGGTTGGTCCAGCAGCGGAACGCGATACGTTCCTCGGACCGCTGATCAATGAGCAGGCGCTCACGAAATATCAGAAAGCGGTGGCATTGGCAAAACGGGAGGGCCATCTGGCCTATGGAGGCCATCGCCTCACTAAAGGTGATTTGGCCCACGGTTTCTTTGTCGAGCCGGCCATAGTGACGGATGCGCAGAAGAATTCCAAACTGTTCGAGGAAGAGTTCTTCGCGCCGGTGCTCGCGATTGCAGAGGTCAAGTCGCTCGATGAAGCAATCACCGCCGCCAACGGCAGTGGCAACGGTTTGACCGCTGGCATCTTCACCGAAAACGGTCAGGAGCAGGAAGAGA
>WNFL01136077.1_pt1 | contig 12387 bp, 14 predicted proteins | sample 5400361 | NCBI WGS metagenome assembly WNFL01 (sample SAMN13153351, study PRJNA577476) | soil metagenome | isolation source: 40 cm soil on Douglas fir-dominated hillslope | place: USA:California | collected 2013-09-17
GCTAGTGTACCGGTTGTCACGCCAGTGGCAGCGCCGGGTAGCCATGGCCGGTTTGGATAAGCGCTGAAAGCATCTAAGTGCGAAGCCAACTCCAAGATATGGTCTCCCACCGGGTTAACCGGGTAAGGGCCCTGCTAGACAAGCAGGTTGATAGGCCGCAGGTGTAAGAGCAGCAATGCTTTGAGCTGAGCGGTACTAATAGCCCGAGGGCTTGTTCACCTATAACTCACTCTTCAGATCACTGAAGGGACTCAATTGCGTCAACGGATCCAGCGCTTTGGCATTGGAGATTCTCGAAGACCTTTCGGTTGTCGATCACTGGGTGGTTTGATTCAGCGCGGGTATATTTCCAGCACTGAATTCCACAGATGACGGCCGGAGCGTAGACCTGCACTGGGCCGCGCGCGCCATCGAGCTCGCGCGCCAGGCCGACTACAGGACCAGCCCGAACCCGATGGTCGGCGCTGTGGTTGTCGACGCCGCCGGCCTGATGGCCGGCGAAGGCTTCCACCGCCAGGCCGGGGAACCGCACGCCGAAGAGGAGGCGCTCGGCGCCGCCGGCGAACGGGCACGGGATGGAACGCTGTACGTCAACCTCGAGCCCTGCGCCCACGCCCACCGCACGCCTTCGTGCGCCCAGGCGGTGATCGACGCCGGGATCAAGCGAATCGTCGTCTCGATGATTGATCCGGACGAGCGCGTGCGGGGTGCGGGGCTGCAGCTGCTCGAAGACGCAGGCATCGAAACCGCAGTCGGTGTTCTCGAGGACAGGGCAACGACTCTCAACGAGTTCTACTTGAAGCATCGTTTGACCGGCCGCCCGTTCGTCGCCGCCAAGTTCGCCATGAGCCTCGACGGCAAGATCGCCACTCGCACCGGAGAATCGCGGTGGATCACAGGCGAGGAGGCTCGCGTCCACGCCCATCGCCTCCGTCACGCTCATGACGCCATCCTTGTCGGGGTGAACACGGTGGTCGCGGACGATCCGGAGCTGACGGCTCGGGTCGAGGGGCAGGATTCGCGTCAACCATTGCGCGTGGTCCTCGATTCGCAGCTGCGGATCCGGCAATCCGCCCGCGTCGTCGGGGCCAACACTCTCATCGCCACCACGAAGGCGGGCCGCGTTGGGGCCGCCGAGGTGCTTCGCCTGCCCGCTGGCGCCGATGGCCGCGTCAGCCTCCCGCACCTGCTGCACGAGCTCGGAAAGCGGGGAATGTTGAGCTTGCTGGTCGAAGGAGGCGCCGAAGTCCACGCCTCGTTCTTCGCCGCCGGCCTGGTGGATAAGGTGTACGCATACGTCGCGCCGAGCCTGATCGGTGGCCGCGCGGCCCCGGGGCCCCTTGCGGGTGAAGGAATCGACCACCTGGCCGCCTCAACTCACCTGACCAAAATGGATTTCGTCCGCCTCGGGGACGATCTGTTGATCACTGGATACGTAGATGTTCACCGGGATAGTTAGCGCGGTCGCGAAAGTGGTCGTTGCCGACGCCAACCGCCTCGGCATCGATCACGCCGGGGTCGCACGCCGGCTGAAGTTAGGCGGCAGCATCGCCGTCAACGGCTGCTGCCTGACCGTCGTGAAAAAGCGTGGACCGGTCTTTTTCGCGGACGTCGTGCCCGAGACCCTCCGCCGCACCAACCTGGGTGCCCTCCGCGTCGGGAGTGAGGTCAACCTCGAGCTGCCGCTCAGCGCGGCGTCACTGCTGGACGGTAATCTCGTGCAGGGCCACGTCGATGCCACCGGCACGGTGAGGACCGTCGAGCGCGCCACGTCCGGACGCGAGGTCACGATCGAACTTCCGGCCGCGATTTCGCGCTTCGTCGCGGTCAAAGGATCGATCGCCGCGGACGGCGTCAGCCTGACCGTGGCAGCGGTAGACAAGCCTCCCGGCACGTTTCGAGTCGCATTGATCCCGCACACCCTCGAGGTAACCATCGCGGCGGGTTACAAACGCGGGTCGATCGTCAACCTCGAAGCTGACGTCGTCGCGCGTTACGTGGCTCGAAACCTCCGCCGGTAACATTCGTGAAATGAGCCTGGCCACCGTTCCGGAGGCGATCGCGGCCATCGCGGCCGGCAAGTTCGTCATCGTCGTTGACGACGAGGACCGCGAGAATGAGGGCGACCTCGTCGTCGCCGCGCAGCTTGTCACGCCCGAGCAGATCAGCTTCATGACACGTCACGGCTCTGGCCTGGTGTGTATGCCGGTGCTCGCGCGGAGGCTCGACGAGCTTGGCATTGCCCCGATGGTGGAGCGGAATACGAGCCGCCTGGGCACCGCGTTCAGCGTCAGCATCGACGCCAAGGACGCCACGACCACGGGCGCCTCCGCCCACGACCGTGCCGCCACCATCCGCAAGGTTCTCGACCCTTCCGCCAAGGCCTCGGATTTCTCGATGCCCGGCCACACGTTTCCGCTCCGCGCCGCTGAAGGCGGAGTGCTGACCCGCGCCGGCCAGACCGAAGCCGCGGTCGATCTGGCGATCCTGGCCGGGCTCTATCCCGCGGGTGTAATCACCGAGCTGATGAAGACCGACGGCACTATGGCCCGCATGCCGGAGCTCGAGCGGTTTGCCGAAGAGCACGAGATCAAGCTCATCACGGTCGAGCAGATCATCGCCTACCGGCGCCGCAACGAGAAGCTGATCGCCAGGCGAGTCGAGGCCACGATTCCTATCGGGGACAAGGATCCGCGGATGTGGAAGCTGTACGCCTACGAGGACATCCTCCGAAGAGAGAACCACCTGGCGCTCGTTCTGGGCGAAATCGATCCGCATGCGCCGGTGCTCCTCCGCGCTCACTCGGAGTGCCTCACCGGCGACATCTTCGGAAGCCTGCGCTGCGATTGCGGCGCGCAGCTCCACGCGGCCATGGAGATGATCGCCGCGGACGGTGTCGGCGTCATCCTTTACATCCGCCATCAGGAAGGTCGAGGGATCGGGCTGCTCGACAAGCTGCACGCCTACAACCTTCAGGACAAGGGGCTTGACACGGTCGAGGCAAACGAGGCGCTCGGGCATCCGGCTGACAAACGTGATTACGGCATCGGAAGCCAGATCCTTTACGACCTCGGCGTTCGCAAGATCAAGCTGCTCACGAACAATCCCAAGAAGATTTATGGACTTGAGGGATTTGGTCTGGAGGTTGTCGAACGCGTTCCCATCCGCGTGAGGTCAAATCCGCACAACGAGCGGTACTTGAAGACCAAGAAAGACAAGCTCGGACATCTCCTGTAGTGGGGGAGAAGGGTGCGAAGCCCGACCTGACCGGGAGCGAGCTGAACATCGCAGTGGTGGTCGCGCGATTCAACGAGGACGTGTCCAGGCGCCTCTTGCGTGGCGCCATCAACGCCCTCGAAGAACACGGGGTCCAGGACCCGGACGTGTACTGGGTTCCCGGCTCGCTCGAGCTGCCTGTCACGGCGCTTGCGCTGGCGGAAAAAGGCGGCCACGACGCCATCGTCTGCCTCGGGTGCGTCATTCGCGGGGAGACCTATCACTTCGAGCTGGTGGCCGGCCAGGCCGCAGCTGGAGTGATGCAGGTCCAGCTCGACACCGGCGTGCCGATCACCTTCGGCGTGCTGACCACGGATGACAAGGAGCAGGCGCTCGCCCGCTCGGGTCCTAAGAACAACAAGGGCGCCGATGCGGCGGAGGCGGCGATCGAGATGGCCAACCTGCTGCGGAGCATTCAGGGATAGGCGTTTCTTAACAACCGGGGTTGTGGGAGGCCCGCCCCGGCCGTACTGTGACGCGCGGTTCGGAGCGCGGGTTGGGGGAGGGAGCCCGCCGGGAGTGGGAGGGCCCGCGGAGCGGGCTCAATTTCGGCTAGCCGGAGGTCGAGATCGCGACCACTGCGGTGCCCGCCGGCGCGACCACAAACCCCTCCGTGGCCGCGGGAGTGCTGAAGTGCTCGGCCGAGCCCAGGCCCACTGAATAGAGGACGGCCCCGGAGGACGGGTCGAGGGCGAACAGGTTCCCGCTTGCAGGTTCGATCGCCCAGACCGCACCCGCCGCCACGATCGGCGACCCAAGCTCCGGATGAGGCGCGTGCCACGCGACATCGATCGAGCCCGAGCCGACCGACAGCGCGTACAACCCGTCCGCGCACGGCACGAAGACCGTCGAACGCGACGACGCCGTCCCGCCCCATGCTCCCGAGCACACAGCCCGGCTCGCTACCTGTCCTCCTACTCCGCCCAGGCTTCCAGCCTTGAGCACGTAGGCGACCCCCTGCTTCCCGATCGCGACCACCACGCCGAGCGAAGGCAAGACGGTCGCACCCACTGACCCGAGATCCGTGTCAGTCGCGTTCAACGAGATCCAGTTCGAAGGCGCGAAGTAGGTGCGCACGGTCTGCAGGTTCGACGACAGCTCGATGACCGAGTCGCTGAAATCAAAGGCCGAACGCGACGCGCCGTTGCCGCTGACCACGTACACGCCCCCGTCCGGCCCGAGCGTCACTCCCTGCGGGCTCCAGACACCCACCACATACCCGTGGTATTGACCGCAGTCGCCGTACAGGCCTCCCAGCGGCACGTACACATAGTCCGCACCCAGTGCCAGCGCTCCGCGCTCTTGCTGCACGGCGGGATTGGATCCGGCCGGGTCGATGTCCTGCTGCGACACGACCGACCCATCGGCAAGGCTGAGCGTGAACAGCATGTGGTGGCGGCCGCTCAAAAAGGCGACCACGTAGAGCCGCCCAGAGACTGGGTCAGCGGCCGGCGTCCCTGTGATCCCTGTTACCGGTCCGATGTCGCCACACGGCAGGGAGGCCGCGTCCACCGGCGAGCCCAGGTGAATCTTCCAGACCACCGATCCGCTGAACAAGTCGAGCGCATACACGGTGTTGTTCTCGGTCGCCGCCAGGACGTGGCCGGCCACGATCAGCGGAGCTGCGTATACCGCGCCGTCGAGCTGCGCGGTCCATGCCACGGACGGATTGCTAAGGGCAGGAAGCACCGGGCCGATGCCCGCGCGGAGGCTGTTTCGGTGGTACTCGGGCCAGTCCGCGGCGAGGGCCGGGGATGGGGAGATCAGCGGCGGACCAGATGACGCGGGCGAGGGAGAAGCAGACGGACCGGAGCCGCACGCAGCCGACGCCAACCCCACGGCCAACCCCAGCAGGGCTGCTCGGGCCCTCAAAGACCCCAGCTGAACTTCCGCAACGGCTCGAGACGCGCGCGCTCTGGCGCGATCAGGCGCGCATGTCCCTGGATCGCAAGACCGCGCTTCGGTCCCATCGCATCGACGACGATCGCGGAACGAGGTTCGGCGGTGAGGTTCCGCAGCTTGACCCCATCCACGTCGAACTCCAGCGCCCCTGAATCATCCACCGAGTACATCACCGGCGCGACGTGCGCCCACCCGGTCGGTCCAACAGTGGCGAAGCGCCCGATGCGTTGTGAGCGCAGGAACTCGAGCTCGGCCTCACTGAACACCATCAGCCTTCACATCCTAGACTCAACCGTTCATGGCAAAGACAGCTGAACCCACCCTCGAAACGATCGGCGGCTACACGATCCGGCGTCGCGAGTCTCTCGACCGGCTCGACGGCACCTACCTGGAGCTCGAGCACGACCGCCCCGGCGCCCGGCACATTCACATCGAATGCGCAGACGACAACAACGCATTTGCCGTCTTCTTCCCGACCGTGCCGAAAGACGACACCGGCGTCGCGCACATCCTCGAGCACGTCGTGCTCGCGGGCTCGCAGCGCTACCCCGTACGGGATCCCTTCTTCAGCATGACAAGACGCTCGCTGGCCACCTTCATGAACGCCATGACGAGCGCCGACTGGACGATGTACCCGTTCAGCACGCGTAACGCCAAGGACTTCATGAACCTTCTCGACGTGTACCTCGACGCCACCTTCTTCCCCAGGCTGTCCGAGGACTCTTTCAAGCAGGAGGGAATCCGCTTCGAGTTCGAGGACCCTGCCGACCCGAAGAGCGGCCTGAGATACAAGGGCGTCGTCTTCAACGAGATGAAGGGCGCGCTCGCCACGCCACAGGCCGCTATGCAGCGGGCTGTCGGCCGCACGCTGTTTCCCGGTCTCACCTACTCGTACATCTCGGGGGGAGATCCGGAGGACATCCCGAACCTCACCTGGGATCAGCTGCGCCAGTTCCACGCCACGCACTATCACCCGAGCAACGCGTATTTCTACACCTACGGCAACCTGCCTCTCGACCAGACGCTCGAGGTGATCGAACGCAACGTGCTTTCGCGATTCCAGCGCATCGACCCCGATACCACGATCCCCGACGTCAAGCGGTTCACCAGGCCGGTCAACGCCGTCGAGCCGTATGCGGTGACGCCAAACGAGGACACCAAGCGGAAGTCGCAGGCGCTGGTCGCCTGGGTGACCGTGCCCACCGGCGACTCGTTCCAGCAGCTCGCGATGAAGGTGCTGGCCGAAGTCCTCATGAGCAACGCGGGATCGCCGCTTCGTAAGGCGCTGATCGATTCCGGGCTCGGCACGGCGATGGCCGACGGCAGCGGCTTCCAGGACGACTATCGCGAAAGCGTCTTCGGGGCCGGCCTGAAGGACGTCGCCTCCGAAGATGCTGAAAAGGTGCAGAAGGTCGTCCTCGACACGTTGGAGAGACTTGCCGGCGAGGGGGTCGACCAGGCTCACGTCGACGCCGTGATCCACAGGCTGGAGTTCGAAAAACGCGAGCGCTCCAACGCGGGCTTCCCCTACGCGTTGAAGGTTCTCTTCACGTGCCTCGCGCCCTACTACTACGGGGGCGATCCCTACGACGCGCTGAACTTCGACGCCGACCTCGAGCACCTCCAGCAAGCGCGCAAGGAGTCGCGGTTCTTCGAGAACCTCATGCGGGCGGAGCTGATCGACAACATGCATCGCGCGCTGTTGACCATCGAGCCCGACTCCGACCTCGAGGAGCGCAAGCGCCGAAAGGAGCTTGACCGCCTGGCCGCCGTCGAAGCCTCGCTGACCGAAGCGGAGAAGGAGCGCATCGTCGAGGAAGCCTTACGGCTCAAGGCGGACCAGGATGCCAAGCAAGACCTGTCGGCGCTCCCGACCCTCGAGCTCAGTGACATCCCAATGAAGTTCGAAGACGTGCCCAGCCGCGACGCGAGGGTCCACGAGGCCGCCATCGAGTTCTTCCCGCAGCCGACCAACGGGATCACCTACCTCGACATCCGCTCCGACTTCGCGGCGCTGAGCCTGGAGGAGAAGGAGCTGCTTCCGCTGTTCAGCCGCGTGCTCACGCAGAGCGGAGCGGCGGGCCAGGACTACGTGCAGATCGCCGAGCGCATCGCCGCTGTCACCGGGGGTGTGGGCGCGGCGCCTCAGGTCCAATCGCTCGCCGCACAGGAGGACTACCTGCAGTCTTTTGTGCTGTCCGGCCGGGCCCTGGACCGCAACGCGAAGCCGTTCGTGGACCTGCTCACCGACCTAGTCGCCCGTCTCGAGCTGGATCCGAAGCGCCTCAGGGAGGTCATCGCGGAGATGGCGACCCGGCTCGAGAGCTCGATTGCCGGGCTCGCCTTCCAGTTCGCGATCCTCCGCGCCCATTCGAAGCTCACGTCGGAAGGCGCCATCAACGACAGGCTGCAGGGGATTGGGATGCTTCACGTCATGCGCCGCCTGGCGAAGCTCGAGGAGCGAGACCTGGGCGACCTGATCAAGCAGCTCGACGCCATCCGGACGCGCCTGTTCCGTTCCGGCGCCGTCCGCTTCGTGGTGACGTGCGAAGACGGGATGATCGGTACGCTCCAGCCATTGCTGGCCGGTCTCGTGGACGCACTCCCGGCCGGCGGGCCGACAGGTCCCGCTGAGAAACCGAAACCCTTCGCGCCGGAGCCGGAAGCACTCACCGCCCCGGTACCGGTCGCCTTCAACGTGCGCATCTTCAAAACGGTTCGCTATACGAACCCCGATTCTGCGGCCCTGCTAGTCCTCGCGAACTATGTACGCGACACGTTCTTGCATCGCGAGCTGCGCGAAAAAGGCGGCGCGTATGGCGGATATGCCCAGGCCGGGATCGCCAGTGGGACCTTTTACTTCGGCTCGTATCGCGATCCCAACATCGTGCGGACCTATGACGTGTTCGGGCAGGCGGTGAAGTGGGTGACAGACTCCGAGGTCGATCCGGAAGCGCTGAAGGAGGCGATCCTCGGGGCCTGTGGCGACGTGGATCCGCTCGAGTCTCCAGACATCAAAGGCCGCCGGGAGGCGACCAACAAGCTCTCAGGCTTCACGCGGGAGGAGCGGGAGCGCTTCAAGCGCCGCCTGCTCCAGGTCACCGCTGACGACCTGCGCCGCGTGGCGCGCGCCTACCTCATGGTGGGCGACCGTGGCGGGTTCTGACCTCGTCGAGTCAGCGCGCAAGGAGCGACCGGACCTCTTCGAGGTGGTCGCACCCGTTTAACCCGGAGCCCCTAGAATCCGGCAGGTGAAGTACTGGCGCAGGGAGTATTTCTGGCCGGGCCTGCTGGTCGTGCTGGGCGTTTACTTCCTGCTCAGCAACCTGGGCTTGCTGGAGTGGCTGAAGCCTGAGATCGTCTGGCCCGTGGTGCTGATCGCGCTCGGTGTCTGGCTGATCGTCAGGCGCTCCCGGGCGTGAGCCGGTGATCGCGGGCCGCAGGTACCGCAGCTACTTCTGGCCGGCGGTCCTGATCCTGGTCGGGATCTTTGCGCTGATGGTCAACTCCGGCGTCATCTCGACCGAGCGCCTGAACCTGCTGGCCGACCTTTGGCCGGTGGTCCTGATCGTGATCGGGCTCGAGCTCCTGGCGCGCCGCGCGGTTCCAGGCCGGAACGGAACAGGCGCGTCCGGATGGCGTCGAGCTGCTTGAAACCCGAGTGCGACCGGCACGTTCGACTCGCACGCCGCCGTGGGCAACCTGAACCATGCCTCGGTGGAGATCGACGCGGGCGCCGCGAACATCACGGTCACCGGGTCCACCTCGCTCGAGGGGGACCTCTACCGATCCCACATCACATACTCGGGTTCGAAGCCGAAGGTCAACCTCGACTCTGACGGAGTCCTCACGATCTCCGAGGGCAACCAGCGATTCGGTGTTTTTCAGACCCGTCGTTTCACCCTGGACCTGCAGATCAGCTCCAGCATCCCGTGGACGATCTCCTCCAGCGGCGGAGCATCCACGGAGACTTTCAAGCTCGCCTCTCTCCCTCTCAAATCGATGGACATCAACACCGGCGCCAGCCGCGAGGACATCACTCTCGGCACCCCGTCGGGCGTCGTGCCCATCACCATCAACGGCGGCGCGTTGACGGTCAACCTCCACCGCCCCGCCGGCACTGGGGCGTCGGTCAGCGTCTCGGGTGGGGCGGTGAGCCTCAATTTCGACGGCCATCAGAACCACGCGATCGGCGACCTCCAGCAGTCGACCGGCAGTCAGTCGGACATGTATCGCGTTGAGGTCAGCGGCGGCGCCTGCACCGTGACGATGGACGCGAACGCGCCCAGCGCCTAGCCGCCGTCCAGCCTCCGATCGAGCGCTGCGATCCTGGCTGTATGCGTCGCCGCCGTCTGCGCGTTGATCGCCGCGCGCAGCCCCCGCGCCGCTGCGTCCAGCATGGCTTCGAGCTCGCCGTCGAGGACCGCGGCCGCGCGCAGCACCGGCACCAGCGCAGCCGCCCTCTCGGCGCCCGCCAGCAGCTTCCCCTGGCCGGCGCCCAGAGCGGCGAGCTCCTCCGCCTCGCGCTTGAGGCGGAGGGCCAGCGCGACGCCCTCGTCGTCGCCCCGGTCCTTGGATCGGCTCGCGCCCACGCGCGCCGCGGCCGATGCCAGCCGTCCCTCGAGCAGGCGCCCGCCACCGACATCGCCCGCGGCGATTGCCGGAATCAGCCCGACGACCTGCTGGTCGCCGGTCGCGACTCCGCGCCGTTCGAGCTCCGCGATCACGGCCGCCGGCGGCGTCTCATCCACGCGGAAGAGGTTCATGGACAGCTGCACCCGGCCTCCCGGCAGCTCGAAGACCAGCGCCTGCACGCCCCGCATCCCAGAGCGCGACTCTCTCAGCGAGCGGGCGAGGGCTCGGGCCCGGACCGGGTCGAGGTCCGGCAGCAGGACGTTGAACGCCACCAGGGTCAGGCGCGCGCCCAGGGAGACCGCTCCCGCGGTGGGGTGGTGGGCCGGGCCGCCGAGGTCCGGGCGAGCCCGGCCGGCTCTGATGTCAGCCAGCGACCGCTGCTCCCCGTACCAGTAGACCGGCACGTGCAGCTCGCTCCAGATGCGCTCGCCGACCTCCTTCGCGACCTCGCGAGCGGCGGCCAGGGTGCTCCCCCCGAGCGGGACGATCGGGACCACGTCGGCGGCTCCGACACGCGGGTGGACTCCGGCGTGCGCACGCACGTCGATTCGCTCTACGGCCGCGCCGACCGCACCCAGCAACCCGTTCACGAGCCTGGCCCGTTCCCCTGCGAGCGAGATGACAGCGCGGTGATGGTCGGAATCGGCGTCGACGTCGAGGACGTGCGGGCCTCCGGCCCCGGCGATCGCCGCGATGACGTCCTCGCGCCGGCCTTCGGAAAAATTGGGCACCGACTCGAACAGGCCTTCCGTTTCCAACAGGTTGTTAGGGTAAGTGGCCGTGCCTGGACCGGTAGCGCTCGTCTACGGGGACGAGCTGATGAAGCACCACCTATCGGATCAACACCCGCTGCAACCGATTCGCGTGAAACTGGCGATGGAGCTCATCCGCTCAACCGGTCTCATCGAGCACGCCCACCTGCTCCCGCCGCGCCTTGCGACGGTCCAGGAGCTGGAGTTGGTTCACTCGCGCCGCTACATCGAGCTCGTGCGCAAGCTGAGCGACCCGAAGCGCCGCGGACAGGTCTCGCAGGACGACGTCGACGCGGCCGGTTTCGGATCGGCCGACAACCCGATCTCCGACGAGCTTCACGAGGGGGCTGCGCTCGTCTCCGGCGCGAGCCTGGTCGCCGCGCACGCGATCGAAAGCGGCGCGGCGCTGCACGCCTTCAGCCCAGCCGGCGGCCTGCACCACGCGCATCGCGAGCGGGCCTCCGGCTTCTGCACCTACGACGATCCGGCGATCGCGTGCCAGTGGCTGAAGGAGCAGGGACATCGAGTCGCTTACGTGGACGTGGACGTCCACCACGGCGATGGCGTGGAGCACATCTTCCAGGCCGACCCGGACGTCCTGACGATCAGCCTTCACGAAAGCGGTCGCTACCTTTTTCCCGGCACAGGCTTTCCCGACGATTGCGGCGTCGGAGCGGGACGGGGGTCGGCCGCCAATCTCCCGTTCGCCCCTTTTGCGTGGGACGAGCCCTGGCTTCAGGGGTTCGATAGAGTCGTGCCGGCGCTGCTGCGCCGTTTCAAACCGACCGTGCTGGTGACGCAGGACGGCTGCGATTCGCACTACCTCGACCCGCTCGCGCACCTTGTGACGACCACGCGAATCTGGCCCCACGTCGGCAGGATGTTTCACCAGCTCGCGCACGAGCTGTGCGAGGGGCGATGGCTCGCGCTGGGGGGTGGGGGCTACGCGATTTACGAGGTGGTGCCGCGGGCCTGGACCCTGCTCTTCGCCGAGATGGTCGAGCGGCCGGACCTGGCGGCCGAGGTCAACGACCCCTCAGAGGTCACGCCGGGCGTCGAGGTTCAGGAGCGGGTATGGACGGCGTTGAAAACAGACCTGGCGCACCTCGGCGAGGTGCACGGAGCGGACTTCTAGCCGGCGTAGGTCCGCAGGCACCGCGTGCAGACGCGGGCGCGCATGCTCTTTCCAGCCACCGTCACGCGGCCCATCTGCAGGTTGGGCTCGAACCTCCGGTTGACCCGGTTCTTGGCGTGACTGACGTGGTGTCCGTATTGCGGCTCTTTGCCGCAGATCGCGCAGCGTTTGGCCATGAGGCACCTTCCGATTGGGAGTTCAGACAAAAAGACCCGCGCGACCGTCGCGGGTGATCCGAATTGTACCATGGGCTTTCCATGGCCTCCAAGACCAGCACCGCCCTCGTCCAGGCCCGCCAGTGGGGCCGGATCGAGGTCTTTCCTTCGGCCGTCGGCGCCATCGCCGCCCACGCCGCGATGGGCTGTTACGGCATCACGGGGATGGCGGCCCGCGGGCTGCGGGACGGAGTGGCAGAGCTGCTGCGCCGGGAGAACGCCGACAAGGGCGTCGAGGTCGTCGAGATCGACGGCGGGCTAGGCATCGAGCTGTTCGTCATCGTCCAGTACGGGATTCGCATCTCGGAGGTCGCTCACAACCTCCAGGAGACGGTCAAGTTTGAGGTGGAACGGTCGGTCAACGTGCCTGTCGCGCAGGTGAACGTGAACGTCCAGGGCGTTCGCGAAGAGCGGCGCTAGACGTGGCGGACGACAAGACCCCCGGGGTGGACGGACCCCTCTTCAAGCGGGC
>WNFL01143048.1_pt2 | contig 12387 bp, 12 predicted proteins | sample 5400361 | NCBI WGS metagenome assembly WNFL01 (sample SAMN13153351, study PRJNA577476) | soil metagenome | isolation source: 40 cm soil on Douglas fir-dominated hillslope | place: USA:California | collected 2013-09-17
CCTTCGGCGATGGCGCCCAAATGGCGGCTGCGCGCCTCGTAGAGGAGGTGGGCTTCCGCATCCCGCTTATTGTCGATCTCCATTTCGCCGACAATTGCGGTCAACCTGCCGCTTACGTCTTCATCGCTTTGCGCATGAACTAGCGTCCGCAACCGATCGTAAGCCGAGACGCCGTGTTTCCGCTGACGCTCGAGCGCAGCGTCGAGTCCTTTCTTGACGTATTCATCGTCCACTTCATCGACAAAGCCCTTGCGGGCCACCAAATCGAAGGTCTTTTCGTCCGCGCCGCGCAGCACCTCAATGACGTGGCGGTCCGCGCGGCGAAACGCGAACGCATCGACTACCGTCGCCTTGACTTCTGGATCTGAATCAGCCTTTGCGACGGCCGCTGCAAGATCGAGGCCATCCATCCCGCTGTTGGAGGCGATCTCGTGCAGGACGGTTTTCCGTACGTCGGGCGATAGCGCCGCTATTCGCTTGGTCGCATTGTCTCCGAGGAGGGATGGGCGAAAGCGCGTGCCAGCGCGGAGCGCCGAGAGACTTATTTGATCGTTCTCATGCATGATGAGCGGCCAGACTTGATCAAAGAAGTCAGGACGACCCGAGCTAATCATGAAGGCCAGCGCCCGATCGACCCTTCCAAGTATGTGCCACCGCCCGACAGGCCCTTTGATGGTCGGTCCCACGCGTGCCCAAACGGCGTCCGTCGATCGGAAGATCATCTCGGCGGCGAGATTGGGATCGACCTCGAACGCGGCCAGAATGGCCGTGCCGCAGGCTTCCTGCTGGTTCTGATCACCGCGCGCCAGACGCTCGCAGGCGAAGAGCGTGGCTTCTTCCCACGCCGGCTCATTGAGAACGTCCGCCTTTAGCTTGTCTCGAGATGCGGCGTCGCCCACGCTCGCGAGCATCAGACGCTCGACAAAGTGTGACGCGTACCATTCCTGAAATTGCTGATGCTGGAACGAATACCCCGCAGGATCGCCCGCTCGCATCAGTACGTGATGACTAACCAGCGCCCCCAACACCACGCTGGGCTGGGGCTTTTCCGTGATCTGCCCTTCCGCTAGGAGCGCGTTGTCCGTTTCCGAGACTGATTTGCGGGCGACGGTTTCCGCTATCGCCGTGTTCGCGGCGCGAGTGGCGGTCGCCGCGAGGTCTTCGAGGAATCGCTGGTGTAAGCCGTGCGTCACCTCCGCGAGCGCTTCTGAGTGCTGCATGTCCTCTTCATGCACGGCGACGAAGCGGCGTAGCACTGCTTCTTTCGTGGTCGGAAATGGAGCGTCCTCGGATAGGACAAGGAGTGCCGTCAGGTAGAGGGGAATCGTGACAAGCTCGCGTACGCCAGCCGTGCGCCAAGCCTGATCGACCATGCGCAAGCCCGCGTCACCGCGCAGCGCCTTAGCGATATCCATCTGTTGCGCTTCGCCGAGCGGCAGCAGGCTGACGCGCGTGCCATTGACCGGAACATCGAGCGCCTGCTTGCGCGTCGAGATCAGCAAGCTGAGCGCCGGCAACTCCCCTTGGAGGCGTGTGACCTGAGCCGCCAAACGCTTGCGCGCGGGGGCGTCGAGTTCGTTCCAGCCGTCGAGCAGCAGGATCACGCCGGGCTTCGCCGCCACGGTACGCAGATTGTCCTCAGAAATTCCGGGACGACGATCGGCGACGCGTTGCCGTTGGCCAAGACCGCTTCCGCGATCTGAAACAGCGTGGTTGTCTTGCCCATGCCCGGCGGCGCGGCAAGAACTAGATCATCGAGCGTTGTCAGCGCGGTCGCCAGCGCGGCGGTGCTGATAGGTTCGCTCAAGCCTTCCACTTCGAGCGTCAGAGCGATGGCGGTGGGCGGCCACTTGCCCGAACGACGGAAGACGTCGAGATCCGCAGTAGCAGCGGCGCGAAGGCGAGTGCTTAGCTCGCCTTGGGTCGGCACCCGAACCGCTGGACCTTGCCGCGGGTCGTTACTGAGAACTCGCCGCCATGAATCCTTCTGCGCCTGCACCTTCCATTCTTGCAGTAGTTCAACAGTGAACGTCGAGTCCTTGGCGTCAACGGCGGTGCCGTGATTCCTGCACATCCAGATGCCATTGTCTGGCGAGCTGCGCTGTCCGCTGGTCTGGTTCGGGTCGAAACGCGGGCCGCCAGGCGCAGCTGCGCAGATGTGGGCCGCGGTGCCGACATTGATTTCGCCGTCGCCGTCCGAGTTGGAACCGATCGTTGGCTGGCGGCACGACGGATCAGAGCAAAGCCAGCCAGCGCGCTTCGCGATCTGGTTCCTGGTTTTCTCTGTGAACTCGTCCCGATTCTTCTTTTTTGCCATTGGGCGCGGTTACTCGCCGCACACTAAACCCGAGAGGAACAAGCTACCGTATCGTGTAGCACAGGGTCAAACAGCAAACGGGACGCGCACCTTTTGAATAGGCCGACCGTCCGCTTTGGGTCGATCACCGGCACCTCCAGCCTGGGAGGCTAGGTAGGTCGGAGTGTGGCCCGTTTCCGACCAGCAATTGCGAGAAGGACAATCCCAAGCCGGATAATCTAGTTGTCATAGCCGTCCAATTTCGTTGAACGACTTGAGAGGAACAAGTGAGAAAGGGCGTATTCGCTGGATTGGCTGGGGTGACGCTGGACGTCCCTGAAGCACCGCTTGGTTACGGAGTGAAACTTTGCAACTCCTACGCGCATCTGTTCGCCCCGTTCATGATGGCGTTCTCTCCAGCGCCCGAAGGAAGCCATCACCCGTGACCTTGGGTTTCAGTGAGAGGTGGACTCGCCTTCGATTTGGCGGTTCAACTCGAAGTCCCGCCATCGACGATCACGGCGCTGTCGCTTGACCCAATGTATGTCGCATGGTGGATCACCGCTATGCTGCGGCTTCGCGTTGGGCCTACGTTTGTTGTTCCTGCGATCGGTGAACAGTCGTTCCAAGAAGCGAAAGACCAGCACGCTAACGCTGTGTATCACCCCATTGAGGTTGAGTCACAGATGCTGGTGCTCGACTCCGAAGCGCGACGGAATATCTCAGAAACCGATGCGGCGTGGGTCGCCAAACACTGGGTTGAGGCGTCGAAGCTGTACCAATCCCAAGACAACTTTCGTTTTTTGCTCGAAGCCACTGACCAAAGCATGTTTGTGCGGCATCGAAGCCTTGCGTTGCTCTCGCTTTGGGGTGGCTTGGAGGCTGTCTTTTCCCCCGACAAAGCAGAGTTGAAATATCGCATCTCTAGCAGTCTGGCCAGCTTCCTAGAACCACCGGGAATTCCACGAATGAATGCACAGAAGGCGATAGCGAAATTGTATGACTCTAGATCAGCTGCGGCGCATGGCCGGGAAGACAAGAAGGCAGGTTCGCTCCAGCAGACCTACTCGCTCGCGCGCCGTGCGGTCGTCAAAATGATCGAAGAAGATCGTGTACCGACCCATACGGAGCTTGAAGCGAAGCTCTTCGGTGCAGACCCACTATGAGGTCGGCCAACTAGCGGTCTAGCAAGCACATCTACTCCGAGAACAGATGAAGCGACCACTGCAGGTCTATCTCGACAGTAGCGACTTCTCCGATTTCGGGCGCGTGCTCGGCGCCAAGGGGAAACCCACGGACGCCGCGATTTTACAGAATCTTTGCGCGCTGGCCGCCTCCGGTACCGTTGAATATCGCTTTTCATCTATCCATGTCCTGGAAGCGGCTCCTGTCCAGATGGAGGATTTGGCGGACGCAAAGAGAGCGGCCGAAGCAATGAAGTTGCTATGTGGTCCGCATGCGCTCGAGACGTGGCACAACTTGCCCGTCATGGAGCTTTCCGCGCATCTCTCAGGCGACACAATTCTCCCACCGCGAAATCGCACTCGATTCCACGGTCGCAACAACAAGGGCTACTGGTTTCCATCGTTCGAGAGAACCATGATGGAATGCCGTCAGGAGCTGACGGCGGGATTTGGAGATCCATTAGCTATCGTCCAATCCCAAGAGCCTGAGCTAGTCGCGAACCGAGCGATCCGACGAAAGGTGGCTCGAGAAGCCAAAGCCGGTCGAGCCAGGAAGGCAATGACAGATGACATGCGACAAAACTGGCCATTCATCGCCGATAGGCTTCGCCAAGTTTTTCCAGTGTCCTCTCACAGCGAGCGAGCATGGCGGCGCCTTATTCTGGGTAACGGGAGTCCCCTCGAGACGGCGCGGGCCATTCAGGATGACCTATCGAACCTACCTGCGGTCATGGACTGGATGGCTCCCTCTGGGCCAATGTCGAGTTTACCGATGTGGCTTCGGTCAGCCAGCGACAAGTTTGTGGAGATGTACGAGTCGATTCGCGCTAGTGCCGAGGCGCAACGCGCTCACACTGAGCCCGTTGTCGGCAAAGGGAAACTGGAAAGCATGTGGAAGAAATCCTCTCTGGGCCGCGGTGACGTTGCCCAACATGGAATGATTGAGAACGTTAAGCGCTTGCTCCCGGACGAGGAACTCGAAATACAACGCCTGGGGTTCAGTGTAGAGGCGGCAAATGCGGCGCTGGACGTAGAAGGCATTGCCGTACTCCCTTCGCAAGTCGCGTTGAACGCGATTATTGGCTCCAACATGCGAAAGAATGCATCTCCATTTGAGCAGCGCCGAAATCTGGACAACGTCGCGAGCGATGTCGGCGACGTTCTTCATGCCGTCTACATCCCTTACGTGGATCTTATGCGAGTAGACAAGTTTTCCGAGAACTACCTGGGACCAATAGCTCGAGATTACTCAACCATTGTTGTAAAGCGGCGCACAGAGCTAATAGATGCCATCAATACGGCAGTCCAACAGCGTGGGTAGTCTCCGGATGATACTAATGGAGGTCGAATCGCCGACGGTCATAGCAATGCATGGAGCTGCCCTTGCACAAACCGATGCCAGGTGCAAGCGACAACCGATGCTAGCTTGTGAGCAATGCACTGAAAGGTCAGCTTACGGCCAAGTGCGGACCTAGCGTCAGTCGCTCTGGGGCTCGTGGGGCCGCTCGAACACCGCCACCGTCGAGTAAGGAAACTTGGCCTGGTCGATATTCAGACCGACAACCAAGCACCGCTGAATGTGAGGCTTCTCGAACGCCTTGGTAACCAACTCCTCCATCGCCTCCTTACGTCCATCCGCGTTCTCATTCTTGAAGGCATAGAGGACAATGGCCTCCATTCTGGGAGGACCAGGCACGAATACCACTGAGCTCAAGTGATTCCGATGTCGCCAATTCTTGTGAACGTTTGCCCTAATCGCTTCGAACTTCCTCTCAAATGTTTTCTGACTCTCGAGGTTCATGTCCAACAGAATCGTTGAGGCCTCCGACCACCGCTCGAATCCTCGCGTCTCAAATTGCTGAATGATGTCCCGCCACCACTTCGTAAGCTTCCTCTGAGGCTTGTCCGTGACGAGGCCCAGCTGTTGAGCCTGGTAGTACTCGTCGATCGGACCAGACATCCCAGTGAGCGCCATGTGGATTCCCTCAGCGATGCCCAGGTCGAAGCCGTTGGCTAGGTAGGTCCCGAGCAGATCCATCTCATCTCCCTGATAGCTCACTTGACGCTCAAGCTCCGCCCGCCGGCTCAAGTAGTGAATTCGCTCCGCGCGCGTGGCCAATATCTCCATCGCAGCCTCTAGGTCCGAGAGCAGGAGGGTTGGCGGCAATACGTGCCCTTCTGGAACCCACCCCGCCTCCACGGCCATCCGCGTGTTTGACTGCACCACTGCGAAGTCCTCGAGCGTCACCGACAATCGCAGCACCTTCTTGATCTTCGAGATATCGAAGGGGAATCTTGGTAACAACTCATCCTTCAGAGCGGGATCGTCCATTACCCGCTCCACCGCTTCTCTGAGGCGTTCAGATTGGACCGAGGGCTCGGTTACTAGGTCTTCGAAATGGCGCCTTGCACGGTCGGGCGCGCCGCGCAGTGCCGGCCACGAAATCGACCCTGATTTCGCTTCTACGATGAGCAGATGAGAGTCAACGAGTACAAGCACGTCGTTCTCGTATTCCGCCCCATTCGCAACCCACCTAAAGTTCCTCTCCACCGCTGCTCCAGGGAAGGCCTGCGAGAGTACGCGAGCAATCTCGTCCTCTAGGAACTTGGCCTTTCGCTGTTCCAGCGCCCCCTTCAGTCGCTCCGTGGACTGGCCAATGTCATTCAGAATCGTGAGCGCGAATGAGAAGAATGCGTGCGGGACGGAAGCGAAGTAACGTCCGTCCTCAAGCTCTATGAATGTGCTCGGAGGGTGTGTCGGCCAACCCACCAGGCCTGATCGAAACGCGCGCGAGTGCTGCAACTGCCAACTGGTCACTGCCAAAGTACGCTACGGCGTCCGGCAGACCCGTGGTGTATTCATCAACGAGAGTAAGGTCCGCGTATCTAAGAACCGCCGCCCTGAAAGCCACCTCGGAAAGCTGTCCGTCAGCGACTGCCTGGCGAAAGGGCTCATGCGCCCAGGCCGGCTCGGGGAGCAATTCGAATAGCTTGGCGAGCTGGCCTTCTTGTCCCTTGACCCCTACGACCTCGCGTAAGCGGCTATATCTGCTCTGAACGTCGCGCTCGAGCGCCTCACATCGTGCTGCCATTAGATCAACGTACGCCGTGAGGGGTACGCCAATTTCTTCGCGAGCAAGCTCATCCAACGGTTGAACGAGTGCGTGAACCGTCCTAGTGACCAATTGGAAATAGCCCCAGTTGCGGACCACCTGGGTGTGAAGCCTTAAGTGTTCCTGCAACATCCTGACAGCGGCGTCCCTCGCGTCCGCATCCTCCTCCAGTGCGACATAGCGCTTCTTGAAGAACAGATCGCTTAGTACGGGCAGCTGATCAAAGAAGAACTGAATGTCCCCACTATCGGGGGGCACGCGATCGTCACCCCACTCCCGCCTTAGCGAAAGCGCATGCGCGAGCTCAACATGGGTTTGGCTGAAGCCCTCTCCCTGAAACTTCCGGACCTGTTTCCCATCCTCGCGAACTGAGCTAACTAGGCCATATCGAGCAAGTGTAGAAAGCACATCCTGCGGATGTAAGCGGCCCAGGCGCTGCTCCACTTCCTCGATGAGTGGCGCAAACTCCGCTGCGGCTTGGCGCCCTTGCCCTATCAAGGCCTTCTTGAGCGCGCCTCGATCAACGCGATTGAGGGGATGCGGCGCGGCGTACAAGCCGGCGATGTGCTGGATGGGATCCTGCGGAGCGCGACGCCGTTTCTTCTTGACGTCCCGATTGCGCTTGCCCTTCTTTGCCATCCGATTGACCTCGTATGATGAGGCTGGCCGAGCCACGAGTAGTTGAACTCTCGGCCCTTGTTTCCCACACATGTCGCAAGATAGCGAACAGTCGATCTAACCACCAGTACCCCACCGCTAGCCCCAGGGGCCAAACACTAAGGTCTGATGAAGAGGAGCTACTGGTCGCGCACACGCAATTTCTGCGCACGTGTAGCGACCGGCCCGGATTATTCTATTGCCGATAGCCGGTGGGGCAGGGATGAGCGACAAGACCGTCTGGGAGAAAGCAGCTGAGGCAGCGGGCACAACTGAGTCAGAACGTGCCTTGGCGCGGCTCGCTCGTAAGGCGTTCCTAAGTCTGTGGAGCTACCCGAACGTCTACAGCGATGAAGGAAGGTCAGGCGGCAAGGGGGACGGCAAAGAGCTGGTAGACCTGCTAGTTCCCTTTGGCAATGACGTGCTGCTGTTCTCCGACAAGCGCTGCGCGTTTCAGGCGGACGTGGACATCAAGGTGGCCTGGGCGCGATGGTACAAGCGAGCGATCGCGAAATCAGCACGGCAACTTGCCGGGGCCGAAAGCTTCTTGCGGCGGTTCCCAGACCGCATCTTCGTAGACAAGTCATGTCAGACCAAGTTGCCCGTGACACTCCCGGACCCAGGCGTGGCCCGCTACTTTCTGATTGCCGTCACTCGCGGTGGCCATGAAGCAGCCGCTCGGCACTTCGGCGGTGGAAGCAGCGGCAGCTTGATGCTCAACAGCATGCTTGAGGGGGACGCTCACTACGAACATGACAGTCGACGCCCTCTTAGAGGAACTGGACACTGTCCCGGATTTTATCGACTACCTCGCCTGCAAGGAGCGGTACTTCGGAGCAAACGGCGTGTTCATGAACGTTGCTGGCGAAGAAGAGCTGCTGGCGCGGTACATGTGCACGATGGAGGACGGCCGGCACGCGTTGCCAAAGGTGCCCACCGGAACGGACTCGGTTAGCGTCCTTGAGGGAGATTGGAGGTTCTATCGCTCAAGTCCTCAGCGAGCGGCAAAGCGCGAGGCCGACCAGGGCAGCTACATGTGGGACGCACTCATCGAATACCAGGCGTCCTTTGTTCGGACTGGGACAGCACTTGGGTTCCCGGATACGCCACCTGAGACCATCGATCACGAGCGAATCCTGCGCGCCCTCGCAGCAGAGACTCGACTTGCAAGGCGAGAGCTGGCACGCAACTTCCGCTTCGCGCTCTCGAAGAGCGAACCCGGAAAGAAGTTCGCGCGGATGACCTTGAGCGGCGACAATATGTCCCGCGCGTACGTTTTTCTGACGGCGCCGAAGCCCTCAGACATGGATTACCAGGCCTACAGGGAGATGCGCTCGGCCGCGCTGCTGGCGTACTGCCACGGAATCAAGCTCCGCTTTCCCAACGTGACCGAGGCAGTGGGCATCGCATCGGAGCCGTTCTCAGAGAAGGTGGCCTCCCAAGACTTCCTGTACGTCGACCTCACGCAGGAGATGAACTCAGAGGAGTCCTCCGTGTGGAAGGAAGCGATGGAGGAACTCGATGTGCTGCAGACACCAGCTAAGGATGTGAACTACTTCGGCGCAAGAAGTCATGAGTTTCCGATGCCGTTCAACTTCGGCGGTCCTAAGTTCTATAAGCACGAGACTAGCGCCCCAATGAACCGAGCCGAGCGGCGCAAGATGGCGCGAGAAGCTCGCAAGACATCCAAGAAAGGGAAGCAGAACCGCTAGATGCCAAGGCTCAGGTCATGGCTGTGCGAATGGAGGCCTACAGTTGGGGCGGGGAGAAAGTGCCATTTCCTGGCCAGATTGACCTGACTCCGATCGTCCGCTTCGGGTCGTTAGCGGTCGTTCCTAGGGTTCAGAGGTCGGGCGCGGAGGGTCACAACGATTCGTTCGAGTGTCCTCTCTTGAACTTAGAATGTTTTCATTCCTGCAGTTTGATGGCGAGAAGAGAGCATTCGACGGGAAGGGATATCCAATGGATCGACGTGCAGTTCTGAAGATTGGCGCAACCGGCCTGACCTATCTAACGCTGCCGTCCCTCGGGCAGCCAACACTGGCGCCAGTGAAACTGCTGTTAGTTAGGAGACCTGGCCTTTCACCGACAAATCAGTGCGTGGCACCGTGTATCAGAGGTGCTCTCTATGATGTTTCTAACATCGATGCACCCCTTAACGAGTTGACCATGCCTGCGCTGATTGGCCGTGTGCCGCTGTGCGATGTCATCGAGAGGTCATGGCAGAACAACACCGCAAACAAGAGTTCAATACTGCGTGGCGTCTATCCCGAGATAGTGCGAACAGATGCACCAAGGCCGTGGATGAATTCAGAAAACAGGCGGTGGCGACTTGAGCTACAAAACACCGGCCACAGAACTAACATCCAATTCCACTACGGCCAAGATGTGAGCTGGTCGCAGGGTTGCTTCATTGTTGGAACTGCACTGCAGTCGGGCGAAGCCGAAGGTGTCACGAAGCGCTATTGTTCAGTCGAGAACGGCGAAGCAGCGATCGCAGCGATCCGCGCTGCCGTAAGCGCAGTCGGCCGCAACGCGAACATTGCTGTCGGCGTGTCCGATGACGGCGGCCTGTTTGCGAATCTCACCCCGACGCCGCCATGCTGAGGCTCGTAAATGGGACTACGCGCAAGAGATCACCTGTCAATGCGAAGCCACGGCGGCCCGCGAACCCACTTCTCTGCCGCTCTACCGTCGAGTAATCGACTGAAGCGAAGTGCTGTCGGGCGCTGCGGGTATCGGGTTCCGCCGTCACCTGGGTGTGCGCAATATTTGCATTATCCAACGTCTGTTCATATCCTCCGAATTGTCTGTGGGGGGTGACTGACCGGCCAAGGGCAACCTCGCGTGCGTATGGTCCCCTCAAGATGTACGTGACATCGGGAGGCTCAAATGAAGCAACTCGGGAGCATAGCTGCAGCTGCTGCTGTCGCTGCAATGCCGTGTGCGTACAGCACCCCGACAGCAAAAGTTCCTGCGCCCCCAAATCCAACTACCTCACAGGTCCTAGGTGACACCAAGGACGCCTCGCTCCTATGGGTGTTACCACCGGTTTCTGGAAGAGCAGGAGGTGCCAAACTCAGCATCGAGACGCCAGAAGCTACGTGTGACTCTATGACCAACATAGTCGAAAGCGCGAGAAGCTACTCTCATCAGATTCGCATTTTGGCGGCGCAACGTGAAAAGGTGCTCGCGCGCCTTGACGAAATGTCGGACAAAACGACAGCCGACGCGCTTAATCTGTTCACCCAAACTGAGAAGATCAATGCAGCTATTTTGGCTGCCTACTCCACAATGAACGCGTTGATTTCGAGCGACGCAAGAAACCATGGGGGAACGCTGCTCATCTCGTATGTTCACGAGATTGACAGAAACCTTGCGCGGATCAAGGAAGCGAATCCAGACTCGAGCGTTTTGCCCGTCCAGACTTTTAACTCACGGCTCTTCTTCTCTGCTCCAGGGTCCGTGCAAGACGGGGTTGATATCTCACTTCTTCCAATCATCAACAGCTATAGCGTTGCGGGAGTGCGCGCCGCTGATCTGGCCAAGACACAAGTGCAAATTGCGCCGCGAATTGATGTCACTCTTTCGCTAACGAGGATCGGCGCTTGCATGATGGCGTACCCGGCGAAGTTCAGCACTAGGACGGTGCCGCGCTTCGGGATGACAGCCATTTACGAGTACCCGTACGCGTTCAAGACTTCAGTCCGGGCCTCGTACAACCTTAAGAATATCTACAATTTCTTGAAGTCTTCGGGGACAAGCGGCGGACTGTTCACCTCGTCCTCTTGGTCAAAGACTTTAGAGTCCAATTGGGGAGAAAGCGCGCTGAAGTTCAATTGGGAGCAAGAGGATCCGGAGTCGAAGGTTTCCCCCGCCGACCGCCTGGAAATACAGCGAATGGTGAAAGCGGACCTCTTAGCTAGTATAGACAAGCTGCTGCTTGCAAAAGCGGACATCAAGCCGGCTGACGCTGCGAATCCCGGGCCTCACGGAGCGACCGTTCTCGCTAGTGGGCTCGACAAGACATGTGCCGCAAACGGCTATTGTGCGGCGGCATCAATCGCACTCAAGACATTGGATGCAATCTTCGGGTCCTCATCAATGTCGACGGAGGTCCAAAAACGACTTGACGTCACTGCAACCTATAGTTCCAACGAGACAACAGCGCGCTATGTGACCCAAGGTATCTCGTATGCGGCGAGTGAGTAGCGGCCTCCTGGCATTAGTAGCAATGGCGTCGCTCTGTGCTCAGGGTGAAGTCACTGTCTCTCAGCAGGTGCCGGTGTCGTGCCCTTCGGCCAGCGATGAGCGACGCGCTCACGATCTGGAAATCAAGCTGCCCGATGAGATCGCTGTTCGGATCGGTTACAGACTTGCAGCTACCCCGATTTCTGCCAAAGTCGGAACTGAGGTATTCGGCGCCACCTCAGACGTCTCGATAACGGTTATTACCTCGGTCGCAGTGCTGGCAATTGGGACTGTGGAGAGCAAAGTGAAGGCTCGATTGATATCGTCGGACCTCACATTGTGCGATCCGAAGACCCTCATTGAGGCGACCTTCGACATCAAGGATCGGCGAACCGATCGCCTACGCGTTCAGTTCGTTCCAGGTCCTAATTCATTAACCGTGCTTGAGCAGCAAGCGCTTAGCCAAGCTCGCTCGGACATCAGAGAGGCCTACAAGGTCTCATTGGAGTATCTCTTCGGGCAGGGGCAGCAGTGGCTCAAAGACTTTCTTATAGCAGTAGAGGACGAGTCGACTCGGACGAAATTTGCCACGCAATTCTGCGATGGATGTAGCTGGGTGTACCAGCAACGGCTAGCACTTGGACTTGCGCGCTTTATCGAGTCCTACCCTGAAATCATGAGCCCTGGCACGCCAAATGTTCCAAATGTCTCAATGACCGCCATCAAGCCGGTTTCGCTCATGTGTGGAGGGATACCCCCCTCCCTTGGCTCTTTTTCGTGGTTGGACGAAGGTGTTCTAAGAGTCGCTCTAGACACCGTATCGAACTCGTACGTGCAACTTCGCAATACGCGTGCAATGGCTGCCGACGCGCTCAGCATAGAGCGTGTGGTTATCGGCGGAAAGATCGTGGCCGAGCAATGCGATTGATCGCATTCGCAATTGGAT
>WNFL01181778.1_pt1 | contig 12387 bp, 9 predicted proteins | sample 5400361 | NCBI WGS metagenome assembly WNFL01 (sample SAMN13153351, study PRJNA577476) | soil metagenome | isolation source: 40 cm soil on Douglas fir-dominated hillslope | place: USA:California | collected 2013-09-17
GTTCTTGCCCCCATCTTTTCCGAAAATAAAATATTTGTTCTCAGGCAATTCTTCAGGCGTAAAGTAAGCCATGTTTTCTACCACACCTAACACGGGCACGTTGATCTGCGGCTGCTTAAACATTGCCAACCCCTTCATAGCATCAGCGAGAGCTACTTTTTGAGGAGTTGTTACAATCACCGCACCAGTAACCGGCACTGTTTGTACCAACGTGAGGTGAATATCACTGGTGCCTGGAGGAAGATCGATAAATAAATAGTCGAGCTCGCCCCAATCGGCATCGTTAATGAATTGTTTCAAGGCTGCGCTTGCCATTGGCCCCCGCCAAACGACTGCGCTTTCAGGTGGAGCCAGAAATCCGATGGAAATAAGTTTGACTCCGTATTGTTCGAGCGGCACAATTATATTTTTTCCGTTCACCACTTTCACCTCGGGTTGTTCACGTTCGCAATTGAACATGACCGGAATGGATGGTCCAAAAATATCCGCATCGATCAGCCCCACTTTCGCTCCCGATTGAGCAAGCGCCACGGCAAGGTTTGTTGTTACCGTAGATTTGCCAACACCACCTTTGCCGGATGCCACGGCAATAATATTTTTTACACCCACAAGAAGCTGAGCATTGTCCCGAAGAGAGGTAACAGAGGATGTCATTTTAATTTCAAGCTGAACCTCGCTCCCAATGATTTTCCTTACAGCATCTTCACAATCTTGCCTGATTTTTTCTTTCAGCGGACACGCTGGTGTAGTAAGAACAACCGTAAAAGAAACTTTGCTTTCAGTTACAGCAATATCTTTTACCATGCCCAGAGTAACCAAATCTTTTTTAAGATCCGGATCATGAACTGTGGAAAGCGCTTTGAGTATATCGGATTGATTGAACTTCATGCTGATCGTTAAAACTAATTTTAGGGAAATTGGTTCGCAAGGTAAGGAGAAATGAGAAAGTATTTCCACCGCAATAAACTCGGGTGCATTTCAAATTGTCGCAATCGAATCTTTTTTAGGATGTGATTCTCAGTGGCCCTCCGTGATTTCTGTGGTTAAAAAAAATACCCAAACCACAGGGAGCACAGAGAATCACAGAGGAAATCACAGAGTTTGAACAGCTAACCAAAGAATGTACCGAATAAGATTGCGACAATTTGAAATGCACCATAAACTCATTGGAAGTTTAGTTAAATTGAACATAAGTTGAGAGCCATGATCACTAAACCCATTAATTATTTCCTCCTGCTTGGTTTGCAGCTATTTTCAGTGACTGCATTCGGTCAGAAAGTTACAGGTGCAACCGGTTCTAAAGTTTCTCAAGAGGATGCCCAGGAGGCTCTCAATTTTCATAACAAAGTTCGTAAAGATGTCGGTACTTCTCCATTAGAATGGTCTGCCGGACTGGCCCGATATGCCCAAGCTTGGGCCGATCACCTTGCAAAAGATGGAAATTGCAAAATGCAACATCGACCACACGATGGAAAATGGAAGCAAATCCATGGAGAAAATATTTTTTGGGGAAGTTCTTCCGATTATAATGCCAAAGACGCATCTGAAACGTGGTATAGCGAAATCAAGGATTACAAGCACGGGGTATTAACAAACTCAAATTGGTACGCCACAGGCCATTACACCCAAATGGTGTGGAAAACAACGACCAAAGTAGGCTTAGGTCAAGCCGTTTGCCCGAATGGAGCAATTATTATCGTTGGTAATTATGACCCTGCCGGGAATTATCTCGGGGAGAAGGCGTATTGAAAACCACTCTACGTTTTATTCAGAAATTTGATTCTTGCTGCTCGCAGAGCCAACCGCTATCTTTGCCATTCAAACTACCCGAATTTTGATCACCCGCGAGACTATTGAAGAGGTCAAAAACCGCATCGACATTTATGATGTCGTTAGCGATTTCGTGTCGCTCAAAAAATCAGGGCAGAATTATAAAGGGCTCAGTCCTTTCAACAACGAGAAAACTCCCTCCTTTTTTGTTGTTCCAGCTAAAGGCATTTTCAAGGATTTTAGTAGCGGCAAGGGCGGTGATGCGTTCACTTTTGTGATGGAGCACGAGAAGATGAGCTATGTTGAAGCCATCCGCTACCTCGCAAAGAAATATGGGGTTGAAATAAAGGAAGATCGATCATCTACTGAATCAAAAGAAGTGCAAAGTGAGCGCGAGTCGCTTTACATCTTAATGAACTTTGCAAAGGATTTTTATAAAAATACATTAACCCAATCCGAAGAAGGTCGAAGTATTGGGCTGAGTTATTTTCGTGAGCGAGGTTTTAATGATCGCACGCTAGAAAAATTTGAACTCGGTTACGCCCTTGAAGGCTGGGAAAATTTTACAAAGGAAGCGATCGCTAGAGGATATAATAAAGAACTTCTCGAAAAGACGGGGCTGATTGTAAAGAAAGAAGATGGTCCCGATAGCTATCGGGAGTACGATCGCTTTCGCGGAAGAGTGATTTTTCCCGTGCATGGTCTCTCAGGAAAAGTAGTTGCCTTTGGTGCTCGCATGTTGGGCAAAGAGAAGAACCAGCCCAAGTATATTAATTCACCGGAGACGGACATCTATCACAAGAGTGATGTTCTCTATGGCTTGTACGAGGGCAAAAATTCCATCCGTCAACATGATGTTTGCTATTTAGTAGAAGGCTACACGGATGTCATTTCAATGCATCAGGCAGATGTGGAAAATGTAGTGGCTTCAAGTGGCACTGCGCTCACGGAAAATCAAATCAAGCTTATTCGCAGATTCACAGAAAACATCACTGTACTTTTCGATGGAGACAATGCGGGTATTAAAGCAGCGCTTCGCGGCATCGACATGATTTTGCGTGGTGGCCTCAATGTGCGCGTATTGCTATTTCCCGATGGCGAAGATCCGGATAGCTTTTCAAGAAAAGTAGGGACAACCGAATTCCAGAAATATTTAAAAGAGCATACCCAGGATTTTGTTTCGTTTAAGGCAAGCCTATTTGCAAAAGAAGCCGGAGGTGATCCCATTCGGAAAGCTGAATCGATCAAAGAAATTGTTTCCAGCATCGCCATTATTCCTGATCCGATTAAACGTTCAGTTTACATTCAAGAGACAAGCAACCTCCTGAAAATTGGAGAACCTGTTCTGCTAACGGAGCTAAACAAAATTCTAATTCAGGAGCGAAGGAAAAACGAAAAGGAAAATCTTCGCACTCAAATTGATATTCAGGAAACAGCGGTTCCTGTTGAGGATATTGGTGCACCGGTAAAAATCGACCCACAGAGTTTGATTTATTACCAGGAGCGAGAGACCATTCGCTTACTTCTCAACTATGCAGATCAGACCCTGGAGGAAACCAAGCTATCTGATTTTCTTTTGCATGAGCTGGAAGACGTTGAATTTACCAACGAAGAGTTCAAATCCATCTATCTTAAATTCAAGGAAGCTGCGCACACTCATGAGCAAATCAAGAGCGATTATTTTTTGCATGAAGGGAACGATAGAATTAAATCTGCCGTTTCTGAATTGATCACCTCAAGATATGACATTAGTCCGCATTGGGGAGATAAGTTTCATATTCATATCCCTAGAGAAAAGGACCTCCTCAACGAAATGGCGTTGTCAAATGTTTTGCGATTGAAGTTTCGGGTGGTACAAAAAATGATGGAAGACAATTTGCAGAAAGTGAAAAATGCAGAATCATCAGGCAATTGGGATGAGCTGGACAAAGCACTGGAAATACAAACAGGTTTAAAAAAAGCGGAGAGCGAATTGGCCGGAAGTTTAGGAATAGTTGTAGCAAAGTAGCTCCGTCCTTTAGGGCGGGGTTGAGAAATAGATTTGAAGAATATGATGAGTTTGTTAAAAATTATGATTTTGCAGAAGTAAAGGGCTAAAGCCCTCGCTATATAAATTTAATTATTCTGACACCTGCCCTGAAGGGCGGGGCAATTGAAAACAAAAATGACTGAAAAAATAAAAATAGACACCATCGAAGAAGCACTCGAGGAAATTCGCAATGGCAAAATGGTAATTGTGGTCGATGATGAAGATCGCGAAAATGAGGGCGACTTTATCTGTGCAGCTGAGTGCATCACTCCGGAGATCGTCAACTTTATGTCGAAAGAAGGTCGCGGACTAATTTGTGCTCCGCTGATTGAAAGTCGCTGCGAAGAGTTAAAACTCGACTTGATGGTAGGAACGAATACGGCCGCATTTGAAACTCCATTTACAGTTTCTGTTGATTTGATCGGCCATGGTTGTACAACAGGAATTTCCGCTCATGATCGATTCAGAACAATCAAAGCTCTTGCTGATCCGGAAACGAAACCTGAAGAACTCGGTAAACCAGGTCACATTTTTCCGCTGCGAGCGAAGAAAGAGGGTGTCCTCCGCAGAAGCGGTCACACTGAAGCTGCTATCGACCTTGCCAAACTCGCTGGCTTTAGGCCTGCAGGTGTTTTAGTGGAGATCATGAATGAGGATGGCACAATGGCCCGGCTTCCAGACCTAAGAAAGGTAGCAGACAAATTCAATTTGAAATTGATCACCATCAAAGATCTGATCGCTTTCCGAATGAAAGCAGAAAGTCAGATCAAGCGTCAGATCGATGTGAACATGCCGACTGCTTATGGCGATTTCAAATTAGTTGCCTACGAAGAACCGGCAACACAAGAAATACATATGGCTCTCGTTAAAGGTGAATGGAAAAAAGATGAGCCAGTGATGGTGCGAGTTCATTCCTCGTGCGTAACGGGAGATATTTTTGGTTCTTGCCGTTGTGATTGTGGCTCACAACTTCACAACGCCATGATGATGGTGAACAATGAAGGCAAAGGGGTTGTGCTTTATATGAAGCAGGAAGGTCGTGGCATTGGGTTACTCAATAAATTGAGAGCATACAAACTTCAGGAAGAAGGGTTGGACACAGTTGAAGCAAATCTGCAGCTTGGCTTTGATATGGACAATCGCGACTACGGAATTGGTGCACAAATCTTGCATGACCTTGGCATTTCAAAAATCAGATTGATTACGAATAATCCGAAGAAAAGAGTTGGCCTGATGGGTTATGGATTGGAGATCGTTGAAAACATTTCGATAGAAATTGCTCCCAATCCGCACAATGAAAAATATTTGCAAACCAAACGCGATAAGCTTGGCCATTTGATTTTGAAAAAGTAATGAAGGGGTTATTATTTTTTATTGGTTCACTCCTGTCCGTAAGCTCATTCGCCCAAACTTTTCCCTTTGACTTTTGGAATGAGGGAAAGGTTGTATTAGAGTCGGGCGATACTATTAAAGGATCTATTAAATATGACTTGCAAGATTTATTGCAAGTGAAACACGATGGAAGGCTCGAAAGTTTTTCTAGCCGCAAAGCCGTTTTTTTTGAAATCTTTGATCAGACCTACAAGAGATATCGTCACTTCTACTCACTGCCTTTTTCTCCAACGGGAGGATATAAAACGCCTGTTTTTTTTGAGGCACTTACTGAAGGGAAAATAACGCTGCTCTCGCGTGAGAAAATTGAATACCGCACCTACTCTTCTCCTTTTTTTTATTATGGCGGATATTCCTCACGCATGGTTTTGGTTAACATCTATTATCTGCTCAGAGAAAACGGTAACATCGAAGAGTTTAGCGGTAAGCGAAGCGACTGGTATGACCTGATGGGCAACAAAGAGAACGATGTTCATGATTATGTGAAAGAAAACAAACTCGACTTCGATCGTAAGTACGATTTGAAAAGAATAATTGACTACTACAATTCATTTTACAGCTCAAAATAATTTCATGCAAAAACCTTTGATCTTAGTTTCCAATGATGATGGAATCACCTCTCGCGGAATTTTAAATTTAGTGAACGTAATGAAGGAGTTAGGTGAGGTACTTGTAGTTGCTCCCAACAGCCCTCAATCAGGAATGGGCCATGCCATTACGGTGGGTGATACCTTGCGGTTAAATGAGTCGTTTCTTTTCAAAGACGTAAGAGCCTTCGAGTGCAGTGGCACGCCTGCGGATTGCGTGAAGATGGCAAGGCATTTTGTACTCAAAGGAAATCGTCAACCTGACATTGTGGTTAGTGGAATAAATCACGGAAGCAACACATCGATCAGCGTTTTATATTCCGGAACGATGTCAGCGGCTATTGAGGGTGCTATTGAAGGAACACCTGCCATTGGATTTTCGCTTTGTGACTACAGCCATCAAGCTGATTTTTCTCATACCTCCGAATTCATCAAAAAGATAACGCAGCAAGTTTTGAAAAAGGGGTTGCCCAAAGGCACGGCCTTAAATGTAAATTTTCCTAAAAAGCAAAGAGAGCCAATCAAAGGCGTTCGCATCTGCCGGCAAGCCAATGCCAAGTGGGTAGAAGATTTTGATCAGCGTTTCGACCCCAATGGAAGAAGTTACTTCTGGATGACGGGGAACTTTGTCAATTTCGATAAGGGCGAAGACAACGATGAGTGGGCCATCGCCAACAATTATGTTTCGGTAGTGCCTTGTCAGTTTGACCTTACAGCTCACCAGGCAATTCCGGTCTTGAATGAGGAGTGGGATATTTTGGATTGAAGTTATTTCAATAGGAAACTCTCTTCGCATCTCTCGAATTTATCTTCTTTCAAAGTTTGTTCATGAGTGCAGATATGCTTGTCTTTTTTGGATTGGGCCTTGACTTAACCTGATCCATGACAACTTCCTCCCAGGAAGTAATTGCAACTTTTTTTTGTTTCATCAGGGCAATTCGCTCATGCACCTTCTGTCGAAATGCCCAGACAGTATTCAACCGCAAGTCAAGCTCCCCGGAAAGTGTTTCTAAAGTGAGGTGATTCTTTTCAGACACAGAAATATAAGTCAGATAAAACGCTTTGACGATTGGAAACTTTACACCGTGAAATAAAGTATTGGCCGTTATCGACTCGTTGTAACCACACCTGGTGCATCTGCGTGAAAATTTCAGTGCGCCCGGAGAATGCTTTGTGTTTCCGCATTTCAGACACTCAAAACCCCTCACCTCTTTCAGGCCTTCTAAAAAACGATGACATGCGAGATCGTCAGGATAGAGGGTTGAGAATTCTGCATAATCCATCTGTGTTTCATGCATTCTTTCCTCCAGCACTTCTTTCACCCTGTTCTTTAGTTTCCAGTTGTCGAGATCAAGCATCGAGTTGATTTGGTTAATCTCATCAGCCTGTTTGACCAGTTTCTGATTGCTTTCCTCCAACTGAGAATTTTTTAAGTCAATTTCAACCGTACGTTCCCTTACTTTTTCTTCGAGCTCCCGGTTTACCTTGTCTTTCAAATCGATGTTGGTGCGTTGCTGCGAAATGATTCGGTTTAATGCTCTATCACGGTTGTCCTTTAAAATTCGGATTCGGTCGCCCAGGGCCAATGTCAAAAACAACATCTCAAAAACAAAACTGAAGTGGAGACTATAGTGCGTGAGGATAGTAAACGGAATCACATTAAAATAAACCAGCATTCTCAAAAAGAAGCCAAGGAAGAGGATGCCATAAGCAATCACAAAAAAACGAGCAGGTCGATATCCGTTTTTCCAAACCACGATGGCCGTCAAAAAAATAATGGACAGTGGGAATATTTCTAAGACGCGAAAGGTGAGTAGCTTTGGAAATATGGTGAGGCTGACCATAAACCAAAAGGTGCGCGCTATGATAACCCAAGTCAGCAGCCGATTTAGCTTAGGTGCGTTGGCGCGAGCACTCAAAAACCGCTTCGTAAAAACGAGCGACCAGAAAATCAACAAGTACAAAGAAACACCTACTGCCCAATCATTGATCTTTGGGTAATTGGGCCATAGATACTGAAAGCCTATGCCATCATAACTCATGGCATAGAGTGCTACACTTAAAATATAGCAGATGTAATAGATGAACTTAATCTCGCGAATGGCCAGGTAGACCATCAAATTATAAAGTGTGATGATCAGGATCATGCCGTAAAACATGCCGTAGAGATAGTACTCGTTCAATGCGTAGTAGATGAAATAAGTAGTGGAACGCAATGCGATTCTGATATCAGCAAATTCGTGAGACCTTACTTTGAAAAAATAAATCCCTGGCTTAGTGTTAAGAAAATGAAGTGGCAGTTCAAAATTTTTATGTACAAAAACACGCGAGGAGAAGCGCTGATGATCGCCCAAAGCAATTTTTTTAAACAACCCCTCTCCTTGCGGAACAAATGCCGTCAAGCTGTCTATGGTCTGATCAAAGAACTCGAGCAACCAGAATTTGTCCGTGGGATTAGGCGAACGCAAAACAAGCCTTACCCAATACGATGAATTTTCTCTAAAGTCTGAATTTTGATAAGAGCTGTGACGTTGGAAGTTAGCTTGGAATTTCTCAGAAGAAATTTCTCTGACAGAAATTTGATTGGTAGTATCAACAAAGTACAATAGATCGGAAGGCATGAAATCCCGATGATCGATGGCATCGTTGATTTCAACAGGAGATTGACCATGCAAAGAATAAAACCAAAAAGACAGAAAGACCGCAGCTACCCCCTTTGTCATTCTTTAAAGTTAATCAATGTGTAACCAATAGATCAACCTGATTAATCTCACTTCAGCCATCCGCCACTAAATCCAGCTTTCTTCAATCCGGCTACGATGTATTTATTTTTTTTCATCAAATCCCAAACGAAGTGGTTGCGATGATTTTCTAATTGAATGAGAATAGGGCCTTGATCAATTCCAAGGTAGTCAGGATCAACCCAACCCTCGGTTCCATCTTTTTGAATGGTTGACAAATTGAAAGAATCAAAGAAGCCATATTTAGCATAAATCTTGTCTCCATAATTTTTATACATAGCGCTCAATGCAGGCAAACAAATCTCAGGCGCAAATGGAACCGATCCTCCCGCTGCCGTTGGTGCAATCGTGCCATCGTCACGTACATACCATTGAGCCGCTCCTCGAGCAGAATAACCATCGAACGACATATTGGGGTTTGAGTTATTCTCATTGCCAGGACCATCGCAAGCGGTGAGCCCCCAAATATTTTTGTCGTAGTCTTTCCAGCCCGCGGGGTTTAAAATGCAATATTGTCTATTGGACAAAGTTGCTCTTCGCGAATTCTCAAAGTAGTCAATTCCTTTCGACCGCATGTAAACGTCCTGGATTCCTTTGAAGTCGATGAACATGTGTGAATATTGATGCCCGAACAAAGGACCAAAGTTCACATGTTCCTGTCCGAAATAATTTCCCCACTGGTAAGTTTTCGTCCACGCCTCCCAACTCCCCTGGGGTATCGAGTGCGATGGTGATCCAAGACCCATGACATACAAAATCATCGCCTCATTATAGCCACGCCAGCTTGCATCGAGAAAACCCTTTTCGGGGTGCCACCCCATACTCATCGTTTCCTTTCCGTTCATTGACCAACTCCAATCCACAGCAAGGAAAAGTGAATCAGCTAGACTTCTTATTTCGTCCTCAACCGGATTGTTTCCATCAAAGAACGATTGACATGAAAGTATCCCTGCCATAAGCAACCCGGTATCAATCGTTGACAGCTCCACTTGCTGAAAACGATGTCCGGTTCTCATGTCAATGAAGTGATAGAAAAAACCTCTGTAGCCGGTTATCTCAGAACTTTCCGGTCCTTTCTTAGATCGATAAAAAAATCGCAATGTTTTCAAGGTGCGCTCTGCCGCTTGATCGCGAGTGACATACCCTCTATTTACTCCAACCAGGTAAGACGTAAGTCCGAAACCGGTGGCTGCAATACTTGAAAAACCTTTTGTAGGCCAGCGATCGGGCTGATTGCCGGTGAGAGAATCGGCATTATCCCAAAAAAAATTAAACGTTCGATGAGACAGTGAGTCAAGAAATAAATTGTCAGTAGCAAATCTTTCAGAGTCACTGGTGCACGCAATAAATAAAATCGCAGACAAATAAACGGTAATCTTCCTCCACATTCCTTTAAAAATTAAAATGACTGCGTTCAATAAACACAATTGTACCCTTCTTTCAAACAGATTTATTTTTTACAAATTCAAATGTATCCGGCCACCCGATAAGCAATCATGCCTATCCATTCTTTAATGAGGATATTCCAATTGCCCAACGCCTCAATTTTTGGAATAAGCAAAGTATCAAATGAATATTTCCTTTTGTGTGAATGGAAATCTACACTGAAGCTGTCCATGTTCCATCCCTGTTTCTTAAAACAGGCAGTTGACCTTCGCATATGGTAACCTGAGGTGATAAGAATACATTGATAAGGTGCGGTCTGAGTTTGCAAAATCTTTTTTGCGCCAATGGCAGACTCATGTGTGTTTCTCGATTCAGATTCAGTCACTATATCATCTTGTAGTACCCCCATTAGCTTCAACGCTTCTTCCACTTCAAAAGCTTCTTTTCTTTCAGGTGCATCTAATCGGCCGCTTCCCCCCGAAACCAAAATCTTTTTTATCCGGCCTGTCTTATACAATTGCACCGTGTGCGTAACCCGATCTGCTCCGCAAGAAAAATAAATTCGGTCTTGAGGCCCGGTGTCATGTTTGGTCACGCCTGTAAGAATAATGCCCCACTCATAGGTTCTTTTGAAATCCTTAAGCGGAGTCACCGGAATCTCCCACAGCATCATTACTTCATTGGCAATAAAATCATTAGAGAAGAAAAACAAGAGTGAAAGGCTGATAACAAATAGTTTCTTTCTCAGCGATTGTTTTTTAGTAATCCAAGTTGCTACGAGCAGAAAGCAAATGATGGTGAATGGCATCACCATATAAGCCAGAACTTTGGATAGAATAAAAAACATTTCTACATCCGTTTAGGGATTTTGCTGTACACATTGCCCATGCCATCAATGATCTTAAGCAAGACTTCAAAGTACAACGCAATCGCAAGCACTAGCGTCATCGACCAGATCACAATCAGGTTAAAATAAATAGTGTCGATGGGGCTGAAAAAATGCTTTGACGGTGAGTAAAATTGTGCATCGAAGTCAAAAAGGTGTTCAGGGTCCGGATCTTTGTAAATCGGATAAATTTTCTGCACGAGTTTGCCATTACTTTCGATGATGCGATTGAGTTCGGAAGTATTTTTTACTAGCTCAGTAATGGCTTCATTCTGGTAAGAATTTTTCTCCTTATCAAATTCCGCCTCTTTTTTCGCTGTACTCGTTCGGTGGTTGATCATGTCATCCTTATGTCTGTCAGCTTTGGTGTAGCGGTTATTATAAAATTTCTTCAACGCTTCAAAGAAAGAGACCGTTTCGCCATGAGTCAACGAATCGTATTTTCCTGCTTCCAGCGCACCAAGTTTTTTGAAGTTGTCTTGCCCGATCACATACAGCTCATCATGAATCTCGTTCTTGATCAGTGCCAGGTTTTTATTCACCAATGCTTGAATGGCGGGTTCAGNTTACAAAATCCAATCGACTCTCCAACTCGGGGATGTAATACACTTTTTTATAATCGGCATCAGCCATGATTTTGTCGTAGAGATAGAACTGCTGCTCAAACTCATTGTCTTTATATTGCGAGACCATGGAAGCCTCAAATGCCCAACGTGAAGCCATCAGGTCGCCTATCATGGGCACAGTAGCCGTATTGCCAATGATTGGGTTGAGTTTATCAAATTTCACCACTACACCGCTTAAGATCAATTGGGGTATTAAGAGTATGGGAATCAAAATATAGATCGTGACTGCAGAATTGAAAGCAGAAGAAATATTCAGTCCGAGCATATTGGCAAAGCACGAGGTAGTAAACATAATTGCCCAATGCGGCAAAAACATTCCACGGATTTCAAGAATGTAATTCCCAACCAGCACAAATAGAAAGGTCTGAATGGCAGAGATGGCAAACAAAATTGAAATTTTGGAAAAGATGTAACTGCTTCTGTTCAAGTGTAGGAACTTTTCACGTTTCAGAATTTTTCTGTCACGGATAATTTCTTCAGCGCTCACTGTTAAGCCCATGAAGAGCGCTACAATCACACTCATAAAGAAATAAGCGGGCAAGTTCAGGTTTTTGCTAAACACATATCCTGTATTGATTTGATCATCGGTGTTGTGGTAACGAACAATGAAGGCGAGGATAAATGCGAGGGCCGGGGCTTCGAGAAAATTAATAACAAGATATTGAGTATTGCTCAGCTTCGATAAAATGTCGCGCATGGAAAACAGATGCGTTTGTTTAAACCATTTAGGAATGCGCAGTGTAGAGTGCGGTGTTTCATTCTGCCGAACAACTGAGGGGAGTTTCGCCTTCTCAGTAAAAAGCTGATTCCATTTTTCAGGCGAGAATTTTCTTTCATTCGTGAAATTACCGAACTCGTTGATCACCCGGGTTTCGATGATATTAAAAATTTGCTCCGGATTGACGTTTCCACACGTGTGACATTCACCCTCATCGCTATTCACCATGTGAATGTTCTTCTTAAAATAAAT
>WNFL01443523.1_pt1 | contig 12387 bp, 14 predicted proteins | sample 5400361 | NCBI WGS metagenome assembly WNFL01 (sample SAMN13153351, study PRJNA577476) | soil metagenome | isolation source: 40 cm soil on Douglas fir-dominated hillslope | place: USA:California | collected 2013-09-17
GACACCATGTTCTCTGAAAATTGTACTGTCACAAGTGACAGGTGAACGGCAGAAGCCGATTAACGCTGCGATGATCTTCACGGCGCCACAGGTCAGTGCTTGATAAACGCTAACCGGATTGGTTTGAGCAAATAAATCTGACAGGCCTTTTGCGAGGCTAGCGCGTTGGGATGCGCACGAAACTAGCCAAGGGTTGTAAGCCCGTAAGTTATTGCGGAGCGCTAGCGTGCCGCGCTGCTAGATACGAGCTCATACGACGAAGTAAGCTCAATAGCTTCATGCAAAGTGCGATACAGCGGACAATTCATCGCATACATTTCATGCACCCGCTCAATCTTGTCCTTTAGCTCCGGGTCCGCCACCAGCCGCATCGCCACATGCACCCGCCGAATCACCAGTACATTATCCTCAGTCTCTACCTCGCCGGTAACCTCCGCCGTCAACTTCCCATTGCTCGCATCGATTTGGCGCGCTTCCAGCGCACCTCCAAACGTCCCCAGCATTCAACCCGCGGTCGCGGAAATCACGTAATCAATAGTCGCCGCGTGCGACTCCCCAATCCTCGCCGGATCAACCTTGTAGTGCTCGGCAATCGCCCCATGCACGCTATAAACAACCGGCCGCGCCTCCCCAGGCAAATGCGCCACCCGCAAAGGCCCCTGCCTCCGCTCCAACGTCGATTTCGACACATAAACAACTTTGGACATGTCCGCGCCCTCCCTGACCTCACGTTCGATGCGGTAGCACCATTTACGTGACACCATCCAGCGTCAGTTACTTGGTTTGCGGCAGCGTGTAGCTGAAATCGTAGGAGTGCTTGCCATCAGGCGCGATAACGATGTTCATCGTACCGGTTAAGCCCGTGAGCTGTTCGGTTCCGGAGTCTGGCACAACAGTGATGGTCAGGTGCAGCGCGTTGCTGTTCATCGTGCCGCTGTGCTGCAGCACGAAAGATCCCGTACGACCATGCAAGGTGCCGCTGACGCGCTCGATCGCCACGTAAGCGGCGGAGCCCTTGACCGCGGTGCCCGCAGTGAGCATCTGGCCCTTGCCGGTGCCCTCCAGCTCGCCGTGATATTGCTTGTCGATCGACAGCCGCCCGAGCGTGGCGTCTTGCGCCTTGTCGTCGGGTGGCAGCGGTGTGACCTTTACGTCGAACGGTCCCGCGGCATGCCCACTGGCAACATTGTTCACCGCTGTCTCCTTTTGTGGTGCCGCGGCAGGCGACTGCGCTCCCGCTTTAGCGCCAATTGCCAACGCCAACGTAATGAGGAATATGGCGATACCGCGAAATCGCTTTTTCATGGTAGCTCCAAATGCAGCGCGTAATTTAGCAGAGGTGAGGTGCCTTCGGCTCCGTTAGAGTCGAGTTTACTATTGACATATACAGAAACTTGTTATATGATTCGTTATGTCGGCGCAAGCTACACTCCTAAGCATCTTTCCCTCCTATTACATCCGTGCAAACCCAGCATTATCATGCGATTGCGGACTCTTTTGCGCAACGGGCGCTCACTAAATGCCTTATTATCAGCAGATTGCGCACTCTTTCTATCGCAACGGGGGTGGTACCCCTCGATCCCCACTGGAATCTAAAGTGGTCCTTTAAGTCTCAGAACAGGCGCGCGATGTACTCGCGCATCATGTGCTTCCAGTACGGCCAGTCGTGCCCGCCTTCAGGACCCCAGTTATCGATCGAATGGCTAATGCCTTTCCCGGCGAGGACTTCGGAGAGGCGGTACGACGGGCCGGAGTTTTCCCACTGCCCGGTGCCGGTAGCGATATGAATGTCGCAGGAGGCAAGCTGCTCGTACACCCAGGGATCGCTTAGGTTCGCCAGGTAATCGACGGGATTGTTGAAATAAAAATTGTCGTCGTACATCCCGTCCATGAAATTCTTCAAGTCGTAGACGCCGGACATCGCGAAGCAGCGCTTGATAACGTCCGGATGCTTGAAGAGCGAATTAGCCGCGTGATACGCACCGAACGACATGCCCATGGTGGAGATGGCAATCTGCGATTGGCAACTGCTCCAGATGAACGGCACGACTTCTTCGCGAAGGTAGGAATCGAAAACGGACTGCACGTAGCTGCGATGAAACGGATGCGCGGACTTGTCGTAGAAAGAAAGTCCGTTGATGGAATTGACGCTGAAGAATTTCACTTTGCCTGCGTCGATGAAATCGGCGAGCGCGCCGATCATCCCCTGGCCTTCAAGCTCGAACTCGTCGCCGGCACTGGTGGGAAAGCCAAGCAGCGGCGGTCCCCAGTGGCCATAAACCACGACGCCCAGTTCGATGCCCAGGCGCGGCGAATGCCAGCGATGGATTTCGCGCTTCATGCGTGTGAGCCTCTGTAGCACGGGCTCTTAGCCTGTGCTCCGAACCGAGTGCGGGGTGAGGCAGTATGCCAGCAGCTCAGCGATTGGAGCAAATAGATTCCGGCGTGTAGAATAGGCCCACTCAGTCGACACCTCGGAGGGAATTCATGGCTACACCAGCAACGGGAACCCGGCTAACACCGGAACGTATTTTTAACACGCTGAATGCACACGAGCAGACCGCGGCGTTGCGGACGGCGATCGAACTCGACATCTTCACCGCGATTGGCGCAGGCGCCAGCACTGCAGCGGCAATTGCGGCGAAAACCGGAGTGGCGGAGAAGGGCGCGCGCGTTCTTTGCGACTTTATGACCATTCACGGATTCCTGACCAAGGACCAAGGGAAGTATGCGCTGACGCCGGAATCCGCATTTTTTCTGGACGGCAAATCCCCGGCATGCGTAGCCTCTATGACTGGATTTTTGAGCAGCCAGCAGGCGCGCGCCCGCTTCGACTCGCTGACCGAGTCGGTGCGCAAGGGCGGTTCTGTTTGGTCCGAGGGCGGGGACAATACCAAGCCGAACGACGAATTTTGGGTGGCTTTCGCGCGCTCGATGGCGGGGCTGGCGGTGCCATCGTCGCATTTTATTGCCGAGCTCCTTCGCGCCGAAGAAGGCAAACCGTGCAAGGTGTTGGACATCGCCGCCGGCCATGGGATGTATGGAATCACTATAGCGAGGAAAAATCCGAAGGCGGAAATTGTCGCGCTGGATTGGCCGAACGTCCTGACCGTGGCGCAGGAGAATTCGCAGAAATTTGGCCTGGCCGATCGCTTTAGCGTGCGCGCCGGCAGCGCTTTTGAGGTGGAGATGGGCAGCGGATACGATTACGTGCTGCTCACCAATATTTTCCATCACTTCGATGTGCCCACCTGCGAGAAATTGATGAGCAGGGTTCACGCCGCGCTGAAGCCAGGCGGCAAAGCAATCACACTGGAATTTGTGCCCAACGAAGACCGCGTGACACCGCCGACCGCGGCCGCCTTCAGCTTGATCATGCTCGCGAATACGGATTCCGGTGACGCGTACACATTTTCGGAGTACGAAAAAATGTTTGGCAATGCGGGATTTGCGAAATCCACGCTGCATCCAGTGCCGGATATGCCTCAGCAAGTTATTGTCTCGGAGAAATCAGCTTGAAGAAAAAGCCAATCGGGCGGGCTAGCAGTAAGAAGTCGAACAAAAAGAGTGCGGGAACAAAAGCAAACGGAAAAGGCTCGGGCGCGAACCCGAGTGTGAACCCGCGCAAGAACGATGACGCGCTGCGCAAGCACTTGATCGACTTGCTGAAGGGCGGCTCCGCGCACGTGCAATTCATGGACGCGCTGGAAGAATTTCCGCCGAACAAGCGCGGCACGTTCGCGCCGGGTCTGCCGCACACGGGCTGGCAGTTGCTGGAACATTCGCGGATCGTGCAATGGGACATCCTGGAATTCAGCCGCAACCCGAGGCATGTGTCGCCGGGATTTCCCGAGGGCTATTGGCCGAAAACGCCGGGACCGCCCGCCGATGCGGAGTGGGACAAGAGCGTGCAGTCGTTCCAGCACGATTTGAACGAGATGATCGAGCTGGTAAAGAATCCGCGCACGGATCTCTTCGCAAAAATCCCGCACGGCGACAACCAGACAATTTTGCGCGAAGCCCTCGTGCTAGCAGATCACAACGCCTATCACCTAGGCCAATTAGTGGATTTGCGCCGCGCCCTAGGCACCTGGCCGCAACCTTAAGTTTCCAGAACTTCGGCCGAACCAATAGTGGTGGGCATTATTCTCTAATTTTATTTGACGGTCGCTCGCGTCGCGAGCAGAGCGGAACGCAAGTATGGGCGATATGCGGAAGACGCGGCCAATCACTTCGCGGGCTAGCCCTACGTCCGCAGACCTCATGTGCCGCGCCATCGCGCTCGCGCTCGAAAATGTCCGCTGCGCACGCGGCGGACCGTTTGCGGCGTTGGTGGCGAAAGACGGCAAAGTAATCGCCGAAGGCGCCAACAATGTCACCGTCACAAACGATCCCACCGCACACGCGGAAATGGTAGCGATACGCGCAGCCTGCCGCGCGCTCGGCAGTTTCCAACTTACCGACTGCGACCTCTACACCACGTGTGAGCCGTGCCCGATGTGCCTCGGCGCGATTTACTGGGCCCGCCCCGCCCGCGTCTTTTACGCCGGGGTAGCCGCCGATGCGGCCGACGGCGGCTTCGATGACGCGTTCATTTACGAAGAGCTGCAACGCCCACCCGAATCGCGGTGCATTCCCATGATTCAGCTTATGCGCGAGGAGTCCCTCGCAGTTTTCGCCGCCTGGAAGCAGCAGCCGAACAAAACTGAATACTAATTTCGCTTGCGCGGGCACTCGGCTTGCACTACGCGGCGCCCGGCTTGCACTACGCGGTCTGGCTTTCATTACGCGGTTGCTGGGCTTGCAACCATTCGAAATGGCGGTAGGATGTAGCGTGTTGGCCGTGGTGTAGGCGGGTGTGGCATGGTCCTATAACTCTGTCGCATTGTCGGGGTCAAAGTTCTTCGGGAGGGTGGCATGATCTCCATTGAAAATGTTAGCCGGCGTGGATTTCTTAAGGGCGTGGTGGGCGCGGGCGCTTTTGTATTGGGCGTGCGGCTGATGCCCGTGGATTTGCTGGCGAGCGGCGATGTTGGCAACCTTGATCCGGCTTCGGCGATGAATAAAGCGCCGCTGCATCCTAGCGTTTATGTGGCGATTGATACGGATGGGACCGCTTACATTGTGGCGCATCGATCGGAGATGGGGAATGGCGTTCGAACGGCGCTGCCGCGGATTGTGGCGGATGAGTTGGATGCGGACTGGGCGCGCGTGAAAGTGGTGCAGGCGACCGGCGATGAGAAGTACGGCGACCAGGATACGGACGGTTCGCACTCGGTGGTGAGCTTTTTTGTGCCGCTGCGGGAAGCTGGGGCGACCGCGCGACTGATGTTGGTGCGAGCCGCGGCGCAGCAGTGGGACGTGCCCGCAACCGAATGCTCGACGGAACTGCATACCGTGGTGCACAAGAAATCGGGGAAGAAGCTGGGATATGGGGAGCTGGTGACCGCGGCGGCGAAGCAGGACGTGCCGAAGAAGGAAGACTTGAACCTAAAGCCGCGGAGCGAGTGGCGCTACATCGGAAAAGATGCGGCCGGATATGACTTGAAGGACCTGTGCACAGGGAAAGGGATTTTCGGACAGGACACGCGGATGGAAGGGATGCTGTACGCGACGGTGATGCATCCGCCGGTGATGGGCAGCACGGTGAAGTCGGTGGATGACAAAGAGACTTTGGCCGTGAATGGCGTAAAGAAGACGGAAACGATTCCGACGTACAAGCCGCCGGTGAATATGCAGGCGCTGGGCGGCGTGGCGGTGCTCGCGGACAGCACGTGGGCGGCGATGCAAGGGCGCAAGAAATTGAAAGTGGCATGGGAAGAGAGCGCACACAAGGTTTTTAACTCGGGGCCGTACCGCAAGGAGTTGGAGGAGACGGCGCGGAAACCGGGGAAAGTGGTGCGGGAAGTCGGAAATGTGGACGACGCGTTCGCGAAGGGCGGAAAAGTGATCGAGGCGGAATATTATGCGCCGCTGCTGGCGCACGCTTCGATGGAGCCGCCCGCGGCGCTGGCGGTGTATCGCGACGGAAAGGTGGAAGCCTGGGCGCCGACACAGAATCCGCAAGGCGCGCGGGACGCGATCGCAGAGGCCGTTGGCGCGAAGAAAGAAGATGTGACGGTGAATGTCACGCTGTTGGGCGGAGCGTTTGGGCGGAAATCGTTTCCGGATTTTGCGGTCGAGGCGGCGGTGCTGTCGAAGAAGACCGGGAAGCCAGTCAAGGTGGTGTGGACGCGCGAAGACGACATCCGGTTCGATACCTATCATTCGGTGTCCGCGATGTATATGAAGGCGGCGATTGAGGCCGATGGAAGGCCGGCAGCTTGGCTGCAACGCACGGTATTTCCGCCGATCGGATCGACGTTTGACGCTAATGCTATGTATTCGGACGCAGGCGAACTTGGATTGGGATTTTCGGATTTACCGTACGCGATTGCGAATCATCGGTCTGAGAATGGGCCAGCGACGGCGCATGTGCGCATCGGATGGCTGAGATCGGTCGCCAACATTTACCATGCGTTCGCGATCCAGTCGTTTACGGATGAGCTGGCGCATGCGGCGGGTAAGGATCCGCTGGAGTACACGCTGGCGTTGCTGGGTCCGGACCGCATTGTGCCGAAATCGGAGCTGCCGAAGGATTACTACGGCAAGGTTTAAGCGCGTGGCGCAGCTTGCAGCGGACAAGGCCGGCTGGGGCAAGAAGAAAAATGGGAACGGGTTTGGCATGGGCATCGCGGTGCACCGCAGCTTCTTGACGTACGCGGCTTCGGTGGTGCAGGTGCACGTCAACGATGCGGGGAAAGTGCAGATCACGCGCGTGGATTCGGCGCTCGATGCAGGGACGGTGGTGAATCCGGCGATGGCGCGGAGCCAGTTTGAGGGCGCGGCGGTTATGGGAGCGAGCATCGCGCTGTATGGTGAGATCACGGCTACGAATGGGGCGGTCGATCAATCGAACTTCGACACGTTTCAGATGGCACGGATGAACAACGCGCCGCGCGAGATTCACGTACACATTGTGGAGAGCGATGCGCCTCCGGGCGGGATTGGGGAGCCGGGATTGCCGGCGTTTGCTCCGGCGCTTTGCAACGCGATTTTTGCGGCGACCGGGAAGCGCATTCGAGAGTTGCCGTTGACGAAGGCGGGGTTGGCGTAGCCCTAAAATCGCCGGGAACCTCGTTCACATTTTGCAAGCGCATGGCGAAAAGCCTCAGGTCCAAAAAGCAGACCTGAGCTACAGGGTGCCCTTATCCAAATCGCGCTGGCGTTTCGTCCTGAACCTTTGAAAAAACTGTTTTTGGCAACGCTGATTGGGTTCTTCGCCTGCCAGCCGGCGGCGGCGCAGCGACGGCCGGTTTTGCCGCAGATTGACCTGCCGCATCCTTATTACTATCGCGAACTTTATTTGCCGCAGTTGACGAGTGGGCCGAGCAGCGTGGCTTGGTCGCCGGACTCGAAGGAAGCGGTGTATTCGATGGCGGGGTCGTTGTGGCGGCAGCGGATCGATTCGACTATGGCCGTGCAATTGACGGATGGGCCGGGATACGACTACCAGCCGGATTGGTCGCCGGATGGAAAGAGCGTGGTATTCGTGTCGTATCAAAAGGATGCGATGGAATTGTGGCTGCTGGATTTGGCGAGCGGGAAGACACGGCAGCTGACGCAGGAAGGTGCGGTGAATGTGGAGCCGCGCTGGTCACCGGACGGGAAGCGGATTGTGTTTGTTTCTTCGGCGTACAACAAGCGATTTCATATTTTCCGGGCGGACGTAGTTCATGTGTACGTGCAAATCGCTGCTGACCCAGTTTTCGTCCGCTTTCGATGCCAGATCTGCCTGTTTCCCGTCCCAGAAACGTTCACGTATACCCGATCCATGCCCACTTGCGAAGCCCGCGCAACGAATCACGGACGAGTTGCCGGTGGACGTGGCGTTGGGAAAACTGGATTACATGGAGATTGTGGGGTTCAGCGATCACCGGTCGACGGCGGCGGTTTGGTATCGATTGCTGAATTTGGGATTTCGCATTCCAGCAGGCAACGAACGGGCCGCTGCTGGATTTTTCTTTGGGCAGCGAAGAGATTGGCGGCGAGCTGAACCTGAATAAGCCGCGGAACGTGCCGTATCGAGTCAAGCTACGTTCCATTGTCCCGTTGGACCATTTCGAGATCGTCTGCAATGGCGAGGTGGCAAAGACGCTCGCCCTGCCTGCCCCAGAGGCTCGTCTTGCAGTGGGCTCGAAAGCGGCGGGAGATATTACCGGCACGCGTTTTGCGGAAGCTAGCGACGAGAGCGGAATTTTGCCGCTGAAGGAGAGCGGGTGGTGCTTGTTGCGGGCTTCGGGTGATAAGGCGGAGTATCCGGTGCTGGACAATTATGTTTATGCGACGACTAGTCCGATTTACGTGACGATTGGCGGGAAGAGGGGGCGGTCTTCGGAGGATGCTAAATATTTTGTGGCTTGGATTGAGCGGACGATGGATACGACATCACAGTACCCGGGTTGGAATTCGGCGGCGGAAAAAGATTATGTGATGGGGAGGTAACGCAGAGACGCAGAGGGCGCTGAGGTGACGCAGAGAAAAAAAGCAAAGCGCGCCACCTTTGAGGCTCAGATAAACAGGGCGGACGGATGTGTTGGCTTAAGCCGTGTGTCGCACCTACGGCGCTTATTATTACTTGCGTTTGCGTACCCAGCGCTTACGCGCTGGGCTAACCTGTGCCGCACCTACGGCGCTCAGAAAGAGGCCAGATGGCATCCTTTGGCCGAAAAAAAAGTCGCGGGTTGAACAGCGCACTCCCAAAAAAGTGTTGCAGAGCACGAGCATCCAATTCGTATCCCCCGCGAAATCGTGCTTCCGCTGTCGTTAGGCGGTGGCGGCTAGTTCGTAGAGGAACTCTACGTAGGAGCGGGTTGCGCCTTCCAGGCCATGGACTTTGGGGTTGGCGGATTCGATTACATAGTACTCGTCTGGGGCGTGGGCGCCGCTGCCGTGGCCGAGGCCGAAATGTCCGGCGGGGAGGCGCAGCGGTTCACCAGTGAAAACGTAACCGGGCCACGAGCCGGCGTTGCGCGGCAGTAGGACGGGATCGATGCCGTGGCGGCGGTAGACGGCATTGGAGACGCGAATCATCTCGGCGTCGGCGGGCGTGCTGGTGGGATCGTAGCCGCCGCTCATTTTGACTTCGATATCGGCGAAACCTTTTTTGGCGAGATGCGCTTTTAGCGCGGCGAGCGCTTCGGCGGCGGTCATGTCCGGAACGAGGCGCATGTCGATCTTGGCGACGGCGCGGCCGGGAAGAATGGTTTTGCCGCCAGGGCCGGTGTAGCCGCCGACCAATCCTTCAATATTCACGGTGGGACGGGACACGAGAAGCTCGAGAGCTTCTTGCCAGCTTACGTCGTGGACCCAGTGATCGACTCCAAGCAATTTCTTTGCGTTTGCTTCGTTGAGGCGATTCGCGGCTTCGGCGATCATTTTCTTTTCGGCAGCCGATACGGGGCGGGCTTTTGCGGCGAAGCCTTCTATGGCGGGATCATTGCCGTCGGGCGCGACTAGCGTGGCAAGCGCTTCAACGAGGTGCCAGGCAGGGCTGTCGAGACGGGCTTTGTTGCTGGAGTGCACGTCTTTGCGCGGGCCGCGGCCCCACTTTTCGCCGCTGGAGATGAGCTCGAGCTCGACAACACCTTTGGCGCCGAGGGTGATGGTGACTTCGCCATCGAGTCCTTGCGACGATGAGGGCATGAAGATGCCGCTGCATTTTTTTACGGCGGCGAGTACGTCCGGACGGTGGACGACTTGAGGGAAATGCGGGGAGCCGATTTCTTCTTCGCCCTCGGCTACGAAGACGAGATTGACGGGGAGCTTGCGGCCGGCGCCGCGAATGGCGTGAAGCGCGGCGAGGAACGTGGCTTCCGGACCTTTCTGGTTTACGGCGCCGCGGCCGATGACAACTTTGCCGAGGCCCGGCTTGTCGACGAGCGCGGCGTCCCACGGGGGCGAGGACCACTCGGACGGGTCGACTTGCTTAACGTCGTACATGAAATAGAGGCCGAGCGTTTTGGGAGCGCCAGCATCGAGCGTGGCGAAGATGCCGGGCTGGCCGTCGGTGGGGACCTTGCTGACCTGGCTAAAGCCGGCGTCGCGGAGCATCTGCATCGTTAGCTCGCAGCCTTCGTTCATGCCGCGATTTTCCGCGGCGATGGAGGGCTGGTGAATCCAGGTTTGCAGGCGTTTGAGGGACTCGTCGTGGCGCTTGTCGATTTCCGCGACGATGGGGTCGAGGTCGGCGGTGGCTGCTGCGCGTGTCCAGCGAGGCAAGGCCAGAGCGGCTGCGGCACCAGCGGTGGTTTGAAGGAAGCTGCGACGGTCGGACATTTTCGTCTCCCTGAGAATGATTTCGCGTGCTGTTCGGGCGAGAGACTACACTTTTGCGGCGGTGACTGCAAACGTCTGTGACAAGGTGTCAGTGAGTCGACTCGAGCGTCAGTTTTTGGACGCGCCAGTTCAGGATTTCGGCTACGTAGATTTCGTTTTCGGAGGGGCAGGCGATTTCGTGGACCCAGCCGAAGTCGCCGGGTTGCTTGCCGGCTTGGCCGAACCATCCGAGAAGTTTGCCGTCAAGGCTGAGTTTGTAAATGCGGCCGGGGAAACCGTCGGAGGTGAAGAGGACCTGATTAGGCGGCGGAGTGATGCAGATGGTCCAGGGAGCGCCGGGAGACATGGTGCCCGTGGTTTGCGTCGGACGATTGCCGATGGCGGGGCGCGCGTTGGGGCCGATGGGGAGATCGATCGTGATCTGGCGGAGGAATTTTCCGTCCGTGTCGAAGACTTGAATGCGGCGATTGCCGCGGTCGGCGACGTAGATGTTGTCGTGCGCGTCGACGCCGATATTGTGGGGCGTGTTGAATTGGCCGGGTTGATCGCCGGCCTCACCCCAGGATTTGAGCCAGACACCGTTTTTGTCTGCTTTGGCGACGCGCGAATTGATGTAGCCGTCGCTGATGTAGGTGTTGCCGGCGGAGTCCCAAGCCATGTCGGTGACTTGGCGGAACATGCCGTCGACGGGCGGGAGCGCGGGCTTGGGATGCTTGAGCGGCTCGGTGCCTTCGTCGGAGGCCTCCTGCTTGCGACCGAAGACCATCACGACGCGGCCTTGCGGGTTGAACTTGATGACGATGTCGGACCCTTTGTCGGCAACCCAGATGTTGTCTTCTTTGTCGATGCGAACGGAATGCGCGAAGGACCAGGCGTAGAGGTTGTGGCCGATCTCGCGGAGAAATTTTCCGTCGGGGGCGAATTCGAGGAGTTGGGCGGCGGCGGCTCCGTAGGCTGGGCCGGTGGTGTTGCCGCGAGAGAAGACGAAGATGTGACCTTGAGAGTTGACGGCGACGCCCACCGCTTCGCCGAGGTGCAGGTCTACGGGTAGCTTGAGGAAGTCGGGGACGGAGTGGTAGCGGATTTCGGGGACTTGCGACTGCTGGGCGGAAAGAGAGTCGGTGAAGAGGAAAAGAATCGCGAACAGAGAGAGTCGCACAGTTTGCCTCCGAATCGGGGGATGTACGAGCGTTCGGAGCAGACTATACACCTGGCTGGGAAGAGAGACGAAGGGAGTGTTACGGATTTGCGGAAGAAGTTACGGAAAGACGGAGTGTTAACGCGTCGCGGCAAGACGGCCGGGGACGTTACTTGACTCGATGGGACGTGATCAGCTGGACTTTTTTCGGGGAACCCTGGCGCCTTTTTTGCGGGCTTCGGAGAGCCCAATGGCGATGGCTTGTTTGCGGCTCTTTACGCGGCCGCCTTTGCCGGCTTTGCCGGAACGTAGCGTGCCACTTTTTCTTCTGCGCATTGCGCTGGCGACAGTTTTGCTTGCGCCTTTACTGTACCTGCGCCGTGAACCAGATCTTCTGGCTGCCATGTGAAACCTCCTGCAGGTTAGATTGTGCTCGCGATGAAAAGTTTGCGGCTGAGATGCGCTTGGAATGAAGGGTGAGATGAGAGCTTGGATGTTGAGGCATTCGCAATTGGAGAGACGACAGTTTGCCAGGCGCTGCCGTATGAACAGGAATTAAAATTTCACATATCTTCTTTGGCCAATCGATTGCATCAAATCAGAACGAGGGGTCGGGTGCGAGGCTATGAAGAAGGTCGGATTTACCGTTAGCGGCTGGATCATCATTGGGTTGGGCATCGCAGGGCTGGCACTGCCGTTTATTCCTGGAGTGGTGCTTATTGTCCTAGGGCTTGTAATTCTTTCCTCCCATTATGTTTGGGCGCAGGGCATGCTGGATTGGCTGCGCCGCAAATTTCCCAAGACACTGCAATTCGCGGATCTCCAATTGGCGAGCTTGAGGCAGCGGTTCACCACGCGCTAGGCGGCAGGCA